>Ga0209483_1002685_pt1 | contig 12216 bp, 12 predicted proteins | sample NGEPerA_FD_184508 | JGI IMG/M metagenome (GOLD analysis project Ga0209483, IMG submission 184508) | Arctic peat soil microbial communities from the Barrow Environmental Observatory site, Barrow, Alaska, USA - NGEE PermafrostL2-A... | ecosystem: Environmental > Terrestrial > Soil > Wetlands >... | reverse complement strand
CGAGCCGAACCCCACCGGGGTGGCCCGCTACGACGAGGTGGTCGAGCTCGGCACGCCGCTCCCGGTGGTCGAGGTCGGTCCCGACGATGACGCCACCATCCTCTACACCTCGGGGACCACCGGATTGCCGAAGGGCGCCGTCTCGACGCACCGGGCGGTGGTCAACGGGCTGATGGGATTCTGGTGCAACACCACCGCCCAGACGGCCCGCAAGGGGGAGGACGCCATCGGGACCGGTGGTGCCTTCGCCCCGTGCTTCATCCTCATCGTCCCGCTGTTCCACGTGACGGGCTGCGTGCCGGTGATGCTCTCCTGCTTCGGCATGAAGTTGAAGCTGGTGATGATGCACCGCTGGGATCCGGAGACGGCGCTGCGCCTTATCGAGTCCGAACGGGTGACCACCTTCGTCGGGGTGCCCACGCAGAGTTGGGACATGCTCGAGAGCCCGGCATTCACCAAGTACGACACGTCGTCACTGGCCAGCGTAGGCGGCGGTGGGGCCCCGGCCCCGGCCAAGCTGGTCGACCGGGTAGAGAAGGGATTCACGCGGGGCCGTCCCAACATCGGCTACGGCATGACCGAGACCAACGGCTTCGGTCCGGGCAATACCGGTGACGACTACGTGAGCCACCCGAACTCGACCGGTCGGGCCCGCATCTCGATCATGGACATCGAGATCCGTGACGAGGACGGCAAGGCGGTGCCGACCGGCACCCGGGGCCAGATCTGGATGCAGGGCTCGAACATCATCCGGTGCTACTGGAACAAGCCGGAGGCCACGGCCGAGACGATCGTCGACGGGTGGTTGGCCTCGGGGGACCTCGGCCGCGTCGATGACGAAGGCTTCCTCTACATCGAGGACCGGGCCAAGGACATGGTGCTGCGCGCCGGCGAGAACGTCTACTGCGCCGAGGTCGAGAGCGCCATCTACGAGCACGGTGACGTGTACGAGGCGGCGGTTTTCGGGGTGCCCCACGAGCGCCTGGGCGAGGAGGTGGCCTGCGTGATCCTGCGCCAGCCGGGGACCGACCTCGACGCCGACGAGCTCAAGGACTTCCTGGCCGAGTCGCTGGCCCCCTTCAAGATCCCGAGTCGGATCGTCTTTGCCGACGAGCAGTTGCCCCGCAACGCTTCGGGCAAGATCCTGAAGCGCACCCTGCGCGACGCCTACTTCACCCCTCCGGCCTGATCCGGCCGCAAGACGCCCGCCCGGTCTCCCTTCAGCCCCGTCGGGACGGCACCGGGACACGGAGGAGGTCCTCTGCGGCCACCACGTCGTCGAAGACGGCCGAGGCCTCGTCGAGCAGGATCCGGACATCCGGGTAGCGCTGCGAGAAGTGGGTGATGACCAGCCGACGGGCACCGGCATCGCGAGCCACCCGGCCGGCGTCGGCCGCGGTGAGATGGCGGTAGCGGCGGGCCAGCGATGCATCGGCCGAGGCGAATGTGGCCTCGCACACCACCAGGTCGGCGCCGGCGGCCAGTTCGACCGCGGCGTCGCACATCCCGGTGTCCATCACGAAGGCCATTCGCTGGCCGGGCCTGGACTCGCTGACCTCCTCGAGGGTGACCCGCCGACCGCGGTGGTCGAGCGATCCCTCTGCGGCCAGGCGTCCGACGGCGGGTCCCTCGATCCCGAGAGCGGCCAGGCGGGTCGCCAGCATCCGGATCCCATCGGGTTCGACCACCCGCCACCCGAACGTCTCGGGCTCGTGGTCGAGCCGCACGGCCTCGATGGCGAACGGGCCCCCCACCGAGACCGGTCCGCCGCCGGACACCGGAACCGGGCGAACGTCGAGGTGATCGTGGTAGGCCGAGGCGTGGCGGAGTCGGTCGAAGTACTCGGCCCCGCTGGCCGGAAAGAGCACCTCGATGGGGTGGGTCACCCGGTCGAGCGACAGGCGCTGGAGCATGCCGGGTAGGCCGAGGCAGTGGTCGCCGTGGAAGTGGGTCACGCAGATGTGGTGGATGCCCGTCGGCGAGGCTCCCGACAGCAGCAGCTGGCGTTGGGTGCCCTCGCCCGGGTCGAAGAGGACCGAGCGGTCGTCCCACCGCAGGAGGTAGCCGTTGTGGTTGCGATGCCGGGTGGGGGACTGACTGGCCGATCCCAGTACCACCAGCTCGCGTGCGCTCATGCCCCTGTTCTAGCGGTGCCGGCCCCGGCCGGTGTCCGATCCTCGGCGACCCGACGCCGTGGGAGTGTGGCCCGGTGAAGCGCTCCGTCCTTGTCCGTGCCCGGTCGTCGCGGACGGCTGTCGGGGGAAGCCATGACGGGTTGCTGGTGGTCCGTGTGCGCCAACCGGCCGTCGACGGCCGGGCCAACCGCGGGGTGGTCGAGGCCGTGGCCGACGCCCTTCACGTAGCCAAGGGAGCGGTGCGCATCACGGCGGGCGCGTCGTCCCGCCGCAAGGTGGTGGAGGTCGACGGCGACGAGTCGGTGCTGTCCCGAGCCTGGGAGCAACTGCTGACTGGGGACTGAGGGTTCTCGCACGCGGGAGGTGATGGTCGTTCAGGCAGCTGGTGTCAGTCGGGGTTGGGCCCGCCTTCGGCCAGTCCCCGGATGCCGGCGAGGGTGGACTCCATGTTGGCCGTCCAGGCGGCCAGGCGGTTGGCCACGATCCGCTCCTCGTTCTCCGGGTGCGCGTCGATGAACGAGGTCACCCCCGACGGTCCGGGACCCATGCTGGCCCGATAGCCGAGGAGGGTGCCGCCGTCCTTGGCGTCGAGGGTGAACCGCCAGCTGGCGGCCGGTGCATCGGGGTCCTCCACACACCAGCCGAAGGCCCGATTCGGATCCCAGTCGGTGACCGTGCAGGTGACCTCCCACGCGGCCCTCGGATTCTGGTTCCTCCCGCGGAACCGGGACCCGACGCCGCGGGAGGCGGGCGCGTCCAGCCACTCGCCACCCTGGAACTCGTCCGAAAACTGGGCGAGTACGTCGAGATCGGTCACGAAGGGCCACACCACCGAGGGCGGGGCCTCGATGGGGACGGTCAACTCGACAACGGGGGAATCGGTGAAGCGCATGGATGGTCCTCCTGGTCCCCGGGGTGGTGTCCCGGATCGCGCGACCGGGCTGATACCCGGATCCCGACAGTAGGCGGCAAGTCGGTCAACGGTCGACGGGCCCGGACCGCCGCCACCCTGGTCACAGGCGCGAGAACCGCCCCGCCTCATCGGCGAACCGCTCGGCCGACTCGGCACTCACCGACGGTCGGGTCATGGCCACCGCAGTCAGGATGTCGGCATTCGTCACCCCGGCCTCTTGCCCGTCGAGCGCCCGGTCGAACGCCAGCTGGGCGGCACGTTGGGCCACCAGGGCATAGTCGGCCGGGGTGAATCCGGGCGTGTGGGCGGCCACCTCGGCCGGGTCGCCGGTGGGCAGGAATTCGGCGGCCAGCTCCGCCCGCTCCGCTTCGTCGGGCGCCCCCACCGGGATGATCAGGTCGAACCGGCCGGGCCGCAGTAAGGCCGGGTCGATGGCGGCGATGGAGTTGGTGGCCATGACGACCACACGGTCGGGTCGGGACTTGAACGTCGGGACCGCCTTCAGCAGCTCGTTGACCAGCGGCTGACTGTCGGGACGCTCGGCCCGGTCCGAGGCGATCTCGTCGGCCTCGTCGATGAAGGTCACCAACCGGTCCACTCGGCCGAGCTCGCCCAGCGCGTCGCGCAGGGCCCGGGCCCCGTCGATGCCCTGGCCGAGGAGTGACGGATGGAGCTCGACGAACGCCCACGACAGGCGCGAGGCGATCGCCCGGGCGAACGAGGTCTTGCCGGTCCCCGGGGGCCCGAACAACAAGACGGCGGAGGGTGGCTGCAGCCCGAGCCGGTCGGCCAGCTCGGTGTGGGCCAACGGGGCCACCACCCGGCGGTCCAGGAGCTCCTTGGCCGCGGAGAATCCCTTCATCGACTCCCACAGACCGTCGGGCGGGACGGTGCCCCCGAAGCGCTCCACAATGGCCAGCTCTTCGGGGACCATCGAGACGTCGCGGGCATAGAGGTGTAGGCCCTCCAGATGGGTGAACCCCTGGTTGACGAAGGCGTCCTCGCCGACCTGGCCGGCCTGGACCACGGCCAGGAGCCGGGACGAACCCCGGTGGATGACCTCCTGGTCGAGCTGGCGCAGGAGCGCCGATCCGATGCCCTGGCGGCGCCAGTCGGGATGGAGGGCAAAGGCCAGCACGTGGGCGTCGGGACCGGCCACCCGGGCCACGGCCGCACCCACCAGGTCGCCGTTCGGGGCGAGGGCGACCACCGCCGGCTGGTGCTCGTGTAGGGCCTCGACGACGTCGCTGCGGCTGTAGGCCGCACCGGTCGACGTGCCGGCCATGTCGATGAGCCGGACCACCTCCTCGAACGGCGCGACCGGGTCGCGGTCGCCGAGGGTGAGCACTCGCCAGGCTGTGGTCATGGGAGCCGGCCTTCCTGTGGGGTGAGTCCCATGCTACGGCCCGGGCGGTCGTTGACCGGGGTGCGCCGGCGACGCATGCTGTGGGCGTGGCCCACCGGGCCGGGGGAGGGTTCAACGTGGGACAGTGGTCCAGAGCCGAGATCGAAGAGGCGTTCGCCGAGTACCAGCGACGGGCGGCCGCCTCTGGGGCGAGTGGTGACTGGCGGCCGTGGACCGACCTGTTCACCGAGGACGCCGAGTACATGGAGCACCTCTACGGCAGGATGCACGGGCGCCGGGCCATCTACGAGTGGATCCAGAAGACCATGTCGGAGTACCCGGGCAGCGACATGCCGGACTTCCCCATCGAGTGGTACACGATCGATGAGGACAAGGGGTGGGTAATCTGCCAGGTGTGGAACCGGATGCGCGACCCCGGGGACGGCACCGTGCACCAGGAGTACAACATCACCATCTTGAAGTACGCCGGCGGGGGACTGTGGTCCTCGGAGGAAGACGTCTACAACCCGATGCACTTCGGCACCATGATCCAGAGCTGGGAGGCGGCACGCGATGCCGCGGTCGGCGCCTGAGCCAGCCGGTTCCGTTTGCGCCTGACCCACCCGGTTCCGCTGGCGCCGTCGCACTACGGTGGGCCGGGTGGAACGGCGCAGACTCGGACGCACGGGGCACGACTCGTCGGTGGCCGTCCTGGGCGGGGCGGCCTTCGCCCGCTCCGATCCCGACACGACCGCCGCCTCCTTCCACGAGGCACTGGACGCGGGGGTCAACCATCTCGACGTGGCACCCCAGTACGGCCGGGCCCAAGAGCTCCTCGGGCCGCTGATCCCCGCAGTCCGTGATCGGCTGTTCGTGGCCTGCAAGACCTTGCGCCACAACCCGGACGGGGTGCGGGCCCAGCTCGAGGACTCCCTCACCCTGCTGCGGTGCGACTCGTTCGACCTCTACCAGCTCCACGCGGTTACCGACCTGGCCGAGCTCGACGCCCGTGACGGGGCGGTGCGGGCCATCCTGGCCGCGCGGGACGAGGGACTGACTACCTGGGTGGGGATCACCGGCCACGAGCACACGGCGCCGGCGGCCCATCTCGAGGCGCTCCGCCGCTACGACCTCGACACGGTCATGTTCCCGGTCTATCCGCGGCTGTGGGCCGACCCGGACTACCGCCGCGACGCCGAGGCGCTCCTCGACTATGCGACCGAACACGACGTCGGGGTCATGGCCATCAAGGCGGCCGCCGCCCGACCGTGGGCCGGACGGGCGGCCACGGCGGACACCTGGTACGAGCCGGAGACCTCGAGGGAAGAGGTGGCCCGAGGAGTCTGTTTCGCCCTGTCGACCCCGGGGGTCCACGCCTTCTGCACACCAGGTGACACCCGGGTCCTCACCACCGCACTGGCTGCCGCCGAGGCCTACGCCCCGCTGTCATCGGCCGACCGGGACGGTGCCGTGGCGGCCATGGCCGACGAGGCGTCGATCTACCCGATGCCCACCGCCTGAGCGCGATGAGCGGGCACATGGGCGGACATGTCGGCGGGGTGGCCGTGGGACCCGGCGAAGAGGTGCGCCTGTCCGCCCCGGTCCAGGGGACGGTGGTACTCCTGCCGGTACCGATCGGCGGCCCGGTGGCCGTCGGCACGATCGTGGCGGTGCTCGAGTCCATGAAGATGGAGCACGTCGTGCGCAGCCCGGTGGCCGGCACCCTCACGTATCTCGATGTCGACGTCGGGGGTCTAGTGGCCGACGGGGCTCCGTTGGCCGTGGTCGAGGCCGGCGAGGCGACCGAGGGCGTGGAGGCGGTCGGCGACGAGGTCGATCTCGACCACGTGCGCCCCGACCTGGCCCAGCTGTTCGCCAGGCGGGAGCGGCTGGCCGACACCGGCCGGCCCGAGGTGGTGGCCCGGCGGCACGAACAGGGCCGGAGGACGGCCCGGGAGAACATCGACGACCTGTGCGACCCCGGCTCGTTCACCGAGTACGGCGGCTTTGCCATCGCCGCCCAGCGCCGACGGCGCGAGCTCGACGAGCTTATCGAGCGCACTCCGGCCGACGGCCTGGTGGGGGGCACGGCCCGGGTCAACGGGGACGCGTTCGCCGACGAGCGGGCGCGCTGTGCCGTTCTCTCCTACGACTACACGGTGCTCGCCGGTACCCAGGGCCAGCAGAACCATCGCAAGAAGGACCGGCTCTTCGAACTGGTGGAGCGCCTGCGCCTCCCCGTCGTGCTGTTCGCCGAGGGTGGGGGAGGCCGCCCGGGGGACACCGACTACGCGGTCATCACCGGCCTCGACACCCAGGCGTTCTCCCTGTTCGGGGGATTGAGTGGTCTCGTCCCCCTGGTGGGCATCGCCTCGGGATGGTGCTTCGCCGGCAACGCCGCGCTGCTCGGCTGCTGCGACGTGATCATCGCCACCGTCGGCTCCTCGATCGGCATGGGTGGCCCGGCGATGATCGAGGGCGGGGGGCTCGGCACCTACGCACCCGAGGCGGTCGGCCCGCTGGATGTGCAGGTACGGAACGGAGTGGTCGACCTGGTGGCGGCCGACGACGCCGAGGCGGTGGACCTGGCCCGCCGCTACCTGGCCTACTTCCAGGGCCCGGTCGACGAGTGGAGCTGCGCCGACCAGCGCCTGCTGCGTACCGCGGTGCCCGAGCAGCGCCTGCGGGCCTACGACGTCCGGGCCCTCCTCGAGGTCCTGGCCGACACTGGCTCGGTGCTCGAACTGCGTCGGGGTTTCGGGACGGGGATGGTGACCGCGCTGATCCGGATCGAGGGTCGACCGGTGGGCGTGCTGGCCAACGACCCGACCCATCTGGGGGGCGCCATCGACGCCGACGGCGCCGACAAGGCGGCCCGCTTCCTGCAGCTGTGCGACGCCCACGACCTACCGGTGGTGTCCCTGTGCGATACCCCGGGATTCATGGTCGGCCCCGAGGCCGAACGGACCGGCCTGGTCCGCCATGTCAGCCGGATGTTCGTGACCGGGGCCAGCCTCACCGTGCCGTTCTGCACCATCGTGCTCCGCAAGGGCTACGGACTCGGCGCCCAGGCCATGGCCGGCGGCAGCTTCCGCTCGCCGCTGTTCATCGTGGCGTGGCCGAGTGGCGAACTCGGGGGCATGGGCCTCGAAGGAGCCGTGCGGCTCGGGTTCCGCCGCGAACTCGCAGAAGTCGAGGACCCCGGCGAACGCGAAGCGCTCTTCACCTCGATGGTCGATCTCGCCTACGAGCACGGCAAGGCGCTGAACGTGGCGACGGCCTACGAGATCGACGACGTCATCGATCCGGCGGAGTCGCGGTCCCGGATCGTGGAGGCCCTGCGGGCGTGCCCACCCCTACCGGTCCGAACGGCTAAGAAGCGCAGCTGCATCGATACCTGGTGATCGGGCGGCCAGTGGCCGGCGCGCCGTCCGAACGACTGGGTGGGAGCCGTCGGCTCAGTCGTCTGTCGGTCGGCGATGGACGACCACCGGGCAATAGGCGCGTGTCACGCAATGCTGGCTGACCGATCCGAGGACCAGACCCGAGAGGGATCCGTGGCCGCGGCTGGCCACCACCAGGAGGGCGGCGTGGCGGGACGCTTCGACGAGCACGTCACCTGGGCGCCCCTCGACCACGTGGGCGTGGACCCGGATCCCGGGGTGCTCGCCGGACAGGCGCTCGACGATCGGGTCGAGCATGGTCTGGGCGTCGCCGGCCGGGTCGAAGTCGCTCGGGAGGGGGATTACGTTGCCCCAGCTGGTCGGGTACTCCCAGGCACTCACCAACTCGAGCCGTCCCCCGGTGCGCGCCGCCTGGGCGGCAGCCCACTCCGCCGCCGCGGTGGCCGCCTCGGAACCGTCGAATCCGACCACGATGGCGTCGCTCGGCTGGTCGTGGTCTTCGGTCAAGGTGTCCCTCCAGACGGATTCACCCGCGAAGCGCGAGCTGCGACTCCGAGCGTAGTGGTCCGGGATCATGGGGACGTGGCCAGACGGGCTCACGAACGCCCGCCCGGCGTGTCGTGGCGGTCGTCCCCCCACAGGGCGGCGTGTCGCCGGGCGAGGGTGGCGGCCACGAACTCGGATCCCGGCCCCCCGCTGGTCGGGGCCTCGTCGCCCGCGGGTCCCGGTGCCCCGACGAGGCGCCCCAATGCGGCGGCCACCGAGGCCCGCAGGGCGTCCTCGTCGTAGCCGCCCTCGAGGAAGACGATGAGGCGTCCCGGTTCGGGTGCGTACCCGGCGACTATTCCGGCCAGTTCGGCGAAGTCCCCCGCCGAGAGGGCGAGGTCGGCCAAGGGGTCGTTGCGATGGGCATCGAAGCCGGCCGAGACCAGGACCCAGGTGGGGGAGAAGGCCGCCACGGCCGGGGTGACGATACGGTCGAAGGCCTCACGGAGCACATCACCGGTGGCGCCGGGGGGCAGGGGGTCGTTGCGATGGGCATCGAAGCCGGCCGAGACCAGGACCCAGGTGGGGGAGAAGGCCGCCACGGCCGGGGTGACGATACGGTCGAAGGCCTCACGGAGCACATCACCGGTGGCGCCAGGGGGCAGGGGGACGTTGACGGTGGTGCCCAGCGCGGCCGGCCCGCCGACTTCGGCCGCGCTCCCGGTGCCCGGGTAGGAGGGCCACTGGTGGGTGGACACGTAGAGGACGGAGGGGTCGTTCCAAAACAGGTCCTGGGTGCCGTTTCCGTGGTGGACGTCCCAGTCGATGATGAGCACTCGCTCGCCCGCGTCGGTGAGCGCGGTGGCGGCCACGGCCACGTTGTTCAGCAGGCAGAAGCCCATGGCCCGGTCAGCCGGGGCGTGGTGGCCGGGAGGACGGGCCGGGACGAAGACCGGGGACCGGTGGGTCCGGGCCGCCTCGATGGCCACCAGGCCGGCACCGGCGGCCATGCGGGCGGCCTCCCACGACGTCGGCCCGGCGTAGGTGTCGGCGTCGAGGGCCCCGCCGCCCGCCGCGCTGAACTGCTCGAGCCGCTGGAGGTGGGCGGGGGTGTGGACGCGGACGAGGCGCTCGACCGGCGCGGGCTTGGCCGCCACGTACAGCAGATCGGTGCCGAGTTCCAGATCCTCCACCCCCCGCATGGCCGCCCCGACCCGGGCCGGGCGCTCGGGGTGTCCGGGGAGGTGGTGGTCCTCTGCCTCCTGGGGCTCGACGACGATCAGCATGGTGCCCGATCCGTCCAGCCCGCCGGAGGCCCGGTCACGGCGTCGGGTTCTGCACCGAGAACCAGTCCCGGGCGCCGAGGTAGGAGGTGAACGCCGTGACGATGGCGTCGATGTCGGTGGCCGACTTCGGGCGCTGGACCTCGTAAACGTGGGGGAACTCCAACCAGCCGGTGGTGAGGTCCCACAGGCGAACAGCGGCGTCGCCGGCCGGTGGATCGACCAGGACCGGTCCGAACAGCATCTGGTCGTCGTCGAAGACCAGGGTGGGTACCCCGAATCCGCCCCGGTCCGCCACGGCATCGTGTTCGCGTTTGACCTCGTCGCCGGTGGTCGAGTCGGCCATCGCCTCGGCCACCAGGCCCGGGTCGAGGCCCATCTCGTCCAGGATGGCCTCGGCCACGTCGGGCCGGTGGGGCTTGCGCCCGTCTTCGTGGAGGGCCCTGCCGGCCTCGGCATACCAGCGGTCGAGCAGCGCCATGTCCTGGCGACGCAGGAGTGCGCCGATCCGCATCATCGACCACCCGTAGGACCAGTCGCGCTCCCACGGGTGCTTCTTGCCTTCCTGGCGGTTGATCTCCTCCAGGCTGAAGAACTTCCAGCGGATGTCGAGCCCCGTCTCGTCCCGGACGTTCCGGATCCAGAGGGAGGTCTGGTACGCGTACGGGCACATGATGTCGAAGTGGAAGTCGACTCCCGTGGGCCGAAGCGGGCTGGCGCTGCTCATGCCGTCCTCCGTGTGTCGTCTCGACGCTCCTGCGCCACCCCGGGGCCAGGCTCCGGGGCCGTCCTTCGAACCGTACACTCGCCCCATGATGGAGCGCGGGCGGATGGAGGCGTTCAGTGACGGGGTGTTCGCCGTCGCCATCACCCTATTGGCCCTCGACCTGGTGGTGGACGGCCCCGGACACGGACCCCTCCTGAGTCAGCTCGCCCACCACTGGCCGGCGTTCGCCGCCTACGGGGTCAGCTTCTTCACCATCGGGATCATCTGGGTCAACCACCACGCACTCTTCGATCTCATGACCCGGGTCGACCGACCGATGCTCTACCTCAACCTGCTGCTGCTCTCCTTCGTAGTGGCCATCCCGTTCGTCACCTCGACACTGGCCAGCTACCTGCGTGCGTCCGGCGCATCCGGAACGACCGCCGGCGTGCTCTACGGCGGGGTGATGGAGGCGATGTCGCTCTCGTTCACGCTGATCTTCGTGCACGCCCTGCGCGCCGGACTCCTGACGGTGGCACCCCCGCCCGAGGAGCGCCGGGCCGCCGTCCTCCGGTTCGGTCTCGGCTCGGTCGCCTACCTGGGGGTGATGGCACTCTCCTTCGTCAGCCCGGTGGCCACCCTCGGGTCGGCCGGCATCCTGGCCGGCTACTACGTCTTCCAGCGGACACCGGACGTACCGGGCGACGAACCCGGGATCTGAGCCGGGGCACCGGACCCGCCGCTCCACCCGTTCGCCCGGTTCGACCCCGTCAGAAGTGTCCGAGCACCGGATGGGGCACGTAGGGCTCCTCGAGGCGGGCGATCTCGGCGTCGTCCAGGGTGAGGGCCTCGGCGACCAGGGCGTCCTCCAGGTGACCGGGTTTGGTGGCTCCGACGATGGGTGCCGTGACCCCCTGCTTGTGGAGCAGCCAGGCCAAGGCCACCTGGGCGGCCGGCACGCCGCGTTCGCCTGCCACCTCGGCCACCCGCTCCACCACGTCGAAGTCGGTGGGCTGGCTGTAGAGGTAGTTGGTGAAGTCGTCGGTGTCCGACCGGGTGGTCAGCTTGTCGCCGGTGCGGGTGCGGTTGCCGGCCAGGACGCCACGGGCCAGCGGGCTCCAGGGGATGACCCCGACCCCCTGGTCGAGGCACAGGGGGATCATCTCCCGCTCCTCTTCGCGGTAGATGAGGTTGTAGTGGGGCTGCATGGAGACGAACCGGGTCCATCCGTGGGCGTCGGCCACGTGCTGTGCCTTGGCGAACTGCCAGGCGAACATGCTGGAGGCACCGATGTAGCGGGCCTTACCGGTGCGGACCACGTCGTGCAGGGCCTCCATGGTCTCCTCGATCGGGGTGCGATCGTCCCACCGGTGGATCTGGTAGAGGTCGACGTAGTCCATGCCCAGGCGGGTGAGCGATGCGTCGATGCCCGACAGGATGTGCTTGCGCGACAGGCCCCCACCGTTCTCACCTGGCGACACCGGCATGCGGACCTTGGTGGCGACCACCAGTTCGTCCCTGGTCAGGTACTTCGGCAAGAGGCGGCCGGTCGCCACCTCGCTGGCCCCGCCCGAGTAGACGTCGGCGGTGTCGAAGAAGGTGATCCCACCTTCCACCGCGGCCCGGACGATGGGCTCGGCGGCGTCCTCGTCGAGGACCCAGGGTCGGTCGGAGTCGTTGCCGAAGCTCATCATGCCGAGGCACACGCGTGAGACGCGGAGTCCGGTGCGGCCGAGATTGACGTACTGCATGCGTGCCTCCGAGAGTCAGGTCGTGCCGAGTCGTGTGGGCCAACCTTAGACAGGCCGCCGCCCGGCCGTCCGGGGCCGGTCGGGGCCCACCGAGGAGGTCCGTCGAGGCACGGTCGGTGCGGGTTCCCGGACATTCTTACGACTCCCCCAGGTGGGATTTATCTGGAACTTATGTTCGCATGGTGGGATTGGC
>Ga0209483_1002684_pt1 | contig 12221 bp, 8 predicted proteins | sample NGEPerA_FD_184508 | JGI IMG/M metagenome (GOLD analysis project Ga0209483, IMG submission 184508) | Arctic peat soil microbial communities from the Barrow Environmental Observatory site, Barrow, Alaska, USA - NGEE PermafrostL2-A... | ecosystem: Environmental > Terrestrial > Soil > Wetlands > Peat... | reverse complement strand
CGGCTTTGCAATGCGGTGGGCTCGCTTTGCAAGCCGGGAATGTTCACGCGCCGGCAAGGATGACGCTGCCGGGCGTCGCGTATGATGGGACATGACGGCCTCTCCTGTGGCTCCCCGCGATGCTAGAGACACGTACCATCAACAAACGATAGCGAAATTATTTCAATTGGCGACGCGGAAGATCCTTTTCGAGTGGAACAGGGAAACCAAAGGCCCAAACCGCGATTCACAGGCCGGGTGTCGCCATGGATTCGTGGCACGGGCGGCCTACGTCGTGGAGCGTGCAGCGTTTCGTAGGGTTCGCTTCAGCGAACGCTGTTCCTCTTCGGCGGCCCCCAAAACCGCGTCCGCTGAAGCGGACCCTACGAAACGCACGATCGCACCACGACTTCCGCCCGCAGCCATGGCATCAGGGGTTTGCGCGCGAGATTTCACAAGGTTGTTATACTTACCCGCGGATATCCGCGGTCTGCGTCTTGGGCTTTGGCGGCAGATACGCCTTGGGATTGAAGTTGACCAGCTTGGGCTGAATGTCCGCCGGCGGAAGCTGGGATGGCGGGGAGGGGGGAACTTGCAGATACGTTAGCGAGCGCTCGATCAGTCGCATGGCGTTGGGGCCGGAGATTTGGCCGCCGTAGTGGGCGCCTTTGGGGTCATGCACGATGAACGCGACCGTGAGCCGGGGTTTTTCGGCGGGGGCGGCGCAGATGAAGCTGCTGTTGAAGCGGGTCTGGCTATAGAATCCATGCTCGGCGATGTGGGCCGTGCCGGTCTTGCCGTAGATGTTCCAGGTATCGCTGCGCGCCGAGCCGGCGGCGGTGCCGCGGATCACCACGTCGCACAACACCCGCCGAATCTCGCCGGCCGTCGTCGGATCCAGCACGCGCGGCAGGAGCAGGGCATCGGTCGGCTTATGGCGGGAAACAAGCCGCCCATCGCTATCCAGCACGCCGCGAATCAGCGTCGGCTTCACCAGCCGCCCGCCATTCCCATACGAGCAAAACGCCCGGCACAACTGCATCGGCGTCACCATCAGCTCGTACCCCTGGCTGGCCGATTCGGTGCTGAACTTGTTCCACTTGCGCAGCGGGTTGAGTTTCCCGGGGTTCTCGGCGGGCAGCTCGATGCCGGTGGTTTTGCCGAAATCCCAACTGGCCAGGAAAGCCCGCAGGCGCTCGTTGCCCAATCGTTCGCCGAGCATGGACATGCCCACGTTGCTCGATTTCACCAGAATATCCCACATCGTCAGCGGGCCGTATCCATGCACATCCGTGATATGCCGGCCATAGGGCGTGATGTACGTTTTGCCGGCGATCGGCCAGACCTCGCCCAGGCTGGTGAGCCGGGCGTGCAGCGCGGGGCCAACGATAAACGGCTTGATCGTCGAGCCCGGCTCATAGGGGTCGGTCAGGCAACGGTCGCGGCGCAGGTCGTTGGAGGCATCATCGAGCGCGTTGGGATCGAAGGTGGGATAGTTGGCCAGGGCGAGCACTTCGCCGGTGTTGGGGTCCATCACCACGACTTCGCCGTGTTTGGCCTCATGTTCCTTGCACGCCGCCGCCAACTCCTGCTCGGCGATCATCTGGATATTGGCATCGATCGAAAGAATCAAATGCTGCCCATGCTCGGGCGGCAGATAATCCTCGGCATCTATGCCGATGGCGCGCCGGCGAGCATCCTTGAGCTTGCGCTCCCAGCCGTCTTTGCCGCTAAGCAATTTGTCGAAGTGCAGCTCGATGCCGTCCAGGCCGTGCCCGTCTTTTCCGGTGCCGCCCAGGATATGCGCGGCCAAACTGCCCATCGGATATGAGCGCGAACTCGATGGGGAAAACCCGACGCCGGGGATGTTCAACTTCTGGATTTCCGCGATCCGGCTTTCATCCAGGTCCTGCGCGATCTTCAGGAATCGGCTGCTGCCTTTGTCGTTGAGCGTTTGCGCCAATTCCAGCGGGTCTTTATCGAGCAGTCGGGCGAGCTTCTGAATGGCATCGTCCATATCGACTACGCTGTGGCCGTCTTCCTGATAGACTTCCTGCATGAAGTGGGGATCGACGAAGAGGTCTTCCTTTTCGGTGGTGAGGGCGAGAATGAATCCATTGCGGTCGCAGATGCTTCCGCGCCGCGCCGGCCAGATGGTCGTCTGATGCTGCTGGCGCTCGGCCTTGGAAAGCGTCCGCTGGCGGCCTGTTGTCTGTAGATACGCCACGCGCAGGATCAAGGCGCAAAAGAGCACGCAAAGCGTGACGAATACAACGGCGGCGCGTTTGGGTGAGAAAGTCTGCATGATTGGCCCGAAGGGTCCGATAATCTCATCGGACAGATGGGCGCGGGGCGGAGAGTAAAAATCTCCAGGGTCCCGTCACGCCGTTGAGTTGCCCGGCTTCCAGTGTTCCAATGGTGTGCACCATGAGGATGTCCGCGCGAGCTTACCGGTGGTTCTTCCCGCAAATTGCCTGCCCGATGGCGATTGCCTTGTCGCTGCTCCTCGCATGTCTTTTGCGCGCCGCCAAGCCCGTCGTCCTCGACCCCGCCAAACCAGCGGCCAAACTCGTCATTCAGGGGCAGGTGGATGGCCTTGAAGTTGAACTGGCTGGCCTGCTCCAGCGGCGGGCCGATGCGAGCGGCCAGGAGTTGGCGCTTCTGGATTTGCGGATCGACCTGCGCCTGATCGAGCGCTGGATGCTGTCGGCATCGCTGCAAGCGCCGCCGGAGGATCCGCTGCCGCCGTGCGCGCTGTTGCGGGTGAAATGCCTGGAGGCGTTGAACGCCGAGGTTTCCCAGCGACTCAAAGCCTCGCCCGGTGCGCTGTCGCCCGGCCAGATGGATGGCGTGGCAAAGCTGCATCAACTGACGTACAAGCTGCCGGGCATCAAAAACGTCGGCGTATTGGATGCAGTCTGCCGGGAAATTGCCGGCGACTTGATCGCGGCGGCCAACCCCGCGCCCGCCGAATTGAAGAACCTACCGGCAATGCGTCCCGTGCCGTTGCCGTCAAATGTTGCGGCCCAAACGCAGGCGGCCCAGGCTCCCCGCACACTTGGGGACCTCGCGGCTCAGGCGAAAGCCGCCGACGTGTCGCCGGCGCTCAAGCGGCAACTGGAGATTTTGGCGCTCCAGGCCGACGCCGCCGCTGCCGATCCCAAGGCCAGGGAACAAGCGGCCGAGTTATACGATGTGCTGAGTTCCGCGGTCGATTTGGCCGATGGGCTGTCGCACAACACCGGCCTGGATTCGGCGGCGCGACCCAAAATCGAGCAGCGCCTCGTGGAGGGCCTGACTCTCATTAGCGACGTGCGCACGCGGCCGGCGGGCAAATCGCGGTTGGCCGCGCTGGGCCAATATCATGACACCCTCGTCCGCGTGCAGCGACTGCATATCCCAGCGCCCTTGCAGGCCGGCCTCGCGCCCGTATTTGTCTGGGTCAACAAAAACCCTTCTCACGCGGCAGCGGCATTGGGCGCGGTCGAAAAATATTTGCAGTTATGCGCCCGCGCCGACGCGCGCAAGGGCCCCGGGGAGTTGCCGCCCAATTCCAGGAGGGCAGTGCTGGCGTTGCAAAAGCAGTTTGCCGCGCAGCGCGCCGGGTTTCTTGAAGATGCCGCCGGGCTAAGTGACAGCGACGGCATCCTGTCCGGCGGCAGCGATTCGCTGGCAATCCGAGTCGAGCAGATGGGGCAATTGCTGGAAGGCGCTGAGTCAATCGAAAAGCTGCCGTTGGCCCTGCGGGTGCTCAACGCCTACCATCCGCGCCCCGGCGGTGGGCTGGAGCGGCGCGTGGCCAAGGCGATGGCTGAAATGGGTTCGCCAATCGTTGCCGGCGCCCGCGATCAGGGCGGATTTGTCGGCGATCTTGAGCGGTTGGCGCAGTTGGCCGCCGACACGCAAAGGCCCAGCGATTTGTCGCCGCGAACGCTCAAGTTATACACCCACGATCGGCTCGACGCGGTCGAAAGCAGGCGTGTTGCCTTGATCGGAGCCCAGGCTTTCGCCCTTGCAGGCGGCAAGGAAATCGATCCCGCCGAGTTGGCCCGGCTCCAAACGCTCCGCGCCTTGTACGATTCCCTGCCACAGGCCGCTGAAGTTCAGAGCGGCCTGGATCGCGCGTCGACTTTTTCCAGTTGGGCGGATTGGTCGATCAGCCCCGCGCAGCTTCAGGCGCTGATCGGCCCCTATCGCGATGCGACCGCCGCCGCGTTCGATGGATTTGCCGATGACAATTCCACGCCGGTTACGCGCTGGGCCGATGTCCGCAAGCGATTCCTGCCGCTGCTCGCGCTGACGAGGGAAATGGCCGCGTATGCCGATCAATGTGACAAACTTCCCACCGGCTTGGCCGGTGAACTGGCCAAGCTGTTCACGCCCATGGATCATCAGCCGTTTGCCGCCCAGCGCAACGTGAGCTTCGCGGTAGCGATCTGGCGGCAAGCCGCCCAAACGGCCGCCGATCCCCACTCCGCCGATTTGCTTTTTGACGCGATGCTGGGGCAGTTGCGCAAGGATTTGCACTTAAGCAATTGAGGTTTGGTCTTCCCGCTTCGCACTTTCGGCTAAGCTACCCGGCCATGATCCAACTCACCCCCGACGAAGCCCGCGTGCTTGGCGTTTTGATTGAGAAGGCGATGACCACGCCCGAGCAGTATCCATTATCCCAGAACGCCGTCACCAACGGCGCCAACCAGAAAAGCAATCGCCATCCCGTGATGTCGATGGATGAAAATCGCGTGTTTGACGCGCTGGAGGGACTGCGGGCCAAGGGGCTGGTGGTGCGCGTGGATCAGGCGGGAAGCCGGGTGAACAAATATCGGCATCAAGGCGGCGAGGCGTTGAGCGCGCGGCCGGCGGAGCTTGCGCTGCTCGCCGAGATGCTATTGCGCGGGCCGCAAACGCTGGGCGAACTGCGCGGGCGGGCGTCGCGCATGCAGGCGTTTGAATCCTTGGATGCCGTGAAGAATATGCTGGGCGCGCTTCGGGAACGCGGCGAGCCGATGGTTAGGCAACTGCCGCCCGCGCCCGGGAGCAGGGCCGAGCGGTACGCACAGCTTTTATGCCCGCAGGATGCCGCCGACGCCCAGGAGGGGGGCGCGTCCGATGAAGAGGGTGAAATTTCGGAAACGCGGGAGCCGAGCGCGCCGGCCAGCCCATCCCTGGGAAATCGCGTAACGGATCTGGAAACAGAAGTTGAAGCGCTGCGCGGCGTGGTGCGGCGATTGGCGCAATCGCTGGGCGAAGCCGACCCGTTTCCGCCGGACAAGGGTCCGCATATGGCAGAGCAATAAAGTGATGCGCTGCTGGTAGACATTCAAACTCCTCGCGTCGCGCCCGCCTTCAACAAATCCGCCGCACGTCCAAACACCGCGCGAATCATGTCCGGCGTCAGCTTGCCGGTGAACGTGTTCTGCTGGCTTGGATGGAAGCACGCCAGCAGGAACGGCGCGTTCTCGAATGGGTAGTAGGCGCCGTGCGCGAACTTGGGTCGCGGGCCCGCGGGTAGCCAGCCGCGCGAGCGATAGAGACGCAGGCACGCATCGAATGCGATCCTGCCCAGGCAGACCACGCCGCGAAGATCGGGCATCAAATCGAACGTCTGCCCGAAATACGATGAGCAGTTGGCGATTTCCTGGGGCAACGGCTTATTGCCCGGCGGGGTGCAGTGGGCGGTGGCCGTGATCGCGACATTGATGAGTTGCAGGCCGTCGCCGCGAACGCTGGTGGGCTGGTTGGCAAGGCCCGTTTCATAAAGGGCGCGAAAAAGGAAATCACCGGAGCGGTCGCCGGTGAACATCCGGCCCGTGCGGTTGGCTCCGTGGGCCGCGGGGGCCAGGCCCACGATCAGCAGCCGCGCGGTCGGCTGTCCCAGGTTGGGTATCGGCCTGCCCCAGTATGGCTCATCGCGAAACGCCGCCCGCTTTTCTGCCGCCACTTGCCGGCACCATTCGCGCAGCCGGGGGCATCGCTCGCAGGAGATGATGGTTTGCTGAAGTACCGACCAAGACATGCCGCATTGTATGTCTAACACACGCTTCCGTTCCTTTGCGGCGTCTTTGCGTCGCTTGCGACTTTGCATCTCTGCGCGATCTTCCCGTTGAACGATAGCTACGCAAAAGCCCGAAAACATTGTTATAAAGGAGTCCCATGAGCACTCACGTTCCCGCCCCAGCCCTGGCCCGTTTTTCCGCCGATGATCGCGTCGCCATCATCGCGGCCCGGTTCAACGCGCACATTGTCGATGAACTGCACGCCGGCTGCCTGCGGCAGCTTGCGCGATTGGGGTTGCCCGAGGAGCGTATCGAGAGTTTTCGGGTGCCCGGCGCGTTTGAATTGCCTTTCGCCGCGCAAGCCGCGGCGCGCACGGGGAGGTTCGGCGCGATCATCTGCCTGGGTTGCGTGATTCGCGGCGACACGCCTCACTTCGACTACATAGCCGGCGAAGCCGCACGCGGCATCCAGCAGGCCGGCCTCGCCGAAAACCTCCCCATCATCTTCGGCGTCCTCACCACCCACACCGAGCAACAAGCCAAAGACCGCATCGGCGGCCCCCAGGGCCACGCCGGCGAACGCGCCGCCCAGGCCGCCGCCGAAATGCTCGCCATGCTCCGACAACTATGATTTTCGCCCTCCTCCACGCTCCAAAATGTTACGCGCGAACGGCGGTCCGCACGTTATAAAACCGGAAAACAATCGGCGTAGCGCATTGTCCGCAAACAATTTATGCCTCCCACGGTTTCCTCGGTAGCAGCGCGTTGTAGCAGGGGGCGCCCGCCTCTGTTTTTCCCCCCAGGGCCTGGGCCGTCATCAGCGCATGGCAACTCTGCCTATCGAATCGAGTCCCCGGCAAAACGCGCGGCTGCCGATGCGGCGACAAATTACCAACTCCAAAGCAACGAATGCAACATTAACGCAGTTGCCTTCCGCGAGTCGCGGGGCCGCATTCCCACCGCAAATCCAGGGCGTGCCCGATTTTCCGGGAGCGTATTGGCGGATGGTGGGCACACATTCTTGTCTGCCGCGAATCGATGAGCGGAGGACATTCTTGTCCTCCCGAACCGATTCGAATCCGCTCGGCGGGGCAGGAATGCCCCGCACTCGCGGATTCGGGCAGACAGGAATGTCTACCCCACCAAACCCTGTGGATGTAAATGGTTACGCCTGCCCGGAACTCGGGCAAGCCCGCAAATCCACGCCGCTCCATTATTTTCTTGACAACCCCAGCGAATCTTGGACAATAAGCAAATCCGCCGACCTGCGACGGCCCGGTCGCGCGAACACCGCCGGGGCCACAACGCTTCGATTCGATTCCATCCTGGAGGCTTCCGTGGCAGCAGCCGAACACACACACACACACACTCTCTCTCTCTCTCTCTCTCTCTCTCTCGGATTTAATGCACTTAAGCGCTTTGCAAGGCGCCGCGCTCAAAAGCGGCAGACGCCGATCATCGCGGCGGCGCTTTGGGCCGTCGAGGCGCTGGAGCAACGCGTGATGTTGACCGGCGCTCCGGCGTTTGTCAGCCTCACGCCGGGCGCGAACCTTGCAATTACCGGATCATCCGGCGCATATACCGCCGAACTGATCAGCGGAGGGATGACCGTGAACCAGAACTTCAACTCATTGGCAGCGTGGCAGAATCTAATCCTCAAGGTGGACGGCGGCACCGCCGTCGCTTTCAACTCGCCGCAGACGCTTGGCGCCCTGAACCTCGACCCCGGGTCAACAGTGAACGTGACGCGCGGCGACGGCAGCTACGCAACCGGCAGCAATCTGCTCGATCTCCATTCGCTGTCGTTCGATCCCGCCGCGCGGCTCGACCTGGGCGACAGCGACATGATCCTGCACAACGGCGGATCGGGCGGGTTCGCCGTCCTCGAAGCGCGAGCCACCGCCGCTTTTGACGGCGGCAAGTGGGACCTCAGCGGCCTTGCCAGCAGCGCGGCGGCAGACCCCGCCCGACCCAACCCCATGGGCCTGGGCGTGGTCCTGGGCAGCAGTCTGCCGAGCGGCGCTTTCGACGGCATGACCGTGAACCCCAACGATGTTGACGTCAAATACACCCTCGCGGGCGATGTCGATCTCAATGGAACGGTCAACCTGATCGACTACCACGCTCACAAGGAATAATGGGAGCTCGGGGACCTCATGGGCAACCGCCGACTTTAACTATGACGATCTCACCAACCTCATCGACTACCGCGTGCTCAAGGCCAATTATTTGTACGACATGAACGGGCCGGCGTACGTGCGGACCATCAGCGATCCGGCGATTCTCGCCCAGCCGGTCGTCGGGCAATACGTCAAAGGCGACATCGCGACCTTTACCGATTCGGCCCTCGGCACCATCCCCGCCGACTATGTGGCGCAGGTGAATTGGGGCTACGGCCTGGGCCTGGAGAACTGCACCGTCACCCAAGTCGGCAGCGTCTTCGAAGTCTCCGAGGCGACCTCCGCTCAACCAATGTCCAACAACGGACAGCTCATGAACCTGGTGATCGGCTACGCAGTCAACAGCAAGTATGCCAGTCGGCCCGGATCGCTGAGCCGGCCGATCGATCTGGTCTCCATCACCAATCTCGTCGCCAGCGCGGCGGGGCCGACCAGCGTCAACCTCACCTGGTCCAACCCGTCCCCGGTTACAGGCGTCACGTTCAATGTCGACCGATCCATCGATGGCATCACGTATCAGCCCGTTCCCAACGCCACCGGCCTCCCCTCGACCACCGCCAGCTTTCTGGACACTTCTCTATCCGGCAGCGCCACCCCGACGCACTATTGGTATCGCGTGCAGGAGATGGACTCGTTCGGCCCCTCGCCGATCGTGGACATCGCCGAGGCGTGGACGCCGCCGACGGTTGTGGCGTCGGGACCGGCGGTCGCGACCGTGATATCGGCAAACGAAATTGATCTGGCCCTGCCCTCGGGCGCAACCACCACCGTCAACATCACGCGTTCGCCGGACGGCGTAAACTACGGATCGCTGGCGTCGGTGCCGGCAGCGACGGTGACGTACGCCGATACCACCGTCACCGGAGGGACGCAATATTGGTATCAGGTCGCCAGCGGCAGCCCGCCGACCATGACCGCCTCCGCGATGGCGTGGTCCCTGCCGGCCGCCCCCTCTGACCTCTCGGCCGCCGCCGGAACCGGCAACCAGGTGCAGCTTTCCTGGACCAACAACGCCGGCGGCGCCACCGCCAACGACGTCTCCCGCTCCACCGACGGCGGCGTGACCTACTTCCCGCTGGACACCGTCGACGCCTCCGCCACCACCTACACCGATACGACCGCGCAAGCCGGCCAGACTTACTACTACCAGGTATCGGCGGCCATGCCCAACGCCGGCTCGTCCAGCCCCTCCAACGCCGCCTCCTTTTCCACGTCCCCCGCCGGCGTGTCGAGCCTCACCGCGACCGAGGCGTCCTCCAGCGAGATCGACCTCGGATGGACTAACGACACGGCGAGCGGGGCAAACGGCATTGACGCGCTCTATTCCACCGATGAAATAAACTATACCCTGCTCACATCAACGCCGCTCGCGCCCACCGCCACCACCTACGCGGCCACGGGCCTGCTGCCGGACACGCATTATTGGTTCCAGGTTGAGACGCTGGGCACGGCAAGTAACACCGGCTTGGCGACCGCCGATTCCGCGACGCCGGCTAGCATCGCCTCGGGCTTGCAGGCGACCGCCAACGGCCCTTACGAAATCGATCTATCCTGGAGCGGCAGCAACGACTCGGCGGTTTCGTACGATGTCGAGCGCGCACCGACCGGTTCGGGCAATTTCGCTGTGATTTCGAGTGTCAATGCGCCAAGCTTCCAGGACGAAAGCGTTTCGCCCGGAACGACCTATGATTACCAGATTGTCTCGCTGGGCACGGGAGTCATCAATCCCGCCGACGTACAGTCGAACGTCGCCACCGTCGCAACGCCCGCCGGGAGCGCCCTGCCGCCGCCTGTTACGTGGTATGTGGCAACGACGGGGTCCGACACAGGGAACACGGGACTCAGCGACCAGTCGCCGTTTCTGACGATTAACAAAGCGGCGCAGTCCGCCAATCCCGGTGACACTGTCTTGATCGACACTGGCCAGTACCACGAGACAGTGACGCCGGCCCACAGCGGGATCGGCGGTGCGCCAATTACATTCAGGGCAAACGGCAGCGATGTCGTCTCCATCCGCGGCACGTATTTGGTGCCGGATTCGAGCTGGACGCTCAACGGCGGCGGCGTATACACCTCCTCCATCGCTTCAACTCCAGACCTTTCGGCGTCCACCGATGCCCCGGTACTCGGATCAAGCACCATCACCGCGACGGATCAGGTCTTTGCGAATAGCCAGATGATCCCCGCGCCGCGATATCCCTATAGCAACGCACCCGCGGTCAACGATGCGTCATCGACCCTTCTGACGATCCCGACACAAACCGATGCGGATACGTTCAACTATGGAAATATTTACAGCGACGTGGTGACGACCTCGGGTAGCTCCAAAACCTATCAGTTCGCGCTCGTATCCTCGGCGTTCGTAGTCAATCTTGCGAACGATCCAGTGCTGAACGCGATTGTGACAAGCCTCGGCGGAGCGTCGCCGCTCAATCCATCCGTATTACTCGGATCCCTTATTCACATTGTCCCCGGCAGAGCGCAGGAGAGCGCGAAAGGCAACTACTGGGGCCAATGGGTTGGAGAAACGGCAACCATCACCGCCGTCTCACAGGATATCAACAATCCCAATCTGGTCACGTTCACCTATACGCCGGCGCCCGGTTCATCATACGCCCAGCCCTTCACGGTCACCGCCTTGGCGACTGCCGCAATAGGACCGTTGACGATGTACAACACGGTACAATACGGCGCGGAAGCCGGCGACCGTTACTATTTCTCGAACATCAAGGGCGTGGCCCCAACAACGGCGTTTGCCGCGGAATCGCAGCCCGCGTGGATCGTGAATACCAATTCCAATCCATCACAAATTGATGATTCCATCCCGACAACGATTCCCACCGACTACCAACTTCACCTCTATAGCCCTGCCGGCGCTCCTTCAAAGGTGGAAGTGAAGGTGCGGGATGCCGGGTTTGATCTGAGCGGGAAATCCTACATCACGATCGAGGGCATCGACTTGTTCGCCGCGACAATCGTGACGAACGATGCCTCCTCCCATGACACGATCAATCAAATCTCGGCCGAGTTCCTCTCTCATTACGACCGAACCGGCCAACCGAATCCGGCGTTGTTCGGGGTAACGCCGGCCAACGCACCGGCAATCGTCGCCGACCTGGGACGCAAAACCGTCGACAGCGCGCTGAGGGCGGATTTCGCAAGTGCCGGGATCACGCTTGGCGGGGGCGCGAGGGCTCAAGGCTTCCCGAATCCCGTTAATGAGTGGCTGGTAATCGACGGCAACTGGCGATACTTGGTGGTGCAGGCGCCCGATAAGAGCCTGAGCGTCGGTCGCACCGTTGCTGTCGCATCGTACCGCGCCGCCAGCGGGTCCACGACGGTCACGACGGAGAACATTCCGAATGGATGGAACGGCGAACTGATCTCGGGAATTGAGTTGCTCGGTCCCAACGATACCCTCTCCAATAGCGACATTGCCTACTGCGCCGGCAACGGCGTAACCGTCGGCAGCGCCACCGACATTGTCACGGGCAATACAATCCATGACGTGGATTACATGGCATCCGACAACGCCGCCGTTTCGGATAACTACCACGATGCCGCGGGCGGCAGCATCGATCATAACACGATGTACAACGCCGGGCGCTCGATCATCGTCACGCGTGGCGGGTATACGTCAAACGGGGCACTGCTCGCGCTGAACGTGAAGATTGAATATAACGAGCTATACGATGGCGGCCTGAGATGTGACGACGCCGGCGGAACATACACCGAAAATACGAATGGCGGAACCTCTCGCATTGATTATAACGATGTCCACGACATCCACGGCAACGCTTCAGTGGGTATATACCTTGACAACGGCGCAACCAATTTCCAGGTTGACCATAATGTCGTGTATAATGTCGAGTCGGCACTCAGAATGAGGTTCATCCGACTAATGCGTAGGTAGTTTCGTGTAAAGCGAAGATTTTAAGTTTGAAGAAGTCGGGGTCTCGGAAGCCGTATGCTTGTCGTTGCATGGTTTTGATCTTGTTATTTGTGCCTTCCAATGGCCCGGTGGTGATCGGACAGTCATAGTAGGCCAGAATACCCCGGCGATGCT
>Ga0209483_1002682_pt1 | contig 12225 bp, 9 predicted proteins | sample NGEPerA_FD_184508 | JGI IMG/M metagenome (GOLD analysis project Ga0209483, IMG submission 184508) | Arctic peat soil microbial communities from the Barrow Environmental Observatory site, Barrow, Alaska, USA - NGEE PermafrostL2-A... | ecosystem: Environmental > Terrestrial > Soil > Wetlands > Peat... | reverse complement strand
CAGTAAAGCCTGTTCTTGAACCAGAGGCCCGCGGGCGGGATTGAGCAAGAAGGCTTTGGCTGGAAGAGCCTGTAATTCCGCTTCGCCTATCATGCCGCGGGTCGATGAATCCAGCGGCACCGCCAAAACCAGAAAATCAAGATGACTCAGGAATTCCTTCTTCTGGTCCACGGTAAATACCGCGTCGGGCAACCGGCCTTCCGGATCGCCAGTTCCTGGAACGCAATAGCTCTCCGGTCTGGGTTTTACGCCTTGGCGAGTCAAGGCATGAATCTTGAGGCCCAAGGCGTCCCGGCAAAGGCGGGCGGTCTGGCGAGCCAAGCCACCGTAACCCCAAAAGCCCACGGTAAGCCCTCGTATTTCGCGTTGGAATTGCGGGCCGCGATCCCATATCCCCCGCTCCTGATTGTGAATCATGCCTCGGAGATCGCGAACCAAATTGATCATCATCGCCACGCACCATTCGGCGATTGGCACATCAAAGACTCCCTGGGCATTGGTGGCGCGCACCTTCCGTTCGGGAAGGTTCAGGCCCAGCAATTGCTCGAAGCCCGACGAACACAACTGAATCCATTCCAAGGCGGCCAATTCATCAAAATTGGTCGGCGGCCGCGAACAAAAAAGAATATTAGTCTCGCGCAAAAGACTTGCCGGCAAGGCGCGAGATTCGTCTGTAATCGGGTCTGCCATGACCAAACGAAGCCCGGGCATCGTCTGCAACCGGCCTATCGCCGCCTCGCCCAGAGGCACATCAATGAGCAACTGTTTCATGAAGGGGAAAGTTCTTCCTCCATAATTTTGCCCGGCACGCTGTTAAACTCACCGCTGCCCGGCACAAATGGAAATCGGTTCTTTATTTCCGGCGTGAGCGCAATTCCCAAACCGGGGCTGCGCGGAGGAAACAGCCGGCCCTCCCGCATTTGGAATGAGTCTCCCATCATTTCGCTGTGCAAAGGCCCAAACGCCGGAGGCACTTCGACCACCAGGGTGTTCTGGCACGCGAAAGCAGCGTGAATATTCTGCAGGCACGAAGCGCCCGCGCCCCAGGAATGAGTGGCAATTTTTCGGCCGCGGCGGGCGAGCATGTCCGCCACGGTGACGACTTGTCCCATGCCGCCAGTGAATGACGCATCGGGCTGGCCGATGTCGAAACAATCTCTCTCCACAAACACGCGCCACTCACACGCGCCGGTCAAACATTCGCCGCCGGCGATGGGCACTGGCGTTGTCTGGCATAACTCGGTGTAAGATTGAAGGTCGGTGTAGCGCAAGGGTTCTTCAAAAAAAAGCAATTTGTACGGCTCAACAGCCTTCATCACCGCTTGAGCCGTCCCCAGGCTCCAGGTGGCCGACGGACTGTTGCCCATGTGCCCGTCCAGCATCAGCTCGATGTCCGGTCCAACGTTTCGACGGACAAACTCCAGCTTGGCCGCTTCGAAATCAGCCGCCTCGCTTGGATCATTGCTCGATTGGTGACCGTGCGCCGTTGAATGGGCGCCGACGCCAAGTTTGACGCCCTTGAACCCGAGGGAAAGGTATAACTCCAGCTTGGCCGCCAGCTTCTCAAGAGGATAATTTGACGGGCCTCCAGTGGCGTAGGCCGGCAAGGAGTCGTGTTTCAAACCGCCCAGCAACTCATACACCGGCTTGTTTTCCAGCCGGCCCTTCACGTCCCAGAGCGCGGCTTCAATGCCATTGATCACACTTAAGCCCAAACCAACCCGGCACCAGAAATTGCCGCAATGGTACATTCGACCCCACAATTCATCAATGTTCCCGACATTTTGTCCCAGGAGGATGGGCTTAAAGAAATCCACGATTGGCGGTACGACCTCCGGACAAAAATAGCCCGCGTAGGTTTCACCGACCCCGGTAATTTTGGCATTGGTTTCAATTTCAATCAACGCCACGCTCCGGCGGCGGCGGCATACACTCAGAAAAGGATCCAATGTAGCCGGGCCGGTGAGCAAAACCGCGCGCACATCGATTATCTTCACTTCATTCATAAGGTGGATAATTTCCTGGACACACCGTGCCGCGCCGATTTTATCAGCGCCGCGGCCGTTCCGTAAAACATCATTTCGATCTGCTGCTGTGCCAGGCCGGCGCGTCGCGCCGCCCGACTCATCGCTCGGAGTTGTTCATAGCGGGTAAAGGTCATGCGCGAATCCGCATGAGCCAGACTTAACGAATGATTGTGTTCGGAGAGAAACGTCCAGGCGAAGCCGAACGTAATGTATTTGCCGCGCGTCACTCCAATCGGAATATCGTCGCTGCCATACATCACCCGCTCGATGCCAGCGGCGGAATAGAGCGCGTCAAAGGCATCTGTCTCGCAGACCGATGAGGTGTCATACCAAACGTTGCGAAGGGCGCGCAGACGCCCGGCGGCTTTTTCTATCGCCCAGGATGAGTAGCTTCTGGCGCAGTGGGCGAGGATCCATTTGGCATCCGGGTACTGGTCGGTCAGCAACGCGAGATCATCCAGGTTTTGCGGATCGGCAAGGGCGTTTCGCTTCGACAAATGCAGCATGATGATGAGACCGCGACGGTGGGCCACTTCAATTTGATGCGTCGGCAAAAAATCAGTAATCCGGCATTGCGAGGCATCCCCCGTGGTCGAGTAAGTGCGATAGGGCTTGAAACCGAGAAAGCCGCATCGTTCCGCCTCCGCATCCAGAAAATCCGCACTCATGGAAGGGTGAACTAACATGAGCGCCGCAGAAGCAGCGTCCTGCTGCGTTTGTCGAATGACGAACTCATTGGAAGCGGGGAAATCGCACCCAGGCGAAAAAGGAAAAGGAAAGGCCAACCGGTGGACTTCCCGTCCGGGCATGAGGAGGCGATCACATAATTCGAGGGCGGCCCAATCGGCTTCCGGAAAATCCCGCCCGATGAAACTGTAGGCGGCGCCCATGTCTTTCTGAGGATCGGTATTGAAAGCCCAGCGATAAGCGTGGGTGTGGACATCGAACACGCGCTTCGGCACAAACTCGTCGAGTTCTTCCTCCCAAATGCGGCGGTCCAAGTCAGTCAGTTCAATGGTTTTCATTTGGAAAGCGTCACCAGGGCAGGCCCTTTTGGTTTTCGCGGGATTGGAACGAGACTGGCGATCATGCCAACGACTGCCCCCGCTATTAGTGAACCTGGCATTATCCACAAGAAGTCCAGGCTTAAGAAATGGAAAAAAGAGATGCCGACGGCCACCGCCACGCTGCCGAAAGCCCCGATGATTGTTCCAAATGACGTAGCCCAAGGAACGAACACAGCCATGAAAAAGAGCACAAAAAGCGGCGCGACCAAAAGATTCACCACCCGGAAACAAAGCTCGAGCAAATTTCCGGGCACGCCGCCCACCAGGAGACTCAAAGCAACCACCAGCGCGCCAATCAGAATGGATGCTCTTCGATTCAGCCGCAACTGTGTGGTCGAAGATGACTTGACAGGCCGGAAACGATTCAAAAAATCCACCACAATGACCGTGCTAGTGGAATTGAGACCCGAAGCCAAGGCAGACATGGCAGCGGCAAACAAGGCCGCCACCACCAAGCCCCTGATGCCAATCGGCAGCCCAATGGCAATAAACTGCGGGAACAGCCGGTCGGCGCTGGACTGAATCGTCCCTCCTTCTGGAACCATTTCCGGATGGGCCCGGAAGTAAGCGAGCAAGGCTAAACCCAGCGCTCCCAGAAAGATGTTGGCCAAAGCGGCGGTCGTCATGGAAACGGCAAGGACCGATCGGGCGGACTTAACGTCGCGAGTGGCCAGGTAGCGTTGAATGGCCATTTGATCCGAACCACAGGTGCAGACATACCAGACAAAGGTGGCCAGAATACTCCCCGCGAAAGTTCGGCGGGTGGAATCGAACCAAAACCTGGGTTCCGCCCAGTTGGCATACCAATGCGCGGGCCACCAGGCGCTGACACCTCCCATGCTCCGGGTGATGACGGCCAGGGTCAGAATCGCCCCGAGAAAAAGAATGCCCGTTTGCGCCACATCGGTATAGACCACCGCGCGCAAACCGCCGGCCGACGTGTAAATAATCGTCACTATTCCGATGGCCGCGCACACCAATGGTTTGAACGCTGGATTTATGCCGGTCAGTGGAATGAGCACCTTGTCGGTGGTCGCATAGATTATGACCGCCATCCAGAGAAAGCGGAGAGACAAGAAAAATACCGCGCCGAGCAAGCGCACGTTTAAACCCAAACGCAATTCAAGAATCTCGTAGCCGCTGGCCACCGGCAGCTTCATAAAGGCCGGGATCATGAACTTGCCCACCACCAGAACTATAAAAGGATAAGCCACTATGCTGGAGAATAGAATCGGTCCGTACTTGATCATTTCGCCAGGATTGGCGAGATATGAAATCGCGCTGAGCAGCGAGGCAAAAAGGGAGATGCCAACGGCGGTGGGCTTCATTTTTCGCCCTCCTAAGAGATAGTCTTCCGCCGTCTTGTTTCGTCGCGAGTGGTACCCGCCGATCAGAAGCATGCCAAGGCCATAAAGGCCAATGACTGTCCAATCGACCGATCCTAAATGAGGCGGAACTCTTCTGAAAGCCATAGCAAAAATATCGTCATGCGTCCCGCTTGAGCAGGAATTCCGCTCCAGCCAGCCGCCACGAATCGTCCACGGTATGGCCCGGCGCCGCCATGGTTGCGCAAGCGAACTCGATTCCGGACGTCCCATGGCCATGCCGCACATTGGCTTCCAGAAGATTGAGAAAGAACTGGCTGCAACTGAGTGTGCCCACCCGCTCGTCCGCATTGCCAATCACGATGAAGACGGGTTTGCCCGCCAGTTGATCAACCAAGCGGGAGAGACTTAGAGCAGCAATATAGTCGCGCTTTCGGTCCGCGCTAAATTCAGTCAGCACGGCCCAATCTGTCACCGGCGCGATGGCGGCGGCGGCGGCCAGCCGGGCATCCTCCGCCAGCATCCGCAAGGCCAGATAGCCCCCCCGGGAAATGCCATAGACCACAATCCGGCCGGCCTGCGCCAGCCCGCTTCGAATGCTCCAACTGAAAATGGCGGAAGCCTCCTCGACCGCCAAGGCGAGAGGATCTTTGCCGGCGGCAAACGCATTGCGCCAGCCGGCCAGTCCCACCCCGTATTTATCCACGCGCTTGCCGTGGTTCGGCAGGTCAAAGCCCACCACGCGATGGCCATGCGTCAAGAAGAGTTCTGCCGCGATGGCATAAGGATGAACCGTCAACGAAGTCTCGCGCTCCCCTGCGAGGGTCAGCAGCAGGAGAGGATGAGCCGCCAATTGTTCCGGCCGGGGAGAAATCATCCTGGGTGTAATGGAGTGATCGCCGATTTCAATCTCGAATTCGCGGGAAATATAAGAGCGGCCATGGTTCGCGGCGGGCTCTGGCGGCGAAAGGCCGAGGGTCGATTGAACGAGAAGTTCGGAGACGCCGAAGGCTTTCAGGAAATTCCGCCGTGTCATAGGACGTTTCTCATTTTACTTTGCTGGTATACCAAGTTGTCATGGAGCGGCAAGTTTTATTCAATCAGGGCGCTCCAGCCAGACGCGGTAAAGTTCATCGTACTGCGCGACGGATCGCGGGACCGGCTCCCATAATGCCTCCGCATGGGCGGCAACGGGCGGCCTGAGACTAGGTTGAGCCATCATCGCCGCGCCCAGGAGGGCGTCGCCTTGGCCGCGTTGCACTGGACGGTTTAGAACATGACTCAGAATCTGAAGCCAAAGACGGCAATTGCTTCCACCGCCAATCACCAAAACCGGCGCTTCGCTCAATTTCAATGTGAGGTCCACGTCAATGATTTGGCGCAGGCTAAAGCAAAGGCCCTCAAGCGTCGCGCGCGCGCGCGAGCCCAAATCATCCGAACCCCGCCATGGCGTATCGCCGTATAGGTGTTGCGGGTAAAACAATGCGGCGCCGACTGCGGCCGCCTCGGCTCGTGGCATAAAGGCTCTTGCGTCGCCGGCCATGAGCGTTTTGACGGCCCAGTCGAGCGCAAGGCAGCCCTCGTTGCGCGCGGCCAGTTCATAGAAACCGCCACCCGGATACGGCCCCCAACACCCTGCCGGGTGGAACGGGCCGGGCGTTTTTCCGGCGTGACGATAAACGGCCAGCGCAGTGCCAAGCGTTATCACCACTTGATGCACTCCGCCTCCGTTGGCGCAGGCTCCGGCCGTTTGATCGTTGCCAGCCATTACGATGCGGATGCCGTCTGCCAAGCGGAGTTCGGGGCAAGGCCGCCCCGGCCGCACTGCCTGCCCGGCGGGAACCAATTCGCCAAGTTGCTCACGATTCGTGCCGCAAGAGTCCATGGCAGCCTTCCACCAACCGTCATCAAGGCACGAATACAGGCCGCTCATGGCGGCAAGATTTGTATCGACGATTGGCGGGCCGCCGAGCCGCCAAGCCACGAAGCTGGGCAATGAAAGCACCTTTGCCTCGGGCGCGAGCCAATGGGGATGATGCCGGCGTACCCAGAGCAGTTTGGATAATTGCAATTCGGGGATGGGTGAGGGAAAACTGCAATGGCGATGAAATTCCGGCCCGAATTGCCGGCGCAACTCGGCCGACTCCTCTTTGGCGCGCTTGTCCGCCCAACTCACCAACGGCATGACGGGGTGGCCCGAAGCGCCGAGGAGGACGAATGTCTGCGCTTGACTGGCCAGCGCGATGGAAGTGATGGCGGAGGGCTCGACCTCCGCCAATTGGCAAACCTGCCGGATCTGCCAGACCGTGTCGCGCCAAATTTTTTCCGCATCGAACTCCGATCTGTCGCCGTCGCGAACGGTGTAGGCGACTGGCGTCGAGCAAGCGGCCACGCGGTTTAGACAGCGGTCAAAAAGCGCGACTTTATGATTCGTCGAGCCGCAATCAATGGCCAGCGTCACAAAGATAACTCCCGCAACAGTTCGAGCGTGGCTTGGACCATCCGCGCGCCGGATTCGGACCGGAACAAGGCAAACAAAGCCTCGTACCCTCCGCCGTTGGACGCCTCGGGTGTGACGATATAGCCCTGAAGCTCGCCGTTGGCCAGGGTGATGACGAAGGCGCGGCCCGGCGCGCGGGATTTGATCTCCAGCCCATACTCGACGAAAAATTCGCCGGGCAGAGCGGCCAGGAAAAGATCGCCGATGCGGAAGGCCTGCGCTTCCGCGAAACGGTAACGTTCCTGCCATTGCGCCACTTCGCCGGAAGCTTGCGCTCGCGCCAGAGTGACCGACTCTTCGCGGCCGAAGACAACGCACTCAGCGGTGCGCGCGGCGGACGAAGGGGCGCCCTTGAGGGTGAGTTCTTCATATTGATGGCGCGCCTGACGCAACGCGGTTTCGGCCTCTTGGACAGTGGGGAACTGATTGGCGGCTAATTCAACTTTGCGCTGTCCGGCGGCAAGAACGACGTCGTCGTGGAAATTGGCGCCGGTTAGTGACCGCAGTGAACGAACCACCACCTCACCCAACCGGCGGCCCAGCCGTTCGGCCTCGGCCATGGTTTGGCCTTTGACGTGATGGCGAGGGCTGAGATTGCCGCAAGGGCCGACGTGACAAACGGTCACAAGGCCGGCAAACGCTTCGCCGATATGCCGGCGAGTAAAATGAAGGAAGTCCGATGAGATTACCCGCGAGTCTTCGTGCAGCACCGTCGGATGCATTCCATAAACAAGATCCAGCGCCATCCATCGGCCATCGCTCTGGCGTTGAACGGCCAGCAGGCCAACCTGGGAATCGAATGGGCCGGCCGGGTCGAGGCGATTGCCGCCTACGCCTTCGGCCGCGGCAGTCGTGACGGCAAGCCGGGCGGGTTCCGCAGCGGCATAAGAAGCAATGCCGGCCTCGATAATGCCCTGGTGAAATTGCCGCATGTAATCCGGATCGGGCGGCGGCACGACCGAATCTTCCTTCCACGCCAGCACCGCAGTGGTCAGAGGACCCGAATGGCTATGGGTGGCGCTAATCAGGATGTTGGCGGGCGGTATGCCCGTGGCCCCGCTGATCGCAGCACGGCACAAGCCGGTGGACTGGGCCGAGACAAACAGAATATCAACCCCAATGAGCAACAGTGGCGTCGCGCCGTCACAAAGGTAAAGCGCCGAAGCCAGCAGTGGATCGTGAAGGCCCGTCGAGATGCGCGCCACATGGGGATAGCCGGCCAGGAATAATGGTTTGAGCGGGCTGATGTCACGCACCGCCACGCCGGCGCGCAGGCCTTTGCTCGACTGCGTCATAGGCTGACGACGGAGCGGCTCCGCTGCGATTCGAGCGCCGCAGTGAAAAGGTGGTGGCTGAGGACAACTTCGCCGGGGGTGGCGCATCCGGCAAATTTCTTGAGGGGCGCGCCGTGCGCCAACTCGTAGAGGAACGCGGCCCACATTTGCAGGATCGCGTCACTAAAGCCGAACTGGAAAATGCCGCCGGTGATGCTCTTGAAGGCGGTTTCATGGCCGGTTTGAATTTCGCCCCAGATTTGTTCGCCGCCGTTATAGTCCATGACTTCCAGGATGTCCGCCTTGACGCTCGTCCAACGCGCCGAGGCCTTGGTCCCGCAAATCTCGGCATACCAGTTGTTCTTTTGTCCGGGGGCGATGCGATGGGTTCGCAAGGTCCACGGGAAGAGGGCATCGTGATCCGGGTCCGCCGCCTCGCAGAGCAACGTCGCGTTGTCCCAAGTTTGGCTCGGCACGAGGTTGCCCTTGCCATCAGGGCGCTCCTTGATGATATGGCTGAGAATGGCCCGGACGTTGCGTGGCACCCAACCCGCCCGAAAGGCCAGATGACAAGCGTGCAGGCCAAGGTCGCCCATGACGCCATATTCGCCATTGCATTCCGTCGTGCGTTTCCAGTTGATTGGTTTATTCGGGTCCAGGTCGCTGGAATGCAAGAAACCGGTATTAAGCTCAATGACTTGGCCGAAAGCCTTGCGTTCAATCATGCCTCCGACGCGCTGCATGGCCGGGAAAAAGGGCGACTGCGATGAACAACGAACGAAAACCTTCGGGCGCCGCCGCGCACAGGCCACAATGTCGTCACAGGCCCGCTGGTCGATGCCAAAGGGCTTTTCGCCGAGCAAATGTTTGCCCGCTTCAATAACGGCGCAATACACCTCGCGATGCAAATGGTGCGGCAGCGCGACATAGACCGCTTCGACTTCAGGGTTAGCCAGCAACGTCTTATAATCGACAGTGAATTGTTTGATGCTCGGGAAATTGTCGCGGTACCACGCGAATGGGTTCGTCGTCCTGCCGCAAACCGCCACGACCTCCGGCCGAACGTCCATCTCAAGCAAGTGGCACCAGCGCGCCGCCGCGCTGGCAAATTCCCGTCCCATCAATCCGCAGCCGATGATGCCAAAGCGGACGGTCTTCATCAGTAGCCCAGTTCTTTCTCGGTTTCGCCAATGGCTTCGTCAATGATCTCGAGCCCTTTGAGCAGCACTTGATCCTCCATGATGACCGGCGGGCTCATGCGCAGGATGTGGCCGGCGGGAATCCATGCCAGGCCTTTGCGGAAGGCTTTCTGGTAAACCAGTTTGCCGGCTTCGTCGAACGGCTCCTTGGTCGTGCGGTCTTTGACCAACTCGATGCCCATCAGGCAGCCCTTGGCGCGAACATCGCCGATGATTTTGTGATGGCCGAGCATCTGGCGCATCCGCTGGAGCGCCAATTCGCCCAGATGCGTCGAACGTTCGAGGAGATTTTCCTCCTCGATGACCTCCGTGCTGGCCAAAGCGGCGGCGCAGGCCATCGGGTTCCCGCCGTAGCTGGACGAAGCCGAGATCGCCTCGAATGATTCCTTGTAAGGCTCACGCACCGCCACGCAAGTGACTGGGAAACCGTTGCCGAAACCTTTGCCAATGGTGACCACGTCCGGCACGACGTTCCAATGCTCCAGGCAGAGCCATTGGCCGGTTCGCGCCCACGAGGTCAACACTTCGTCCGCCATGAGAAGCACTTTGTGTTTGTCGCACAGCTTGCGGAGCTTGGGAAAGAAATCATCCGGCGGAATGATGGATCCACCCCAGCCTTGAATGGGTTCCAAAACGAATGCGGCGGTTTGAGACGCTGTGCCCCGCGCCAGGTATTCCTCGTAAAACTGGATGTAGCGATCCGTGTCAATCGTCCCGTCTGGCTTGGTCCAATGCGGCCGATAAGGGTCGGGACGCGGCGCCATGTGCATGCCAGGCGCGCGCACCGGGCCGTAAACGGAGGACTTGAATTCGGACAGCGAAACCGCGCCGTACGTTTTGCCGTGGAAGTCGTTGAAGCAGGAAATGATCTCCCATTTGCCGGTCGCGGCGCGACACACCCGCAGGCCGGCTTCAACGGCAGCGGTGCCGCAGTCATAGAGTTGGAATCCGTTCAGGTCGCCGGGCAGGACTTCCGCGAGTTTTTCCAGCAGGCGGGTCTTGATTTCGGTGGTGAAGTCGTGGGCGTTCATCAGCCGGGCGGCGTATCGTTGCACAGCCTCGGTGACTTTGGGATGGCAATGGCCGAGGGTCGTCACATAGATGCCCGACGAGAAATCAATATAAACGTTGCCGTCGGCATCGCGCAGGGTGCAGCCATGGCCGGACTCAAAGACCACCGGGAAAAGTTTCACCTGGCTGCTCAGGCCCTTGAAATACTTGGTGCAGCGCGCATGCACCGCCCTGGACTGCGGTCCTGGCGCCGGGACGGGCATGTGCGGGACCTGGCTGAGGTCAACATGGGCCCAATAGGATTCTGGTGCGGCGGCAGTCATGGTTCAATAACCGATCTCCCATCGCGGTTCGATGTCTTCGGCCACGCTCTCCGAGACCCAGACATCCGTGCGCAAGGTTTGCAAAATAGATTCAGGCACATCCTGTGTCACCGGCCCGTGCAATGCCAGCCGGGTGATGAACCTTTGCCAGGAGATTTTTGTGCCTCCAAGGGTGATGGCATGAAGGTCAATCCGGTGCTTGGCCGCGATTACTTCCGCCGGGCCAATCGTCGCGGCCTTGGGCGGCACGGCGCAGAGATCTCCGCTCGCCCCGAAACTGCCGTGCATCGAGTTCTGGGCGATCGTAAACGGACTGAGCGCGCAAATGCGCGGGCCTAATTTTTTCCATTCCTCCAAACTCGGCGCGGCGAATTCCGGCGCGCCGGGTTCGATGAAGGCAAGATGACCAGTCCAGCCGGGGCCGCTGTAGCAAATATCCGCGCCGCCCAAATCAGCAATCATCCGGCCATAGTCTTTGAGGTTCTGATTGGTGGGAGCCAGGATCTGCTTTTCCCGCGGCCGCAGCTTGGGGTCTATTTGAAAATAAAAATATTTCTTGAAAGCGTGGGCAAATCCCAGGGGCCAGCTTTCCGGCGCGATTTCGCCGTGTTCGTTGGCATACTCGTCCATGTTAAACGTATGAACGCGCCGGCAGTCCACCCCAAATTGGTTGATGAGATGGGCCACCCGCCGGTAGGCCGGCCAGGGATTCGGCGTGATGAGCACGACCGGGCGTTCTTCATCCGCGGCCCGCTTGATGCGGCGGAACATGTCAACGACCCACAAAAACTCGATGTCCTCGTCCGGCAATATGGTGATGCGGTAATTAGGATTCGGATGCCGGGCCATGTCCTTGCGTTTGATTCTTCGGACACGATCGGTGACTTTCCGGTCGCGAAAGGGAACGAATTCGGCTGGGCTGAACGCGAAGGATTTCATCCGTTGTTCCCTCGTTCGTAGAGGCGCCGGCCGCCGGCCCAGGTTTTCACGGGCAGCAATTCGTCATCCCACAAAACCAAATCCGCATCGGCGCCGGCGGCCAGGCGGCCTTTATGAGTCAAGCCTAATAAGCGCGCCGGATTGAGCGTGCCCATCGCCCACACTTCTGCCGGCGGCAGGTCCAGCCAGCGCAGCAGGTTTTTCATTCCGGCATTCATGGTCAGCGCGCTGCCCGCGAGGAAATTTTTGGTCAGATGGCGCGCCGCATCCCCCGCGCGCACCCGCACCTTGTAACCCCAGGGAGTATCATGCTCGCCGGGAGGCAGGCCCGCGCCAATATTTGAGTCAGTAATAAGAATCACCCCCTGCCAGCCTTTGGCCGCCAGCGCGGCGCGGATGGCCGTCGGATGCACATGCACGCCGTCACCTATAAAATCCACGCTCACCCGCCGGTCGGCCAAAATAGCCTCGACTGCGCCAGCCGGACGGACGCCTGGATCCGTCTCCTCCGGCGCCGGGAATACATCGTAGAAATGGGTCGCATGCACCGCGCCGGAGGA
>Ga0209483_1002681_pt1 | contig 12225 bp, 11 predicted proteins | sample NGEPerA_FD_184508 | JGI IMG/M metagenome (GOLD analysis project Ga0209483, IMG submission 184508) | Arctic peat soil microbial communities from the Barrow Environmental Observatory site, Barrow, Alaska, USA - NGEE PermafrostL2-A... | ecosystem: Environmental > Terrestrial > Soil > Wetlands >... | reverse complement strand
GACCGCAACCAGGCCGCCTCTCGCCTCTCCAGGCCCACACTACCCCTCAGACGACGGCGTCGGCCCAGCTGGACGTCAGCCACTTCTGCCACGGGCTGCTAAGCGTCTTGTGGTGGCACACGAAGAGAAAGACACTACTGAGTTCGCGGACTACGTGAAGGCAGCATCTGAGGGTGGGAACCGAGCGGCTCAACGTGGAGAGCGCGTGAAGTGGCTCTGCCAGGCCCTACGTGGTCAGTTTGCATAGCCCGTTATGGCCCTCACGAACGTTTGGACAACATTCGAGCAGGAGTTAGACTCGCAGTCCGCATATATCCGGGGCTTTGCGGCCGCTAAGACGTTTAGTGGGTCGTCCGACTTCTCATATCTCGATGAATGTTTGCTCGAGGGGTTATTGTCTCGCGTACCGGATGATGGCTACCTCATCTGCATTGCGCGCAAAGAAGTTGGTGATACTGAATGCACCGGGAAGTGCGATGCTTCCATTGCTTGCCCGAACGCTGGTACCGAACCCGAAAGGGCCGATCGAGGAGGGCTGCACGATGATGTCAAGTCCCAAGGCACGCGGTACAGCGTAAGCATCGAAATATCCCTGCAGGGAGAGAATCTTGCCGCCTTCGATGCGAGCGAAGTCGGCTCCGGCGAGCGCGATCGAACGGTCCGTAGGTGGCAGGCCCATCATGGGGCCCGTGTTGGTACCCTTCATGAGCCACTCGGCTGAGACCAATCCCTGATTATTTTGGGTCAGACTTACCGCTTCGAAACTCAAGTCGGGGAAGGCGTCCCAGAGGGATTGTGCGTAGGCTGCTATCGCTGCTCCGCTAAGCGGGCCGGCGGTCGTTGGGTCGGTGTAGGTGCCGCCCTCTGCGAATGTGGCGACAATGCCAGCCGCATCATGCCGATTCCAGGCGTCAGTATAGTGCTGAAAGACTTCCGTTGGAGTCACGCACAGATGCTAGCACTGAAATAGGGCAGAAGGCGAAGATAAGCCAGGTTGTGAACGACTTTCTCGAATTCCAGGGGAGATGATCGATTGGGACGATAAGTAGGCTCATCATGCAATTGGCACAGTAGTCGCAGCCTAGCGTGTCCCTCGATTTATGCGAAATCGCCAATGCAATCGGCGGTCCTCAGAAGTGAGAAGCCAAATTCGATCGAAGCAGAGTTGGCCTGGATTTTTATGAGAAGATTCTCTGCATGCTTCGGATACTTGTGATTTGGGTTTTGTTTGGCTGTACTGCAAGCCGCTTACCGGCACAACAGGCCTCCCCTCCGCGGACCGAATTGCTGATGCGATTGACTGCGGATTTGGCGCCGCCGCAGGAGATTGGGCTGACGCCACTCGGCAATCGCCGCATCTACTACGTGACACGAGGCACGTTTACCGGGCCGCGTTTGAAAGGCGAGGTGCTTCCGGGCGGTGGGGATTGGGTGTTGACAGACAAGGACGGTGTCTCGCGCCTGGATGTTCGGATAACGCTTCGATGCGACGACGGTTCGCTGATTTTTGTGAGTTACCGTGGCATTGTGGATATAGCACCGGACGTTCGCGCTCGCATTGCGAAGGGAGAAGATGTTTCGCCGGACCTCTATTACTTTCGCATCAGTCCGGAGTTTGAGACGGGATCGGCAAAGCTTGCGTGGTTGAATCGAATGATTGCGATAGGCGTGGGCAAGAAGACAGCTACTGGTGTCGTCTACGATATTTTCACTGTGAAATAGGAATGTCGGTTATGTCGAGCCGGGTGAAAACCAGAGCAGCAAGTACAAGTGCGATGTTGTTTAGCGGCCTTGGGCCGCGAGCTTTGACTGGATGAGATAGACGAAGTGGCCGACGCTGTGCATGAAATCGGAACTCTTCGGCTATCCGGGAAGTCAATTTGGCGCTTTATCGCCAACGCGCATTTCCAGTGATGGCAGGCTCGGAAGAGTGCTTTGCCGTGTTCTCAAGAATTGAGTCCGACCCGCCGGGATTGCTGGACAACGTTGGGGACAGTATCAAGAATCGAAGCGGTGTCTTGGCGGAGAAGGTGAGATATCGGCAGCGGTTCCGTGTTGCGGCTACAATTTGCCATGCCCGATCTCCAGCAACATGCAGAGGACTTGGACGCCCTGACGGCCGCACCCCAGAATCACCGGCTGCTCTTCGAAAATGAGACGGTTCGCGTGCTCGACACGTTTGTCCGCCCCGGCCAGACCGTCCCATTGCACACACACCGATGGCCGAGCACGAATTACCTGCTCAGTTGGAGCGACTTCATCCGCCGCGATAGTGACCGGGCGGTGCTCCTGGACAGCCGCAGCCTCTCGCCGAAACCCGCTACCGGAAACGCCTTCTGGGGACCGCCCCTGGCCGCGCACACGCTGGAAAACATCGGGGAGTCCGATCTTCACGTTATCACCATAGAACTCAAACACGCCTGATCGTCACGTCTCGATCTGAGAATCTGCGCTGCAGCTGGATCGGGATGCGGAGTTCGGCCAGGTTGCGCTGAATCGGGCTCCCGTCAATGCGAAGAACGTGCCGCCAGAGGACAACACAGCTGGTGCTTAGTGCATGCCGCAGCTTTAATGCTCCGATCCGTCTTGCTCTGCGGCGCGAAGTTTCTCGAGGTCGCGCTGCCCATCGAGGTAAGCCTGTGCGCCGCGGTGCATCAATTCGAGGTAGGCAAGAGTCTCTGTGCGGCGGACGCGCTCCTCGAGAAGAAGGCCGAGGTACTCGTCGCGCTGTGACGGCGTGATGTGAGAGAAGTCGAAGGGACCGGACGGAAAGTTGGTCTGGAAGCGCTGCTCGAAGGCGACGCGTTTGGTGCCAACCTCCTGGGCGCGCTCCTTGAGAGCTTCCGATTTGATGACAGCGATTTCGGCGTCGCCGGTACTGTTGATCTCATCCTCGCTCAGCAAATGAATGAGGCCGCTGGATTTGGCTGCGGCGAGGTTTCCGAGCCGGATTGTCTCGGTGGGGAACGCGGGGCGATACGCTGGCGGAGGCAGCGGGTGATCGAGCGAGATCGTTTCCCGAACCTGCTGTATGCGAGCCGTGAGATCTTCGACCTGCCGGGTGTCGGCGTCCCGGTTTTGATCGACATCGCGAAGATAGATCCGCGCATCGGTGTTGGCGGCCTTGCGCAGTTCGATACGCTGATGGTGCTCGTGGATGAGCTCGACGGTTTGTTCGAGGCCGATGGCGATGAGAATGCCGACCGCGATCGTACCGATGTGAATGAAGAATTCCTTCCAGGTGTGGTCGGACTTATGCGGCGGGTGAATGTCGATCATGCGGGCTCCGTGAAATCTATTCGGTTGCGCTGGACTGGTTGGAACCGGTTGTGCTTCTAGGGCTTCGGCGTAGCTCCAAAGAAAGTCGCGGAGCCATTCTCGACAAAGGTTCGCTGCATCGCGGCCTTCTGGAAGGAGTACATCCCGTCCAGTGAATGAACACCTGCCAGAATCGCCTCGTCACCTCCTTCGACCAGGGCGAGTGTGGCGATGCTCCTGCGAATGGCGCCGTCAACCTGTCCCAAACGGAAGAGGAGATCGTCGCGATGAGAGAGGCTGATACGCTGAACGGCCGGATTCGCGTGTTCATACTGGCCACGTACACATTCGCTGATCAGGGAGCGTAGCGTTTCGTGCAGGTATTCGTCCGCGCTGATCTCCTCTACGGTGTTGTAGTCGAGCCGCGCGAAGAGCTCGGCCTGGTCAGCGGGAAGGAGCGCAGCTCGGCCCGCGGCCTGAGCGGCCGACCACGTGGCTCGTGAGGGAGATACATAGAGCGCGGACCCAGCGTTTGGAAGGACGCCGTGCACGTCAACGGAATCGCCGGAACGTTTTCCGGCGAGCAGCGCATCCTCAAGCGACCGGATGTATGTGGCCTGCACTTTGAGCCTGTCGACCGAGTCGCGTATCAGCGGCAGGTTGCTCTGCGCTTCGGCGCGCATTTGTTCGGTGAGTTGGGCGACCTGGTGGCGGTGGTGGAAGTACTCGACCGTTTGCTCGAGGGCGATGGCGATGAGCAGGCCAATCACGATGGTGGCAATGTGGATGAAGAAGTCTCGCCAGCTGTTGGCGGTGTGGTGCGGCGGGTGAACGTCGATCATGCGGGCTCCGTGGATCGGTGAGGCTACGGCACCGGATTATTGGTCAGGTTGCGTTTGATGTTGAAGCAGTAGGTGAGGAGCGCATCGTCGTCGACAAATGCGATTTGGAGGGCGCGTTCCAGGGCGTCGATTTGCGCGGATGAGAGAGTGTTGAAGTTCGCCGGTTCGGCGAGAGTCGCCCAGGCGGCATCAACTTCCTGCTGGGGCAGGTTTTCGTGGGCGGCGGCGAAGCGCTTGAGGAACTCGTTGAAGACGATGTTGCTTTCGAAGGTCATGTCCAGGGGATCGTGCGCGGTACGCAGGATGGAGGCGGCGCGGTACACGTCTTCGTTGCTGCGATCGACCTTCGCCATGAAGGCGTCCTGATTTGCGTAACGATAGTCGACGGGATTGAGATTCTCGGTGAGATAGTTGATGGTGCCTGACTGGTGCAGCTTGCGCCATTCATCCTCGAGGTAGAGATAGCGGACATGGCGCACGATGAACGGGCCGGGAGGCAGTGGCTGGTGGGCGCGGACGGCCTGCAGAAGGGCGAGATCGTGCTGGAGATCGCGCTGGTGCCGCTTGGTAGCAAAGATATTTAACTGGTTCGATGATTCGTTCGTGTCACGCTCGGCGAGCAGCGCGCGGCGCGCCTCCGCGGCGAGATGCCGGTGGTGGAAATACTCGACGGATTGCTCGAGGCCGATGGCGATGAGGATGCCGAGGATGATGATGAAGAGGTGAGTGAAGAATTCGCGGAGCGTCATGGGCGCGTGGTGGGGCGGGTGGATGTCGATCATGCGGCTCCCTTGTGATGACGTGTCGAATGGCTAATGGGCTGTTCTACCGATCTCATGGCGTGGCACCAGTGTTGCGGTCGGAGTTCTCCCGCTGAGGAGCGGTGGCTGTTGCGTCCCTGAGGGCGCTGTTGGACTCCATACCAAGAAAGCGTTGAATGACGGCAAGCGAGCCCTGCGCTGCGGAGGTGGCGGAGACCAGCTCCTGCGTGGTTTGCAGGCTGGGTGTGGAGGAGGGAGGACGCCGCGAGATGGCACCGGCGAGCTCGATGCATCTCTGGAAATCATGGAAGGAGTTCATCAGAGTGTCGAAGACCTCATACCGGTAGGTGTTGACACGAAGCTCACCTGGAGACATCAGACCGAGCGAGCCGTCGGCGCGGGCAGCCTGCCACGCGCCATCAGGCGTGCGGTAGAGCATCCAGGAGTAGTTGAGCGGGTCTGACAGCGGTGTGCGGGGCGACGCGAGGTGCTCATTGAGGATGCTCACGTCGCGGTCAAGCTGGGCCTGCATGCTGGCGACGCTGCGCAGGTTCTTTTCCAGGACATCACGATTGAGGTCGCGTTCGGCTGCGAGCTGTCGGCGGGCTTCGGCGAGATGGTTACGGTGATGAAAGTACTCCACGGTTTGTTCGAGGCCGATGGCGATGAGGATGCCGAGGATGATGATGAAGAGGTGAGTGAAGAATTCGCGGAGCGTCATGGGCGCGTGGTGGGGCGGGTGGATGTCGATCATGGGTGGGGACTCCCTTCTGTCCCCTCTTGCGTGTCCATGGGGCCTGCACTCACAGAGATGTCGATGGAGACAATGACGAAGATCAGCATTGCAAGATAGATTGCGATGGCAGCCGGCAAATAGACAAATATGAGTCCGCAGAAAGCAGCCGCTTGCAGGGTGCCGATCGCAGCAACCCGATTGCGTTTGCGGGTCCATTCCTTCCAGCCGAGGTCGCTGCCATGCATTTTCGATGCGGTCAGCCGGAACCAGGTCATGCAGGTCATGGCATTCCATGCAACCACCTGGTACACGATGTAAGCAGCCGGATCATGGGGGTGATCGATGATGGAGCGAAGCGTCAGGGGAAGGAGACTGACGAAGAAAAGATGCGCACCGTTGAACCAGAACATGGCTCGATTGATTTCACGGAGGCGGAGGAAAATATGGTGATGATGGAGCCAGAGTACTAAAAGTAGCGCGAATGTTGCCAAATATCCGCCAGCTGCCGGCAGCAGATGCCACCAGCCATGCCACCCGGGGACTTCAGGCGTTCGCAGATCCAGCACCATCAGCGTGATGATGATTGCGTAGACTCCGTCGCTGAACAGGGTTAGCCGGTGCTTCATTCTTTTCCACCCATAAATGGAATAGCGTCTACCGTACAAACGGTCTCCGGCCAGGTGTGATCGGACTTCTGCGGTGGGTGAATGTCGATCATGGCGTGGCGCTCCGGCTGGCGGGAGAAGGTACTGTGAGGTCGGGAGGCTTTCCGTCGGGGAAGGCGCGGCGGGTGAGGTCGTCGCGATCGGTGGCGCCGTCCAGCACCGCGCGGGTGACTCTGTCGAAGAAGTGGACGCGAACGACGATGCGGTCGACGGTCTTGATATACGCGGCGAGGAGGCTCTCGTATTGCGCGAGGTCGGCGGGCGACATGGTGTCGAGGTTGGGGATGGGCGCGGGATACCCCATGTCGAACGCTCCGGGCGAATCGACGAGGCGCTCCTCGAAGCTTTCGAGGGCCAGGGCTGCGTGCTGGAAGTCGTCGAGTGCGTTGAAGAGGAGATCATGCTGAAGCACGATGCCGTGATAGAGATCGATCTCGGTGGCGGGAAGCAGCGTGATGGTGGCATCGAGTTTGGCAGTGTCCCAGATTGCGATCGACGGAGCGAGCGGGACCTCGTTGCGGCGGTTGTCCGTGGAGGCGGGGGACGCAGGAGGTGAGGGTTTGCCGGCCCGGCGCGCGGATACCGCGGAGCTCAGCTGCAACGTGTAAGCGCGGATGTCGGCGAAGACGCGAAAGTCGACGGCGTCGCGGCGGAGATCGGCTCGGAGTTCGGAACGAAGGTTTTCTTCGAGCTCGCGGCACTGGTGGAGGTGATGGAAGTACTCCACAGTTTGCTCGAGGCCGATGGCGATGAAGAGGCCTACCGTGATGGTGGCGATGTGGATGATGAAGTCTGTCCAGGTGTGTTGGGTCTTGTGTGGGACGTGGACATCGAGCATGTGTGACCTGCGAAGGAGTCTGGATTAGGAGCCGGGATCAACTGGGGATGAGGGAAGGATACACGGAGTCTCCGGATCTCGGTGAGTGCTTTGTGGGAGGGCCGTCGCAGGGTAGCCGTCAATCGCTATCAGCAAATGGAGAAAGGTTGTATTGTCCGTTGAAGTAGACCGACCGTTCGCTTGCGGCTATAAAGAGGACCTTCCGCTCGGAGTTAAACACGGGTCATATCCGTCCTCTAAACGCGCTTCGGTCCAGCGATTCTTCGCAGGCAGCGGTGTGCGTCCTGAATGAGCGAATTATCGCCAAGGCACTCATTGAGGAGATCATGACGGGAAATGACGTTTGGGAAGCGACCTAATCTTGAATGGTCAGAATCGAGGAACAACTGGGCGGCTTGCATCGAGTGTAGTCAAAATTGAGTACTACAAAACCTCATCGATGTAGGCGGATCATCACAAAACCACAAGTTCCATTGATTCGAAAAGACTTGTCGAGTCCATGTTTTCAATGATCTAGCCGAAATGCAGGAATCTGTTTTGGGAGCAGACGGGCATCCCTTGTTAAGTCCTTTAGAATCAACACCGGCTTGCTTCGAACTTGTGGTTCCGTGTGGAACCTTGAGGCTTTGTAGTACACAACTTTGGCTACAGTTAGAGTGACGAAAGCAGGTGCGCGAGGTGAATCGTCACGATGTGCATGAATCCAGGTCAGTTGGTGGCATCGGCGTGAAGGAACTGAACCGGTAGACCGTCTGCTGTGAGAGCAGATGCTGGGTCTGGCGATGGATGCATTGGTGGATGTCGCAAAGCGCTAAGCTCCTAGGCGGCGGGCGACTCCGAACCGTTAGAACATTACGAATCTCGTCGAACGGAGTGTTGGCGAGACACCCCCAGAAGATCTTGTGTAAAACGAAAAGCCGCGGCGTAGAGTGTTTTCTTTGAAGTGCGGAAAACTGCGGGCTCAGAGCGAGATTCTAAGAAGAAAGTTTCGATAGGGAAGCATGCCTCGGACAATCAATCCGAAGAAAAGGTCAATTATTTGGGAGCATGCAGTACCTCTAACATTGAAAATGCCGTGAAGATCTAGCCGGATGGAGTCTTGGCGAACGATAAGCGCTCGTCGGGCTCGGCATGAAGGTCGGGTCGATTGATCGCGTATCTGCTGGAAACGAGATAATCGCGACGTGTCTGCGCTACCCGCTCTGTTACTCAGGAGCGTCGTTATTCGAGCGCATGCCGGGCCGCAACGATCGTCTTCTCAATGTCCGCATCCGTGTGCGCGGTCGAAAGATACCACCGTCCATCCGGCAGCGCGAGCACGCCCTCATCCACCAGCGCCAGAACGAAGTCCGCGTACTTCTGCCGGTCGGCCTCGAGCAAATCGCGATAATTTCGCGGCTGCGCCTCGGTGAACGAGAGATGGAAAATCGGTCCCTCGCCGGCAACGCTTACGGCGTGGCCGCTGCTCCGCAGCATCTCCGACAGCGCATCGCGTAACGTCTCGCCGCGTCGATAGAGCTCCCCGTAGATGCGCTCTGGATCGCGCATGAGCGTGGTCAGCGTTGCGTGCGCCGCGCTCAGAACCAGAGGATTTCCATTGAGCGTGCCCGCGTGGATTACTTCGCCTGTCTCGATCAACCGCATGTACTCGAGTTTGCCGGCGAGCACGCTGAGCGGCGTGCCGCCGCCGACGGCTTTTGCGTACGTGGCCAGATCCGGCGTTACACCGTAGAACCCCTGCGCACCGGACAGCCCAAGACGGAAACCCGTAATGACCTCGTCGAAGATCAGCAGCGCTCCCTGCTCCGCGGTGAAGCTGCGCAGGAACTCAAGGAAGCCGGGTAGCGGAGCAATGCACCCGCTGTTGCACATCAACGGCTCACACAGGATCGCGGATATCCCTCCCCGGTTCGCTGCGAAGGCGTCGCGCACGCCCTGCTCGTCGTTCCACTGCGCGACGACGGTGTAAGACGCCGGCAGTTGTCCCGCGCCCTCGTGGATGGGTTCGTGGGAATGCTGCTGCAACTGCGCGCCGGAGGGATGATAGCTGAGCAGCACGCTGTCATCCCAGCCGTGATAGTGGCCCTCGAACTTCAGAAATTTGAGCCGGCCCGTCGCGGCGCGGGCCAAGCGAAGCGCCACCTGAACGATTTCCGTGCCGCTGCTGGCAAAGCACACGCGATCCGCGCACGGTATCGTCTTGGTCAGCAGCTCTGCCACTTCATACTCAAGGTCGTGCTGCGCGCCGAACGTCAGCCCAAGCTGCACGCTGGCCTGTATGGCCGCCACGACTTCCGCCGGTGCATTTCCCAGGATGTTCGGTCCCCAGCCGAGCGCGTAATCGAAATATGCGTTACCGTCCACGTCATATAGGGTCGCGCCACACCCGTGCGAGAAGTACAACGGATACGGCCTCGCCGAGCGTCGCAGTCCGCTGGAAACGCCGCCGGCCAGACTACCGGCGGCGCGCTTGAGCCGGTCGCGGGATCCGGCCGTTTTGCTGCGGATGCTCTGCTCCCTCATTCCGGGAGAAAATGCCTGACGCCGTTCAAGGGACATGCCCACACCGCAACCTCCCGGCATTTTTGTAATGAACCATGGATGTTTCAATTGGTTCGTGGAGCGAATCCAGTGTGGGACAACTTTCATTCAAAGTCAAGTAGTGTTTCAGGGTCTTTCGCGCGAGGAAAATGCCCATGTCGCGTTGGCAGCCTAGCCAGGGCGTTGCCTGAGAGCGCTTGTCGGCGCCTGTTGAAACGGCAAACAACGTTTTCCTATTGAGACTTAGCGTTGGGATTTGAAATTTCTCTTGACATGGCGTTAATAAATGCGTAATTGGTTAGTTAGAGAAATCAGCTCATACCCATGCGAAGGCATGGTTTTCCGATGTAGGAAACTTCGCGGCCGGCCGGCTTTCTCGCAAAGCACGCCGCCGCCGACATAAGTGTTGGGCAACCCGGTCCTGAGACAAGAGAGACATCAGGCCGGCGTCCTGCAGGACGCATTCGGGAGCGATTACGATGGCGAATTGTCACATGCACGCGGCGCCGCTGTTGGACGAGGCGGAGCCAGTTGCAGAGGAAGTGGCAACGAAAACGACGCTTGCGCCAAAGAGCGAACGGATGATGTGCGTAGACGCGATGCGCGGATTCGACATGTTCTGGATCGTGGGGGCAGACGACGTCGTGCGGGCACTAGCGGCGAACTCGCACAACCGCTTCATGCAAGCGCTTGGAATGCAGTTTGAGCATGTGGACTGGGCCGGCTGTCATTTCTACGATCTGATTTTTCCGATCTTCCTGTTCATCATTGGGCTTTCGATGCCGTTCTCGTTCAGCAAGCGGCTGGAGCGTGGCGACAGCAAGGCGGCCATTTATAAGCATGTGTTGATCCGGGTGCTTGTGCTGGTGCTGCTGGGGACGGTGATCCACGGCAACGTGCTCTCGCTGAACTGGCACCGCTTCACCGCGAGTTACAGCGTGCTGATGGTGCTGGCGCTGGGATACCTTGTGGCTTCCGTGATCCTGCTGAACCTGAAGCTGCGAGGCCAGATCATCGCGACGGTGGCGCTGATAGTGGTGTATTGGGCGCTGATGGATTACGTTCCTGTCCCCGGACACGTGGTCGGAGTGTACGCGCCGGGCAAGAACCTGGGCGATTGGCTGAACAACTTTGTGCTGCGCGGCGCGCAGGGTCCGTGGCACAACGGCTGGATTCTACAGAGCCTTACGAACGGCGCGACCGCAATGCTCGGCGTGCTGGGTGGACATCTGCTGCGGTCCCGCAAGACAGACAAACAGAAGTTGTTGTGGATGCTCGCGCTCGGTGTTGCGTGCCTCGCTATCGGTTGGGTATGGAGCGGATGGTTCCCGATCATTAAGCGGCGCTGGACGAGCACCTATGTACTGTGGGCGGCTGGATGGAGCTATCTCGGACTCGCGGTGTTTTTCTGGATTGTGGATGTGAGGCGTTATCGCAAGTGGGTGATCCCCTTCGTGGTGATCGGATCGAACGCGCTTGTGGCGTACATAGTGTGGGGGGTCTTTGCGAAGGCCTTCCGCCTGATGGCTGACATTCTGGTGCATGGGCTGCAGCAATACGTGGGCGGATGGTATGACACCATCGCGTGGATGGTTGCCATGAGCATCCTGTGGCTGGGGCTGTATTGCCTCTATCGAACACGAACCTTCATCAAGATCTGACGTACAGAACGTTTTTCCCTTGGAACACCAGGGCTGAGATAGATCAGAAGCTCTTTATCTTTTTACCGCTGGACGACGATTTTCTATCAAGGAGGCACTACGATGCGACTTCTCAATCGGTTTCTGAAGCTCCTTCCGCGAACGAATGCGATAACGGTGAATCCGGGCGGCAGGAAGACCGCCGGGTTTGGTTCTGTACTGCTTCTATGCCTGGTGTGGAGCCCGTTGGCACAGCGGGGCGTGGCGCAGGAGAATCTCGGCGCCATACGGGGTACGGTCACCGACAAGACGGCGGCTCCCGTTGCGGGCGCGACCGTACTGTCAACGAACCTGGCGACCGGCGTGACAACGACGACGCACAGCGACGCATCCGGTAATTTCAACCTGCCGTTCCTTCCGCTGGGAGAGTACCGCGTGGAAGTGGAGGCGAACGGTTTTGCCAATGCGCGAAATCCTTCCGTGACGGTGCATGCGCAGGAGACGCAACAGGTAGAATTCGCGCTGCAAGTCGGCAACGTGAACCAGGTGGTGACGGTAACATCCGAGTCGCCGCTGTTGCAGACCGAGGATACGACGACAGGCCAGACGCTGGGCACGATCATGGTGCAGAACCTTCCGCTTTCCAGCGAGAATCTGCTCTCGGAAGCGCTGCTGGGGCCGGGAATGGAGCAAAGCCAGAACGGGATATCGGCGATTCTACAGCAGACATTGACCGGCGGCGTGACGATAACGGCCAACGGCCTGCGCGACAGCGCGAACGAACTGACCATCGACGGCGCGAATATGAACATCGGCATATACAACTATCCGAGCTATACGCCGATGCCGGATGCGGTGCAGGAGTTCAACGTGCAGGTGGGGAGCTACTCGGCCGAGATGGGCGGGGCCGGTGGAGGTCAGGTAAATATCGTGACTCGCTCAGG
>Ga0209483_1002680_pt1 | contig 12226 bp, 13 predicted proteins | sample NGEPerA_FD_184508 | JGI IMG/M metagenome (GOLD analysis project Ga0209483, IMG submission 184508) | Arctic peat soil microbial communities from the Barrow Environmental Observatory site, Barrow, Alaska, USA - NGEE PermafrostL2-A... | ecosystem: Environmental > Terrestrial > Soil > Wetlands >... | reverse complement strand
ATCCAGCTCGTCATAAAACACATAGACATTCTCTAAAGGAATATCATGAAAGCGAATGGCCTCGCCCACACTGCGCCCACTTTCATTCATGAAAGTTTGCGGCTTGAGCAGCAGAACTTTTTCACCACCTAAAGTGCCTTCGCTCAAATCGCCTTTAAACTTTTTGCGCCATGGCGAAAAATTATGGCCACGGCGTATGACATCCGCCGCCATGAATCCGATGTTGTGCCGATTAGAGGCATAGGAAGCGCCAGGATTGCCGAGGCCGACGAAGAGATGCATGGCGCGCCCTTTAGGATAATTCGCCGATTATGACAATGCGCCAGCCAGAATTTAGGCTGGCACCTCGCGCGCAGTAAAGCTGATGAGCCCCATCGCCAACAGCGCCAGCACTAACATGCCCAGCGCCAGCGGAATGGTAGTGGTGTTGTACATCTGGCCAATGAAAGCGCCGATCCCTGCACCTAGAACCATTTGCAAAAATCCTTGTGCCGAGGCCGCCGTGCCTGCAACTTCGCCTAAGGGTTCCATCGCTAAGGCGCCAAAATTCGGCATCATCATGCTGAAGGTAAAAAACTGCACCGCAGACAATAAGAAGAACGCCCAAACCGGAATCATATGCAAGAACCCAAGCAGCAACATCACCGCCGTCGCAGCACTAAACACATAGAGCGCCAAGTGTGAAAGGCGTCTCATCCCATACCTATTCATCAGCTGTGTATTAGCAAAACCACCAACAGCTGAGACTGCCCCACCTGCAGCAAAGAAGGCCGGAAACCACATTCCTACCCCATAGATGCCAACATAAATCTGTTGCGAAGATGTGAGAAAGGCAATCAGCCCGGCGAACAAAAACGCCCCAGCCAAAATATAGCTCAGCGCAACGTGGTTTGAGAACACAATGCCAAAGCCCTCAACAATAGACTTCAGCCCAAAGGGGCGTCGATCTTCAGGTTTCAAAGTCTCTGGCAGGCGCAACCACACCCACAAAGTGACCAGCATTCCAAGCCCGGCCATAAACAAAAACAGCCCACGCCAATCCAATATCACCAGAAGCATTTGGCCAAGGCCGGGTGCAAAGATGGGTGATAGCATCAAAACCATAAACACGAATGACATGGTTTTGGCCATCTCATCGCCTACGAATAGATCCCGCACCAATGCAGTGGCAATCACCGCCGATGCTGCAGCGCCCGCACCTTGCGCAAAACGCAACACCACAAGGCTGTTAAAATCCGCCACCGCATAAGCACTGAGCGCAGCGATGCAATAAATCACCAAGCCCACCAGCAAGGGCCTGCGTCTACCATAACGATCAGACAGCGGGCCAAACACAATCTGCAAAATGCCGAAGCCCAACATATAAGCCGGAATAACCAGTTGCCTGCGATTGGGATCGGGCTCACCAAGGCCAGCACCAATCTGCTGCAAGCCCGGCAACATGATATCAATGGCAACAGCATTGATTGCGATGAGCGCTGCAATCAGCGTAATAAACTCAATGCGGCCCAAACGGCCAATCGGCTTTGAAGTTGTCATGTGAGTCCCTAAAAACAAGCCGACGGAGTAGCATAGCGGAAACCAAAATTTGTCAGCAATGCCAGAAACAAAACGGCGGGCATTGCGGCCCGCCGTTTCAAATCGAATGAGAAGAAGTTACTTCTTCTTCGGTGCAGCAGCGGCAGCAGGAGCAGGAGCTGCAGCTTTAGCACCAGCGGCTGGAGCAGCAGCTTTCGCACCGGCAGCAGGCTTGGCACCAGCAGCAGGCTTGGCACCAGCAGCAGGCTTGGCGCCAGCGGCAGGCGCGGCACCAGCGGCGGCGTCAGGTGCCTTCTGGGCAGAAGCCGGAACGTCAGCAGCAACAGCAGCAACAACTTCCACCACTTCTTCCTTGGCCTGAGCTGAGATGGCGCAAAGGGTTACGTCACCGCGCACCGCCGAGGTCACACGGTCTGGCAACTTGATTTGCGACAAATGCACCGATTGCATGATCTGCATGCCGGTGAGATCAACCACGATTTCATCAGGAATAAAGTCAGCCGGACAATACAGCGAAACTGTATGCGAAACGATGTTAAGCACACCGCCAACTTTCAAGCCGGGGGCAGCCTCATGGTTCTTGAAGTGAACCTGAACATCAACCGCGATACGAGCATCTTTGCCCAAACGCAGAAAATCCACATGAATGATGCGGTCTTTCACCGGATCAAACTGCACATCGCGGGCAATGGCGCGCATGGTTTTGCCATCGAGTTCAAGATCAACCAGGGTTGAGAGGAAGCGACCAGTTTCCACATGTGGCAGAACCGCCTTATAGGTCATGGTAATGTTCGTCGGGGCTTGCTTGTCACCATAAACGACGCCGGGCACATCGCCCTCACGACGAACAGCTCTAGCGGCCCCCTTGCCGGCTTTGCCGCGGGCTGCGGCTTGAATTGTAATGATCTTAGACATGGTATTCTCCAATTGATAAAGCCCGCCCCGCAAAAGTCTTCCTTTTGCGAACAGGACTGGCTTCTTGATGATACCCAGCCTCCCTCCAGGGGTGGATCGATGCCGGGATGGCGGCCCTATAGGAGAATTGGGGGGACGATGCAAGCTGGCCCTGCCGGCAGTTGCGAGGCGGGTTCAACGCCGCTAGGACTCCACCATGGTTAAAACTCCCGCCCGCGCAAAACTTAATGCCACTGTCGTCTGTTGCACGCCGAATTGGCTGCCACTGGCGGGAGCCACACTTTTGTCCTGCGTCCAAAATGGCGGGGCCGAAATTGCCGATTTCTACGTACTCACCAGCGCCAGTAAAGCTAATGACCGCCAGCAGTTTGCCTCTTTCACCAAAGCGCATGGCTTTGCCGCCAAGGTGATTGACGTTACCCTGCCCAAGGCACTGGCCAGTTTCCCTACAGCGCGGTTTAGCACGGCGGCCTTGTTGCGCCTTACCATCGATCAACATCTGCCTAAGCATTATAACCGGGTGCTCTACCTTGATTGCGATATCCTGTGTGAAAATCCCCTCGCTGAGATTTTCACCGCCGCCTTACATGGCAAAAGCTTGGGTGCAGTGGAAGATTATCAATCCCTGCCCGGCCCTCTCAATATGTTTGGCAGCCATGTACAAAAAATCGGCCTGCCAACAGGTGCGCGTTATTTCAATTCTGGCGTCCTGCTGTTTGATTGGAAGCAAACTTTGAGGCGCAAAATTTTGCCGCATTGCGTCGCCCATATACTTGAGATGCAAAACAAGGGCGAAAGTTACAATCTGCCCGACCAAGACGTTTTGAATCTTGAATTCGTTGGAGATTGGCAACCGCTCAATTTAAAATTCAATCTCATGGCGTTTTTCGTGGATTATTTCGCCACAATACCCGTGTTCCGCCACTTCTCAAACAAATACAAACCGTGGGCTGACACTTGGCTCCCTGGCCTCACCCAATATCGCGCGCGCTATGAAGCCTTGCTGGCGGATAGCCCGTGGCCAAATTTTGTTGCCAGACGCTTCAACAAAATCGCCTTCGTCGAATCCATTGCTTGTGTCTTTCGTCGCGTGGATTTCATTTCGCGAAAGCGCTTTGCCAAGCATTTCAAGAGCGCAGAAAATCCAAGCGCCTGATAATAGCGGTTACAAGCCTACCAACCACCCGCCCGGGCATAGAGGCCTTCACCCGCGCCTCAAGCTCATTGTCCCAGAAATTCACCGGCTCACCCGTTTGAACATCATTGAATTGCTTAATCGCCACCCGCCAATCCTTGCGGCTCATTGGGAAGATGCGATATTTCCTTGGATTCTTTCGCCACGCCATGAGGATGAGTGTCTGTTCATCATCCACCAAATCAACACTGAGCAGGCCCGCCAGTGCTGCGTCAATGTCAGCAACAAACTCCGGCCACATCGTAACTGGCGCAATGCGACAGCCACCTTGGAAATAGACTTTGCCGCGCAGAACCACATCATAAATCGGCATGTCATCAATTGGCTGCATGTGAAACAGATTGAATTTTCCAGCGGTATCAAAGCGCCACGCTTTATTTGCATCAAAGGCCAGTTCATCGCGGCAATAGCCAAAATCCATCCACGCCAATTGCTGGGCGTTCACCACGCCCGCTTTCAATGCAGTTAAAGTGAAAATGGATTTCAGCGCATCCATCACAACATAACGCGGCACGTTATATTCGGGCGAATTCGGCGCACGCGTTGAAGCGCGAAACGCTTCTGTCATTTTTGAAGCAACTTCAACTTCCAATGCCTTGAGTTTTGATTCATCAAACAAGTTGGCGATGGTAAAAATCACCGTTTCATTTTCACGCCCGGCAGCACGGCGCAAATCCAACACCCGCTGCGCCAAATCCGGCGAGGTAAAGATCACCAATTGGTTTTTGATTTTTGCCAGATGCGCAAAATAATCAAAATAACGCTCGAGTGAACGCTGAAACGGCGAGGCTTTGCCGCCATGTGCCCAGTTCTCACGGCCCAGATCAAAAAATGCTGTGACGATAGAAATGGAAAGAGGATCAGCATTCTTGCTGGCCCGTGCTCGCCCAGCACCCGGCAGCGGCCAAAATTTCTCACACACATGAAGCAAGTTGTCTGGAAGTTTTAACACCGAGCGATATCTCCTACAGCCAAGCAGCTACCAAGTTGAGGCGAAAAGCACAACAGTACAGCCGCTGCCTTGCCTTTCAATGCCACTCTGGTTACAGATGGCGCGATGAGCAAAAAGCAAAAAAACAAACTTAAACCCGATGCTATTGTGGTATGCTGCACACCGTCTTGGCTGCCTGCCGCAGCTTGCACCTTAAAGTCCTGCGCGGATCAAGGCGGCGCTGAAGTTGCTGATTTCTATGTGATCGCAATGGGCCTCACTGAACAGGACAAAGTTGATTTTCAAAACTTCCAGACACGTCATAAGTTTTCGGCAACAATTGTTGAAGGCAAATTGCCGCAAAAACTCATCGATAACGCACCAAAACGTTTCAGTGCCGCTGCTTTCTTGCGCCTCACATTGAATGAGATTCTTGATCCCACGTATAAGCGTGTGCTCTATTTAGATTCAGATATTCTGGCTCTCTCACCCATGGCCCATATTTTTACGATGGATCTGGGCGGCAAATGTTTGGGCGCGGTTGAAGATTATCAGTCCTTTCCCAGCATCTTCGGCTCATGGAAGGATCATGCCAGAGCCATCGGTCTCAAAACTGGTGAGCGCTATTTCAATTCTGGTGTGCTGCTGATTGATTGGCCGCAAATTCTCAAACGCAAACTATTGCAAACCTGCCTTGCGCGCATAATGGCCCTTCCAAAATCTGGTGGAAAATTAAACTTCCCTGATCAAGACGTGATGAATTTGGTTTTCGCTGGCCTGTGGCACCGGATGCCAACACGTTACAATCTCATATCAATCGTCTCTGATTATTTCCCCGAAACTCCGGTGTTCCGCCACTTCACCAAAGACCACAAGCCTTGGGGGTCGGTGTGGGTGTTAGGTCATGCTCAAGGTCGCCAGCTTTATCAATCTATGCTTAAGGGTAGCGAATGGGCCAATAAAATGGGCGTTCGCGCAACACGCATTGCGCCGTTTGAAAGCTTAGGCATTTTTATGCGCCGCACCGATAAGGCCACGCGCGAGCGTTATCGCAAACATTTAGAATCTTGATGTGGTCAGGCTGATGTCCAACTAAGTCTTAAGGCGGTAGCCCGTGTGGAAAATCCACCACACGCCAGCCAGGCAAGCGAGCATGAAAACGCTCGTCATCCCAAGCGCGATGTCGCGGCTTACATCTGAAACTTCATAGAATGACCAACGGAAACCACTGACCAAATAGACCACTGGATTGAAGTAACTCACCGTCTGCCAGAAGGGCGGCAACACTTTGATTGAATAAAAGCTGCCACCCAGAAACGTCAGTGGTGTCACCACCAGCAAAGGAATAATTTGCAGTTTCTCAAAACCATCGGCCCACAGGCCAATGATGAATCCAAACAGCGAAAATGTCACAGCAGTCAACACCAAGAAAGTGATCATCCAAAATGGATGCATGATTGTCACCGGCACAAACAAATAACTCGTCGCCAAAATAATCAGGCCAATGAGAATACTTTTGGCAGCAGCAGCACCCACAAACCCTAAAATCATTTCAAATGCCGATATTGGCGCTGAAAGATATTCATAGATGGTGCCGGAAAAGCGTGGAAAATAGATTCCAAATGATGCGTTGGAAATGCTTTGGCCAAGCAGCGCCAGCATAATCATGCCCGGCACAATAAAGGCACCATAGGAAATCCCATCAATCTGGCTGATGCGCGAACCTATCGCTGCTCCAAACACCACAAAATAAAGCACCGTGGAAATAACCGGCGAAATAATACTCTGCATGATGGTGCGGAAAAACCGCTTCATCTCATATTCAAAAATCGCAAACGCGCCACGCCAGTTCATTGTTTTACCAGCCCCAAGAAAATATCTTCCAGCGAACTTTGCTGAGTGGAAATATCGGAATAAGAAATCTTAGCACTCGCAACAGCAGCCAACAACTTTGCCACATCGGGTTTATCGTGCTTTGAGTCATAGTTATAGCAGAGCCGCTGCCCACTTTGCTCTAACACGAAACCGAGTTGCGAAAGTTTTTTTGGAAGCGCTGCCAGCGGCGTATCAAGCAGGATGTTGAGCTGCTTTTGCCCCATCTTTTCCATCAAGGCCTTCTTCTCTTCAACAAGAATAAGTTCGCCATTGGAGATCACACCCACGCGGTCAGCCATCTCTTCGGCTTCTTCAATGTAATGCGTCGTGAGAATGATGGTAACACCTTCGTCACGCAAAGCCCTGACCACATTCCACATATCTTTGCGCAATGCCACGTCAACGCCAGCAGTTGGCTCATCCAGAAATAACACGCGCGGTTCATGCGCCAACGCCTTGGCAATCAACACGCGCCGCTTCATGCCGCCCGAGAGCGCCATGATCTTGCTGTCTTTCTTGTCCCACAGCGAAAGCTGTTTCAGAATTTTCTCAATATGGGCATCATTACGCGGCAAACCAAATAAGTGGCGCGTAAAACTAACCGCACTCAACACCGTATCAAAAATCGGCAAGTGCAATTCTTGCGGCACAAGGCCGATCATCTGGCGCGTCTTGCGATAACCGCTTTCGATACTTTGCCCACCCACCATAACTTGGCCAGTGGATTTGGTTACAATGCCGCAAATCACCGAAATCAGCGTGGTCTTGCCTGCCCCATTGGGACCTAGCAATGCAAAGATTTCGCCTTTGCTGATTTCAAGATTGATATTCTTCAGTGCCTTGAAACCAGTTGCGTAGGTTTTAGAAAGATTTGAAATTGAGATAATTGGTGCCATCGCATAGGCCTATACAGTATCGCGTAGCCTATTCAAACAGGCTTGAAACGCTTTCTTCGCGGTTCATGCGGCCCATGGCTTCGCCGATCAAAGGCGCAATCGGAATAACCCTGATATTCTTGGCGATCCGCACCGCTTCCGTTGGCAAAATCGAATCGGTGATAACTAAAGTTTTAAGTTTTGATCCAGTGATGCGTGCAACCGCCCCGCCCGATAGAACGCCATGCGTGATATATGCACTCACGTCTTTTGCGCCCTTGGCCAAAAGTGCGTCTGCCGCATTCACCAAAGTGCCACCGCTATCGATGATGTCATCCACCAAGATGCAACTCTTGCCAGCAACATCGCCGATCACATTCATCACTTCACTTTCGCCCGCACGTTCACGGCGTTTATCTACGATGGCCAGTGGCACATCCAAGCGCTTGGCCAACGCCCGCGCACGCACCACGCCGCCCACGTCTGGCGAAACCACAATCGTGTTGGAAAGATTATTATGCTGCTTAATGTCGCGCACAAACACCGGCCCCGCAAAAAGATTGTCGGTGGGAATATCAAAGAAGCCTTGAATTTGCCCAGCGTGCAAATCCATGGTGAGCACTTTGTCAGCACCTGCATGCGTGATGATGTTAGCCACCAGCTTAGCTGAAATCGGCGTGCGTGGGCCGGGCTTTCGGTCTTGTCTTGCATAACCGAAATAAGGGATCACCGCGGTGATCCGCTTGGCCGAAGCGCGGCGCAACGCATCGATGATGATAAGCAACTCCATCAAGTGATCATTGGTTGGGAAGGACGTGGATTGGATGATGAACATATCCTGTCCGCGCACATTTTCTTGGATTTCAACGAACACTTCCATATCATTGAAGCGCTTCACGGTGGCCTTCACCAGTGGCAGGCCCAGATACGCGCCAATTGCTTCCGCCAACGGTCTGTTGGAATTGCCGGAAACAATTTTCATCATGTGAGTCCCTTTGCCAATTTGGCGATCCTATAACGAACTGATGACAGCCTTGCCAGAGGCAAATTGCGTGATGAGTGGCAAGTTAGCGATATTGTTCAATAAGCTTAAAGATGCCTTCACCCGCCGCCTGTGCCGCCGCATCGGCATTTGACCCCCAATCACCGTCCAATGAATGCGCCGGTAATGGGTTGCTTTGGGCCACTGTGCCCAGCACGCGCCCCTTGGGGCTGGTCACCGTCCAGGTTATGTGCACAACTTGGGAGGCCCCGACGGGCGCATCCAATTTAACCAGCGCGGCAACCACCAACGTGTTCTTGCCAACAGCAGCGACTGGCCAGCCAGCACCCTTTAAAACCTTGCCCATGGCCGCAGAAAGCTCACTATTGCCTTGGACTGATGCACCACTCACACCTGCAACGGCCACAGCCTTAATGACGGTTGCATTGGGATCAACAGGTTTGGGTGGCAAAGCGGTGGCGGTCGTTGGGGGTGGAGTTGGCGTCAAACTCGGGGCCGCTTGTGGGCCATCTAGTGTTTCAAGATCAACGTCCTTGGCGGCATCTGGGCCGGCACGCACCAAGGTTTGCCAGGGCGGGACGATCAATGACTGCTGCGAAACGGGTTGAGGGCCAGGTTTTTCGAGCTGTCCAACACCTGCAGAACAGCCTGCCAAAAGCAAAAGCAAAATCAATACGGCCCGCATCATTTTTCTCTCAACGCGATGGCTGAAATCAATCGGCCATAATCTGCTTCTCCGCGGTGAGTGGTGCGGCGATAAGAGAAAAATCTTTGCTCATCAGCATAGGTGCATAGGCCGAGGCCCACCACCTGTGCCAGACCAAAGCCCATCATCCGTTCTAACAAAAACGCTGGTAGATCAAACATATAATGGCCCTGCTTCACAGAAGGGATGAAGAATTTTGAGTGCCGTTCATCCTGCGCCAAGAATGGCTTGGGAAATTCCGGCCCCACTTCATAGGCAGCTTGTGAAATCGTTGGGCCGAGCACCGCCACAATGCGTGAGCGCTTGGCGCCTAAGCCCTCCATGGCGTCGACTGTGCTGGCATAAACCCCGGCCAACGCACCCTTCCAGCCCGCATGGCAGGCGCCGATCACTTGCGCCTCAGGATCAGCAAATAAAATCGGCCCACAGTCCGCTGTAAGTATGCCCAGCGCCACACCCGGCGTGTTGGAAACCAGCCCATCCGCTTTAGGCCTGTCCACCATTGGTCCCGCAACCACAGCAACCTGAATGCCGTGCTCTTGATAACCTGAAATCAGATGATCCTCTGCCACGCCCAAGCTGCTGGCAACGAGAGCGCGGTTCTGTTTCACCAAAACCAAATCATCGCTTGATCCCAACCCGCAATTCAGCGACGCAAAGATGCCGGTGGAATGCCCGCCTTCACGTGTGAAAAAGCCGTGGGCAATTCCGTCAAGCTGCAATTCAGGTGCTTCTATAGGGCGCGCGATCATTGTCCCTCAAATGGATAGATCGGCTGGCGGCTGCTTTGTGCCACACAGAGAACTTTAAAAAGCTGCCCCATCTGTTTGTCATCCACCAAGCGCCGTGCCCCCGCAATAAAATCTTCGCGCTCTTTGCCCAGCAATTTGGCAGAAAGTGTGGTGAGGCGTTGCTGCAAACCCATTTCGCCTAAAAACTGCCCTTGGCTCTTGGGCAGCAACGCTTCCGCACCGCCAGCCTCAAAAGCTTTGGCCAAGGCCTCAAAATCCACATGCGCTGTCAAATCAGAGGTGCCTGGATATTCCAGTACACCACAAGGCTTATGGGCCTTCACCGCTTGCAGCGTGTCACCAGAGGCCAATTGTAAATACCCATAGTCGATCACCAACCCGGCCCCGCCGAGGGCTTGTAGCTTCGCCCCTAAAGTCTCAGCGATGGCACAAGAGATAGGCGAGAATTCAAACAGGCCGTCGCCGCCAAATACTTCAAAGGGTGCCGGCAAATCCGCCAGTGCCAACCCATTATTGCTCCACACCACATGGCGTTCAAAAACGCCGTCGCTTGTTTTCACGAACTGCCGAATGGGTAACGCATCAAAAAATTCATTGGCGATAAAAATCATTGGTTCTTGTGGCAGGCTTTCAACACTGTCATGCCATGTCACCTGGCCTGGTATTTTCGCGCGCTGGGCTTCACGCAAGGCTGGGCTTGTCTCCACCAAATGCACGCGGGTGGCATTGGCAAACTCCGCCAACTTGGAAGTGGCGCGCAAAATATCGGCCATCAATGTGCCGCGTCCGGGTCCAAGCTCAACCAATATGAAGGGCGAAGGCGCTCCAATGGCTTCCCAAGCCGCCATGCACCAAATGCCAATAAGCTCACCAAATATCTGATTGATCTCAGGTGCTGTGGTAAAATCGCCAGCCGCACCAAGCGGATCGCGGTTCATATAATAACCGAACTTGGGGTGACCTAAACACAGCGACATGAAGCGATCAATCGCCAGCGGCCCCTGCGCCGCAATCAACTCACGCAAAATTTCCATCATGTGTGGCGCGATCTCCACAACAGCCAAATCCCCACCGCCACCAGTGGCAAAGAATAAATCATACCTTGGGTAATGAAGCCGAAATAATAGCCGATGAATGCGTCCGGCAAGCGCACAAATTCAGCAGCGATACGCGATAGGCCATAACCCAGTGCAAAGATGCCAGACGCCCGTCCTGGATGCGCCAAGGCCTGATAACGATGCGTGCCAATGCGCACAGCGATGAATAGCAAAACGCCCTCAAGCAGCGCTTCATAAAGCTGGCTGGGATGCCTTGCAAAAGTTTCGCCCGGGAAAATCACCCCCCAAGGCAAATTGGTGGGGCCACCATAAAGTTCACCATTCACAAAATTTGCCAACCGCCCCAGCCCAAGGCCAACGGGCACAGAGGCCGCACCCAGATCAAGCATCCGGTCAAGCGTTGCCCCCACTTTGCGACCATAGAAGTATGAGGCCAGCACCACGCCGAGAAATCCGCCATGGAATGACATGCCGCCATCCCACACTTTGAATATGCTGATCGGGTCAGCCAGATATTTCATGGGTTGGTAAAGCAGCACATAGCCAAGCCTGCCGCCGCCCACCACGCCGATAAAGAACCAGACGAACATGTCGTCCACCTGTGCGGGCGTCATGGTTGGCTTCCATGTGCCCCATAATGCGGGGTTGCAAACCAAGCGCTTCATATACCACGCAGCAAAAACCAATCCGCCCGCATAGGCCAAACCATACCACTTGATGGTGATCGGCCCCCATTCAATCAAATTGGGCGAGAGGAATGACGGGAATGAAATGACAGCCAACATAGCCACCTCATTTGCCCGTTCATCATGCGCTTCGCAAGCACTTGAAAGCCGCAGCCGAAGCCATTAGCTATGCGCCAACAGGAGCACCACCATGGCCCAGAACAATTCAAAGAAATTTGATGAACTCGCCAAGTTCATGTCCAATGCTGCCGGTGCTGCGCAAAGCCTGCGCAAGGAAATCGACCAGATGGTGCAAACGCAAGTGGAGCGCGTGATGAACAATCTCAACATCGTGCGCCGCGAAGATTTTGAAGTGGTGCGCGATATGGCCGAAAAGGCTCGCACCGAAAATGCGTCACTGGCAGAGCGCCTAGCTGAGCTTGAGAAAAAGTTCGGTGCGTAAAAATTCGCCACGGTCTCCATAGGCGGGCAAGACCCGCCTATCCAGAAAGCTGGCTCAAAGATGCCGCCACCAAACTTCGGCGGGAGTATGATAAATTAAATGCAGCCTCACCGTAATACCAGTGGACTGCACCCTTTAGGTGAGACACGATAATTACGGTTACAGTGGTTTTCATGTTTAGGTTCAGTTCGTGTTTGTCTTAGCGAATGCTGCTTCAAACTCAAGGGGTGAGAGATAGCCCAGAGCCGA
>Ga0209483_1002678_pt1 | contig 12230 bp, 15 predicted proteins | sample NGEPerA_FD_184508 | JGI IMG/M metagenome (GOLD analysis project Ga0209483, IMG submission 184508) | Arctic peat soil microbial communities from the Barrow Environmental Observatory site, Barrow, Alaska, USA - NGEE PermafrostL2-A... | ecosystem: Environmental > Terrestrial > Soil > Wetlands >... | reverse complement strand
ATGAAGCCGTCACCGTGCTGACCGATGGCGACGGCCACCCCTCTCGGGTCGCCGTCGCCATCGGTCAGCACGGTGACGGCTTCATACCCCGCTGCCGTGAGGCGCCCCCGGGTGGGCCCGACCTGGTCGCCTCCCACTTCGAGCAGGAGCCATCCACCGGGCCGGACCCAGCGTCCGCTGCCGTCGACCACCTGGTCGACCACCTCGAGCCCGTCGATGCCGCCGGCCAGGGCGTCGAGGGGCTCGAAGGACACCACGTCACGAGGGAGGAGGTGGAGGGCGCCGTCGGGGACATAGGGGACGACGCCGACCAGGACGTCGACGACCCCGGCCAGGTCTCGTGGCAGGGGATCGAACAGGTGCCCCTCTCGGACGTCCACGCCATTGCGGCGGGCGCAGAACGCGGCCCGGGGGTTGCGCTCGGTGGCCACCACCCGGGCCGTCGGACGGGCGGTCTGCATGACCAGGGCCACCGCCCCCGACCCGGTGCACAGGTCGACAGCCGTGCCGTGTGCGGGGAGCAGGTCGGCGGCCCGACGGGCCAGGGTTTCGGACTGCCAGCGGGGTACGTATACGCCCGGGTCGACCAGGAGGTCGAGGCCACAGAACCGAGTGGTGCCGATGATCCAGGCCAGGGGCTCGCCCGACACCCGCCGGTCCACCAGTGCCCGGAGAGCCGCGTCGTCCGGTGCCGCCACCACCAGTTCGGCGGCCTCCTCGTCGGCGGCCACGCATCCGGCGGCCTCGAGGGCGTGGGTGACCCAGGCGAGCCGTGGTCGAGGCGACGGGCCGGGCGGGGGAGTTGGCGGGGTCAGCCGGCCAGTGAGCTGCGCTCGTTGATGGCGGCGGCCAGGTCGGCGGTCATTTCGACGACCAGGGCATCGGTCGCCTCCTCGCCGTCACGCCATCCGCCGAGGACCCCGAGGGCATCCCGGGCCCGCACCGAGGTGAGCACGACGACGGCCCGCGCCCTGGCCCCGAGTCCCGATCGGGTACTGGCGGACCGGGGACGGACGGTGGTGCCGTCGGACGTCACCACCCGCAGCCGGGTGCGACGGGTGCGGAGGATCCCGAGGACGAACCCGGTCACGATGGCGGCGGCGGCAGCGATGCGAAGCTTCACGGCAGCCATCATGGCGCGGTTCGCGATCCCGTGCACCTGCGATTCTCGGGGGCACGAGGACCGGCTAATCTCCTCTGGCACGCCGGCGCCGACCCCAAGGTCGACGAGGCGTGGCGGCACTCTTTCCGGGGTAGCTCAATCGGCAGAGCATCTGACTGTTAATCAGAGGGTTGTGAGTTCGAGTCTCACCCCCGGAGCCAGCGGGCGAGGAGCGGGTCAGGTCCGGAATCCGCACCTGACCTGCACTGGTAGATCGAGCGACCGAGTCGGGCCATCGACAGGGAGATCTGGCGTCGTTGGTATGGGGTGTATTGGGACTTGCCGACCGCCTCGTCCCGGTATCGGAGTGCATCGCCGAGCGGACATCCCGATCACCACGAGCGACTCCAGATGCCTATGGATCCGATGCTCAGCAGGCATGCAGTCCGGTCGATGATGCCGGGTCCATGCGGGCAACGTGGCCATCAGAACTGATCCATCGACCCACTCGAGTTACCAGCGTGAAGCTGAGGCGACCACGGTGCAGATCTGGCGACGGGGACGGGACCCCGGATCGGCACAGCGACCGGATGGTCGGTCGCCCGCCCTCACCGTTGCTTCCACGTATCGGTGCGAAAGAAGGAGGCAATCGCCGGGAGGTGGCGATCGGAAGAACAAGGCTCCCGATCCCAGACCGTCAGACTGCTTTCATCCGCAGCTTCCGATCACTGACGACGGTGGGAGGTGCCATTCAGCTCGACAGCCGCTCTGATGAGAGCCTTGAATGCCTCCCGATTGATCGCCTCGCCCTCGTGAATGTCGATGGCTCGTCGGGTCTTGCCTTCGAGGCTGGAGTTAAACAGGTGCAAAGGATCCTCCAGGGAGGCGCCCTTGGCGAAGGTGATCTTCACGTAACTCTTGTAGGTCTCACCGGTGCAGATCAGTCCGTCGTGTGACCAGACAGGGACACCGTCCGGATTGGAAACCTTCTTCCACTTCTGTTCCTCAACCACTTCGCGATCTGCCTGTTGGATCATTTGGCGAATGCCGGAAAGCGTCGCGCCCCGCCAATCGTCCTGCTGGAAGCGATCTCCGCCCGTCGGTGGCCTGCTCGTCTTCATGGCTACTGGATCGCCCTTCGTTGATGTTCAGCTGATTCCGTGAGGCTACTTTCGGGCTGATCGTGGTGCCCGATGCTGGCGTTCCGCGCCCGATCCACTGGTAACTCGGGTAGGTCACACTCGCCGGAGTGTGCCACTCTTCAGGTGTTCGGGACGGTCACGCTGACCGTCAGAGTGCTGAGCGCAGTCGGGCAATGTCGAGAAGGTGATGTGTCGCATCGTGGACGGCGTGACGGGCGATCCAATGCGGATCGACGGCGGCTTCGTCGAACGTCACGGTGAGGTACCAGTCGTCCGAGGAGAGTCCGGATAGCTGCTGGCTCAACGCACGGGCTTCATTGTCAATGCCCTCCAGGGCCGCTTCAATATCAATCTGCCGAGCCTGAGAAGCGAACTCAGGCGATGGCGAGCCTCCAAGGTCGGTTCCGGGCTGCGACATGGCGGTATCGAGGAGGAACCTCATCCCGAAGAGCACTTCCCGGACGTGATCTGCGTACTCCGCGATGGACCACATCTGGTCAACGGGTCTCCGAAGCTGATCACTGGGAGTCAACCCAGCAACAGCCGTAGTCCATTGCGACGGAAGGCGCTGGATTGCTGCGATCGCGCTGGCATCGCTCCAATCATCAGAGTCGAATCCGCACTGTCCACACCGCTCGACGCTCACATTCCCGATTCTGCCCTACCGGCTCGTCCGGTCCCACCTTCCCGGCGTTCGAAAACGGCAGATCCCCCCACCTCCCGCCGGGATCGATGAGGCGGCAAGATGGTTGGGTGAGCCTGCCACCAGGGGTCCTGCAGAGGGACGAGGGACGCCACCTATTCGGACTCGATCCGTCCGGCTACGAGGCTGGGCGTCCTGACTACCCCTCCTTCGTCTACGACGACCTCCGCGGCAGGTGCGGCTTGGCCCCTGGTGCCCAGGTCCTCGAGGTCGGGGCTGGTACCGGGGTCGTCACCCGGCACCTGCTGTCCGCCGGTGCCCGAGTGGTGGCGGTTGAGCCGGATCCGTCGCTGGCGAGCTATCTCAGCGATGCCCATCAGATTGACGACCTGGAGATCATCGGTGCAACTCTGGAAGCAGCCGAGCTCGACCACGGTCGCTTCGACCTGGCCGTCGCGGCGACCTCGTTTCACTGGGTGGACCAACAGCAGGGTCTCCAGAAGCTCAGCCACTCGGTCAGGCCGGGAGGTTGGATCGCATTGTGGTGGACGCTGTTCCGTGACCCCAATCAGCCAGATGCCTTCAGTACGGCCGTCGAGGAACTGCTGGGCCCAGCCACTCGAGGTGCCTTCGACGAACCGGAACGGCCACCGTTCCAACTCGACGACGAGCACCGACGGAGGGACTTGGCGGTCTGGGCGCAAGCGCAGGATGTGCAGAGCCGCATCGTGTCGTGGACCTGCGTCCTCACGCCGCCCCAGGCGAGAGCCCTCTACGCATCGATGGCGACGGTCATCCGCCGACCCCCCTCGGACCAGCAGGCGCTGCTCGACCAGATTGAGATTCTGGCGTCCGAGACCTTCGGCGGGCGGGTTGAGCGCAACTTTGTGACCGCTTTCTACACGGGGCGATGCCCCTGAATCGGTGGGAGAGCAGCGTCACCGAAGTACCGACGTGGGTCACTCTTCACAATTGGGGAAAACCATGAGATCCCCGATGAGTAGCGCTGACCGAAGAGCCCCTCCTCAAGGTGCCGACCTTGGATGTCGACGCAATTGGACATGGAGCTCTATGGGCTGACGCGTGCGCCCCTCGACGTCGATCCGTCCACCGCCTTCGACGGCGTCCGTCACGGGTTGAGTGAGCGAGCAGTGCAGGGCGGAGCGTTGCGGGCCAGGAGCGACGACATCCTCCGCACGTGCCAAATGGAATACGTTGCCCAAGCTGACGACATGACGCTCGAAAGGGCTGCGCGTCACCCGATGTGGGACATCGTCTCATTGGCGGTGACCGCCATTGCCGACTGGCTCGAGATGGGAGTGGCGGCAAGCGAACCAGCTCGGGAGCGAATCGCCTCCCTCGGCAATGCGGCTGCCATCGACCAGGAAACTGCAATTGCCGATCAGTCTTCGTACCGGTCGAAAGCGACTCCGGTAGTCGAGAACGAGGACGACAGCCCTACTGGCGTCCTCTCTGTCGCACTGGTCACGAAGCTCAACCTGTGGTGGAAGAATGCAACCTCACTTGTCCTTGCTGAAGAAGCTGGCCGAATTGGCGTGAGCGACGGGACTCTGTTCGAAGCGACCCAGATGGTCGATCGGAGCTGCAATTCGAGCATGGTCCGAATGGCCAAGCAGTACGACCTGGAGCTTCAGGATCTGCATGCACGTCTGCTGCATCTTGCCAGCCATGACCAACTGACCGGGCTTGCCAACCGAGCTGTGTTCCTAGCCCGATTGGAGACGGCGACCACCCGGCTCGCAAGGCATCCCCGAGGTCTCGCCGTCGTCTTTATCGACCTGGATGACTTCAAGGCCGTGAACGATGCTTTCGGTCATGCCAGCGGTGATGAACTGCTCACCGCCCTCGGGCAGCGGTTCGCTGAGCTCATGCGCCCCGAGGACACGGTCGCCCGCATTGGCGGGGACGAGTTCGTCGCACTCTTCGAGGATCTGACTGATCCCGCCAACGAGGCCACTTCCTTGGCCGAACGACTCCATGAGGCCGTTGCCCAGCCGATCACCATTAGGGGCGAGCCGCTGTACATGACGGCCAGCATCGGTGTCGCCGTGGTGATCGGCGCGGCGTGTCGCTCGGAGGAGGTCCTAGCTCAAGCCGACGTGGCCATGTACGGAGTCAAACGTGCCGGTCGCAATCGAGTAGCAGTGGTCGAAATGGATTGCGGAGATCATCCCGCCGTGTTTGCCATGGCGAGCGAGTTGCATGGCGCATTGGAGCGACGTGAACTGAGGTTGGCGTATCAGCCCGTGTTCTCTGCACAAGGTGGTGGCCTGGTCGGCTTCGAGGCCCTGTGTCGCTGGGATCACGCGGAGCGTGGTCCGATCTCGCCGGTCGACTTCATCCCTGCTGCCGAGGAGGCCGGACTCATGCCGGCCATCGGCGCCTGGGTACTCAATGAGGCCTGTCGCCAATCCGTGGCATGGACCGAATTGCTCGGAGACAACCTCACGATGGCGGTGAACGTTTCCGGACGTCAGCTTGCTGACCCCGGTTTCGTATCCCATGTAGAGCAGGCAGTGTCCAACTCGGGCCTGTCGACTAAGTCGCTCATCTTAGAGATCACCGAGAGCATTCTCCTCGGGGAGCACGCCAACTACGAGCCGATCCTAAGAACCCTCAGGGATCTCGACATGCGGTTGGCCATTGACGATTTTGGCACCGGATACTCGTCTTTGGCCTACCTCCGGCGGTTCCCGGTTGACCAACTGAAGGTCGACAGGGGCTTTGTGCAGGATGTAGCTGACCATGGCGACACCAGGATCATGGGGGCCGTGATCCGCCTGGCCCATGACCTCGGGCTCACGGTCGTCGCCGAGGGAGTGGAAACCGAGGCAGAGCGGAACATCGTGGAGGATCTCGGATGCGATTCCATGCAGGGCTTCCTGCTTGGCTATCCCCTGACTCCCACGCTCGTTGAGCAGACGTTTGCCAGTGACGATCCTGCTGCCGGGGGTCGGAGCGGAGCCTGAGCACGGCCATGGCGGGATCCCCGGTGCCCCGTCGGCCCCATTGACCGGGGTCTTCTGCCTCGGCATTCCCATCCTCATCCATCCGCGCCAGCAGAAGAATCTGGTGTTCAAAGTATCTGCGGCAGGCGCACCGAGCCGGTGCTCGAGGCTCTAGGCCGAGGAGCCCCAAACATGCTTGGTCGGGGGACACCTTCCACCAGCCAGGGGCGCCGCCAAAGGACTGTCGTAGAGCAGGGGTCCGGCTGGATCAGTAAGCCCGGATATCGCGTCCGCAATGCAGCAATCGAAGTTGCGCCCCTCGACGCTCGGGTTCACATTGATGGTGACGTGAGGCCATGGATCACCAACGTCAGGAGCCCACACGATGTTGCGAACGGGCACATTGTGCCGTCGGCCGTCAAATCAGCGTGACTGGGCCAACCTGCTGTCGAATGACGTCGATCAGGCTCCCATCCAATGGTGGAAACTGCTCGGAATGCTCGACCACTCACTCATTCGTTCACCGGGGGAGTTCCCCGTCGACTCGGCAAGCCTCACGCACTCGATAGCGACGGGATTTCGAGCCGACTGCTAACTGCCGGTGCGCTCGCGGTGCTTGCACCCTGGCCAGCAGCAAGGCCGACGCTGGCCTTCCTCGAGCTCCTCCTTGGTCCGGCGAATTCGACGTTCCCGGGTCGTCTCCTGCTTCGCATCTTCGACCCAGCAGATGAACTCGTTGCGGGCCAGGGGTGTGATGTCGTTCCAGGCATCGAAGGCGGTGGGGTTGGCGATCAGCGCTGTGCGCAGGTCTCGTGGAAGCTTGTGCACGACCCCACCGGGCACTCGAGGGCTGCTCACCGGGCCACGGTAGCGGGTAAGGGCGATCCCGAACACCGGTAATTCCTGGGACCTGGTGATCCACCGATACCGGGCGTTCCATCCGTGGAGGCATGGGTGATCTCATCGGGCGGGCCTACGGCGTGGCGCTATGGGCCACGCAGCCGAATCGCGAGAGGCTTGTCCGTCCGCACCGAACAATGGAGTGGAGTGCAGAAACACCCCGACATGTTCAACGTGGCGCCCTCCTGGCCCTCGCGGCAAGCGCCTGATCGGTGTGCAGAATCTCCGGCACCGACCAGATCGCTCGGAACGCGGAGAGGTGGCGTATGGCCAAGCATGAGGTGGTAATCGCCGGCGGCGGTCCGACGGGGATGATGCTGGCGGCTGAGTTGGCGTTGGCGGGTGTCAACGTCGCCGTCGTCGAGCGGCGACCCGATCACGTGCTCGTCGGCTCACGGGCCGGCGGATTCCATTCGCGCACGATCGAGGTACTCGATCAGTGGGGGGTGGCTGACCGATTCCTCGCGGAAGGTCAGGTGACGCAGACCACCATGTTCGCCCTGACCGTGTTGGACATGAGCGACTTCCCCACGCGCCATCCCTATGGGCTCGGGATCTGGCAGAACGACATTGAGCGGATCATGGCCGACTGGATCGCCGAGCTGCCCGTGCACAGCTACTACGGATGTGACGTGACAGGGTTCGTGCAGGACGACACCGGCGTCGACGTCGACCTGTCTGACGGCCCGTCGCTGCGAGCGCAGCATCTCGTCGGGTGCGACGGAGGCCGGAGCGTGATCCGTAAGGCAGCGGGCATCGAGTTCCCCGGGTGGGATCCGACGAAGAGCAACCTGATTGCTGAGGTCGAGTTGAGTGAGGAGCCGGATTGGGGAATCCGCCGCGACGACAAGGGCGTCCATTCCCTCTCCAGGCTTGAGGACGGGGAGCGGGAGCGCGTCATGGTGACCGAACAGCACGTCGGGCACACCAGTGAGCCCACCTTGCGCGATCTGAGCGAGGCGATCATCGCCGTGTACGGCTCCGACTTCGGGATTCACAGTCCCACGTGGATCTCCAGGTTCACCGACATGACCCGTCAGGCCGCGGCCTACCGTGCGGGCCGAGTCCTCCTGGCCGGCGACTCGGCCCGCACGTGCACTACCCGGCGGGTGGACAGGGCCTCAGTCTCGGTGTGCAGGATGCGGTGAACCTGGGATAGAAGCTGGCTCAGGTGGTAAACGGAATCTCCCCGGAGAGCCTCCTGGATTCGTATCAGGACGAGCGCCGCCCGGTCGCTGCTCGTGCCCTTCGGCACACGATGGCGCAGGGTGCGCTGATGGGACCGGACGAGCGCACCAATGCCCTGGTCGATGTGGTGTTGGAGCTGCCGATCATGGACGAGCCTCGCAAACACCTCGCCGGGATCATCTCCGGGCTGGACATCCACTACGACCTCGGCGAGGGTCACCCACTGCTCGGCCGGCGCATGCCCGATTTGGACCTCGTGACCGCCGACGGTCCGCTCCAGGTCTTCACCCTGCTGCACGAGGCCAAGCCGGTGCTGCTCAACCTCGGTGAGCCCGACAGCCTTGACATCGGTCCATGGGCCGACCGGGTCCAGTCGGTCGATGCTGGATATGTCGGTCCGTGGGAGCTTCCGGTACTTGGCGCGGTCACCGCTCCGGCAGCCGTGCTGATCCGGCCCGACGGTTGCGTCGCCTGAGTGGGGAACGGCACCGATGCCGGATTGCGAGGCACCCTGGCCACTTGGTTCGGATCACCTTGACGAGACGCGAGGTTCGATGGTCTCCACCAGCCGGCTGATGGCAGAGATCGGACGCGCACGGGTCTGTCCTGGAGTCCGGTTGACGGTGGGCGTCACTGATCAGATGGCCGGTGCCTTCCGTGCGGTGGAGGCGAGCTCGCACTGGACGGGTGTCAGCCTGGCGAGCCAGCCCTGTCGGCGGCATTGGTTGCTGGACGGTTCTGGTCGAGTCGGGTCATCGTGACCGTCGAGTGCCTCCCCGGGCGGACCTGCGGTGATGACGGACGACGATGTGGGACAATCGCCCGATCAGGTGACCGTTCAGCAGAGGATCGTGGAGTTGAGTCGTCCTCTCGAGTCCAGTTGCAGGGGAGTGGCGAGATGCGGCCATCGTCGCCAGAGCCGGAGAAGCGTGTGCAGGTGTTGTCCCCGTTGCCGTGCGACTCCTCTCGATTGACCATGCCAGCCCAGACGATCCAGGTGATGAGGAACTCCATGTCGACCTCCGACCGTTGCCCTTACTGCGGCCACCCGGGCATCCACCGGGGTGGCGGTCAGGGACGCTCGAGCTGTGAGGACTGTGACCGCTGCTGGGCCGAGCGCCAGCAGCACGAACGCCCGCCCCATCACAATTGAGTCCGATCCGAACAACTCGGTGGGTCGCGACCAGCGAGGTCCCGTCGTGAGTCCGAAGGTGGCCTTCGCCACAGCTCCCCCGGAACACCTCGGTGACGACGAAACCGACCGGCCGTTCCACGAACGGGCCTGTGCCGCGGTGGGGATTGTGCTCGAACACCGGGTCTGGTCCGATGCCACCGTGAACTGGGACGCCTACGACCTGGTCGTTATCCGGTCCACGTGGGACTACCTCGATGCACTCGACGCGTACCGCATATGGCTCGATCGGCTCGGCGAGCTCGGAACCGTCCAGAACCCGGCCCCGGTCATCTCCTGGAACCTGGACAAGCGGTATCTGGTCGACCTGAGCGCCTTGGGGGTACCCGTCATCCCCACCGTGGTGTGCTCGACCTCCGATGAGGTGGTCACCGTGCTGGCCCGGCAGGCCGGCGAGGTGGTGGTCAAGCCGGTGGTGTCGGCGGGTAGCCGGTTGACCGGGCGGTTCGCGCCGGCCGACCCGGCGGCCCGATCCCTGGCCGACGAGATCCTCGGCGAGGGAACGCCGGCGCTGGTTCAGCCGGCGGTGGCCTCGGTGGCCACGGAGGGCGAGGTGAGCGCCTTGGTCTTCGGAGGTGTCGTCTCGCACGCGGTCCGCAAGGGCCCGATCCTGGCCCTCGGGGGCGGTCTGGTCGGGGGTACCTATAGCGAGCGTCTGGCCCCCGAGACGTTGACGCCGTCGCGCCGGGCCGTGGTCGAGGAGGCGTCGATGGCGATCAGTCGCCTGGTGGCCGAGCGGTTCGGCGTGGTCGACCCCCTGCTCTACGGCAGGATCGACCTGGTCACCCTGGACAACGGAAGCGACGTCGTGTTGGAGGCCGAGCTGGCCGAACCGTCGTTCTTCCTCGAGACCGACCCGGCCGCCGCCGACCGGTTCGCCCGGCTGTTGGCCCGCCAGTTGGGGATCCCCACGGCCTGAGCCGGCGGGCCCGTATCGTCGGAGGCTGGCTGCTTCGGGGTGGAACGGGGAGAATGCCCCGGTGGAGCCGAGCCCGACCGAGGTCCTGGACCCCCCGTCGGCCGATGCCGTCGGGACCGAGGTGACCGGCGACGACGAGGTGACGCCACGCTCGGACACGTGGCTGCGGGTGGTCTGCCACCTGGCCGCCGAGCTCCCGTTGGCGGTCTTCGGGATCGTCGAGCTGGGCAAGGGATGGCGTCCGGTGTCCGACAACGCCGACCTGGCGCTGCGGAGCTACCAGGTCTTCACCTCCCGCACCCCCCTGGTGGGTCATCAGATGGCCGTGTCGGTCGGACCCCACGCCGTCTTCGGCCCGGGGCCGCTGCAGAGTTGGATCCTGGCCGTGCCGGTGAGGATCGACCCGGCCCAGGGTGCGCTGTGGGGGGCGATGCTGGCCACCGTGGCCGCCATTGCCGTTGCCATCGAGGCGACCTGGTCGGTGGCAGGGTGGCGGGGCGCGGCCACGACCGCGGGTTGTGTCCTGGCACTCGTCGTCGTGCGGCCGGAGGTGGTCCTCGACCCGGTGTGGAACGTGTGGTTCGCTCTCCTGTTCCTGGTGGCCACCTTCTGCACTGCCCTGGCCGTCGCCACTGGCCGGTGGGGGTGGTGGCCGCTCACCGTGGTCGCGGCCAGCGTGGTCGTCCAGTGCCAGGCTGCCTATGCACCGCCGGCAGTCGCCCTTTGCCTGGTCGCCCCCGCACTCGGACTCCTTGCCCGGCGGCACCCGGATGGCACCAGATTCCGGTGGCTGGCGGCTGGCCTGGTGGTGGGGACCGCGTTGTGGGCGGCGCCCGTTTTGCAGGAGGTCACCGCCAGTCCGGGCAATCTGACCCTGCTGGTCCGGGCAGCCGGGTCGGGGCCGACCATCGGCACCACCGCCGCCCTCCGTGCGCTCGGAAGTGCCACCCGGGTACCGCCGGCATGGGTGCACGCCCTGCCCACCGGGGGAGGGCTCGCCCAGTTCTTGGGGGTGGCCGGCCTGGTTGACGGTCCCGAGTGGTGGGGCCTGGTGGTCCTCGGACTGCTGGTGCTGGTCGGCGCCGTAGCCGCGTGGACCGCACGACGTGGGCTGGCGGTGCTGTCCGCCCTGACCCTGGTGTTGTTGGTGGGCGGGGTGGTGACGGTGGCCTCCATCCCTTCGTCCCAGTTCCTGGTGCTCGGATATCTGGGGGCACTACTCGCGCCGGTGGGCCTGGCTGTAGGGGTCACCTTCGTGTGGGCGGTGGGGGAGGCGGCCCTCGCCGGGGTGCGAGGGATGCGGGGCGATTCCGGCGGATCGGTGGCGATCGAGCTCGTGTCGTCCATTCGGTGGCCGACCGCCGTTGCGTTGGTGGGTCTGTCGATCTGGGCGATGGTGGTCGGACTCGGTCAGGTCGATGGGACGGCGCCCACCCTGTCCGGATGGCCGGCCGTGCGGGCGACGGACCGGGCATCTGAGGTGGTCGGCCGGATTGCACCCCGGGGTTCGTTCCGGTTGCGGGTGGACGGTCCGCCCGACGCATTCACGTTCGCCGTCGAGTCGGGTGTCGCCTATCAGCTCGCCGCCCGGGGTCTGGATCCCCGTCCGACCACCGCCATCGGCTTCCCGACGTTCGGGCGCCCGCCCGCCCAAGGGCCGACGGTGGTCGTGGCCGTGCCGGGGCCGGACCGTCCGGTGCGGGTGCGTCTGCAGTCGGACCGATGAACCCGGTGCGGGGTGCGCTACCGACTCGAGTTGCAGGCGAACTCACCGGGCAGGCCCCAACACTGCTCGGGTAAACCTTGCCGAACTCCGTGGTCCACGCCGATCTTCTTGAAGTCGCTACCCTGCGGATCCTGGACCTTGGTTGTCGTCCACGTCACCTCCGATGGTTGGATGGATGTTTGGACCAGTCGATGGAGAACAGGTTCCTCCGGTTCAGGGGCAGTAGCTCAGTGGTCAGAGCAGGGGACTCATAATCCTTCTGGGAACTGGAAACGACGGAGCCGGAGTGGCCCGAACCGGACGTTTCCGCAGGTGACCGACGGTGGAAGCGGAAGCTACCGGAAGCAACCGGAATCTGGTGCCACGGCACGAACTAGGGCAAAAACTAGGGCAGGATCGGGCGGACGAGGTCGGGGATCCGGGCATCCCGTGGCTTGGGGGCTTGGGGG
>Ga0209483_1002677_pt1 | contig 12232 bp, 9 predicted proteins | sample NGEPerA_FD_184508 | JGI IMG/M metagenome (GOLD analysis project Ga0209483, IMG submission 184508) | Arctic peat soil microbial communities from the Barrow Environmental Observatory site, Barrow, Alaska, USA - NGEE PermafrostL2-A... | ecosystem: Environmental > Terrestrial > Soil > Wetlands > Peat... | reverse complement strand
GGGAAGGGGGGGAAACTTGAGGCTATGGTTCCCATCCCTTCCCTTCCCAGTTCACATCTTCTTCCTTATTGTTTTTGTAGAAGGAATGTCTGCCCCACTATTTCAGCGTTCACGATGATCGCGGAATTCGTTCGCCCCCGCCCCATTCGTACGGACCAGACGCTCATCACTGATCATTTCCGCCCACGGCCCACTGGTTGGCCCTAGCCACCAGTTCCGCCGGATATCCTTCGCGCTCCAGCACGCGCAGGGCGTTGCGGCTGTCGGCGGGGCCTGGACGCAGGCGATAGTCGAACACCAATTCCTTCTCGCCCAGTTCCTCCTGGAAATGGAAATTTTCCGCCAAGCCGTTCGCGATGGCGGCCACGGTGCGATCGTGCGTGGCAATCAGGAACAAACCCTGGGTCTTGGCCAGATGTTCCACGATGGCCATCGTCGCGGCGCGCTGCTCCTGGTGGTTGGTTCCGCGAAACGGCTCATCCACCAATCCCAGCACCGGCGCGGCATCTTCCGGCGGCAGGATCATCCGGCGGACCTGGCGCACCTCCGCCAGAAAATAACTCTCGCCGCGGCCAAGGTTGTCGCGGATGCGCAGGTCGGTCATCAAGCGCATCGGCTTCAATTGCATCGATCGGCAGCAGACGGCGCAGCCGGCCTGGGCCAGCAGCACATTTACGCCGATGGTGCGCAGAAAGGTGCTTTTGCCGCTCATGTTTGAGCCGGTGATGAGCCATACATTCTTCCCAGCGCCGATCGCCGCGTCGTTGGCCACCGCGCCGGCCGGCGGAATCATCGGGTGCGTGGCGGCCTGGATCATTAGCTCCGTTCCCTCCGTCAAGACAGGCCAGGTTACCCCCGGCTGTTCCGCCGCGAAGCACGCGAGCGACAGGATGGACTCCAACTCCACCAGCGCGGACATTCCCGCGCGCATCGCATCGCGGAGCGGCACGACATGCCGGTGGATGCGCTCCCACATGTGAAGTTGATAAAGCCCGACGCGGTTGAGCACCATCTGCATAAGCCCCCCGCCTGCTGCCCAGTGCATCCAGCGCAGCGCCCCCGGCAATGCCGCCGGTTGCATAACGGCCGCAAAAATCGGACGTAGCGCGTCAAGTTCTTCGCCGGACGGATCCGGCCCATCACAGAGCTCCCGGGCCGCATGGCGGGCGACTGCCAGATAACCCTCGGCAAAGTCCTTGGCCAATTCCCACCGCGCCAGCGAGTGCCGCATGCGCCGCCAGAGGGGGAACAGGACCGCGCTGTTCACGATGACCGCGACCATCATGAGCACCGCGCCGATGACGGCCAACCGCATTTGCCCGGTGACCATGCCGATCATGGCGAGCAGGAGCAGGCCCGAACCAGCGGCTGACCACAGGCGCGCGATCCAGGCGACGGGTATGGACATCACGATTTGCGCGTCTGCCGTCGCGTGCGCGAAGGCGGTGAGGGAATCATCGAAATGGCGCAGCCCCGACAACGCCGCGAGAAGCCGCTGGCGCGCCTCGTGGCGCTCGGCCAGCCAACGCACGGCGCTTTGGCGCGCCAGGATTTTGGCCGGCTCAAGCCGGAGGTTTTCCAGGTCATCGCACAGCCGGCAGGCGCCAAGATGCGTGGACGTGCGATTGAGCAGGCCGAATATCCCCAGCGGCGTTGCATATAGATCCAGATCGTCGCGTTCCTGCTCGGTGAGCAGCCAGGTACGGCCGCCGGAAAGCAACGGCGGCAGTGATCCGCCTTCGAACGTGACCTGCGCGGGCCGGCTGCCCCAGCGCACGACCTGCGCCTGCCCGCCGACGCGGCGTCCCGATTCATCGACGACGGTCAACTGGGCGCGCAGGAACATCCGCTGCCGGGCCATGCGTCCGTGCCAAAAAACGGTGGCGCCGAACAACAACAATGCCGCGCCCACCGCCCCTGCCGCGATGGGAGGCGACGACTTAAATGGGTACCAGATGACCGCCGCCAGCAAAAATGCCAGCAATCTCCCCCACGACCAGGCGGCCTCGGAATGAGCGCCGGCGCGCAGTTCCGCCTGCAGCGCCGCCCGTCGATCCGCAAGCCAGTTTGAGTAAAGCTGCGTCCCTGCCATCACATCGGGCGCCATCGGTGCTCCAGTAACGCTTGCATCGACGCGCCTAATTCACGGCTTGTGGGGCAAGGGCTTTTCGTATTTCGCTGAGAAGTTGATCGACTTTGAACGGCTTGAAGAGGACGGCCTGAAGGCCTTCCTGGCTGGCGCGGACGATGGAATGGTTGGGATCGTAGCCGAATCCGGTCATCAGGATAATTGGGACGGTCAGCCATTTTCGGCGGACGGCGGCGAAAACGTCATAGCCGGTTTTATCCGGCATCTTGATGTCGCTGAGCACCAGGTTGAACTCGCGCGCCTCGATCAGCGCGATGGCCTCGGCGCCGTTGGCCGCCGTCGTCACTTTCGCGCCATATTTGCGAAGCACGTCGCTGATCGTGGCGCGGATATTGGGTTCATCATCGGCAACGAGAATATCCGCCCCCTCAAGAACCGGATCCTGTTGTCCCTTGACATCCCCGGCCCCCAAAACCGTATTGGGGCCTTCCGCCGCCTGACGCATACATTTGCGAATTGAATTTACGTTGTCGAGGATCGCCTGTAATTTCTGGCGAAGGCCTTCGTGGCCGATGTAATCCTCCATCAGCGCGTTGGCATCCGAGGCGATATCATTAAGCGGGCCGGCGGCCTCGGAGCATACAACGTCCGCCACCGTGTGGCTCGTGCTGACCCGCTCGATCACCATCAAATCCAGGATGTTCAGCGCGATGGCGACGTAGCGCCCGAAGATGTCGGCGAATTGCCGGTCGTCCTCATTGAACGCGCCCCGCTGGCGGCTTTCGATGTTGAAAATCCCGATCACCCGATCGTGCAACGTCAACGGCACCGTCAGGCTGCTCTTGGCCTGGTCCAGCCCCATGACATATCGCGGATCGCGATCAATGTCCGGGCAGATGTAGGAACGTTTGGTAGCCGCCACGTATCCGCTGATGCCGTTGCCCTCGGGCTCGGCAAACAGATCGATATTCAGCGCCTCGGCGGGAAACCCGGCGCTGATCACCAGCTCCAATTTGTTGGTGCGCCGATCCAGCAGGCGGATCGCAAAATGATCGAAGTGCAACAACTCGCGCGTGAAGCTGATGATCTTGTCTTCGAGCAGTTTCAGCCGTTGGCCGACATCGAGTTTGCTCAGGCTCTCGGATTCGAGCTTCACCAGTTCGCGCCCGGCAGAGTCGATGGCGTCGATTTTCTGCTGCAACCGCCGCGTGCCGGTCGCATCCCACACCACCGCCACCACCTGCACCACGCAGCCGGCGGGGTTGATGACCGGCGAGGCGATCATCTCCATAAATTGCTGATCGTCGATGTTCAGGACGTAACGCTTGGAACGGTTGAAGGCTGGGAGGACGGGCGTATCTGCATTCTGCGGAGTAGCTTGCCGGGTGAACAGCTCAAACGAATCCTGGCACGTCCGGCGGATGCGCTCATGCACCCGCGCGGGCCACGCCTGCATCTTTTTGTTCATCCAGTTGGCGCGCCCCTCGGCGTCCACCACGCACACGCCCTCGCCGATGGTGTTCAACACCAGGCTCGCCTGCTGCGACACCAGCGCCCGCTCAAGCGGCAGGAAGTCCGTGGAATCTGAAAAAATCGCGCCGAAATGATCATGCCGCAGCGCCTCGATGGCTTCATCAATCGATGGAATCTCCACCACGTCGCAGGTGGCGCGAAGCGCTTCCACAGCGGCGGCGTTATTCGCCTTGCCTTGGCTGGCGAGTACCAGAACTTTGTTTTTTCTTACGTCCAAGGTGCTGCCTGATGCTGCCTGGAACAAATCGCCTATTGGCATGGTAGTTGGCAACCCATCCCCCGGTCAAACAAAATCTCGGCGCTCATCGCGCATTGTGCGAATCTTGGCATCATGGGCGTGATTGAGCAAATGTAAATCGCGTTCAGCGGCGGGCCCGCCGGGTCGCGTTGACAGAACCCAAATTCCCCTCAACCACCGTTTTCTGCTGCCCCCGCACAAGAAACGGCGTCACCACCAACCTTCCATCGCGATCGAATTCCACCGAGACCGCACCGCAGCGGCTGGTCCGATAAAGCCGTCGCCCATGAATGTTCTGCTCAAAATCCCGCTGTTTTTTCGTGAGCCGCGACGCATTGGAACTGATAATCACCGCCGGATCCACGGCATCCACGAATCGACTCGTCAGCGCCTCGTTGCTGCCATGATGAGCCGCGACCAGCACATCCGACTTGAGTTGTTGCGGATGCACGAGCAACTCTTGCATCGCCGGATCCTGGATATCGGCCGGGAAAAGGATCGATCGTCCGCCATAGGTCACGCGCAATACCACGCCGGCGTTATTCGAGTTCATCTCGCACGATTGCGGCGGCCACAGCACCTGCACCACCGTGCCCCCGCTCCAGTTGAACGTTTGCCCGGCGAAGATCTGCCGGGGCGGATGGCCGGCCCGGTCGAGCATTTCCAATAGCCGCCGGCATGGCACGCTTTCGATGGCGTGCTTGCGGAAATGCGGGCTGGTGATCACTTCGTGTATCCCACACTCGCCCCACGCGGTGCGCACCGCACTGATATGATCGTAATCGCCATGACTGAGGAAAACCGAATCGATCTGCCGGCGTCCCTCGGAGCGCAGGAACGGCTCGATACACGAATGGAGCGGGTCATTGAGCGTGGAAGAGCCGGCATCCACAAACACCATCCCCCCACCTGGAGGCTCGACCGCGGCGCATTGCCCGGCACCGACCGACAACAACGTGATTCGCAAACTGCCGCCCGGCGCTACCTGCCGGGAAAACCCAAGCAGCCATGGCATCAGCAGCATCAGCGCGCACGCCCCCACCGGCCCGCACCGCGCCAACGAGCGCGCCGCCTTGCCGCTGTGTGGGAGTAGTGGCAGCAGGAGCAGCGCGTAAAACAGGGCGATCATCCAAATGGGCGGCGCCGACACCGGTATATCCGCGCCCGGCAAGTGCGCGCACAGCGCGATCGCGTGGCGAAGCGCCGCGACCGGCGCGCCGGCAAAACAGGCCCACGCCCCCGCCCATCCGGGCACCAGAATCGTAATCGCGATTTTCACAAATCCCGCCGCCAGCGCCGCAAACACCACCGGCGACAGCAACAAACCGATGGGAACGGCCCATGGCGTGAACTGCCCGAAGTGATACGCCACCAGCGGAATTGACACGACCCAAGCCACCATCGCCACGGCAAACGCCTGTACCAATCGTCGCACAATCCATCGACGCGCGCGCTGGCGCGGCGTCAGCCGGCGCAGCTTTTCCAGCACCGCTTCGTCCGTATTTTCATATTGCCGCAGGAACCGCAGCAGCGGCCCAACCAGCAGCAGCATCCCCAGAACAATGCCGAAGCTAAGCTGAAATCCAGCGCCGTAAACATCCAGTGGTCGCGCCAGAAGAATGAAGATCGCGGCCAGCGCGAGCAATTGAAGCGAATCGACTCGCCGTCTGCCCAATAGTCCCGCTCCCAGAGCGCCGGCCACGATCGCCGGGCGCAGCGCCTGCGCGGATGGAAGCGTCAGCCCGCCCCATATCAAAATGGCAGCCATGACCACCAACACCCGCCACCGGGGCCCAATGCACATCAGTCGGCAAACCAGGTAAACCAACCCCGCGAGCACCGACATCCGCACGCCGCTGCTGGAGAGCAGATGGCTCGTTCCGGTCTTTTGAAAATCATCCTGAACGCCATGAATCTCCGGCCCCCGATCACCCAGGAGTAAAGCCGCCAGAAGCCCCCGATCGACTTGTTGCCGTGCGGTAAATCCCAGCCCCAGCCACTCGCGCACGCCCGCCCGCACTCCGGCCCAAATCGGTTCCGAGCCGCGCGCGACCACCTCCACGTCCCACGCATGCCCCGCCCGAACGCTGGCCAAAACCCGATCGCGGCGATAGTAGGCTTCCCAATCAAACTGCCCCGGATTCATCGCCGGCGCCGGCCGCTGCAACATGCCAAAGACGCGCACGCGCATCCCCGCTTTAATGCGTGGCTCCGCTCCGGACATCGAGAACAACACATCGCCCTTCGCCGGTTCCCACCCTTTCCAGGTTTTGATCGCGCGCACGCGGGCCATTCCCACCTGGCGAGGCGGCAAAGGCCGCGGGCCGCTCTCCTCCATCAATCGCGGCGCCTCGGAAAACTCCAGCTCCGCCCACGCCAGACACGGCTCATCGGTCGTGAACAGGGCGATGTGATTCAAGGGAAAATAAAACGCCGCCAACTGGCCGGCGCAAATGCCGGAGCAAACGATTCCAAAAGCAAGAATCTGTGGCTGGCCGTGCCTGGCGATCCTGGCCGCGATCACAAGCGTGGCCGTCACCGCGATCCAAAGCATGGGAAATCGCAGGACGTATGGATAGACGAAAATTCCCGCCACGAACAAGACTGCCGCGCTCAATGCGGGCCGCGCCCAAACCCATCGCCGCGCACCGGAAATTGCGCTCTCTTCCTTCTCCACATCGGCAAACCTATCCCCGCCTGTCCCCCGCGTCTAGCGGAAAGTTGTGGCTTGTGCGCCAAGCGACGGCAGATGCCGATCCATGAACTCACTCAACTGTTGGATCGAACCCTGGTCTTTGGAGATATCGTCATCGCTGGGCAGCGAAAGGGCAAGCACGGGACATTTGATCTGATGGAGGAGTGACGGAGGGCTCACAGCGGCGAAATCACAGTCGGCGATTTTCTGCGCGAGCCAAACCGGCATCGACCCCCGGAATTGGTCCCGACTTCCCACGAGCGCCAGATGGCTTGTCCCAAGGACTGGGAAACCATCCGGCACGTTTGCCAGAACGATCGCGCTAACATCCTCACGCAGCACGCCAGCCGCAACCGCGACGGCGGCTCCCAGACCGATGCCGAATAAAACCAGTTTCATCGTGTCGGCGGCCCGTTGGGCGCGGAGTTGATCCAGCGCCTGATCCACATCATGCCGTTCCCAATACCCGCCGGTGCAGTAGCGGCCTTCGCTTTCACCGTGGGCGCGATGGTCGATGGCCAGGATGTTGAATCCCAATGAATGCCAGAGCGGAGCCCACTCAATGACGCTCACCTTGGCCTGGCCGTAATCGTGCAGCACTACCACGCAGCGGCCCTGGCCCGCCGGTGGCGCAGCGTTTCCATGAGGCCCGCGTGCCGGCCGCGGCATCCACCAGCCGACGAGCCGAAGCGGCCGTCCATCCCGCTGGTCGCGGATGTTGAATTGCACGTCCTCGAACGGCAGGCCCAGGTCGCCGGGCGAGAGGCGCTTGAGCCGCCAGACCGCGATGCCGTCCGTGAAGCGCGGCGGGCACAGAATCGCGAACGCCATGATCGTCACCGCGATCGCGGAAGCCAGCGCGCCCATCAGGAGGATCATCAATGCAAGCATGAAGTACGAGCCGGGCATGGCCCGATCTTAGCCGAGCGTGCGGCAAGTCGATTGATAATTGGCATCCAACGCCACACGCGGGCATAATGCCCGTCATGGCCAGGCGCGGAAGGAACGCAACAAGCGGAACAGGCAACGGCAGGCGCGCGGAATCGCCGACCGGGGGGCGCGAGCCCATCGATCCGCCGGCACGCGGTGTCGCGCCCGGAGGCGGGGCCGCGGCGCCGCCGGTCGAAATGCCGCCCGCGCCGCAACCGCCGTTGCTCTTCGAGGTGGCGTGGGAAGTCTGTTGGCAGCTCGGCGGAATCTATACCGTCCTTCGCTCCAAGGCCGCCTGCATGTTGGAGCGCTGGGGCGACCGCTATTGCCTGATCGGCCCCTATAACCCCGCCACCGCCGCCGTCGAATTCGAGGAGCAGCCCACCTACGGCTCGATCCGCGAAACCCTGCAAAAACTCAAGGATGAAGGCGTCGTCTGCTACTTCGGCCGCTGGCTCATCGCGGGCCGGCCGCGCGTGATCCTGATCGATTATCGCAGCCGATTCGGCAGCCTTGATTTTGACAAATACCTGCTCTGGCAGGACCATCGCATCGAAACCGCCCGGGATGATGGCGAAGTGAACGGGGTGGTCGCCTTCGGCTTCGCGGTTGCCGAGTTCTTCCGCATTTTCACCGGCATCGTAAAAGACCGGCCCATCCTCGCGCATTTCCACGAGTGGATGGGCGGCATGGCGGTGCCGCGCATCGCGCACCTGCGCCTGCCGGTGGGAACGATCTTCACCACCCACGCCACCCTCCTGGGCCGCTATCTGGCCGGCGACAATCCTTTCTTCTATGAGCAGTTGCCGTACTACGATTCGGAGAAGGAGGCGGCGAAGTATCAAATCTACTCGCGCTATGCGATCGAGAAGGCGGCGGCGCACGCCTCCACCGTTTTCACGACCGTCAGCGAAGTCACCAACTACGAAGCCGAGCGGCTGCTGCACCGCAAGCCGGACTGCATTTTGCCCAACGGCTTGAATATCCAAAGATTCGCCGCCCCGCATGAATTTCAGTACCTGCACCAAACCTACAAGGAGCGCATCCACGAATTTGTGATGGGGCATTTCTTCCCCAGCTATACCTTCGACCTGGACAACACCCTGTATCTGGTCACCAGCGGGCGCTACGAATATCGCAATAAGGGCATGGACATGTACATCGAGGCGCTCTGGCGTCTCAACCAGCGCCTCAAGGACGTGGTCAACGCGCCCACCGTCATCGCGTTCATCATCACCAAGGCGCAGGTAAAGAACGTGAACGTGCAGGTGTTGCAGAACCAGTCGATGTTCGAGGACATGCGCCAAACGTGCGATGAGATCGCAAAGCAGATGGGCCAGCGGCTCTTCCGCTCCGCCGCCGAGGGACGCATCCCCAGCTACGGCGAGCTGCTTCCCGAAGATGCCCAGGTGCGCCTGAAACGCGCCACCCACGCCTGGCGCACCAACCGCCAGCCGCTGATCGTCACGCACGATCTGGCGGATGATGCCAAGGATCCGGTGCTCACGCACCTGCGCCATCGGCATATGTTTAACGCCGCCGATGATCCGGTGAAGGTGGTTTTCCATCCGCAGTTTGTCACCGCCACCAGCCCGGTGATCAGCCTGGACTATGAGCAATTCGTGCGCGGCTGCCACATGGGTATCTTCCCCAGCTACTACGAGCCCTGGGGCTACACGCCGATGGAATGCGTCGCCCTGGGCCTGCCGGCCGTCACCACCGATCTCAGCGGCTTCGGAGCCTACGTCGAACATCACCTCCCCAATCACGACGAGCGCGGCATATTGGTCTTAGACCGCCGCAGCAAAGGCTTCGACCAAACGGTCGAGGACATGGTCAACTACCTCATGTACTTCGTCCAACTCAATCGCCGGCAGCGGATCGAATTGCGGAATAACGTGGAACGATTGGGGGAACTGTTCGACTGGTCGAATCTGGTGAAGCACTACGATGAGGCTCATAAGCTGGCGCTGGAACGGCTGGGGGCGGGGAGGCCGGGGGCGGTGGAAGTTCGAGTCGTTTGACGTGATGGAGATTCTCCATGAGCAATTACTCTTGGTGCGCGTTGATTTTATTCTGCGCCCTCGCCGCAGCGCCTGCGCGCGCGGCCGACGCAGATGTGTGGCAACAGCGCATCGATACGTGCATCGTGCAACTGACCAGGGGGACCCCTGCCGATCGAGACGCGGCGGAGGTGGGTCTGTGCCTGATCGCACCCGAGGCTACGACCGAATTGGACGCGGCGAGGAAGCGGCCGGGGCCCTCTCCGATGGTGGCGCTCCTGATTCAGCGCATTGTTGATCGCGAGCGGAAGAGGAATGTCGCCCGCGCGCGCATTAAAAAAGCCCGGATTGAGGAGGCAACGTGGAACTCAGACACGGCGCTGGCGGCATATGAAAAGACGGGACACAAAAGCCCTAAATGGGATTCCGCGGCAAAGGAAGGAATCCGGCGGTTCGCGGCTCCGCCCGAGCCGATCCCACACGAGAGCGAGCGCAAGCCGCTGGAGGAGGCAATCGCCGCTGGATGCGATGATCCGCTGATCCTGTATTTCCATGCGAAAATGCTGGAAAAGTGGGCCCCGGAAGATACGCCCGACATTCTTCATTTTTATGAATCGGCGATGGACGGGATGGAGCACGACAACTATCCCCCATATCGCATGGCAAGCGCCGCGGCGGATTGTTTTCGATACAAGGTGAAAGTGGAGTCCGCCCATATGCCCAGGGCAGGGATTGCGTTTGGACCAGCCGTCACGGCCGAATTGCAACGCGCGATCGGACTTTCCCGCGGCGTTTGGCCGCTGGTTCTTCAGGAAAAGAATATCCCATCCGGATTGGTGCTCGACTTGGGTGAATTGATCCTGAGGGACCTCAAGGCCAAACGAGGGGATCGCACGCCCGACTTCGCGCTGATGTACAATCTTTTGCAAAAGTCGATGCCCAACAGCATCGCTCCACTTGTCTTCAAAGGGGAGTTCTACGTTGATTTTGCCTGGGACGCTCGAGGCCACGATGTGGCGAACACGGTAACGCCAGCCCGCTGGAAACAATTCCACGAACGGCTCGCGATTGCCGACGAGTCATTGACCAGGGCCTGGAAGATCGTTCCAAACGACCCACGCGCGCCCACCCAAATGCTGATCGTGGTGAAAGGCGAGGAAAAGCCCAGGATACAAATGGAGAAATGGTTCAAGCGCGCATTGGACGCAGATCCGGATAACGTCGATGCATGCGACTCAAAACTGGAATACCTCTTACCGCAATGGTATGGCAGCGTGCAAGACATGCAGAAGTTTGGGCAGGAACTGCGCGACGACGGCAATTGGTACGGTCGCCTGCCATTGGAGTTGGTGACGATGTATGACAAGCTTTCGCGCAACAAGCCTGATCCCGCGGCTACGTTCCGCCAGCCTGAAGTTTGGCATGCCGTGCAATCAGTTTACGAGCCTTATCTCAGCGCAGAACCCGACGACGAGTTTCGACGGAGCCGGTATACGTGGTACGCCGGTCGGGCTGAGCAATGGGATGTCGCCAAGACACAATTCCAATTGCTCGGCGACAAGGCGGTTGCCATGCAGTTTCGTGGACCCCAGGTCCTGGCAAAGATGCGCGAGGATGCGGCGCAAAAAGGCAAATAGCTTGACTGGAAACATGAAATACGTCTACATCATCGAAAAAGCCGCAGACGGCAGCTATTCCGCATACGTCCCGGATCTCCGCGGCTGCACCACCTGCGGCGAATCGCCCCAGGAGGTACGCCAAAACATGAAGGACGCCATCGCTTTGTACATCGACTCGCTGCGCGAGCATATGGAACCGATTCCGACGCCGAGCAGCCTAGCGGATGTGATTGAGGCAACGTAAATGCTGCAACCTGTTGGTCGAGGTAATTGGCACGAAAATCGAGTCGCTATCGGTTACGCTGATTGAGGTGGTTGATGATATAATGGCGGACGACGACGGTCCCAGTTTGTTATCGTGATCCGAGAACTTACGTAACTGCGGTTCCAACAAGAAGTGACGACATGACAACGGTGGACGCGATTTATCGGAACGGCACCTTTGAACCACTTAGTCGAATTGAGCTTCCTGACGATTGTCGCGTCAGGTTGCAAATCGAACCCATCGAGGCGTTGCGGCCGGAGCAAGAGGAAGCGATTCGAGAAATCCACAGAATCATGGGACTGCGTTTTGAAACGGGTGAACACGACATTGCCGAACGGCACAACGAGCACCAGCCATGACCAGGGTGTTTATCGATACCGTGGGACTGCTCGCGCTATGGGACAAAAATGACCAGTGGTACGCGGCGGCAGAACCCGCGTGGCGCAAGATGATTGGGTCTGGCGCGGTGCCATGCACAACTCCGTTTGTTTTGTTGGAATGCGGGAACGCGGCGTCGCGGCGATCGTACCGGCAGGCCGTGGACGACATCCGTCAGCAATTTGAACGAGCCGAAATGCTGATCTGGCCCACCGATGATGAATGGGTGCGGGCCTGGGACGCGTATGATCGCGGAAAACCGGGTGCCGCTGGAATTGTCGATCAGTTCTCATTCATGATCATGCGGCGTTTGGGGATTACGGACGCCTTTACCAACGACCGCCATTTTCGCGCTGTGGGATTTACTGATCGTTGCGCAATGAAGTTTAATCTTTGAAATAGGCATAAGATAGGCATGGAAGCCACGGAAGGCACGCTGAAGGATTGGCGGCAGTGGCGTCGTTTCCAAGCACTGCGTTTGA
>Ga0209483_1002673_pt1 | contig 12236 bp, 10 predicted proteins | sample NGEPerA_FD_184508 | JGI IMG/M metagenome (GOLD analysis project Ga0209483, IMG submission 184508) | Arctic peat soil microbial communities from the Barrow Environmental Observatory site, Barrow, Alaska, USA - NGEE PermafrostL2-A... | ecosystem: Environmental > Terrestrial > Soil > Wetlands >... | reverse complement strand
CGAGTATACTGTAGGTAATGGCTACAGAGGTTAAGACTAAGCCCAAAAAACTTGCCATTATCGATGGCAAAAGCGTTTTTTATCGCGGCTATTACGCGATGCCTAACTTGGCGACCAAAGACGGCACGCCGACCGGCGGCGTGTTCGGCTTCGCGACGATGGCTCTAGAAGTTATAAGGCGGCTGAAACCGGACTACGTGGCCGTGGCCTGGGACAAGCCCAAGACCAATATCCGCAAACGGCTGGAACTCTATCCCGAATACAAAGCCGGGCGCAAGCCGGCGCCGGCGGATTTTCACACGCAGGTACCGATTCTCCAGGAATTGTTAAAGGCTTTCGGCTGGCCGCTTTATGAAATGGACGACTACGAAGCCGACGACATCATGGGCGCGCTGGCGGTCCAGGCCAGCCAAAAAGACATCGAAACCATGCTGATCACCTCTGATATGGACATGCTGCAGTTAATCAATGACAAGGTGCATGTTTATGCGCTCAAAACCGGACTGTCCAACATAGAATTGTATTCACCCAAGAGTTTTGAAGCCAAATATGGCATCGCCGTCGACCAGTTCCTGGATCTAAAATCGATCAAAGGCGACTCTTCGGACAACATACCGGGCGTGCCGGGCATCGGCGAAAAGGGCGCGCTCGACCTGCTCAAAACTTATAAAACGCTGGACAGCGTCTACGAAAATCTGGACCTCCTCAAAGAAACCACCCGCAAGAAACTCGAAGCCGGCAAGGACTTGGCGTATCTTAGCAAAGAGCTGGCCCGAATCTGGACCGACGCGCCGATTAAGCTTGACCTCAAAGAGGTTGACGGCAGCAAGGTCCAGCCGGAAAAAGTCCTGGAGCTGCTCCAAAAACTCGAATTCCGCAGCCTGGCCCGCCAACTTCCCGACATCATGCAGGTGGCGATCAGCGACCATCACGCCAAGAACGGCACCGGATCGTTGCGGGCCGGCACCAATGTCATCATCGACGGCAACCGCAAGCTGGCCGAACTGAAGTTGCCCGAGTCCGACCAGGTGTATGTTTATTCGCGCTCGGCCGGTAAGCACGGCCGCGACCCGCAAGTCCTGTTGCTGAGCACGGATGGAAAGATAACCTATACCTTGGATCTGACCAAGCTCAATATAGAAACCGTGGCCGAAAACTTCAGCGGCGTTAGCTCGATTGTCGGCTATGACCTGAAGGCGACCTTGAAAATGCTATTGGAAATCGGAGCCAAAGAGCTTCCGCCGGTCGGCCACGACGTTTTGATAGGCGCTTTTTTACTCAATAGTCTCCGGCGCGAACAAACTTTGACCGAACTGGCCCAGGTTGAAGTCGGTTACGACGGTTCACCGTTCGAAGACCTGGATACCGAAGAAATTATGACCCGGGCACCGGAAATCATCGCCGCCATTAAGGCGCTCCACCAGCAACAGGCGGCCGAACTCCAGAAACTGCCCAAGCTGCTTAAACTGGCCGAGGACATCGAATGGCCGCTGATGCCGGTTTTGGCCCATATGGAGCGCGCTGGCATCGAGCTAGATACTAAATACCTGGCCAAATTCGCCGATGAAATCAACGATATGATTTCCGATTACGAGCAACAGATCTACGGGCATGCTAACCAGGAGTTTAATATCGCTTCGCCGGCCCAGTTATCAGATATTTTATTCGATAAACTGAAGCTGCCTACAAATACGGTCAAGAAGGGCAGAACGGGCTACAGCACCGCCGCCCGCGAACTCGATAAACTCCGCGGCACCCACCCGATCATCGACCTCATCACCCAGTACCGCGAAGTCGCCAAGCTGAAAAATACTTATGTCGACACTTTGCCCCAGCTGGTCGACGATAACTCACGGGTACATACGACTTTCAACCTAACCGTCGCCCAAACCGGCCGCCTCTCCAGCGCCGATCCCAATTTGCAAAACATACCAGTCCGTACCGAACTCGGCCGGCGCATCCGGACGGCTTTCGTGGCCGGCAAGGGCAAAAAGCTGGTTAGCGCCGACTATTCGCAGTTCGAGCTTCGCTTGGCCGCCTGCCTGGCTGGCGACCAGAACCTGATCGATATGTTTAACCAGGACGCTGACGTTCACACTATGACCGCGGCCCAGGTTTACGGCCGCGAACCGGAAGATGTCACCAAGCAGATGCGTTACGCCGCCAAGGCCGTTAACTTCGGCATCATGTATGGGCAGGGGCCGCATGCCTTGAGCCAGAGCACGGGTATGGATTTCGCCGCTGCCAGGAAATTCATCGAGCGCTATTTCGAAATTCGGCCTAAGCTGAAAGAATTTATCGAACAAACGCGTACTAAGGCCCAGGAACAGGGCTACGTTGAGGATATATTCGGCCGCCGCCGACCGACACCGGACGTCAAATCCGCTAATTTCGCTGTCCGCGAAGCCGCTTACCGCGCCGCCGTCAACATGCCGCTGCAGGGCAGCGCGGCCGATATCATGAAGCTGGCCATGATTGCTGCCGACCGCCGGCTGCGCGAACAGCACAACGACTGCAACATGCTGCTGCAAATCCACGACTCCATCTTGGTAGAATGCCCGGCCGAGGTCGCCGACAACGTCGCCCGGCTGCTCAAGGAAACCATGGAAACCGTCTATGAACTGCCAGCCAAACTGACCGTCGACACCTCCGTCGGCCGTAACTGGGGCGAACTGTAACTACTCTTTGGTCTTGTTGGTTTTGGCTACGCGTTGCCGGCTGCGCGGCTTGCCAGTAATACGCTTGTCACCGGCCAGCATCAGGCGGATGGCCAGGCTGATGATCCAAACAGCCAGCAGCAGGTCGATCAGGCTGGTAGCCAGGCCGAGGGCGTCGGTGTGATGTTTGGCGTTGAAGAAAGCGACCAGGGCGATCAAGGCTTCGCCTGCGATTAGAATCTGGGCCAGACGTCGGCTGCGGCGTTCCTGGGTGGTATAGCCTACCACCCAAACGGCACCGAACCAAAGCGCCGTCAGGATAAAGAAAATCAGCGATACGATAAGATTGCTGGTACAGTTGCTGCCATCGTGGCGGCAAGTCGTGACAACCGAATTAACACCGTTGGCGATTCCCAGAAAGCTCAAGGTGATGAACTGGATAAGCGTGGCGACGCCCGTTTGGTAGGTTAGCTTCATGCGTCTACTCATTATAGTATGCGGAGCATAAGCGGCAAGCGGAATTATCACCTGTCACAGAAGACTCGATTTATGCGACAGAAAGTTGAAAAAATCACACAATAGTGTTAGTATATGCACAATCACTGTAGTGAGGTTCAGTTATGCGTTATTTCGTAGCCTTTTTCGTAGCTTTGGGACTGCTGTTTCTGGTAGTCTTCCTGTTGTTTCACAGCGGCAATAAGGCTAAGACGCCAACCGCCAAGTCGCTTGTCAGCTATTCCACGACCGATGCCCAGGTTAGTATGACGATTGACGGTCCGGTAAACGCCGACCAGAGCCACCAACAGGTAATAGTGACTGTCAGTAACCAGGATGTCACCTTTGAGCAGCTGCAGGGCTATGACGGCGACGTAATTTACTCGCAGAGTTTCGCCAATACCCAGAACTCCTACGCTGCTTTTTTACAGGCTCTCGCGCATGCCGGCTTTACACTCGGCAATAACAGTCCTTACGGCAAAGATGAACGCGGCTACTGCCCGCTGGGCGAACGCTATGTTTTCCAGCTTCAGCAGGATGGCCAGAACTTGGAACGTTACTGGACGACCAGCTGCGGCGGCAAACTCAGGACTTACCTGGGCGGCCAGATCCTGACAATCGACTTGTTCCAAAACCAGGTACCGAATTATAAAGGCCTGACCAAAACGGTCCGCTTCTAAGCCCCGCTCGTTCGCGCCGTGTAAAATAGAGGTATGATCAAGGCCGTAATTTTTGATTGCTTCGGCGTTCTCTCGACTGAAGCCTGGCGGCCGTTCAAAGCCAAACACTTCGCTCACGACCGCGAATTATTCGAGCGGGCCAGTAATATAAGCTGGCAGGCCGACCGGGGCTTGATGAGCTATGATGATTTCATACGGGCCATAGCCGAGCTGGCTGGCATAACACCGGCGGAGGCTAACGACGCCATAGCCCGCAACGCGCCTGACGAAGAGCTTTTCGCCTACATCAGGGAACTTAAGGCCGATTACAAAATCGGGTTTCTGAGCAATGTGGCAGGGGATTACATGAACCAGATATTTACGCCCGAACAACTGGCGCTGTTCGACGTCATCGTCTTATCGTTCCGGAACGGTTTTATAAAACCACAGATTGAAGCTTTCGAAAACGCCGTCCAACAGCTGGACGTCGAGCTTGAGGAGTGCGTTTTCGTAGACGACCAGGAGCGAAACGTTACCGGCGCCCGCGAAGCCGGCATGAAAGCCGTTTTGTACCGCGACGCCGCGCAATTCAGGCAGGAACTTATCCCGCTGCTTAAGTGATCAGCCGATCCGAAAGGTAAGCCGTTTGTCGATCTGGCAGCGGCGCTTGATTTCCGGTCCGCGCAGCCTGAGAGTATTGGCCAGCGCGGCGCTCGAAACGGTTACCACGATGTCGCGTTCGCGTACCTGCACGCCGACCGCCAGTTTGAACTCGTCCTGAACGTACTTCTTGATACTCTTCATCTCCGGCGGTTCGTCAAAATCTTTCCGGCCTAGGATACTGCTCAAACTGTCCATAGTCTTATTATACTTGGTACAATAAATTAAATGCCGGAATTACCAGAGGTTGAGACTGTTCGAGTTGGTTTGGCGCGCTTGCTGCCAGGGCGGCAGGTGGCGGACGCCGAGTTCGATTGGCCCAAGTCTTTTCCCAACGCGCCGGCTGACGTTCAGCAATTTTTGGTGGGGGCCGAAGTCCTGGAGGTCAAGCGCCGCGCCAAGGTGCTGATTATCGAACTTTCGACCAACTACTCGCTGGTAATCCACCTCAAAATGACCGGCCAGCTGGTCTTCCGCGGTTCCGACGCGCAATTCGGCGCGGGCCATCCTAATCATTCGCTGGTCGGCAGCTTACCGGATAAATCGACGCGCGTGACACTGACGTTCACCGATGGCAGCCACTTGTTTTTCAACGACCAACGCAAGTTTGGCTGGATGCGGCTGATCCCGACACCAGAGGTCATGAACCTCGATTTTTTCAAAAAGGTCGGGCCGGAGCCGCTGAGCGCGGATTTCACCAAACAAGTCATGCGTGAACGGCTGATGCGGCGCAAAAACTCCAATATCAAGGCCGCCTTACTTGACCAAACGGTCCTGGCCGGCGTTGGCAATATTTATGCCGACGAATCGTTATGGGGTGCCAAAATCCATCCGGCGACACTGGTCAAGGGCCTGGCTACGCGCCAGTTTTATAACCTCTATGACGAGTTAATTTTCGTCTTGAAACTGGCTATCGAAAAAGGCGGTTCCACGGATAAAAATTACGTTGACGCCGAGGGCAAGCGCGGCAGCTACCTGACGTTTGCCCGGGTTTTCCGGCGCGAGGGCCAGAACTGTCCCCGTTGCGGCACAGTGATTATAAAAACCCGCGTCGCCGGCCGCGGCACCCACCTTTGTCCTCACTGCCAGAAACTTAAACCAGCTTCCTGAGCAAGCTGACGACGTCTTTGGACGAGGCCAGGCGATAATGGGCTAGCGTGCGGCCGCGGCCGATCTTAACGCTGTAGGCGGACGCTGGCAAAACCTTGAATAAATCCTCGTCGGTCACGTCGTCGCCGATAGCCAGTATGAAATCATAATCCTTTTCCAACCAGCGTCGGGCGACCGCGCCTTTGCTGACCTTGGGGTTTTTGATTTCTAGGACTTTGTTGCCCTGCATGAGTTCCAGGCCGTATTTCTTGAGCACTGGTTTGAGGACGCGTTTGATAATCACGGCGTACTTCTGGGCGTGATAGGCCGAGGCCGCGCGGTAGTGCCAGACCAGCGAATGCGGCTTGACCTCAACCCTGGCGCCGGGGGTCAGGGCTGCGTATTTCTCGAGTACCGGCTGGAGCAGCTGCTTCCATTTGGTGTCGACTTTTTCGACCGTTTGCCAGGTTTTGCGGCCGGCCGACCTGACACCGGCACCGTGTTCGGACACCAGGTTTATCGGTAGGTCGTCGAACCACTGGTGCAAATCGTCGGTGCTGCGGCCGCTGATAAGTACTACGTCGCTAGTTTTGTCGGCACTGAGCGTTTCAAGCAGTTGGAGTAGGCTTTTGGGCGGCTGGGCATTCTTATAATCCTCCGTAAACGGCACCAGGCTGCCGTCGTAATCCAGCAGTAGCAGGTGTTTTTTGGCCTGCCGCCAATCGTGCAGAAACCGTATTTCCATCCGGCCTTTGAGCGATTGCACGATCAGTTTGGTGCCCGGTACCGGTTGCTGCAGGGTCGATATAAACCCCTGGGCCCATTCCTGGACGGTGTTAGTGGACAGGTGTTGCTGCATATGACGCAGGCGCAGGCGCAGTTCGCGTTTGCGCATTTCAAGGGCCTGTTCGAGGGCGCTGACAAGGGTTTCCGGCTGTTTGGGGTTAACTAGTATGGCGTCCGGAAGTTCCTCGGCCGCGCCGGCGGTTTCACTGAGGATTAAGACGCCGCTTTTGCGCTTGCTGGCGACAAATTCCTTGGCGGCCAGGTTCATGCCGTCACGCAGCGGCGCGATAAACGCCACGTCGGCGATCCGGAACAGGGCCGTGACTTCTTCGAACGGCTGCACTACGTTCATATAATCGACCGGCTGCCATTTGGGCGAGCCGTAAGTCGTGTTAATCTCCGCTGCCAGCGCCGATAGCCGTTTAGACAACTGCTGGTAGGCCGGTATGTCAGTTCGGGACGGGGCGGCTACCAGGCTGAAGATCACTTTGCCGCGCAGCCGCGGGTTGCGCTCGAGCAGCGTGGCGTAGGCTTTCAAGCGTTCAATCAGGCCCTTGGTCGGGTCTAACCGGTCGACGGCCACGATTACGCGCAGGCCCCTATAGCGTTTGCGGTAGCGGCGGACGGCGGCTTTGACGGTTTTGGATTTGGTGGCCGCGGCGTACCTTTCGTAGTCGATGCCCATAGGGAAATCAGCTACGCGCACGGTCCGGTCGCCGACCAGCGGCTCGGTGTCATTAGCTAGTTCGATACCGATATCGCGGCAGTTTTCCAGGAAATTGCCGACGTAACTGGGCGTATGGAAACCGACCACATCGGCGCCTAGCATACCATTAAGCAGTTTCTTGCGTTCCGGCAAACGGGCCAACGTCTTGGCATCGGGGAAGGTGGTATGCAGGAAGAAGCCGGTAATAATATCGGCCCGTTCGGCCCTTAGCAGCTCCGGTACCAACAGCAACTGGTAATCGTGGACCCAGACGCGGAAACCGGTTTCTGCCAGGTTGAGCGTCGCCTGGGCGTATTGTTCGTTGACGCTGCGGTAAGTCCGCCACCAGCGCTGGCGGGTCTCGGCGTCAATCGTCTTCGAACCAGCCAGGTTATGGAACAGCGGCCATAGCACGCTGTTGCTGTAGCCGCTGTAGAAATCATCGATTTGCCGCTGGCTCAGGAAGATCGGGTAGCAGTTGCGTTTCTCCAACTCGTCGACGATAGCCTGTCGGTCGTCATCGCTCAGTTCGTCGCTGGCTATGCCCGGCCAGCCGATCCAGCGGTTCCGGCGGTCGTCGGCATATGACGCCAGGCCCGTGGCGATACCGCCGATACTGGCTCGGAAAACTAATTTGCCGTCTTCTTTCTTAACGCTGACGGGCAACCGGTTGGAAACGATAATGACCTGTGACATATAGGGGTATAACACTTGTAGCATAACAGATCGGACAGCGCCGCACTGTATCTATTGTTACAATAACTGCATGATTATAACCCTGACGGGAGAAAACAGCTTCGGCTTGCAGGCGGAATCACGGCGGCTGGCCGAAGCGTTTATAGCCGAACATGGCGACTTGGCGCTGGAACGTCTCGACGGCCAGGAAGCCGAGTTTGAGCGCCTGCGCGAGTCGCTGGCCAGCCTGCCGTTTCTAGCAGCTCGCAAGATGGTCGTTTTGCGAAGCCCGAGCGCCAATAAGCAGTTCACGGAAAAGGCCGAACAACTATTTACCGAAATACCAGACACGACCGACACCGTCATAATCGAGCCGAAACTCGATAAACGACTCAGCTATTACAAGCTGCTGAAACAGAAAACCGACTTCCGCGAATTCCCGGAACTTGACCAAAACGGCCTGGCGCGCTGGCTGGTCGATACCGCCAAAGCCCGCGGCGGCGCCATAAGCCCGGGCGATGCCCGCTATCTGGTCGAACGCGTCGGTGCCAGCCAACAATTGTTATCCAACGAACTCGAAAAGCTACTCTTATATGACTCGAATATTAACCGTCGAACTATAGATTTACTCACCGAACCGACGCCGCAGGGCACTATCTTCCAGCTGCTCGAAGCGGCCTTCGCGGGACACACCAAAACCGCCATGAAACTATACGCCGAACAGCGTGCCCAAAAAGTCGAGCCGCCGCAAATCATTGCTATGCTGGCCTGGCAACTCCACACCCTCGCGGTTATAAAAACAGCTGGCGACCGCTCGCCTGACGAAGTCGCCCGCGAGGCCAAGCTCAACCCGTTCGTAGTCCGCAAAAGCCAGTCCATCGCCCGCGGCCTAACCCTCCCGGAACTCAAAAAACTAATCACCGACCTCCTAAAAATCGATGTCGGCAGCAAACGCACCTCAATCGACCCCGACGAAGCCCTCCAACACTATTTGCTCAGCCTTTCGAGCTAAACCCTTGCAAATATTGCAATAATGTGCTAATATACAATCATTATGAGCTCCGCAGCTCCCGAACAAAAACCTTTAATACCTCAAGAAATACCACCGGCCCACCATCCCCGGGTTCACTATAGTACTCTTGGGCATGAAGGAATAAGAATGGACGAAGATGCTCTTGCCAGCGACGTAAACGCTGGCATCATGGAAGATGCTGTCAGCAGGGCAGCCCTACTCACTGGTCCTGTTATGAACCCCCAGGAAATCGAACTGGCTTTATATGCACGTCAAAGAGGAAAACAGATTGAGCCAACTAAGGAACTAGCGTCTTATCTGCATGACGAAACCAAGGGGGAACTTTCCGATATCCGTGAGCGTCTGTCAGGGCTGACACCCAAGCAACGTGATGACCTGGAGGATTATTGCCAATCTTCCGTTCCCGATTTCCTCCTGGACGTAAAAGAACATGTTCCAGATGATGATGAGTCCAAAGTGTCTAGATTTGGCTGGCTTGGCCAAAGAGCCCGTGGCAAAAAAAAGGCAACCCAAGAAAGAGCGTCGCGACATTTCATGGGCGGATTGGCTTGGCCAAGAGGCTAATGATCAGCAGTTGCTTAACTTTTTGCAGTGGCATGTAGCCGCGATAGAAAAACACCAAGCCGATCCAGAAGTACAAGCCGAAGTAGACGCTCAACGCTCAGCTTACAAAAGCGGCCTAGCAAAGGCCATAGAGGAGGGCTGGTTACATGAGGGCGCGGAGGCAGCTATCAAAAAAGTCGACGGCGTAAGAGTCTATACAGGTGACATTTTTGACACCATTTTGCAGGACATGGGTGGCTACCATGTCAGAGGAACTGACGCCATAGTTATTGCCGCGCCTGATGATTTGGGTTCGGAAGGACACGCAAAGACACACAGGATCAAACGAGCGGCCAAGCATGAATTTAATCATGCGGTCTTGGGTATGTTTGGAGCACGTTTTGCGGATGAAGCGATTACCGAACACATTGCTGAAGCACTTGACAAAGGTGAACCTGAAATCCTAGATCCGGCAAATCGAAAGGATGATGAGCGCATATATGAAAATGAACGTGCCCTGATGGCAGCCGTACTGAGTCAAGGCTTTGAAGCTATACCGGTCAGCCTGGCTACCCAAGCCTACTCAGAAACGGATTCATCAAGGGTCCCCGTTAATCCTTTTGATACAAATACCGCTGGACGAGACGTAGAAGTTAGCTTACGTGTTAAGACGGACCAGCAGCAAAAGAGGGAAATGCTCACCAGCCGTATTAACGCAAGCTGGCGTACCAAACTGGGCATTAAAGATATATCCGTATCTGTAATTGACCGTATTGATGCGCACGTGATCCGACTGGAACACCACTACGCAATTGAGGGTATGACGACCATGGAAGCCCGCTCACAAGCAGCGGCTACAGTTCTCTCTGACCTACTTCAACAACCCGACGTTATCTTTGGCGCGTGCAGCAAGTTGGAACCGGAACAGACCGTGTCCTTGAAAGCTATTTCTTCTTAGCAGGTTTCTTGGCGGCGGTTTTCTTAGGAGCAGCCTTTTTAGCGGGCGCGGCTTTTTTGACGGCTTTGGTAGGTTTGACGCCGGCGGCTTTGGCTTTGGCGGCAGCTTTTTTCTTGAGGCGGGCGGCTTTGTTCTTATGAACGACGCCTTTTTTGACGGCTTTGTCGAGGGCGCTTTGGGCGCTGCTGTGGGATTTGGACGAAGGGCCGGAAGCGAAGGCTTTGAGGGCGCTTCTCAGGCTGCGTTTGGTTTTACTGTTGCGGACAGCTGCTTTTTGAGCTGTGCGGACGCGTTTTTTGGCTGATTTAATGATTGGCATGGAGTTCCTTTAATTAATGCTTTTAATTTATAGCTTAAAAGTAACTATAACAGATAGCAATCCGCCTTGTAAAGCAGCCTTGCCCGGCCAGGCAAAAAACTGATGGACAAGGATAAGCTTTTATGGTAAGCTCCAAGGTGAACGTAATCTAAAACAAAAAACCGGAAAAACAGATCATGGACAGCGCCAAACAACAGCTTATAGACAAGCTCAAGACTGCCAATAACGTTTTGGTGACTGTTAGCCGTAATCCTTCGGTTGACCAGTTGGCGGCCTGCCTCGGACTGACGCTGCTGCTGAACAAGCAGGGCAAACACGCCGCCGCCGTCTTCAGCGGCCAAGTACCGTCGACACTGGAATTCCTGAAACCGGAAGAGACTCTCGAGAAAAACACTGATTCGCTGCGCGATTTCATCATTGCCCTGGACCGGGCCAAAGCCGACAAGCTGCGCTACAAAGTCGAAGATAACGTCGTCCGTATCTTCATAACACCTTACAAAACGTCAATCAGCCAGGATGACCTGGAGTTCAGCGAAGGCGACTTCAACGTTGACCTGGTGATCGCGCTCGGCGTGCACCAGCAGGAAGATCTCGACGAAGCCATAATCGCGCATGGCCGGATATTGCACGACGCCACGGTGGCCAGCATCAACACTACGCAGGATCCCGCCCTAGGCACCATTAACTGGTATGACGAGGCGGCCAGCAGCCTTAGCGAACTGGTGACTGAGATGACTAAAGTCATGGGCGATAACCTGTTAGACCAACAGATCGCGACCGCCTTATTGACAGGTATCGTGTCCGAAACCGACCGTTTCAGTAACGACAAGACCAGTTCGCAGACGATGAGTGCCAGCGCCGCCCTGATGGCCGCGGGAGCCGACCAGCAATTGGTCGCCAGCAAGCTGGAAGAAACAGGCTTCTCGCTGAACGGCCAAGGTGATGGAGCCGGCATGATCGGCGACCCTGACGGTTCCGCGCAGGATGATGGAACGCTAAAGATCAGCCACGATGATGATGGCCAGGCTGACAGCCAGCCACCTGTTCAGGACATGCCCCAGGATGATAAGCCTCAAGACACAGGAACCGGCTTCCAACTGCCGGCCACCGACGATAACGCCCAAAGCCCGGTGCAGGTGTTACCGCCCGATTCACCAGAGCCGAACACCCCCTATAGTCCGCCAGCCGGAATGGGGCAGGGTCCCAAGCTCATGACCGAACCGCCAACCTTAGGTGGCACATTGACGGCTAACAGCACTCAGGAAGGGCTTGAACAGACGACGGACCCCTTAAGCCTGCCACGTGAGGAAGCGCCGCAATTACTTGACCACTATAGCGGTCCTTCAGATGATTCTTCGTTTTCTTCACTGCCTGATTTGTCCGCTTCGCCTTCGCCCGCGCCCGCGTCATTCCCGGCACCATCATCTGACCAGGCCGCCGGTTCCGGTTTCTCGCCTCCGCCGCCATCTTGGACGCCGCCGCCCGCGCCTTTACCTGATCCTACGCCACCAACTCCTCCTGCTTCCAGTGATGATCGAACCCTGATCGAACTTGAAGAGTCGGTCGATAGCCCCCACATCAAGACGGAAAGTGTCGACGAGGCTCGTGACGAGGTCAAACAGGCCTTGAATGACGGTAACCCGGCTCCGGCCGAAC
>Ga0209483_1002672_pt1 | contig 12238 bp, 12 predicted proteins | sample NGEPerA_FD_184508 | JGI IMG/M metagenome (GOLD analysis project Ga0209483, IMG submission 184508) | Arctic peat soil microbial communities from the Barrow Environmental Observatory site, Barrow, Alaska, USA - NGEE PermafrostL2-A... | ecosystem: Environmental > Terrestrial > Soil > Wetlands >... | reverse complement strand
GTCCATCGCCAGCATGCGGTTGACCGAGAAATGCCGGCCGATGTCGCGCAGCATCTCGATCCAGTTGAGCTTGGTCAGCCATTCGGCATTGTCGGGCATGACGGCGTCGTGCCTGCCGTCGCCGAACTTCAGAAAGCGCGAAAACACCTGCTTGATGCCGTCCTTGTTGCGCTCGATGTCCTCGATCGACAGGATCTTGCGCGTCTCGTCCTTGCCGGAGGGATCGCCGACCCGGGTGGTGCCGCCGCCCATCAGCGCGATCGGCCTGTTGCCGGTCTGCTGCAGCCAATAGAGGCACATGATCTGCACCATCGAGCCGACATGAAGCGAGGGCGCGGTGCAGTCGAAGCCGATATAGGCCGTGAGTTCGCCCCTGGCCGCCAGGCCGTCGAGCGACTCCGGGTCCGAGATCTGATGAATGAAGCCACGGCTCTGCAGCACATTGAGAAAATCAGATTTAAAGGCGGTCATTTGTGTGCGACTCTGATCATTCTTATTTCACGGTAATTGTAACGAGTTGCGGAACCCTGGCGGAATAAGCTGCCGCCGCGCGGCGCGTTGTGGCATTATAAGATGTGCTGGTTTGACACAAGGCGGGCGTCAAGGGCAGGGCGCGCCCACGAGGATACTGCCAAAGGCACCACGGCGATGATGATGACGGCAATCGGTCTGATGAGCGGCACCTCGCTCGACGGGGTCGACGTCGCCTTGATCGAAACCGACGGCAAGCGGGTCAAGGCCTTTGGCCCTTCCGGGTACCGGCCCTACACCGACACCGAACGCAGCTTGCTGCGCCAGGCCCTGACCGAGGCCATCCATCTGCCGCAGCGCGACGCGCGGCCCGGCATCCTGCGTGAGGCCGAGCGAGCCGTGACCATCGCCCACGCCGAGGCGGTCGCCGCCTTTACCGCGCAAAACCATATTTCCCGCGAGGACGTCGATATCGTCGGCTTTCACGGCCAGACCGTGCTGCACCGCCCGGCGCAGAAAATGACGGTGCAGATCGGCGACGCGGCGGCGCTGGCGAAGGCGATCCATATCCCCGTGATGCATGATTTCCGCGCCGCCGACGTCGCCGCCGGCGGCCAGGGCGCGCCGTTCGTGCCGGTCTACCATCGCGCGCTGGCGCAGTCGCTGGAGCGCGAAGGGCCGATCGTGGTGGTCAATATCGGCGGCGTCTCCAACATCACCTATATCGACGGCGCCGACACCCTGATTGCCTGCGATACCGGGCCCGGAAATGCGCTGCTCGATGATTTCATGTTCCGCATGACCGGTCAGCGTTTCGATTGCGAAGGCCGCATGGCGGCGCAGGGTGCGGTGGACGCGGCGTGGGTCGCCCGCGCCTTGGAGCATCCGTTCTTTGCGTTGCCGCCGCCAAAATCGCTCGACCGCAACGATTTTGCCTCGCTGGTGCTGCGCGAGATGGCGCCTGCCGATGGTGCAGCGACCCTGACCGCCCTTACGGCGGCGGCGATCTCCCGGATCGTTCCGTTGTTGCCGAAGGAGCCCAAAAGCTGGATCGTCGCCGGCGGCGGCGCCCGCAATCTCACCATGCTGCGAATGTTGCGCGAGGTGCTGCATCCCGCCACCGTCGAGGCCGCCGATGCGCTGGGCTGGTCGGCCGATGCCATCGAGGCCCAGGCGTTCGGCTTTCTGGCCGCGCGCGGCCTGAAAGGCCTGCCGCTCAGCTATCCCGCCACGACAGGCGTGCCGATCCCGATGACGGGTGGGGTGATCGCAAGGCCGTGAATCTCAAGCCTCGGCCGCCATCCGGGCGAGCGTCGCAACGGTGTTGATGTTGCGCGCGGTCCCGGTTTTGGCTGATGGCACCACCAGCTTCGATTTGGCCATGCCGTCGCCGTAGTGGATGTAGATTTCGCGCCGCCCGAGGGCGATCTGTTCATCGCCTTGGCCGCGAATGCCGGCCAACGCGTCGGCGGGTGGCGCGCGATCGAGGAACACCGCCATGGTACGGTTGGGCGCGGCTTTTGGAAACGGATTGTCGGTCAGCACCTGCGCCATCTGGCCGGCGCTGCGCACGAGAACGCCGACGGGTTTACCCGCATAGGCTTCCAGCCGCTTCTCGAGTGCGGCCTTGATCGCAGCTTCCGACTTGCGGCTGGAGAACACGACGTTGCCGGATGCGATGTAGGTTTGCACCCGCTCAAAACCGAGTTGCTCGCAGATATTCTTGAGGTCGCTCATCTGCAATTTGCCGGTGCCGCCGACATTGACCGCGCGCAGCAATGCGATGAAGCAAGTCATCGCAAGCCCGTCAGCGCACGTTGGCGAGCCGCATGTCGAGATAGCCGGTCACGGTTTCCATCAGCGGCTGCAGCTTGCCGTCGAAGAAATGGTTGGCGCCGGGGATGACCTGCTGGTCGATCACGATGCCCTTCTGGGTCTTGAGTTTTTCCACCAGCGTGTTGACGTCCTTGGGCGGCACCACCGCATCCTTCTCGCCATGCACGATCAGGCCTGACGACGGGCAGGGCGCCAGGAACGAGAAGTCATAGAGATTGGCGGGCGGCGCGATCGAGATAAAACCTTCGACCTCGGGGCGGCGCATCAGAAGCTGCATGCCGATCCAGGCGCCGAACGAGAAGCCGGCGACCCAGCAGGCGCGCGCTTCCGGATTGATGGTCTGCGCCCAGTCGAGCGCGGAGGCCGCATCCGACAATTCGCCGGTGCCGTGATCGAACGAGCCCTGGCTGCGGCCGACGCCGCGAAAGTTGAAGCGCAGCACCGAAAAGCCGCGATGCGCGAACGCGTAATAGCACTGGTAGATGATCTGATGGTTCATCGTGCCGTGAAACTGCGGATGCGGATGCAGCACCATCGCGATCGGCGCATTCTTCTGCTTCGCCGGATGGTAACGGCCTTCGAGACGGCCCGCGGGACCGGTGAAAATGACTTCAGGCATTGTGATCCCTTGGCAAAATCAACCGCTTTTATGCTGGCGTCGTCGGGCTCTTTCGCAAGCCGAGCCTCGCAAAGATAAAAGGGGCGGATCAGGCGTCGTTGGGCGCTTAAGCGAACGGCGCTCGGTGAACTTGAGGCCGCGTTCTAGCATGAGGCGAGGGGCGAAAAGCAAGGCTTTTGTGCACCCGGAAGGCTTCGAACGCAGGTCGTTATCCCAGATTAAGCCTTTGTAATTACACTCAAATTTCTGTTTTATCCGAACTGCCTAAGGTGCCGCTATCGTGGCGGAGCGGCTGCTGAAGGGGCGGCAGGCTCTTCAATCGAGGCCACCGCGCTGCGGTAACGGCGGCTGCCCGCGATCGCCTGACCGGTATCGAGCGTCAGTTCGAAGTCGCCGTTCGGGCCGGCCTTGAGCCCGGTCACGCGCGACAGATTGACCAGCCGGGTCCGGTGCACCCGTACGATGCCGAACTTCGTCAGCCGGGCGCCCTCGGCGGCGAGCGTTCCCCTCACCAGGTGGTGGTCGCCGTCGGCGAGGCTGTATTCGACGTAATTTCCGGCTGAACTGATCCAGAGGATCTCGCCGGGTTCGATGCGGATGCGGGTCGAACCGTCGCGGAGCCAGACCATGTGGGGCGTCGCGGGTGTAGGGGCCGCCGGCGCCGCGGCCACCAAACGAGATTGCTCCACTTCGCGGTGGCCAACGATCAGCCACAGCGGGCCGCCGATCAACAGGCAGGTGACCACATCCTTGCGGAATTCATAGATCAGCGTCGCCACCGATAAGTGAAAATCGTAAGAGCCGCCGCCCAGCCACAGCACGAATTTGCGAAGCCCCACCATGCCGGCAATGTGCAGGGTCGAGAAAACGACGATGCCTGCTATCGCCAGCCCGATCCGCAGCGGCCATCCCGGCAGGTGGCGGATCCACCTGATCGCGGCAAACAGCAGCGGCGCCAGCAGCAGGATGGCGGCGATGCTGGTCATCTCCCAGAACAGCGGCGTGCGGGCATCGTAAACCCCGCCGTGCCAGGCGACGTCTTGCGCCTTGGACAGGGCGTTGACGATTCCGATCCCGAGCGCGACCGCTGCGAACACGCCATAGAGTAGCCAATCGGCCCCGGATATCCCGCGAAGCCAGCCGCTGGTCCCGCGCGGGCTCGCCCCGTCCCATCCGGGCGGTTGCTGGTCCCAAACCGGCTCGACCCCGGGGCCGGCTTGCGCATTTTTGAGGTCATTCATGAGGTTCATCGCGCATTCGGAGACGAGAGATGAAGCGAGAAATCATATCACAGCGTCAGCTTTTTGCCGCGCCGGCGCCGGAGCGGCGGGTCGACCTCGACTGGGTACGGATCGCGGCCTTCGGGCTGTTGATCCTCTACCACGTCGGCATGCTCTATGTGTCCTGGGGATTTCACATCAAGAGCATCCACCGGATCACGGCCCTGGAACCGCTGATGCTGGTCCTCAATCCCTGGCGGCTGGCGCTATTGTTTCTGGTATCGGGGGCGGCGACCCGGTTCATGCTCGGCAAATTGGAGGCCGGCCAGTTGCTGCGTTCCCGCAGCTTGCGGCTGCTGCCGCCGCTGCTGTTCGGCATGCTGGTGGTCGTGCCGCCGCAATCCTATGTCCAGATCCTTGAAAGCCTCGGCTATCAGGGCGGCTTTCTCGATTTCTATCTGAAACACTATCTGGCGTTCGGTGTGCAGTTCTGCGATCCCGGTCCCTGCCTGCTGCTGCCGACCTGGAATCACCTGTGGTTCGTGGCCTATCTCTGGGTCTACACCATGATCCTCGGCGCGGTTCTGCTGGTCGTGCCCGATCTCGGACGGCGCTTCGAGCAGGCGATGGCGTTGCTGTTGGGCGGTCGCTGGCTATTGGTGCTGCCGGCAGCGATGTTCGCCTTCTATCGATTATTGCTGCTGCCGCGCTTTCCGCAAACCCATGCGATGACGGGCGACTGGTACGATCACGCGCTCTACGGCACCGTCTTCCTGCTGGGTTTTTTCATTGCGCGAACCGATGGCGTCTGGGTTGCCTTGCAGCGGTGGCGCTGGTCGGCGTTTGCGGTGGCCGCGTTGCTGTTCGTCTCCGGCCTCGGCCTCGTGCTGCACGCGTTTTATCCGATCGGGCAGCCCGCGCCGCTGGCGGTGAAAATCTACGCCGGGACCGCCTATGGCTGCTATCAGTGGTGCTGCATCGTCGCCGTGCTCGGATTTGCGGGGCGATGGCTGAATCGGGATTCCGCTGCGCGGCGCTACCTGACTGACGCGGTATTTCCGTACTATATCGTGCACCAGACCGCGATTATCCTGATCGCGCATCAATTGAAGGGTCTTGGCCTGACGGCACCGGTCGAGGCGACCATCGTGGTCGCGGGCACGGTGGCCAGTTGTGCCCTGACTTACGAAATCGTCCGCCGCGTGCGTGTGCTGCGGCCGCTGTTTGGACTGAAAATTGGAATACCTTTTGGAACGCCCTATGCCCCCTCGGGTCTACCTCGACTGGAATGCGACCGCCCCGCTTCGCCCGGAGGCGAGGGCAGCGATGGCGGCGGCATGGGATCTCCAGGGCAATCCCTCGTCGGTTCACGCTGAAGGCCGCCAGGCCCGGCGGCTGGTCGAGGACGCCAGGGGTGCCGTCGCCGGCGCGATTGGCGCGGCATCCCGGGACGTCGTCTTCACGTCGGGGGGAACCGAAGCCAACGCGATGGCGCTGACGCCGGGTCTTCGGCGCGGTTCCGGGCTACCGGTGGGAAGGCTGCTGGTCTCGGCCATCGAACACGCCTCGGTGCTATCGGGCGGCCGGTTTGCCGCCGAGGCGGTCAGCACCGTGGGCGTTACCGGCTCCGGCGTGCTCGATCTGGACCGCCTACGCGCGCTTCTCGCGGGCGGACCACCGGCGCTGGTGTCGGTGATGCTGGCCAACAACGAGACCGGCGCGCTGCAGCCGGTGGCCGAGGCTGCGGACCTCGTTCATGCGGCCGGCGGCTTGCTGCATGTCGATGCGATCCAGGCGTTTGGAAAAATACCTGTCGATATCAAGACCCTGAATGCCGATCTGGTAACGCTGTCGGCACACAAGATTGGCGGTCCCAAGGGTGTGGGCGCCGTGGTGTTGGCCGACGGGCTGCTCGGCTTTGAACCGTTGCTGCGCGGCGGCGGTCAGGAACTGGGGCGCCGGGCGGGAACCGAGAACGTGGCGGGGATTGCCGGATTCGGCGCCGCTGCGAAGGCCGCCATGGACGCTGTGACGGGCGACGCGGCTCGCCTGCGCGACCTTCGCAACCGCCTCGAGGACGGCCTGCGGCAAACCCCTGATGTCATCGTGTTCTCCGGGGACGTCCAGCGGTTGCCGAATACCACACTGTTCACGGTTCCCGGCCTCAGGGCCGAGACCGCGGTAATCGGTTTCGACCTCGCCGGTATCGCGGTATCCTCGGGTTCCGCCTGCTCCTCGGGCAAGGTCCAGCCGTCGCATGTGCTGGAAGCCATGGGATTCGGCTCCGAACTCGCCCAGGGAGCGGTGCGGCTCAGTCTGGGCTGGTCCACGTCAACAGCGGACATTGATTACTGCATTGAGGCTTGGCGAAAGCTCGCCGGTACCCTACTTAAGGGATGGCGACGAAACACAGCTTGAACGGTTCTAAGCAGGTGATTTCCTCGGAGAAACATCGTAATAGTTTTTCGGAATTGATCCACCGCGGTCCTTGAAACCGCGAGCGGAGGATAAAAATGTCGGCGGTACAAGAGACAGTCGATCGCGTCAGGCGAATCGACGTCGATCAATATCGATATGGATTTGAGACCGTTATCGAGTCCGACAAGGCTCCCAAGGGGCTGTCGGAGGATACCGTCCGATTCATTTCCGCCAAAAAGAACGAGCCGGCCTGGATGTTGGAGTGGCGGCTGGAGGCCTATCGCCGCTGGCTGACCATGACCGAGCCGAAATGGGCCCGGGTCGACTATCCCAAGATCGATTACCAGGATCTCTATTACTATTCGGCGCCGAAGCCGAAGAAGACCATCGGCTCGCTCGACGAGGTCGATCCGGAAATCCTGAAGACCTACGAGAAGCTCGGCATTCCCCTGCGCGAGATCGAAGTGCTCGAGGGCGTGGTGCGTCCGGAGGGCGAGCGGCGCATCGCGGTCGATGCGGTGTTCGATTCGGTGTCGGTCGCGACCACCTTCCAGAAGGAACTTAAAGCTGCCGGCGTGATCTTCATGCCGATCTCGGAGGCGATCCGCGAGCATCCCGAGCTGGTGCAGAAGTATCTGGGCACCGTCGTGCCGACCTCGGACAATTATTTTGCCACGCTGAACTCGGCGGTATTTTCCGACGGCTCGTTTGTCTACGTGCCGCCAGGCGTGCGCTGCCCGATGGAGCTGTCGACCTATTTCCGCATCAACGAACGCAACACCGGCCAGTTCGAGCGCACGTTGATCATCGCCGACAAGGGCGCTTACGTCAGCTATCTCGAAGGCTGCACCGCGCCGCAGCGCGACGAGAACCAGTTGCACGCCGCGGTGGTCGAACTGGTCACGCTTGACGATGCCGAGATCAAATATTCGACGGTGCAGAACTGGTATCCCGGCAATTCGGAAGGCAAGGGCGGCATCTACAATTTCGTGACCAAGCGAGGCGATTGCCGCGGCAACAATTCGAAGATTTCCTGGACCCAGGTCGAGACCGGCTCGGCCATCACCTGGAAATATCCGAGTTGCATCCTGCGCGGCGACAATTCGCGCGGCGAGTTCTATTCGATCGCGATTTCGAACGGCCACCAGCAGGTCGATTCCGGCACCAAGATGATCCATCTCGGCAAGAACACCACGAGCCGGATCATCTCCAAGGGCATCGCCGCCGGCGTGTCGCAAAACACCTATCGCGGCCTCGTCACCGCCCATCGCAAGGCCACCGGCGCGCGCAATTTTACGGCGTGCGACTCGCTGCTGATCGGCGACAAATGCGGCGCCCACACCGTGCCCTATATCGAGGCGAAAAATTCCTCCGCGTTGTTCGAGCATGAGGCGACCACGTCAAAAATTTCCGAGGACGTGCTGTTCTACTGCGTGCAGCGCGGGCTGAGCCAGGAGGAAGCCGTCGGCCTCGTGGTCAATGGTTTCGTGAAGGACGTGCTGCAGCAACTGCCGATGGAATTTGCGGTGGAAGCGCAGAAGCTGATCTCGATCAGTCTGGAGGGGAGTGTGGGCTGATGGTTGAGCCGGACAATCTCGTGTTGGAACAGCTACGCGCCATCCGGGGCGAACTCGGTAAGGTCGCGAGCGAAATGCAAACGATGCGGGTCGAGATGACGGCGATGCGCCAGTTTATGGCGGGGATGATGACCATCCAGGAGCACGATCACACCCGACATCGCAGCCATCAAGTTACGCCTCGATCGCATTGAAAAGCGCATCGAACTGGCGGATTAAGTTAGGGATAAATTGAATGCCATTGCTCGAAGTCAAAAATCTGCAGGTCCGTGTCGAGGAGCGTGAGATTCTCCACGGGCTTTCGCTCACCGTGAACAAGGGCGAGGTGCACGCCATCATGGGGCCGAACGGCTCCGGCAAGTCGACGCTCTCCCATGTCATCGCCGGCAAGCCGGGTTACGAAGTCACCGGCGGCGAGATCCTGTTCAACGGCGAAGATCTGCTTGAGATGTCGCCCGACCAGCGCTCCGCCAAGGGCGTGTTCCTCGCGTTCCAGTATCCGGTGGAAATTCCGGGTGTCACGACCATGAATTTTCTGCGCACCGCGCTCAACGCCCAGCGCAAGGCGCGCGGTCAAACCGAATTTCTGGTGCCGGATTTCCTGCGGAAAGTGCGCGAGGTCGCCGGCTCGCTGAATATTCCCATGGATATGCTCAAGCGCGGCGTCAATGTCGGGTTCTCCGGCGGCGAGAAGAAGCGCAACGAGATCCTGCAGATGGCGCTGTTCGAGCCGAGCCTGTGCATTCTCGACGAAATGGATTCCGGCCTCGACATCGATGCGCTGCGGGTTGCCGCCGACGGCGTCAATGCGCTGCGCTCGCCCGACCGGGCCATGGTTGTGATCACGCATTACCAGCGGCTGCTGAACTATATCGTGCCCGACGTCGTGCATGTGATGTCGAAGGGACGCGTCGTCAAAAGCGGCGGCAAGGAACTGGCGCTGGAGCTCGAGGCTTCCGGCTACGCCCAGTTCGAAGACGCAGCCTGAGACCTGAACGGATTTATGATGAACGTCGCATTGGCCAAAACTGAAACCGGACGCGCGCTGAGCGATATCTTCGCCATCGCACAAGACCGGTTGCCGGGCGCAGGCAAGCTCGCCACCGCGCGTCAGCAGGCGTTCGAGGCTTACGAGCGCGCCGGCCTGCCGCATCGGCGGATCGAGGACTGGAAATACACCGATCTACGGGTGCTGATGCGCGACGTGTTGCCGCCGGCGGCAGCGCCTGACGTGGCGGCTTTGACGCGTGCAGGTGCAGCCCTGAAGCTGCATGCGATCGAAGGTGTGCGCCGGCTGGTGCTGGTGGACGGGGTGTTCGCGCCAAAGCTGTCCGACATCGCCAATCCGGAGCAGGGGCTTGGCATCCGCACGCTGCGCGAGGTGCTGGTATCAGGCGATGCCCCGCTCCATGCCCGATTGCTGGCGCCGGATAGCTCGGACGCGATGGTGGCGCTCAACAGCGCGATGATGACCGATGGCCTGGTGATCGAGGTTGCCGACGGCGCCGTGCTGACGCAACCCGTGCACATCGTGCACATCGCCAGCGGGACTGCGGCTGCGGCGATGTTCACGCGCTCGTTGCTGCGGCTCGGCAAGGCCGCCGGCGCGACGCTGGTGGAGAGCTACATCGCCGCCGAGGGCGCCAAAACCTATCAGGTCCATGACTCGCTGGTGCTTGATATCGGCGACGGCGCGCAGCTCGACCATGTGCGTCTGATCGAAGACAGCCGCGAGGCCTTCAATATTTCTTCCGCGGTGGTGACGCTGGGCGCAAGAGCGCATTTCAACACCTTTGGCATGACCAGCGGCGCGCATGTCAGCCGTTATCAGGCTAGAATCGCGGTTGCCGGCGAAGGCTCCCGCGTCGAGACCAACGGCGTCAACCTGCTCAATGGCCGCCAGCACGCCGACACCACGCTGTTCCTGGACCATGCGGTGCCGAATTGCGCCAGCCGCGAGATTTTTCGCGCCGTGGTCGACGACCGCGGCCATTCGGTGTTCCAGGGCCGCATCATCGTTCGGCCCAAGGCGCAGAAGACCGACGCCAAGATGATGACGCGGGCGCTGCTGTTGTCCGATGAGGCCGAGGCCGACAACAAGCCGGAACTGGAAATCTTTGCCGACGACGTCACCTGCGGCCATGGCGCCACCACCGGCGCGCTCGACGAAAGCCTGCTGTTCTATCTGCGGGCACGCGGGCTTTCCGAGAAGGAGGCGCAGGCCTTGCTGATCCAGGCATTCGTCGGCGAGGCGATCGAACAGATCGTCAATGACGGCTTGCGTGAGCTCGCGATCTCGGCGGCGCAGCGCTGGCTGGCGGCACGGAGTTGACCATGCATCCGGCGGTCCTGAACGGTTCCTACGATGTGGCCCGGGTGCGCCAGGATTTTCCGGCGCTGGCGCTCACCGTCTATGGCAAGCCGCTGGTCTATCTCGACAACGCCGCCTCGGCGCAAAAGCCCCATGCGGTGCTGGAGCGCATGACCGAGGCCTACAAGACTGAATACGCCAACGTCCATCGCGGGCTGCATTATCTCGCCAACGCCGCCACGGAAGCCTATGAGGGCGGCCGGGCGAAAGTCGCAAAATTCCTCAACGCCCGCCGCAACGAAGAGATCGTCTTCACCCGCAACGCCACCGAGGCGATCAACCTGGTGGCGTCGTCCTGGGGCGAGCCCAACATCAAGGCCGGCGACGAAATCGTGCTCTCGATCATGGAGCACCATTCCAACATCGTGCCCTGGCATTTCCTCAGGGAACGCCACGGCGCCGTCATCAAATGGGCGCCGGTTGACGACGAAGGCAATTTCCTGATCGACGAGTTCGAGAAGCTGTTGACCGACCGCACCAGACTGGTCGCGATCACGCAGATGTCGAACGCGCTCGGCACCATCGTGCCGGTCAAGGACGTGGTGAAGATCGCCCATGCCAGGGGCATCCCGGTGCTGGTCGACGGCAGCCAGGGCGCCGTTCACCTCGCGGTCGACGTGCAGGATATCGACTGCGACTTCTACGTCTTCACCGGCCACAAGGTCTACGGCCCGACCGGCATCGGCGCGCTCTACGCCAAGCACGAGCACCTGGTGGCGATGCGGCCCTACAATGGCGGCGGCGAGATGATCCGCGAGGTCGCAAAGGACTGGGTCACCTACGGCGACCCGCCGCACAAGTTCGAGGCCGGGACCCCGGCGATCGTCGAGGCGGTGGGGCTGGGTGCGGCGATCGATTACGTCAATTCGATCGGCAAGGAGCGCATCGCCGCGCACGAGCATGGGCTTTTGACCTATGCCCAGGAGCGTCTGCGCGAAATCAATTCGCTGCGGCTGATCGGCACCGCGCGCGACAAGGGACCGGTGATCTCGTTCGAGATGAAGGGCGCGCATCCCCACGATGTCGCCACCGTGATCGACCGGCAGGGCATCGCGGTGCGCGCCGGCACCCATTGCGTGATGCCGCTTTTAGAGCGGTTCAATGTCACCGCGACGTGCCGCGCCTCGTTCGGGATGTATAATACCAGGGAAGAAGTCGACCATCTGGCACAGGCGCTGATCAAGGCGCGGGAATTATTTTCATGACCGACACCGTCGAAGCCAAGAACCCGGAAGCCAAGAGTCTGGAGCTCAAGACTCCTGAGCTCAAGACTCCTGAGCTCAAGACCAGCAACATGGAAACCCATTCGGCGCTGCCGCCGGAGGAAACCGAGCGGCTTGGCACCGAAATCGTGGCCGCGCTCAAAACCGTGTTCGATCCGGAAATTCCGGCCGACATCTATGAGCTCGGGCTGATCTACAAGGTCGACATCAAGGACGACCGCACCGTCGATGTCGAGATGACGCTGACCACGCCGAACTGTCCGGCGGCCGGCGAATTGCCGACCATGGTGGAGAACGCGGTCGCCAGCGTCGCCGGCGTCGGCATCGTCAATGTCAACCTGGTCTGGGATCCGGCCTGGACGCCGGACCGGATGACCGACGAGGCGCGCCTCGTCCTCAATATGTGGTGAACGATTGGGGCTTAACCTGTTCACGGGAAATGGCGGCATTGACCTGCTGCGAGGACTGAATAGATGACTGACATGACACCCGCATCACCGACG
>Ga0209483_1002671_pt1 | contig 12239 bp, 9 predicted proteins | sample NGEPerA_FD_184508 | JGI IMG/M metagenome (GOLD analysis project Ga0209483, IMG submission 184508) | Arctic peat soil microbial communities from the Barrow Environmental Observatory site, Barrow, Alaska, USA - NGEE PermafrostL2-A... | ecosystem: Environmental > Terrestrial > Soil > Wetlands > Peat... | reverse complement strand
GCCCTCCCCCGGAGTTCCGGGAGAGGGAAAAAGAGAGGCCGCCGAAACTGTCACGCACCCCGGGAACGGCCGGTCGTACGCCAAGCCATATTGAAGTTCGCGTGATCGGCTTGCGCGGGGTTCGGCTGGCGCAAGCATTGGAAGGGACAAAGCCAACCGGCATTATCATGGTGGGGTTTGCCGGCGCGCTTGATCCGTCATTGCGCGTTGGCGATGTGGTGATCGACGATTGCCCGCCGGCTTGGATCCCCCAGATGGCGCATCGGCGCGGGAAGATTTGTTGTGCGGATTCCATCGTCGGCACGCCATCGGCCCGGCAGGCGCTTTTCAATAAAACCGGGGCGCTTGCCGTGGACATGGAATGCACGATCGCGCGCAATGCCGCGGCGCGGCTCGGCGTTCCCTTCGCCCTGGTGCGGGCGATATCCGATGACGCCAACGAGACGCTTGATCCCGCGGTCCTTGGAATGGTGGATTCAGATGGCCGGGCGCGACTCACCGCGATTGGCGTGACACTCTTGCGCCGGCCGTCGTTGATCGGCTATCTGAAAAAACTAGCCGCCGCTTCAAAACTTGCCTGCGCTCAGTTGGGGACGGCGGTCGCCGAGATGGCTGACGAATGGCAACGACGATAAGGATTATGTGCGGGCAGACGTAGAAGCGACGTCCGCGTCGCTTCCGGGAGCGCCGGACTTGCGAAGAAGACGCGGCGGGGACGCCGCGTCTACCTAAATTTAGATCGAGGTTGGCATGCAACTGCTTCTCTATTTCATTCTCGCGTTGGTTTTGCTGTGCGGCTTGTACATCAACCTGATCGGCGCGCCGGGATTGTGGTTGATGGTTTTTGGAACCCTCGCCTATGCCTGGATGACGGGCTGGCAGTTTGCCGGTTGGAAAAGTTTGTTGACGGTTACGATTCTGGCGGGATTGGCCGAGGTGTTTGAAATAATTGTTGCCGGGGCGGCGGCGAGAAAAGCCGGCGCCAGCAGGGCTGGGCTCTGGGGCGCGATCATCGGCAGCATCATCGGCGGAATCCTGTTCACCGGCCTCATTCCCATCCCCATCGTGGGCACCGTCTTCGGCGTGTGCATGGGCACGTTCGCCGGCGCGATCATCGGCGAAATGGCCGCCGGCACGCAGGGCGGCGATTCGCTGCGCATCGGCCTGGGAGCCGCCAAAGGCCGGCTCATGGCGATCTTCGTGAAGCTGTTTTTCGGCTGTGCGATCGTGGGCGTGGCGCTGTGGACCTGCCGTCCGCCGCTGCCGCATTGGCACTGGCATTGGGGCAATTCCGGGCAAAAAGTAATGGTTCCCGCGGAAATTTCTGACGTAAAGCGCGCATGAACTTGCAAAACCCCTTTGTTTCTAGGATTATCCGGTCGGTAGCGACGAATTCCTCCAACCCTTTTGCAAGGAGAGCAAAGTATGGCAACGAGCGCAAAGCCCGCGACCAAGAGCGAGATTCTCACGAAGATCGCCGAGTCCACCGACCTGTCCCGCAAGCAGGTGGCGTCTGTTTTCGACGCGCTGTCGAATGAAATCGAAGGCGCGGTCGGCAAGAAAGGGCCCGGCGTTTTCGCCGTTCCGGGCCTGCTGAAGATCACGGTGATCCAAAAGCCGGCCACCAAGGCCCGCAAAGGGATCAACCCCTTCACCAAGGAAGAGCAGATGTTCAAGGCCAAGCCCGCCCGAAAGGTCATCAAGGTCCGACCCTTGAAGGCCCTGAAGGATATGGCCAAGTAACCGCCTGCTGATCGGCTGGTTTTCACGACCTTACCCCCGGTTCCCGCCGGGGGTTTTCTTTTGAGGAACCGATTGCCATGCAAAAATCCGATTTACCGCTTGCAATGGACGATGCCATTTGGTTAGGATGTCATTTGGCGGAGTGGTTTACGCCGGTGAATGAATCCTCCCAATGCGGGCGGAACTCGTCGGTCGCATTTCCTTTTACCCTTCTCCGCCGGAGGTAGGCCAATCGTGACAAAGCGCAATGGATCAACCAAGGGATTTACCCTCGTCGAACTTCTCGTCGTCATTGGCATTATTGCCCTGCTTATTTCGATTCTGATGCCGGCGCTTACCGCGGCGCGCAAGGAAGCCTCGCGCGTCAAGTGCATGAGCAATCTTCGGCAGATCGCGATGGCTACGGTCGCATACGGCGCGGATTACAAGAACTCGCTGCCGTTCAGCAACTGGGACGGCGCCACTCCGGGAGGGTATCAATTTGGCTGGCTCTACGATAACACGTTGATCGGTCATCCGGTTCTCGAGACGGACATGGAGAGCGGTTCTTTGTACAAATACCTCAAGACGCACGGCGTGTACTTCTGTCCGCTATTTGACCATGCCAATGCCGGCGCCGGAGAGACAACCGAAACAATCACGAATTTTTTGATGAATGGCGCCGCCTGCGGCTATGGAACGTACAGCGGTGCAACGACGGGTCCCGGGTTTAAAGTCACTCAGTTTCACCCCGACGACGTCATTTTTTGGGAAGCCGAGGAACATGGCGCGACCGGCGCTGCCTGGAATGACGGGAGCAGTTACCCAACCGAGGCGGGCCTGACCAATCGCCACGGCAAAGGCGCCGGCGTCTCATTTGCCGATGGCAGCGTCCAGTGGATAAGCCATGATCAGTTCCTGATCTGGCAAAACGCAATCGGGCGCAACCAGCTTTGGTGCAATCCAGACCAAACCTCGACCAATGGCCACTGAGCCTGTCATCGCCCTCTTTATTGCGGCACATGCCGGCCCGGCTTAAGCAGGGCAAACCGCGCCTTGTCACTGGGGATGAGCTTGCCAGTGTTGAATTGTTCGCGCGGATCAAATGAGTGCTTGACGGCTTGGAATTGCCGCATCGTTGCTTCATCAAATAGGTAGGGCATCAGGTGTAGCTTTTCCACGCCCACCCCATGCTCCCCGGTTACGGTGCCGCCGAGATCGATGCAAAATCTGAGTACTTTCTCGGCGGCTGCCAACGTGTTTTGCACCTGGGCTTCGTCCCGCTCGTCATAGAGGAAAATGGGGTGGACGTTGCCGTCGCCGGCGTGGAAGACATTATTGATGTCCAGCGCGTGCTCTCGGCCAATTTCAGCGATGCGTTTCAGCACCGCCGCCAATTCACTGCGCGGCACGCACGCGTCCTGCGTGCAATAGCTATGGCTGATCCGGCCAATCGCGCCAAACGCGCTCTTTCGGGCTTTCCAAAGTTTGGCCCGGTGCACCGGGTCGGCGGACATTTCGACGCTGATGGCGTTGTGCCGTCGGCAGATTTCGCCCACTTCGCGCATTTGTCCGTCCATCAGGTCTTCGATTCCGTCGATTTCCGTCAGCAATAGCGCCTGCGCCTCTCGCGGAAAGCCGAAGTGATAGGCGTCCTCAATGACCTGCACCATCCGCCCATCGAGCATCTCCATCGCCGCCGGCAGCATTCCCGCCGCGATCACCTCGCTGACGGCATGACATGCGTCGCCCGTATCGCCAAAAATGCCGATAATCGTGCGAAATCCGCTGGCTTTTGGAGCCAGCCGCACCCACAGACGGGTGATGATGCCAAACGTTCCTTCCGAGCCGCAGATCAGGCCCGGCAGATCAAACCCGCCATAATCCTGGCACCCCTGGGCGCCCCCCACTTCCAGCACCTGTCCATCGGCGAGCACCATCTCCAGGCCCAGGACATGATTGGAAGAGACGAAATCCTTGAGCGTATGAATCCCCCCGGCATTGGTGGCGGCGTTCCCGCCGATGGTGCTGGCGCGCTGGCTGCTGGGGTCGGGCGCGAAATGCCAGGCGGCACCACCGGACAAGGCCGCGACCGCATCAGAGAGTTGCGTGTTTCGCACGCCGGCCTCGACATGTGCCGCGCGGTTCTCGAGATCGATTTTGAGAATGCGGTTCATCCGCGTGGTGGAGACGATCGCGCCGTTTTCGAACGCAACGCACCCCCCCGCCAACCCCGTGCCCGACCCGCGCGGAACGATTTGCACGCCGGCTTTCGCCAGCGCCTTGATCACATCCACGACTTGCGCCGTATTCGTTGGAAATGCAACCAGCGACGGCCGCGCCTTGGCGATGGTGAAGGCGTCCGATTCATACACAAACAGTTCGGCCGGATCCGACAGGATGTTGCCGTGCGGAAGAATGTGTTTGAGTTCCGCGAGCAATTGGGCGTCAGGCATTGAGGTATCCGCGAAAACAGAAACGCATCACTTGCAGCCGATGGTATCGGGTGGGGCAGACATTCGTGTCTGCCTCGAATCGGTGAGTGGAGGACATTCTTGTCCTCCCGAACCGATTCGACAAGCTTACCGCGAACCGATTCGAATCCGACCGGCAGCGCAGGACGGCCCCGCACTCGCGGTTCGAAGGCTCATCGGAGTCGAATTCGTGCAGACAAGAATGTCTGCCGCACCCAATCCCGCTGGCATCAATTCTTACGCTTCCCCGGAAATCCACGCACGCCCTTGCCAATGAGGAAACCCGCCACTTGACGACACTTGTCGTTACACCTATTATGACGACAAGTGTCGTCTACAGGAGTTGCCAATGGCCCGCGAAAAGAGCATCGGACGCGCGGAACTGGAAGTTCTGCAATTCATCAATGACCGCCATCCGGCGACGGTGCGCGAGGTGGCGGATCATTTCGCCGATACCCGCGGCCATGTCCGCACGACGGCGCTAAACGTCATGCGGCGTCTTTGCGACAAGAGATATCTTACGCGGCGAAAGGCCGGCGGCGTGTACCGGTACAAGCCGCGCTTGTCGAAGGGACAATTGCTCCGATCGCTCATCCATAATTTCGTCGCCGGCGCCCTGGGCGGATCACTCTCGCCCTTCGTGGCGTACCTGGCCGAGGACCCAAAGCTCAGCGCGGAGGATATCGACCGCCTCAGGCGGATCGTCCGCGACCTGGAACGCAAATAAGGGAGAAGGTGCGTGTCGTTCATGTGACAACAACCGACAGGAGGCGCAGCGATGATCGCGATCACACAAGCCCTCAACAACATCTCAACCGCCTGGGCCCCCTCCATTCTCCGCGCTTCGTTGCAAGGCGGCCTGGCCCTGGCCGCCGCATGGGCGATCTGCGCCATTGCGCCCCGGCTGCCGGCGCGGGCCCGATGCTGGCTATGGCGCGCCGCCTACCTCAAGCTGCTCGTGGCCGCCTTCTGGACCACGCCGGTGGACCTGCCGCTTCTACGGCCGCGCCCGATAGCAACCGCGATGGCAGTTCCATCCGTTCCGCGCATCGCAACGGCCGCACCCCCGCCGTCCTCGGCGCCCCTCGCCCCTGTCGCATCGGCCATTGCGGCCGCGCCGTCTCATTTATCCATCGCATCCCTTTTGCTGTGCCTCTGGGCGCTGGGCGTGCTTCTCGGCTGCGCACGCATAATCTTCGCATGGAACGCGGCATATCGATTGCGCCGGAGCGTGCTTCCGCTGGATGACCCCACGCTTTTCAATCAACTCCAGACTCTGGCGCGGCGCATGGGCCTGCGGCGAATGCCATCCATCGGTCAATCAGATTCGGCCCCCGGCCCGCTTCTGCTGGGCGGCCCGCGCCCGATGATCGTTCTTCCAACCGCGTTTCTGCGCGACTGCACGCGATCGCAGGCGCGGCTGGCGGCGGCGCATGAAATGGCGCATGTGCTCCGCCGCGATTTGGGGTGGTGCTGGCTGCCGCGCGTCGGGCGCGTGTTGTTTTTCTTCCATCCGCTGGCGCTGCTCGGCGAGCGCGAATGGCGCGCGGCCCAGGAAAGCGCCTGCGATCAACTGGCGATTGACGCGGCGGGCGCGTGCCCGTCGGAATATGCCGACGCGATGCTCTGCATCGCCGCCGGCGCTTCGTATATCGGCGGCCGCGTGCTGGCGCTGGGCGCGGCAGGCTCCCGCCGGAGCCTCGAAAGGAGACTTTTGGCCATGCGACATTTTCATTCCTGGTCCCGCCGACGCCTAGCGCTGGCGGGTGCGGCAATTACATTCGCGATGGTCCTGGCGCTGGTTCCCTGGCGGGTCACGGCACAGGATTCACCCCGGAAAACCGACCGAATCGGGGCCGTCGCCAGGAAATCCGCGCCGGCCACCGGGCCTGCGGACTCGGGTTCATCGGGTCACAAGACGCAAGGAAATCCGGTCGGCGAGCAAACAATTAACCTTCCCGCGATAGTGGAAGCCGCCCGCGTCCCCGTCGCATTCGCAACGACCGGCTTGGTGCGCACCGTTCATTGCGAGGAAGGAAAACGCGTCAGGAAAGGCGATTTGCTGTTTGCCCTGGACAATACCGAAATGGCCGCGCAGCTAAAGGTCGCCGAGGCAAAACTGGAAGCGGCCAAGGTGGAATCCGATCGCGCAAGGCAACTGCATCAACAGAACGTCGTCGGCGACAGTGATCTTCACCAGGCCCGGACGCAGGTAAAAATTGCCCAGGGCAACATGGAACTGGCGCGCTATCGAGTGGATCAAATGTCGGTGACTTCACCGATGGACGGCGTCGTTTCCGTCTGCCGCATGACGCCCGGGCAGGTGGTCAAGGCCGGCCAGGATCTGGCGGTCATCGTTGACACCGATCACCTTTGGGTGAGCGCACAGGTGCCCGAAAGGCTCCTGTCCGCGTTGACCGAAGGTGAGCAGGTTGACGTGACATCGGGCCAGGAAAGATTCGTCGGACATCTGACGTTTATCGCCCCCACGGTGAACCCCGCCACGCAAACGGTAGCCGTGAAGGTCTCCCTTGAAAACGTCGGCAAGTCGCTGCGGCCGGGGAGGTCTGTGCACTTACGGCTGGAAGTGCGGCAGTGACGGAGGCAGGGTTCGCTTCAGCGAACGCTGTTCCGCTGCCGCAGGCCCTCCCCCCCGCGCGGGAAATTCCTGCACACTTCAACGGCGGTTCCCCGCGCCAGTAATCTGATACCGAGGGGTACCGCAGGCGGCCTTAAATATGTGGCGTTGGTCATTCGTCCGCTTTTCCCCGCATTTCCCGCCCCCTTAATCCTTCAGGAGTTTGCATTCATGGCGCAACAACCAGTCGAATCTTCCGCGGACCTTGATGCGGTGGGGGAATTGGCCCGTGCCTACAAGACGATGGCCGCCGAGTTGAGCAAGATCATCGTGGGGCAGGCGGATGTGGTCGAGCAAGTGCTGACGGCGATGTTTTGCCAGGGGCATGTGCTGCTGGTCGGCGTGCCGGGGCTGGCCAAAACGCTGCTGGTAAAAACGATCAGCGACGTGTTGCACCTGGGTTTTAAGCGCGTGCAGTTCACGCCGGACCTCATGCCCTCCGACATCACCGGCACCGACGTTCTCGAAGAGGACCACACGACCGGCAAGCGATTCTTCCGGTTCGTGAAAGGCCCGCTTTTCGCGAACATCGTGCTGGCCGACGAGATCAACCGTACGCCGCCCAAAACCCAGGCCGCCCTGCTGGAGGCGATGCAGGAGCATCGGGTGACGGTGGGCGAGAAGACCTACGAACTGCCAGAGCCGTTTTTCGTGCTGGCCACGCAAAATCCGATCGAGCAGGAGGGGACGTATCCGCTGCCCGAGGCGCAGCTCGACCGGTTCATGTTCATGGTCAACGTCGGATATCCGTCGGCAGCCGAGGAAGTGCAGATCATGAAGCAGGCGACCACCGAATACCGACCGGAGGTCACGCGGTTGCTCGATGGGGTGGCTATTCAATCATTGCAGAAAATCGTGCGGCGGGTGCCGGTCGCGGACCATGTTTACGCCTATGCCCGCGATCTGGTGCGCAGCACGCGGCCCGGCGAGCCGGGGGTGCCGCCGTATATCAATGATCTGGTGCAATGGGGCGCCGGCCCCCGCGCCAGCATTTATCTGATATTGGCCGGCAAGGCCCGCGCCATCCTTCATGGCCGGGTGCATGTGACCACCGAAGACATCGTCAAGGTGGCCCACCCCGTTCTCCGCCACCGCATCCTTCCCACCTTCAGCGCGGAGGCCGCCGGCATGAGCGCGGACAAGATCGTGGATCGGCTGATCAAGGAAATTCCCAGAACCCAGGCCGCCGCCGCGTAAAACTCCAGCAAGAACGGTGAGCGCGGGTTGTGGATTCTTATAGCCACGGGTCGTATCACGGGCGTCTTGCCCGTGCGAACGGTGTAGGATTTGGGAAATTCGATTTTTCGCGACGACAAAGCAACACGCACGGGCGAGACGCCCGTGATACGTTGTGCGGGTCGGTTCCCGTGACCCAGTACTTTCAGTCGCCTGGAATAACCGGCAACGAATTATGCCCTCCCTCGCCCCAAATGCTCGCATGTCGGCGGCTTCATTGCTGGAGCCTCGTGTATTGCAGCAGATCAGCAAGATGGAGCTGATCGCCAGGCAGGTGATGGACGGGTATGTGCAGGGGATGCACCGCTCGCCGCACATCGGCTTCGCTCTGGACTTCGCGCAGCACCGCCAATACGTGCCCGGCGATGATGTAAAGCGCATCGACTGGCGCGTGTTCGGCAAGAGCGAACGCTACTACATCAAGCAATACGAAGTCACCACCAATCTTCGCTGCTCGATCGTCCTGGATGCCAGCGGATCGATGGCCTACAAAGGCGCCGGCGACGCGATGAGCAAGTTTCGGTACGCGCAGTTCGTCGCCGCCTGCCTGAGCTACATCGTGCTGCATCAGCAGGATTCGGTCGGGTTGATTACCTTTGACAACAAGGTGCGGCAATTCATCCCGCCGCGTTCCTCTCCCTCGCAGTTGCTGCGCATCCTGCAAACCCTGGATGAAACCAAGGCCGAGCGCGAATCCGGCATCGCGCCCCTGCTGCATGAAGTGGCCGAGCGGATCAACCGGCGCGGCATGGTCATCGTGCTTTCTGATCTGTTCGATGATTCCGATAAGCTGATCGAGGCCCTGCATCATCTCCGCCACAAACGCCATGAGGTGATCCTCATGCAGATTATGTCCAACGATGAATTGCAGTTCCCCTTCCGCAAATGGAGTCTATTCGAGAACCTCGAGCAGCCCGGCGACCGCCTGAAGCTCGACCCGGCCATGATGCGCCGCATCTACCTGGAAAACGTATCCGCCCACCTGGCCCGCGTCCGCGAAGCGGCCAACAAATTGCGGATCAATTACCTGCTGCTCAACACGAGCCAGCCGTTCGATGAGGCGTTGTCCGTATATCTGGCGCAACGTGCCGGGCGGAAATAGCGGATCACGACGGAGCGGATCACCACGGAGACACTGAGGCACGGAGGCGCTCCAGACGTTTTAAGATTTGCCTCGAAACATGGCTTATAAGGAAGACTGATGCGACATTTGCCGTCACACGGGCGTCCCGCCCGTGCGAGTGGCGCGGACTATGAAAAAGCGGCGCCTCCTGATTCCAGATGCGACGCACGGGCGGGACGCCCGTGTCACAAAAGCGCCTACGCAATGCCGACTTTTTCAGACGGCTGAAGTGTTACCGATTATGTATATTCCGTACCATGAACCCATGCTTTGAACACGGTCGTGAGAATTTCAGCGCCGCCTCCGTGCTTCCGTGCCTCCGTGGTTAATCCGGCGTTTAGCGCGCAAAGCTCATCCGGGAATCGGCAATGACTTTTTTGATGGGAACATGGCTGCTGGGGATCGGGCTGCTCTCGGTGAGCATTCCGGTCATCATCCACCTGTTGCATCGGCAAAAGACTACGCCGGTGTTGTGGGGCGCGATGATGTTCCTCAAGGAATCGCCGCTGCAAATGAAGCGGCGAAAAAACGTCGATCACCTGCTGCTTTTGCTCATCCGCATGGCGATCCTCGCCCTGCTCGCCTGGCTATTGGCGCGGCCGCTCTGGAACACCGCCAGGCTCAATCCCCTGGCCGGCAGCCAGCCGGTGGATATGGCGGTGGTGATCGATCATTCGCTTTCCATGGGCCGGCGCAGTGGGGATGTCACGTTGTTCGACAAGGCCTGCTCCGTCGTGGATCGACTTACCGATGTGCGCAACCCGGTGCTGCGCAACGGCGATACGCTGGCGGTGGTGCTGGCCGAGCATCAGCCGCGACAAATCACACCTGTCCCGCTTTCGGCGCGGGACGTGGGGAACCTGACGCGCGTGCGGGGGCAACTTCAGGCGCTTAAGCCGGGAACCACCGATGGCTCGATTCCGATTGCCATCGAGGCGGCGCGCGAAGTGCTCCGCCGGGGGCCGAACCTGCGCAAGGTGGTGCTGGTGGTTTCCGATGACCAGAAAACCAGTTGGGACGTCGGCGAAACCGCCGCCTGGCAGCGCGCGGTCGGCGATCCGATCAACGGAATCGATCGCGGCCTGGAAGTTCACAGCTATCCGCTCAGCCCCGATACCTCCGTCTCCAACATCACCGTCGGCGAGATCAGCTTTCAGCCGGCCTTTGTCGGCGTCAACATTCCCGTGCAAATCACCGCCACCGTCTCCAACAGCGGCCCCAGGGAAGTGGGCGCGCTGGCCGTGCATCTGAGCGTCAACGGCAAGGAAATGAGCGCGGCCCAGCAGGTCCCGGCCCTGGGCGCCGGGCAGTCGGCGACCGTTCGGTTTGATCATGTGTTCACCCAGGGCGGATCGGCGTATGTACGAGTGTGGACGGATGCAATCGATGCCCTGCAGGCCGACAATGAATCGGTCGCGGCCCTGCACGTCTGGGACAAGCTGCCGGTGCTGATTATTGACGGCAAGCTTTCCGCGGCCGGCGGGAGATTCCCCAACACCACTTATCTCAAGATAGACATGGAGTCGGTGAATTCGTCGCAAGCCGCCACCTCGCTGATCAAGCCCAAAGTGCTTGGCGTACTCGATGGCGCCACCGCGAAGCTCGATGATTACTACATGGTGGTGCTCAACGATGTGCCGCAATTGCCGGTCGAATTGCAGGCACGGCTCGCGGATTATGTAACCCGCGGACATGGGCTGTGGATCATCATGGGCCCGCGCACCACGCCGGCCTTCATCGACTCGCTGGCGACTTCGGTGGGAGGATCGGCCGGCCTGTTCCGCGCGGATCTTAAATCAAAGACGCCGCGCAGCGAGAAGACGGCGCCGCCGATTGAAATCAAGGATCCCAATAACCCCGTGGTCGCGGTTGTGGCGGCCGGCCAGCGCAATGCACTGGTCGGCGCGGTCACGCAAAAATGGTGGGCTATCGCCCCGCGCGATCCCGACACGCAGGTGGTGCTGGCCACAACCACCGGCGATCCGCTCATCCTCGAGCGCGCCTTGGGCCGGGGCCGGGTTGCGGTGTGGACCACGCCGGTCTTCAACCTCGATTGGAATAGCTGGCCCCTCATGCCCAACATCGTGCCGTTGGTCCACGAGACGATTTACCATCTTTCGTCCCTGCAGGCCGGTGCGCACAACAGCGGCAACATGGAATCCGGCACCTCGCTGGCGTGGAATGGGCCGGCACTGGATGGCGTGCAATCGGTTTCGGTGGATGTCACCCTTCCCGATGGATCGGCAGACCGCGACCGCCCCGCCACCTTCCGCAATGGCCGATGGGAATTCAACTACCCTAATACGTTTCTGCCGGGCCTGTACCAGTTGCGCTTCGCGCCGACCGGATTGCCGCAGCCGGTTTATTACGGAGTCGGCGTGCCGCGCCGGGAACTGGACAACACGGCTCTTTCAAAGCAAGACCAGGATTGGCTGACCAACGGAAAATATCTCGATCCGCGCAATCCGCGCATCGACGAGGCATCCCTGGGCTCCCTGATCTCGCGTGACAACCAGGGCACCGAAATCTGGAAGTGCCTCGCCGCCTTCGTTCTCCTGGGCCTCGTGATGGAAACCTACATGACCTTCCGAATGGCCGGCCACCAGAAACAGGTGAATGTGTTGGGAAATGCGATGACGATGGCTTGAGCGTTGGCCCGAATTGAATTGAATTGAATTGAATTGAATTGAAACACGGAGGCACTGGGACACGGAGGCGCTTTCGAAGTTTCATGCCGGATCCAGAATGCATTTGTGAGGATTTGAAGGGTGAAAATGGCAGCAGGGCGTCCAACGGCGCAGGCTCGGGCCAGTGCGAGCAATTACGCCAACGTATCACGGGCGTCTCGCCCGTGCGGACGGCGAGGTAGTTGAGGAAATTCGATTTTCCCAATCTTCAAAGTGCTACGCACGGGCGGGACGCCACAGGCGTCCGGGATATGGCAAGTTTACGCGAATGGGTTCCAATGAGCCAAGGGAGAGCGTGGACAATAGGCAGGGGATCGCAGCGACGGCGGTTCCATGCGCGCATGCGGCGGCGTCGCCCT
>Ga0209483_1002670_pt1 | contig 12241 bp, 10 predicted proteins | sample NGEPerA_FD_184508 | JGI IMG/M metagenome (GOLD analysis project Ga0209483, IMG submission 184508) | Arctic peat soil microbial communities from the Barrow Environmental Observatory site, Barrow, Alaska, USA - NGEE PermafrostL2-A... | ecosystem: Environmental > Terrestrial > Soil > Wetlands >... | reverse complement strand
GGCTTGGGCGGGGGCTTGCGCCCATGCGAAAGTGGATATGAGAGACACCAGCAATGCTGCCGGGGTCGAACGCCATTTTGGAAAGTGCATGCGGTCTCCTGGTCAGAAAATGAACATCGGGATTGTATACCCGGGATCGCCCAGCGAACCATTGAGAGACCCGGAAATTCCCAATCTCGGGTGTAAGCGCCCGATTGTGGCGGTCCCCGCCGCGTCGCCCACAAACACGAGTTACACTGCTCCGTCGTCCTTTTTCGTAGGGTTCGCTTTAGCGAACGCGGATTGGCGAAGCCGCGTCGAAGGCCGCGTTCGCTGAAGCGAACCCTGCGAATGGCGCGAAGCCGCTCAAAAAGGGCCGGGAAGGTCCACGGGTTGCGTTATCTTGTGGGGGTTTTCGATGGGACGGCGGAAGTGTCCGTGGTTCGCGGGGCGCGGGGCGTTTGCGTTGCGTTTTCCTGGACGAGCCGCGCGACCAGTCCGGTCCATCCGGTTTGATGGCTGGCGCCGCAGCCTCGGCCGGAGTCGCCGTCGAAGTATTCGTGGAAGAGGAGCAGGTCTTTCCATGCCGGCCCCCGCAGGCGCGGGTCGCCGGCGGTGTAGGGGCGGGCGCCGTTTGCATCCGGCAAAAACAGCGACGCCAATCGTCGGGAAAGTTCGCGGGCGACCTGCGCCAACGTGAGCATTTTGCCCGAGCCCATGGGGCATTCAACCTGAAAATCATCGCCGTAGAAATGGTGATAGCGCTCCAGGGCCTCGATCAGCAGGAAGTTGACGGGAAACCAGACCGGGCCGCGCCAGTTGGAGTTGCCGCCGAAGATGCCGGTCTGTGATTCGCCCGGCTCATATCGCACGCCGTAGGTCTTTCCATCGTGCTCGAAGATGCAGGGATGATCCTTGTGAAAGCGTGAGACCGAGCGGACGCCATGCGGCGAGAAAAACTCGTTTTCATCCAGCACATATCGAAGCACCTTTTGCAGCCGTTCCTTACTGGGAATGGCAAGAAGATAGTGCGCGCTCCCCTGCTTTCCATCGGCTTGCGGGCCGGGGCGCTTCTGCATGTAGCTGATGTTGCGGGCCAAATCCTTGCGATGCTCCAGGAACCATCGCATACGTTTGGAGAATCCGGGCAGGCGGTCAATGATGTCTCCATCGAGCACTTCGACGGCGAACAGCGGGATCACGCCGACCATCGATCGAATTTTCAACGGCAGTGCATGTCCGCCGATCCAGATCTGATCGTAGTAAAACCCGTCTTGATCGTTCCACAACCCCGTGCCGCCCAGGGAATTCATGGCGTCGGTGATGGCGACAAAATGCTCGAAGAATTTGCTGGCGATGTCTTCGTACGCGGGGTTGACGCGGGCCAGTTCCAGCGCCATTGCGAGCATGGTGTTGCAAAAGAACGCCATCCACGCGGTGCCGTCGGCTTCCTCCAGCGTGCCGCCGGTGGGCAGCGGCTGGCTGCGGTCGAACATGCCGATGTTGTCCAGGCCCAGGAATCCGCCGGAGAACAGATTCTTGCCGTTGGGATCCTTGCGGTTGACCCACCAGGTGAAGTTGATGAGCAGCTTCTGAAACGCGCGCTCCAGGAACAGATGATCGCGCTGGCCGCGGGCGCCGGTGATTTTGTAAACGCGCCAACACGCCCAGGCATGCACTGGCGGATTGACGTCGCCGAACGCGAACTCGTACGCCGGCAGTTGCCCATTGGGATGCGTGTACCACTCGCGCAGCAGAAGCAGCAGTTGCTCCTTGGCGAATGCCGGATCGATCGTGGCGAAGGGGATCATATGGAACGACAAATCCCACGCGGCAAACCACGGATACTCCCATTTGTCGGGCATCGAGATCACATCGCGCGCGAACACATGCCGCCAGTCGCTATTTCTGCCATGTTTGCGCTGCGCGGGGGGCGCCGGCTCGTTGGGATCCCCATCGAGCCAGTCGGCGATGACATAATGATAAAACTGCTTGCTCCAAAGCAGCCCTGCAAACGCCTGACGGGCCACCTGCCGCTGCGCGGGGGAGAGTGCGGCGCGAAGTTTATGCCCGTAAAACGCGTCGGCCTCGGCAATGCGCTGGGCGAAGACCTGGTCGAATCGCTCGCCGAACGGCTCGGGCGGAGTTTGCGATTCGGGAAAGAGCCGCAGCCGCGCGACGATCTGCCCATGAGCCGGGATTTTCAGCTTGTAATGGGCGGCGACTTTCGTACCGAACCCCCTTGGATCAATTGCCTCGGCGCGGCCATGGACGACATATTCATTGAAGGCATCCTTCACATGACGTCCGCCATTCGAGACGTTGTAAAGACGCTGCAGGTTGGTTTCATTATCGGTGAAAATCAGCTCTGGCGTCGCACCGGCGACGTTTGGCTCAACCTCCCAGCGAAACCGCTCCAGCGTGGCATGATCGGCGACAACCGATGCCGGCCCCGTCTTGCTCAACCTCGGCTTGATCGTGCAGCCTTCATGCGTGCATCCCCACGTCCAGGAATTGCGGAACCACAGCGTCGGCAGAAGATGCAGTTCGGCTTCATCGGGCCCGCGATTGTCGATCGTGAGCCGGATTAGAATGTCATCGGGTGAGTTCTTGGCGTACTCGGCGGTGACATCGAAATAGCGGTCGTCGCCGAAAACGCCGGTGTCGAGCAGCTCGTATTCCCGGTCATGGCGGGTGCGCCTGCCGTTTTCCTCAACCAGATTTTGATACGGAAACGGCGCCTGCGGATACTTGTAAATCGCCTTGCAGTAGGAATGCGTCGGCGTGCAATCGACGTAAAAATAGCACTCCTTCACATCTTCCCCATGATTGCCTTCAGGGCCCGTCAGGCCAAACAATCGCTCCTTAAGAATCGGATCCTTCCCATTCCACAGCGCCACGGAAAAGCACAGCCGGCATTCGCGGTCACAAAACCCCAGCAGCCCATCCTCCCCCCATCGATACGCCCGACTGCGGGCGTGGTCATGCGGGAAATAGTTCCAGACATCCCCATCGGCGGAATAATCCTCCCGCACCGTCGCCCATTGCCGTTCGGAAAGATAGGGGCCCCAGCGCTTCCAGTTTTTCTGGCGACCGGCGTCGTCTGACAGCCGGCGGGATTCGGCGTCGGGGGAAACGGGAGTATCGGCGGCTTGAGCCATGGTCTCGACCTTAATTGAATTTGGGTCTTACGACAATTCCCAGGTCTGTAGCAAGATCGGGAAGGCTCTGACCCCAAAATGCCGACCGCGCGCTGATTGCGTTCGCGTCCGCGGATATACTATACTGTTCGATGGAGACGCATATGCAACCGCCCGTTACCCTCACACCGCAGGAAATCGCCCGGCAGGGCGAGGAAATCTACGAGCGGCAGATTCGTCGCCGAGTTGAATCAGCGCATAAGGGGCAGTTCCTCGTCGTTGATGTCCTCACTGGAGATTATGAGATTGGTGATGACGATTTGACAATATCGGATCGCGCGCTCGCTAAGACCCCGACCGCCGTCTTGTATGGATTGAAAATTGGTTCGCCTGCGGCGTATCGACTCGGTGCCTACGCTCGGGTATCACGAACATGATTGACGGAATCGTGACCAGCGACTGTGAGGCAACGGTAGCCGTCAATGTTCGCGGCACCGGGAAAAGTGATGTAACAGTCAAGGCGGTCATCGATACCGGATTCAATGGTTATCTGACTTTGACCTCCGAAATCATCGAGAGTCTTGGACTCATCTCCCAGGGAGCCCGTACTGCCGAATTGGCCGACGGCAGTTTTATCATTATTTCTGTATATCGCGCCACAATTTATTGGGACGGACATTCCCGCGCCGTGCAAGTCTTATCGGCAGAAAGTTCTCCACTTCTGGGCATGGACCTTTTGCGAGGCCATCGGCTCACGCTCGACGCGGTCCCCGGCGGAATTGTGAAGATTATGCAATTATCTTGAACGTGATTTGTTGCGGCGGCCGCCGCCCGTTGGGGCGCTTCAGCAACGTTTTCGGAGTGAGCAGTGACAGCACTGGAATTCTATACGCGGTCAATCAAGCCTATGCCGCCCCGAGAGCGGCTTCGGGTTGCCGCCTGTATTCTTGCTGACCTTGTTTGTTCTTCTGCGGTTGACGAGAGTGGCGAATGGAGCGAGCAGGATTTGGCGGATGTAACACTGTCCGGGCGCACACACATCGACGGCACTTTAGGAGATGTCGCCAACATACGAAGATGGTGACATCGTGCTTTTGGATCGCAGGACGCCACCGGCATTTAAGCGTCGGCCCGCAGTGTGGGCTCCGGTGATCTCCATCACACCCCTACAATCCCCCATGCCCGTGGACCTCGATCCACTCGCCGATCAAATCCCCCAATGCATGCTGATCGATCAGCGGCGTTTTCATTCGCTGTTGCGGCAATTGGATCAGCATCTGCGCGCGGGACGAACCATCGGCAGCCGGGCGGATCGGCTGGCCGAGGATATCCGCCGCTCGATCGAACGTCGCGCGTTTCGTGCCGCGCATTTGCCGCATCCGACCTTTCCGATGGATTTGCCAGTCGTCGAAAAACGCGGCGAAATCGCCAGGGCGATCGAGGCAAATCAGACGATCATCCTGTGCGGCGAAACCGGTTCGGGCAAGACTACGCAACTGCCCAAAATTTGCCTGGAACTGGGCCGGGGCGTCGCGGGGATGATCGGCCATACCCAGCCGCGCCGCATTGCCGCGCGCACCGTGGCGCAGCGGATCGCCCATGAGCTCGGCGGCGACGTGGGCCATGCCGTCGGCTACAAGGTGCGTTTCTCCGATCACGTCAGCCCCAACAGCTACATCAAGCTGATGACCGATGGGATTCTGCTCGCGGAGACCCAGGGCGATCGGGTCCTGGATGCCTATGACACGCTGATCATTGATGAGGCGCACGAGCGAAGCCTGAATATCGATTTCCTTCTCGGCTACGTGAAACAACTGCTTCCCCGCCGGCCCGAATTGAAGCTGATCATCACCAGCGCCACGATCGACCCGCAGCGCTTCAGCCGGCATTTTGAGGATGCGCCGATTGTCGAAGTGAGCGGGCGAACATTCGGCGTCGAGACGCGGTATCGCCCGCTGGCGGCGCAAACGGACGACGAGGAAGATCGGGAAATGATCCCGTCGATTCTCGAGGCGGTGGATGAACTTTGGCGTGCCGGACCGGGGGATGTGCTGATCTTCCTGGCCGGCGAGCGCGAGATCCGTGAAACCGCCGAGGAATTGCGCAAGCACCATCCGCCGGGCGTGGATGTCCTGCCGCTCTACGCACGGCTCGGCACGCAGGAACAAAACCGCATCTTCCAGCCGCATGGCCGCCCGCGCATCGTGCTGGCCACCAACGTCGCCGAAACCTCGCTCACCGTGCCCGGCATCAAATACGTGGTCGATCCCGGCGCGGCGCGCATCAGCCGATACAACCCGCGCAACAAGGTACAACGGCTGTTGATCGAAAAGATCAGCCGGGCCAGCGCGGACCAGCGCAAGGGCCGATGCGGCCGCGTGAGCGAGGGAATCTGCATTCGGCTCTATTCACAGGAAGACTATGAAACGCGCCCGCAATTCACCGATCCGGAAATTTTGCGCACGAATCTGGCCAGCGTGATCCTGCAAATGAAGGCGTTGAACCTGGGCGAGATCGAGCAGTTTCCATTCGTCGAGCCGCCGGACAATCGGCTGATCCGCGACGGGTATCAAACCCTCCACGAGATCGGCGCGATCGACGCCGAGTATCGGCTTTCAAACATCGGCCGCGCGCTGGCCCGGCTTCCGGTGGACCCGCGAATTGGCCGGATGGTGCTGGCTGCCGTGGATGAGAATTGCCTGGACGAGGTATTGGTGATCGCGTCGGCGCTGACCGTGCAGGATCCGCGCGAGCGACCCATGGACAAGCAGGAAGCCGCCGACGCGGCTCACGCGCAATTTCGCCATGAAAGCAGCGACTTCCTCACGTACTTAAACCTCTGGAGCGTCTATCACCAGCACGCCGGGCATTTGACCGCAAGCAAGCTGCGCAAATGGTGCCAGCAGAATTTCCTTTCGTTCGTGAGGATGCGCGAATGGCATGATATTCACCAGCAACTGCATGCGTTGGTGAATGAAACGGGAGTTGGCACGGATCGCGATAGTCGCCGAACCCGTTCAGATCCGCTCCGACAATTCGGCAGCCACGAAGCGCGAAAGGTGGGCGGGATTGGTGGTCGCGACAACCACCTGCGCCGCCGTCAATCCGGTAGATAATACGCATAATCATTCGAGGGAAATGGACTTCGCGCGATTCGTAGGGTTCGCTTCAGCGAACGCTGTCCTGGGCGTGGCGTCGCCAATCCGCGTTCGCTGAAGCGAACCCTACGAAAAACGACCACGCAGCGGTCGTCTCGCGGGCTTTGCGTTGCGAATCCGCTTCTCTTTCGCGCCGGCAAATTTTCGGAACTGGCTGATACGGGCGATCCCTTCAGCATGTCCCCCGTCTCATCGGAAAAGTTCATCCACCGCCAGACGCCATCCAGGAACAACCGGCTCGGCGTCGGCGACTTCCCCGGAAAAATAAGTTCGTGCGCGGGTTGGATCGGAATGGCGGCATACACGCACAAGACGCGAAACCGGGTCCACATCCCATACCACCCGCGTGCCCGCGAGAAAATAATCGGCGCGCTTCGCCGCCAACTCCGCCTCGGCTGCCGGCCCGTAGTCGTTCTCGCTACGAACTTCAGGTTTTCAGGATTGAAACATGTCCGATTCGTGCGAATTCCCACCGGATTTGATGGGTACAGGTTGCCCAAAGCCATGCCTGGACTGTAGCATGCGATTTGGATGATCTGGGTTTCCCCATTTCTCGCCGACACGGCCGCGTCCAGCGCCAATGCGGTGTTTTGGTCGGTGGTGCTGATGGCGATCCTGCTGCTGGGCTTTTGGGCGGTGATGCACCTCAAACGCCGGCTGCAGGCCCCGGACGACCCCCTGGTCGGCCCAACCACCGGCTTTACGCTCTCGGATCTGCGCAAGCTTCACAAAGCCGGCCAAATCACCCCCGAGGAATACGAGCGGGCCAGGAAGGCCATTGTGAAGTCGGCAATCGCTCTCGGGCCCAAGGCCACCGGAACCCGCAGCGCCGGATTGGCCGGCCCTCCGCCGGAAGAATTGGATGAGAATCAAGACGCACTTTGAACCCCTGCTACAATCCGCGAATGCCAAAACCCACCCCCAAACCCATCGATCCCAATGAACTGCCGGACCTCGCCCGAGCCGTCATCGCGGCGGACCGCTTCCCCCAATTGGCAACCCTCGACGGCGATCAGCCGCGTGTCCGGCCCGTCTCTCCGGTTCGCACCGAGGGCTTCACCGTCTACGTCGCCAGCCTCCGCGCCTATCACAAGACCGGCGAAATCGCCGCCAATCCCAAGGTCGAGATTTGCTACATGGACGCCGGGCACAATCAGGTTCGCATCACCGGCATCGCCGAGGAAGTGGCCGACCGCCCGGTCCTACAGGAAATATGGGATGCCAACCCGCTCATGCGCCAGTACCTGGGCAGCCTCGACAACCCGCAACTGATCGTCTACCGCATCCGCCCCAACCGCGTCCGCTACATGCGCGAGTGGGCGCTGGAATATCATGAGGTGGGGGACGGGTGACAGCAGCGCTCGCGGTGAGCTTCGTTATTTAACCAATTCGAGTTCCTCGGCTGGAACTTCATACGATTGCGTCAGCTCTTCGGAGACGCCGGTCCTGCGAATCCCCACCAACTGCCGGCCACCGACGCCGATGAATCCGCGGTCCTCAACGACTTCGGCGAATATATCTTGTGGGCCAAGGTGAAGAACGACCCGATCCCCAACCTTCATTCGCGCCTTACGTGAACTTTTAGCATGTTTTGCAGCCATGTTATCTCCTCACTTACTTGGACGGCTCAGTATTGTATCCACATGTGCGGCGACGACGCGGTCAAATTCATGAGCGAAAGCATCGCATGCCGTTCGCCATTGTCGGACTTCCCGAAGCCCCAGCTCGGAAATGCCTTGAGTCAAGACGGTTTTGAAATCCTGATGCGCAATCGCGTTTCTCCAGCGGTTCAACGCTTCCAGACTGGCGCGGCGACGGGGATTGCGGCTGTCTGAATTCATCACCAACGGCCAAAAATCCATTGTGAAACGTCCAAAATCGCTGCCAATGTTACCGGGGTTCGGATTTCCGAAATCGAGCTTGCGACCAGCCACACACTGCGTGCGAAAAACGTGGCGGATCATCGGAATGGTAATGGCACCCGCCAGTTCGTCCACCGCTTCAGAATGCAAATCCCGACAAAACCACTGAAACTGCGACGAAAGCAACACTGCGTACGCCTGGTTGATCTGCTGCGTTGCGAAGCGCCTTCCCCGTCCAGTACCGCCTACCGCGCGGTGAGCGCCTTCGATCTCGTCCAAAGCGCGTGCCGCGTCGATTCTCCAGGTCACGAGTGAGCGAGATGGCATCAAAAATCCTGTAATCTGAGCATGTTGCTGAAATTGCACACATGGCGATTCGCCGCAGCGGTCACTGGTTGTTACGCAACCGAGGGGTTATGGGCAGTTCGCGTTCCATAATCGGACATTATCCCGAAGTTCGCCTAAACATAAATCGGGCTTATAGCCTTACGGCACCTCGTAGAAGCGGCGTCCCCGCCGCTTCCTCCGCGCAGCGGCGCGGGATGCAAAGCGAAGAGCACATCGCTTCTACGTTCGATTGGCGTCGCTCGAAATGTGTCGCCAATCTCCGGACAATCGCGCGCCTCCCGAAAAACTTTCACCGCATGCCAGATGATAACTCCCCAACGGACCTTCCCAGCGGCCCCATGCGTACCACATCGCGGCCTCGATTCCCCCACCCCTTCGCGTTTTCTCTTTTTCCTTTCCGCCGGGACATGAGTAAGATGGGAACAGACGGGTTGGCAAAGCGTATCAAGTCCATCCCCGCCGCTGTTCGATAACCTACGGAGCGGCAACGCCTCGCGACCGCGCGGGGCGGCGTGCTGGTTGGCGTGCGCGGGCATCGGGCCGGGCGCATGCGTGTGGCAAATAATTCGGGGCATGTCATCAGCATGCCCGACCGGGCCAGTGGGCGCGGCGAGCGAGGAATGAGTCGATGGCCAATACTAATCGCCCAGGCAACGGTGGCGGCGGACAAAACCCGCCCGGCGGCGGCAGCGGCGGCACAACCGGCGCCAGCTCCGGCGGATTCCGCGGACGACGCGTCACCACCTGCTCCTTCTGCGGAAAAAGCTCCCGCGACGTCGGACCCATGGTCGAAGGACCCAGCGACGTCTATATCTGCGCCAATTGCGTCGATCTGGCCCATAACATCATCCGGCAGGAAAAACGCAAACTCAGCAGCAGCCAGCCGCTGTTCAGCTCCATCCCCAGCCCCCGGCATATCAAGGAATTCCTCGACCAGTACGTCGTCGGCCAGCAATACGCCAAGAAGGCGCTGGCGGTGGCCGTCCACAATCACTACAAGCGCCTGACCACCACGCTCGACAGCACCGAGGAGGGCGCGACCGCCGCCGCCGCCACTCAAATCGGCGACGAAACCGAAATCGACAAGAGCAACGTCCTGCTCATCGGCCCCACCGGCAGCGGCAAAACGCTGCTGGCCCGCACGCTGGCGCGCGTGCTGAACGTCCCCTTCGCCATCGGCGACGCCACCACGCTTACCGAGGCCGGCTACGTCGGCGAAGACGTCGAGAACATTCTCCTCAAGCTCCTGCAAAGCGCCGATTACGATCTGGAAGCCGCCCAGCGCGGGATCATCTACATCGACGAAATCGACAAGATCGGCAAAACCAGCCAGAACGTCTCGATCACCCGCGATGTCAGCGGCGAAGGCGTGCAGCAGGCCCTGCTCAAGATGCTCGAAGGCACCGTCGCCAACATCCCGCCGCAGGGAGGCCGCAAGCATCCCGAGCAGCAGTACATTCAGATGGACACGACCCACATCCTGTTCATCTGCGGCGGCACGTTCGTCGGCCTCGAAGACATCATCCGCAAGCGCCTGGGCAAACGGCAGATCGGTTTCAACTCCGAAAGCACCAAGGCCGAGACGGCTTCCGAAAAAGCCGACATCCTCGCGCAGGTGCAGCCCGAAGACCTCGTTGAATTCGGCATGATCCCCGAGTTCGTCGGTCGTCTGCCGCTCATCGCGACGCTTGAGCCGCTCAATGTGCCAACGCTGATTTCAATTCTGACTGAACCTAAAAATGCGCTGGTCAAGCAGTACCTGAAGATTTTCCGCATGGAGAACAGCGAACTGGAGTTCACGCCCGGCGCGCTGGATCGAATCGCCGAGCGCGCCCTGAAGCGCAACACCGGCGCCCGCGCCCTGCGCGCGGTCTGCGAGGAGATCATGCTCGACCTGATGTACAAACTGCCCGACCAGCAGCAGGGCGGCAAATACATCATTACCGAAGACGTGGTCGAGGGCCGGGACCATCTGTTTGAGCTGAAGCCGGAAAGACGCAAGGAATCGGCGTAATTTCACAAGTTTCAGATTAAGACCACCGTGCCCGGCCACGCGCTGTCACTGGCAAAGCCAGAACCGTGTCAGGCCGGGAAAGGGTAACCTGCATTGTGACACGGGCGTCCCGCCCGTGCGTGTTGTATGGAACTCGGGGACTCATCGTTTTTCCTGCTTTTCAGCCATCGGCACGGGCGGGACGCCCGTGTCACGTTGAAGAATCTGACACACCCGCTACGCAGCCAGTTTGCTTGAATCACACCCTCCGGCACAGCACCTGATACTGCGCCCCCATCGGCAACCGCGACAGCGCCGGCTCGATCGCGCGAAAGACCCCCAGAAATCTTGGGAAAATGAATAGAAAATCGGTGCGCAGCACCTCAAACCCCGCCTCGTGGAGCAGGCGTTTGGCGGCGGGGGGGCTGAACTTGATCGCGTCGTGGTCGAAGGGAATGCGCGACATCACCATCCGCGTGCCCGGGTTCCAGGGGTTGTTTTCCCAGAACGCGAACAAGCCGCCGGGACGCAAGGAATTATAAACGTAACGGGCGGCGTCGAGCCGTTGTCCCAGGGAGATGTGATGGAAGACGCCGTTGCAAAACGCCAGATCGAAACTGGCGTCCGGGACGTACGCCTCCAGCGTATGGAAAATCGCGCCAAGCGGGCCGTACGTCTTTTCCGCGACCTCGATGGATTTGCTGGAAAGGTCCACGCCGGCGAGTTTATCGAGCTTGAGGATCTCCTTGAAGTACGGCGTGGCCGACCCGGTGCCGCAGCCATAATCGAGGATGGAGCGGGGGATGACGCCAAGGGCGCGCAGGCGGCGCTGTAGGAACAGGATCCGGCCGCGCGCAAAGTAGTCTTTCCCTTCTCCGGACAGGCCGATGCCCTGGTTGAGCGCCGCCTCGTAGTCGTCGGCGTACGTGTCAAACGCCGCGTCGCGGTCGGGGGTGGGGGCTTTCATGCTTATCACTTGCATATCCTCGAACTCGCTGAAAGAGAAGTCCCACCTTCCCGCGTGGCGTATTTGCGACAAAGGCCAACGCCACAAAGACACGGCTGCGTGACCCCAGCCGCTAACTCAAGCAAGGAAAGGCAGCCACGAATCAGCACGAATGGACACGAATGAAGACGAAACTGAACGACGAAATGAACGGTCGGTGCCGGCCATTCAATTTGAAACGGGATGGTCATCCGGCTATTGACGGCGATGGGCTACGGCGGCGGCCAGGTGGATCGTGCTGAAGTCACCGGCAAAAGTGGAGATGAGGGAATCGATGGCGTGATTCGCGAGGATCGGCTTGGCCTCGATATGGTCTACGTTCAAGCCAAGAAGTGGGATAATTCCGTGGGTCCCGGCGAGATCGATAAATTCGTCGGCAGCTTGATGCGGAAAAAGGCGACCAAAGGAGTTTTCATAACCAGCGGCACATTCACGGATGGCGCGCTCAGGGCGGCGAGGGAAGCCGCCGTAAAAGTGCGCCTGATCGATGGCGAGGAGCTTGCGGAGTTGATGATCGATTTCAACGTCGGCGTGGCTGCCTCGAAAACTTATGTCATCAAAAAGATTGACGCCGACTTCTTCGAGGGACTGGCCTAACCTCTTTCTTGACTTCTCTGCGTCTCTGCGCCTTGTATGTTCAAAAAACCAAAAAACGGTTCTACTGCTCGTCGTCGTGCCTGCGTGGCGACGAGCCTCGCTCAGAGTCATGCGGACACGGCAGTCGGCCCACGACCGATCGCGCCTCGGACCGCAAC
>Ga0209483_1002669_pt1 | contig 12249 bp, 8 predicted proteins | sample NGEPerA_FD_184508 | JGI IMG/M metagenome (GOLD analysis project Ga0209483, IMG submission 184508) | Arctic peat soil microbial communities from the Barrow Environmental Observatory site, Barrow, Alaska, USA - NGEE PermafrostL2-A... | ecosystem: Environmental > Terrestrial > Soil > Wetlands > Peat... | reverse complement strand
CGTCACCGTTCCCTGACCGCCCGAGACGCTCGCGGTCACGTTCGAGACCGTCACGCCACCGCCGGTCGCCTTGATCTGCACCTGCCCGGCATCTGGCAATACCAACGAGAGCACGATGTTCTTGCCCTTCACCTTCGCGCTCGCGATTGAGAAGGAGTTGCTGGGGGGGGTTATTGGGGTGACACCAGGCGTCGTGACGATTGGTGCTGTCGTCGGCGGAGGAGTCACCGTGCCTCCACCACCGCCACCACCGGCGCCGGCTGCCTTGTTCCAGCCGATCGCTTCCACGCCTTTCCGCGCGATCGCGATGATTTCCGGCGACAGCGCGCCGTAGTCGGCGGCCGTCAGACTCTGCTGGCCTCCTTCGGACTCGACGAACGTGAAGTAGTCCTTCACGGTGCGGGCCTTCGATTCCTCTTCTGGCGTGTTGCCGTAGACCGGCGCATCGTCATCCCACGCGAAGTCATACGTGAGCGCGCAGTTGGGATACGTGGTCGTGTCCTTACTGCCGGTCGCGATCGCCTTGGACCAGTTGCCGAGCGTCGGATCGCTGGCGGGTTCCGTCGGAATCCCGCGGTAGTCCGCGTTGGTGCAATTGGAGCCGTTCGGGCCTCCGTTTTCGATGTTGGACAGCGGAGTGGCCGTCGGCTCGACGTAGTTCGTGCCGACCCTTTCGCCTTCAGGCTTTTCTGGGTTGATCGTCTGCAACGGGACCCAATAGGTGTGATCGTGAGCTTTCTTTGTGATCGTGAATCCCTTTTCGCGCGCCGTGGCAAGATCGGAGTACCCGATCGAGCCGTCGGTGGCAGCCACCGCTTCGGCAACGAACGGGTTGCCGTTGGCGTTGCCCGTGCAGATTCTGCTCGGGCCACTCACGGTGAGGTTGCACTCGCTCGCGAATTCTTTATTCAACGCGTTTTCTGTCTTGGGCACCGGATTAGGCGTACCGGTGCTGCTCGTCGTCAACGGCCAGATGGTGTTGGTGCCTTCCACGGGTGATTTTGTCCAGATCCCGGTAGGCGTGACTTTGGGAAGCAAACCCAGATAGGCCTTGAAGTTGTACGTGGTGCCGGAACCGTCGAAGCGCACGAGGCGCCGTACGGGAATTTCATCGCAATTGGTGAATCCTTCTTCTGCCTCAAGCGGCGAACTGGGCGCACCGGTCATGTGATCGTTGAGTACTTCACCCCATGTAATGGGCGTGCCGTCCCAGATCTTCTCGAGCGTTTCGGCTGTTATGCGTACACGCAATGTTTCTGCCGCGAACTTATCTCCCGTGTACTTCCCCGCCGGATCGTTATTACGGTCTTCTTCGCCCGCTTTAAGCGGTTCTTTTTCTTCTTCTTCTTTCGAACGGGGCACGGGATAGCCGCCGGTCGTTGTACCACCATTGCCGCCAGCTTGTGCCGGGTTTTCCAGTACGCACCCTTCGGGAAAGTGCACGATCACCGCTGTCGCGCCGTTGGCGATCGGAAGCGTGTGCAGCACCCCTGGATTAGTGCCGGTGGCGGCATTGGCGTGCGCCTCCTGTTCCGGGGTCATGGGAGCGTCGCTGCCGCCGAAGCGGGTCTTCGCATCGCGATAGCCCCCTTCCGCCGCTTTTCCTTTGATTTCGAAGTCAGAGCATTTGCCCGATGAGCCACCGCCGCCGATCGAGGCGATGCCGCAGCCACTCCCGTCAGAGACGTAGGTCACCGGAGAGGTAATGGCGGCGCCTTCGCCACAGCCGAAGGGACTGTCGAAGTAGAGTTGGAACTGCGCTTGGGCGACCCGCTGGAACGAGGAGCCCTCGCCCTGAACGGAACCGCCTTCGCAGGCTTTGAGGGCGAACGCGGCGTGCGCCGATGGCGGCGCCGCAGCCGCGACGACCGCCAGTGCGACCATCGCACAGAGTGCCGCCAGGGCGGCTCGGATACGACCGCGTTCGGCGGTCAGAGGAAGGCTTACACGCATGAGCAGGATGGGTCCTTTCACGAGCAGAGGTCGGGGATGAGGCGAGTGTCACAGCGCCATCGCCCGAGCACAAGAGTCGTTCACAGAAGATATACACGCCGGTAACGTTCCGGCCTCAAGTTACAACTTGATCCCAAATTGGTAACAGGTTGATAACAAGCCTGATTCCGCTCAACGCGCTATATCGCTCCAAAGCACCGATGATGATCGCGAGTCGCCAACCAGGTCATATCGACCTCGATCCTGTTGGCTCGAAGTCGGCGCAAGCCGACGCTCCTGACGCGATGTCGGCGACGTGCTCGCGAGAACCTCTTCGACGTGGCGGGTTGCTGCCTCAAGAAACTCGCGAGGCGTTTCGCTGCGGCACCTCGAGTGATCAGGACAGGCGCTTCGAACGACGAGCGCTGCGAGGGTGGCGATAAACCGTATCGGGAAGGCCGTGCAGTTCTCCGACCATGGGGGTCGGACGCAGCGGCTGAGGGAGCGGATGCGCCTTCGGGGGCGGCTCAGGAGCCGGCCTTTTGAACATCCTGATCAGCTTTCTGAACATGCTCATCAGTCTACCTCACCGCCACCAGGGCCACAACCCATGCCAGCACCTCGGCGACCAGCAGCAGCGCAGCGACGCGGAAGACCGGTGCCAGCTCATTCAACTGGTCGCGGTTGAGCTTGGTGCTGCGACCCATATGCAGCGCCAAGTCACGCTCGATCAAGTGAAGCTCCAGGGACTCGCCGTCAGGCGGCTCCAGATACGCTGCGATGAACTCGGCCGGCGCCAGCGAGAATGCCCAGTCCCGACGCGGCCACAACACCACCAGCACCGCAAAACTGAGCAGCACGAAGCAGCCGATCGCCAACCAGCCGGCCGCGCCGAAGTCGCGCCTGGCGAGCATCTGCGAACCGAAGAAGGACGTGATGATCGCCGCGGCGGCGATCAGCGCTGCGGCCCGAGCTCGCAGCTCGACGGCGGATCGCTCTTGATCCTCCAACCCCCTCCTGGCCTCCCGATAGGCAAGCTCATAGCCGGTCCCGGAAGCCTCGTGAGAACTCGTGCTCATCGCTCGAGCCTATCTCTGGATAGGGATAAAATCGTCGCCTCGAGCAGCGGTGTTGCAAAATTGTCACACTCTGGTCAAAATTGCCACAAAGTCAGCGGGCTCATCCTTTCTTTGCTTTACCTACGACCTTCGTGGAAGACTTCTTCGTCGATGAGGCCGCGACGAACGTCGCCGAGACTTCATCGGAGAGCATCGATTCGGCTGGGTTCGCCGGCGCGAAGGCGATCGCGATGCCAGCCTTGAGCTTGCCGGCGCGCTGGAGGTCCTTGACGTATTTAGAGGAGAGACGGAGCGTGAGCGTCGTCGTGCCCTCCGAGCGAGCGGTGGCGGACGCGCTCGCGAGCAGGACCCTGGGCGGTGATTTCTTGGCGGCGACTTTCTGCTTGACGGTCTCCTTCGCCTTTGCAAGGGCGCCGCCGACGCTCGCCCGCTTGGCCGTCTTCCCAGAGGTGGCCTTGGAGATCGAGCCAAGGGCCTTGGCCGTCAGCTTGCCGGGACCGGGAGTCTCCACCAGCAGGATCACGCCGCCGTCCTTGGCGCGTCTAACCGAGACGCCGAGTTCGGGGGACGCGACCGCCGACAGCGAGAAGCCTCCTGAGCCTGCGTTGGCACCGGCCCGCGGGGCGCCGGTGCCGCCCGGGCCCTGGAGCGTCGCGGTGAAGGCGTCGGGGAAGCCGTTGGCGTCGCCATAGATCAGGTTGGAGGCGGCGGAGACGAACGCGACGGCCGAGCCTTCCTGGGTGAGCGTCGGGTCGATCGACACCGATCCGTTCGGGTCACTGCCTTCGTATCCGACGACAGCGCGTTCGAGCGTATTCGCGCCGAGATGGATCACGTACAGGTCGCTGACCGTCGGCAGCGGACGGAAGGCGCCGATTGGCTGGGGTTCAGGCAGCACGAAGCTGTCGCGCAGGGACGTGAACGCGATCGTCGAGCCATCGGGGGAGAGCGCGAGCGATTCGATCGAGGGAGTCGAGCCCTGCGCGCCCGAATTGACCGCCAGGGTCAGCTCGCGAGTACCGGCCTTACGTGTGACGCCGGGGGCCATGCTGGTCAGGAAGATGTCAAGCCCGCGTTCCTTGGTGATGTTGGGGCGAAGCGCCGCACCGGCGAGAAAGGCAACCGTGTAACCGTCGGCACTGAGAGCGGGGTCTGCGCCATCGATGCTGGCGAGCGACGCCTCCTGCTCACTCAGGGGTCCGTAGCAAGGGCCGGTCGTGGTCTGATCGGCCGGATTTATCCCTTCGCCTTCGTGACATTCGGGGTCTTCGGGGTCGGCGATACCGGTGATACGACGGGTGAGCGGAGCGGGTTCCTGCCAGCGCCGCCAGAGGTAGTACGCCTGGCTGGGATCTTCCACCTCGCCCGGCAGGAAACGGGTCTGAACTGGCGCATCGGTCGACACCCACGCGACGGTCGAGCCGTCGGCGCTGATGCTCGCGGGCCCGATCGCGCCACCGGCCGGTCCACCTTCTTCAGGTTCGCCCTTTTTCTTGCGGCTCACCAGCGTCGTCGTCTTGGCCTGGAGGTCGCGCACGAACAACTGCCGCGGCGGCGTTTCCGCGACGGCCTGACCGGGCAGGTCGGACTTGGGCTGTTCTGATGCGCCAAGTTCGGTGGTCCGGAACACCACGTAGCGCCCGTCGGCGGAGATCGCTGTGTCGGGCCACACTTCCGCCCCCGGATTCTCGCCCGGCAGCGGCGGGCTGGGAGGGGTGTAGGTCGCCGGTTCTTCACCTCCGCTCTTTGCCGACACGAGCGTGTAGGCGTCCGACTCCTGCCGGTCGGTGGTGAGCGGCACGTCCATGTCGCGCACATACACGTCGATGTTTTCGTTTGTGTCCCGCGGCACGAGCTGCTGGGCGGTGGAGAACGCGATGTAGCGTCCATTGGCGCTGATCGATGGGTTCTCGGCGCCGCGGAAGATCAGCTTGCCGGCTTCGGGTCCTTCGGTGTGCACCTCGCTGCCGTCGGCGACGAGCGCAAGTTCGCCCGTGTCGCGGTCGTAGCGGAAGATGCCCCCTTCGCGCAGGGTGCCGGGTGGTTCGGGGTCGCCGCCGGAGACGCCGTCGTCTTCGAAGAAGTTCGTCGCCCGGGTCTGAAACACGACGTAGCGCCCGTTGGCGGAGATCGCCGCCTCGACCGTCGAAGCATCTCCCTGTTCGTCGGAGGCATTATCAACGGAGACGATTTCAGCTCCAAGCCCACCCGCGGCCGGCCCATAGATCGCGTGTGCCGGGACAGCGAAACCGAGAAGTGCGCAGAGAAGGGTTAGGACCACCGGCGTAAGACGGCGACCTATGCGGCGGACGCCCCGGGCGAGAACGCGGATCGCGCGAATGACCCCCGGCAAGAGACGGCAATTCATGAGACCGACACCAGCCGACGCGTCGTGACCTTGTTGCCCGCCTTATCGGAGGCCATGACCGTGATCGTGTAGGAACCCCTCGACGCATACCGATGGTTTAGCTTCGCGCGACCATGCGCCGAGCGCCCATCCCCGAAGCTGACGTGCACCGAACCGGCGTTGACGCCCGAGCTTTCCCCCTTCGGCCCGTCGCTCACGCGCACGGTCACGCTCCCGCCGCGCACACGCACGCTCACGTGCGGCGGCGTGCGGTCGACTTTGAGCGTCGAGGGCTCCGAGTCGACGACCTGGCCGAGCGAGTCGGTCGCCTCGACCTGGATTGTGTGCACGCCACTGGAGACCTCAGAGCCCGTGAGCGTGGTTTCCGTGGAGGTGATGTTTTCGGCGACTTCGCGGTCATCGACGAGCACGCTGTAGGTGAGCTTGCCCGCGCCTGCCAACGGGGTTTCCCATTGCAGCGGGATGCGCGCCGCCTTGACCCATGTGGCGGGCGTGTCGAGCACGAACTCACCCGGCGGCGCGCGCACGACGACCGCGGCGATCTGCGTGTTTGCCCCGTCGCCTTGCAGAAACCCGATCAGGGCGTCGCCGTGATGCGAGCCACCCAGGTCGAGCTGGTGCACCGCGCCGCCATGGGGCGCGGAGACGAGTTGGCGGTTTGGCGTGCCGTCGGCGCGGCGCTCGAGCACCGCGACCGCGCCCGCGCCGTGCTCTTCCACCTTCCAGGCGGCGGCCAGAGCACCGTTGTCCGCGCGCGTGAGCACCGGATCGCCGGCAGCCGAGCTCAGGCCGTCGTCGAGGCGCACGGGGGCGGAGACGCTTGTTTCGGTGCCGGAGACGTCGAAGCTCTGCGCGGCGGAGCCGAAGCCGACATCGAAGTCGCCCTGGCTGTCGACGGCCATGCTCAGCGGGCCGAGCGGGCCGGGTGGCCCTTCGACACCAGCGCCGTCGACGAGGCGCGCCGGGGCGAAGGCCGCACCGTGGGGGTCAAACGAGGAGGGGATCTCGCTGACGAACACACGCGCGCGCGTGAAGCCTGAGCCGGGCGCCGGCTGCTGACGGTAGGCGACGGCGCCCTCGCCGAAACCGTCCACGTCGAGTGCGAGCTCGTCGGCCGGCCCGTTGAGCGCGTGGCCCGCGTATGTCGAAGGGCTGACCTGGAGGATGTTGCCGGGGACCATCCCGAAGATGCGGCGGGCGTAGATGCGGTTGACGAACGAGTCGTCGGGCTCCTGCCAGGCGACCAGGCCCTGTCCGGTGAGGTCGATCGCCACCTTCGGCGAGTTGGCGGCCGTGGGAGTGAGCATCGGCTGGGCGGGGTTGCGGTTCAGTGGCAGTCCGAACGAGGACCAGTACTCGCCGTCGAAGCTGGCCATGCGGATTTCCGAGAGGACGTAGCCGGACGGGATTTCGGGGGTCGAAGGACCGCTGACGGCGGTGATCACGCGGTAGGCGACCAGAGCCTGCCCCGAGAGGTTCATCGCCACCGAGGGGTAGGTGCCGGTCGCCTGGCCGATGTCCAGGTCGACCGGGACGGGCGCTTGGAAGCCGGTCGACCCGGGCTCGAGCGCCGCCGAGAAGAGACCGTCGGTCGTGGAGGAGTAATGGTTCGTCCAGACGACGACCAACCGACCGCCTTCACCCGCGGCGATCGCCGGGAAGGAGGATTCAAAGGCCTGGCCTACGTCGACGCGCTGGGCCGCGCCCCATTTCCCGTTCACGTACTGCGCGGCGAAGATATGCGCGCGGCCTTCGGCGCGCTTGCGGTACACGAGCCCGCCGGTGCCATCCGCGGCCATCGCGACGCCGCCGAGTTCGACGATTTCGGCGCTCGGCCCGTCGATCGGCGTCACCGGCTCGATCAGGGCCTGTGCGGCGGGCGCGGCGACCAGCAGAGCCGCCACAGCGAGCGACAGGGTAAGCGCACGGAGCACCCCGCAAGGCTGATGGCCCCAGCACGTGCACCTGTGAACGACTTGAGAACTTCTCGCCGCGTTCACCAGTTCTTCTCGATGTGAACACATTTTGTTCACGTTTTGAGATGCGGCGGACTCGACACTGGCGCATACCGCCCCGAGGAGCGATCCCGGCGGAAGTTTCCTGCCCGCAGCAACCCGTCAAAGGAGCAAGTACGTGCGCCGACCCTCCCGCACCGCGACCATCTCGCTGATTGCCGCACTCGCGCTGGCCGCCCCCGCGACAGCCGGGGCACGCGCGCTGCTGCTGAGCGGCTCGACCTCGATCTTCCCGCTGATGACCCAGCTCGCCTCCGCCTACCACAAGGCCACCCGCCAGCCCACGCCGAAGGTCGGTCAAGGCACCTCGGACGCGGGCATCAACGAAGTGGCCGCCGGGAAAGTGGACATCGGCGACGTCTCGCGCGACCCGATCGTCGGCGTGGACCCCCACGGCCTCGTGTTCACGAAGATCGCCCGCGACGGCGTGTGCGTGATCACCAGCCCCGGCAACCCGGTCACGAACCTGAGCCAGCAGGAGGTGCAGTCGATCTTCACCGGCAACGTGCGCGACTGGGGCGAAGTGCCGGGCGCAAAGATCTCGGGCTCGATCGACCTTGTCGACCGCGTCGCCTCCTCCGGTACGCAGGACGCCTTCCAGAACATCTTCCTCGGCGAAACCCTGAAGATCTCGCCTAGCGCGGAGGCCGAGGAAAGTAACGGCCTGGTGCAGAACAAGATCCGCTCCGACACGAACGCGATCGGCTTCGTGTCATTCGCCTTCACCACCGGAACCAACGCCGTCGGCTACCAGGGAATCCCCTGCACGCTGAACAACGCCAAGTCCGGGCAATACCAGGGGGTGCGTAACTTCTGGATGGTGACCAAAGGCGCACCGAAGGGCCCCGCCGCGAAGCTCATCGCCTGGATCACGAGCGGCAACAAGGCGACCAAAAAGATCATCGGCTCGGACTGGATTCCGATCCACTAGCGGCCATGTCGGGCGGTTCGCGGGACAGGCGCGCCGAGCTCACGCTCGGCGCGTTGGCGGTAGGCGTACTCGCGTTGATCGCGCTGATGATCGTAGTCGTGTTCACGAAGGCATGGCCGTCGTTTTCCCATAACGGGCTCAGCTGGTTCGGCTCAGGCGGCGACGCGGATGTGCAGCTGAAGGCGATGGTGCAGAACACGCCGCTGCCCGGGCACTCGATCTACTACTTCAGGGCGTGGCCGCTGCTGTGGGGCACATTGGTGACGACCGGCCTGGCGGTGCTGATCGGCCTCGTGTTCTCGACGTTCGCGGCGGTGTTCATCGTCGAGTTCGCGCCGGACGCGGTGCGGCGGGTACTCGACCCGGTCGTGCGCCTGCTGGCGGCGGTGCCGTCGGTCGTCTACGGGCTGATCGGCATCCTCGCGATCGCCCCGTGGGTGGAACGCAACCTCATCTCCCAGCAGCGTAAGCACTCGGTCCAGGAGATAGTGCAGCTGACCGGGGCGAACCTGGGCCTCGCGATCCTGATCCTGACCGTGATGATCACGCCGATCATGGTGTCGATCACCTCACGTTCGCTGGCCGCGGTGCCGCAAACGTGGACAGAGGGCTCGGCCGCGCTGGGGGTCAACCGCTGGCGAACGATGAGGCGCGTCTCGCTGCGGACCGCACGCCCGGCGATCATCGCGGGAGCGGTACTGGCGACGGCCCGCGCGCTGGGCGAGGCGATCATGCTCTCGATGGTCTCCGGCTCGCGCGGGTTTGCGGCCAACCCGCTCGACGGGACCACCTTCCTGTTCGAGCCTGTGCGTCCGCTGGCGGCGACGATCATCAGCTACGTGGACGGGCTCTCGGTCGTGCCGCTGGCGCAGACGCTGTACGCGATGGCGGCGGTGCTGCTGGTCTCGAGCGCGCTGCTGTCGCTCGCCGGCTGGGGAGCCAAGCAGCCGCTCAAGAAGTACGGAATCAGGGCGTGATGGCCGACCAACCCACCGCAGCGGGCACGCGTTGGCCATATCCGGAGAGACGGGAATGAACGCGGTCGCCGCAGATCCTCCAGCGAAGCCAAGGAACAAGCCGCGGGACTCGATCCGATCGTGGCCGCTGACCGACCGGATCGCCTACGGGCTGTGCTGGGCGGCGGGCATCGCGCTGTGTGCGATCGCCGCGTGGATCGTGCTGTACATGGCGATCAAGGGCGTGAGCTACCTGAAACCGAGCCTGCTCGTGCGGTCGCCCGTTGGCTCGCCGAACCAGAGTGCCTCCGGGGGCTTCCTGGACCCGATCGAGGGCACGTTCCTCGTGACCGCGATCGGGATCGCGGTGGCGGCGCCGCTCGGCGTGGCGGTGGCGGTCTGGCTGAGCGAGTACGCGCGGCCGGCGGGGCTGGCACGGGCGGTCGAGTCGGGGGTGGAGACGATCGCGGGGACTCCCAGCGTAGTGCTCGCGATCTTCGGCCTGCTCGTATTCTCGAAGAGCTTTCTGGCCTTCCTGTCGCAGACCTCGGCCGGCGGCGCGGTGTTCGGGCGCTCGTTCCTGACCGCCGGGCTGACGATGTCGCTGCTCGCGGTCCCGCTGATCGTCGGCGCCACGCGCGAGGCGCTGGCCCAGGTGCCGGCGCACGTGCGCGAGGCCTCCTACGCGCTCGGCAAGACGAAGGCGACGACGATCAGGCGCGTGCTGCTGCCGTCGGTGCGCCCGAGCATCGCGAGCGGGATCACGCTCGGGATGGGCCGGATCATCGGCGACACGGCGATAATCGTGATCCTGCTGGGCGCATCGCTGCGCCTGGAAGGAGCGGGCGGAGCGCCGGTGCTGTCGATCCTCCGCGGGACGGGCTCGACGCTGACGAGCTACGTCAAAGAAAACTCGCCCGCGGGCGAAGGCAACGCACCGCAGAAGGCCTATGCGGCGGCGTTCGTGCTGCTGGTGATCGTGATTGGGTTGAACGCGATCGTCGTGCGGCTGAGCGGCGGGCAGGCTCGCGCGGACGGGACAGTATGACGCCGTTGACGCCACCGCCGGCGAGGCGGATCCAGCTGGGCGAGCCTACGGTGATCGACCCGCCCCCGGGCGGCGTGGCACCTCCCGCGGCAGGCGCGCCCGCGATCGGCGGCATGGCAGCGCGCAACGGCCGCAGGCAAGCCCCGGCCGCCCAGGTGACCGAGCGGATGCAGATCGAATCGGTCTCGCTCGCCTACGGCGATAAGTGGGTCGTCCGCGACGTCAGCCTGCCCGTGCGCCAGGGCGAGGTCCTGGCGCTGATCGGCGCGTCGGGCTCGGGCAAGACGACGCTGCTGCGCTCGCTGAACCGGCTGACCGAGATCACCGCGGGGGCATCGCGCGCGGGCCGGGTGACGCTCGACGGGGAAGAGATCGAGCGGATCGAGGTCAACGAGCTGCGCCGGCGCGTCTCGATGGTCTTCCAGCAGCCGAACCCGTTCCCGATGAGCATCTTCGAGAACGTCGCGTATGCGCTGCGCGAGGAGCACGCGACACGGCGCGATCGCAAGCGGCGCGGACGCCGGGGACGCCGCGAGTTGGAGCCGGCGGTGATCGACGCGGTGCGCCGGGCGGGGTTGTACGACGAGGTGGCCGATGACTTGGATCGGCCCGCGCTGCGACTTTCCGGAGGCCAGCAGCAGCGGCTGTGCATCGCGCGCGCGCTTGCGGCCGGGCCCGAGGTGCTGCTGCTGGACGAGCCGTGCTCGGCGCTCGACCCGATCTCCACGGCGACGATCGAGCAGCAGATCGTTGGGTTGAGAGACAGTGTCGCGATCGTGATCGTCACGCACAACCTGCAGCAGGCGATGCGCGTGGCTGACCATGTCGCCTTCATGCACCTCGGCGAGCTCGTCGAGTACGGGACGAGCGAGCAGGTGTTCGAGCGGCCGACAGAGCAGCGCACGCGCGAGTACATCAGCGGGGCATTCGGGTGAGCGAGAACGCTCGGGACAGACGCAGCCAGCTATCTGCGGGCAGCGGTGGAATGACAACAACAACAACACTTATGAAGGCCGCCAAGGGCGGCCGGGCGGGCGTGCGTGCGGCAACCCTGAGCGTTGTGGTTGTGACCGCGGCGCTGGCGCTGACGGGCTGCGAGACGACTGCGGAAAAGAGCACAGCACTCGAACGGACCGCCCATCACGCGCACCTGGCCGAACGGGGCCTGTCGATAACCAAGCAGAGCGCCGGCGTGCACGTGCTCGGCGCGGTCCTCGTGCACGGCGCCGAAGGGACCGCCGTGGTCGTGACGCTGCGCAACGACACCGCTCATGCCTACAAGGACGTGCCGATCGCGATCACGGTCAAGGACGCGCACGGGGGCACGATCTTCCAGAACAACGCTCCGGGACTGGAAACGGCGCTCACCTCGCTTGGGTCGATGCCGGCGCACGGCGAAGCGACATGGGTCGACGACCAGGTGCCGGCGGCCGGCGGCCCGGCGAGCGTGAGCGCGATCGCAGGTGAACCCCCGGTCGCGAGCGGCCCTGTCCCGAGGATCGAAGTCGCCGACGTGCATCGGAGCGAAGAAAGTGGCACCGCAACCGCCGCGGGGACGGTGCGCAACCGCTCGAACGTCGCCCAACAGTCCCTCGTCGTCTACGTGCTGGCCCGCCACGCCGGCAGGATCGTCGCGGCGGGCAGGGCGATCCTGCCCGAAGTGGCACCGAGCGCCACGGTTCCGTTCCAGGCGTTCCTCGTGGGCGCGCCTCATGGAGCGCCGCTGCAAGCCGGTGCGCCGGCGACGACGTTCGGCTAACGCCGGCGCCGCTTCAAGACGATCCCCTCGAGCAGGTGCGCGACGGTCTCGCAGGCGTCGACGGCGGCCTCGAGCGACTCGAAGATGTCCTTCCAGCGGATCACGACCATCGGGTCGGTGCCCTGGGCGAAGAGCGAGGCGACCCCGTCGCGCACCTGCTC
>Ga0209483_1002668_pt1 | contig 12250 bp, 13 predicted proteins | sample NGEPerA_FD_184508 | JGI IMG/M metagenome (GOLD analysis project Ga0209483, IMG submission 184508) | Arctic peat soil microbial communities from the Barrow Environmental Observatory site, Barrow, Alaska, USA - NGEE PermafrostL2-A... | ecosystem: Environmental > Terrestrial > Soil > Wetlands >... | reverse complement strand
GGAAGCAAGCAAATAGCGCACGCAAGATGCGGGCATGGACAAGACAATTCACTCCCGCCAAAGCGAATGTGTCCGCCAGAAAATTTTGGCGCTACGCACCAAAGCGGGACTGACGCAGCGACAGTTGGCCGCGAAACTTGAGCGGGAAAGGAGCTTGGTTGGCCGCTTGGAATTGGGAGAACGTCGGCTGGATTTAGTAGAATTCTTTTGGCTGTGCCGAGCCTGCAACGCCAATCCAGCAAAGGAAACCGCCGCCTTAATGCGAAGATTTGGAATCATCCAGTCTGAAGTCGCCCGCGAATCTTCACGATGAAGGTTTGCCTTGTTTGGCCGGTCGAGATGATCCCGTTGGCAGCGCAACCGCGTTCGCCGTCAAAAGTGCTTCGGTCCTTACCAGATTGAGCTCAATTTCATGAGCTTTGCGGACTGCGGCGCTCAAATTGTCCTGCAAAGCAGCCGTCTTAGCCGCATGGACCGCCCTGTCTTCCGCAAGTTTCTTTAAGGCATCTGCCGCTTGGCTGGCGGCTTCCGCTTGAGCCGTCCTGGACTTGTTCAGTTCTATTTCTGCCGCGCTTTTGAATTTGGCCAAATCCGTTTCAGCACGCAATCTGGCTTGATCGAGCTCCGCGGCATGAGTCTCCGCAGCCAGTGCCGCTCCTTCCAAACGCTCATTCTCCGTTGCCAAGGCCCTAATGCTGTCGCGGGCTTCTGCCAGCACCGCCTCTTGCTGTTGCCGCCCCTCATCGACAGCCAAGGCCCAGACATCGCGGAAGATTTTCAATCCGTCAGCGGAATCTGTCACCGGTTGGGCCGCTGCGTCGATTTCAGCCTTCAGCCGGACCAAAGTGGACATGGATCCCCGGTTGTTCAATGCAGCGTGAAGGGCGACCAAGGTCGGCTTTTTGCCTTGGCCGGCCAACTCGCCCATCGCTTTCGCAACGTCCTCTTTCGAAATTACCTGTTTCATACGATATTATGATATGATACTACGGTTGGTTTTTAGCTTTCGTGCGATGGCCCCAACTGCAACGCCAAGTCCCTTCGTCCATCATCCCGAGGCTGGTTTTTTTGGCGGGCATTTCGTTTGTGCCAGTGCTGGCTTATAGTTTGCGTCATCTTTGCCAGCCACGTCCGATCTTTGGCCATTTCCGAGACTTCAGCGGCCGAAAAGAATTTGATGCCGTTTTGTGGCGGATTTCCCAAGGGCTTCAACAATCGAGACACCACCAGAATCGGAACATCGTGGGGTTGACAGCCAAGCACCCAGGCGGTCTGTTCGACAGTGAGCCGGGCAGGCGGCCGTCCAACCAAAGCCAGAAATTGATGTTGTTCTTCCTTCATACGCACGGTCTTGCCACCGGCCAGGCCGTTACCGCCCGCCTTGGCATTTTAATTATCATTTCCATTAGTACAGAGTGTCTCTACAAGGAGCCTTAGCCGTGTGACCGGGGGGCGGGCGCTGCGCGCCTACCCCCCGGCCCCAGGCCAAGGGAACCTCGGTATCTTTGACACGCGCGACAGTAGCTTTCGCGTTTTATCGCTGCCATCCAATGGCGGATTGTCGGCTCTGTTTTTACCCAACCGTCGGGGACATGCCCCTCTTAAGCCGGAACAGCAACCATGCCCGCAGGCAGCGAGGCGGTCTCATCGAACGCCCGATTTTTCATGTGTCCTGACCGCAGCGTCTGTCTCCACTCGCATCAATACCCGCTATCAGGCGGACAACAGATGCAGACAGCGTCACCGAGTTCGCAAAGCTGTATTTGTCCAGCTCGTATGCATTGGCCCCAAGGCATTTTGCAACGTAATCCGCTCCAGCCAGTGAGCGGTCATATTGACGAACATCTATACGCGCTCCGCCAGATTGAATCTTCCAAAGCCATTCAGCCTGGTGAAGCAGCGTATGATAGTTGCGCGTAAGAGTTCCCCCAACCAGACAGTGGAAGTGGAAACGCCCATTTTCTTCGCCCTCTTCACCACGCAGTGCTATGAGAAAGCGATTATAGGGACGACCGCATTTTTTGGCTAATTCCTGCAACCAGCGATACGCAAGACCATACGCAATTTGAGGTTTGGGCACGGCGCCCGCGAAGGTCGGAGTTGCAAAAATATCCCACTGGATTCGAGCCAGTGAGATGTCAAAATCTGTGGCGACCTCGGAACGGCGAATCGGTTCGCGCCAATCTTTGTCAATCCGAGGATTTTTCGAGGCCATAGCTTTTTACTTTTTAGCGTCGAATATGATGGAGCCCAGCAGCGTCGCTTTGCCGCCGTTTTCTCCATGTCGGATTTTCGACACGCCGACTTGGATCGTGGTGCCGACCGATTTGCCCCAAACCTTGGAGCGTTCTTCATCCTTGGTTCGGTAGTAGAGCATCTCTTCCATGCGATGCTCGGGCGGCGTGCTATTGTCCATGCAAAGCAAATCGTAAGACTCGCCCCCGGGTTTGCCATTCTTCGGTGGCCACGTATTGTGGACCTCTTTGAAGACTGTCAATACCATTATCATGTCAGTCCTTTCTCCTGTTGTTATTTTTTGCTTTCTCCGACTCGCACAGACGGGCCAGAAATTGTTTTGTCGCGTTTCAAGCGCAGTGGTCTTGCGGACGAATAACCACAAACCCACATCCATCGGCAACCATTCATCATATTTTTGTTTGCCCTCATAATCTCGCGATGAATAGACCTCAATTGTATTTGGATGTCGTCAACGGACTTGTGTTTTGATCACTTTTTGGGACACATGTATCCTATGCCGAAAAAACGCGATTTTAAAAACAATGTCACACGGCTTCGTGAAGGGCTTGGTTTATCTCAGCCAGATTTTGCCAGACGACTTGGACTCTCCGCTTCCATCATTAAAAAGTTGGAGGCGGGCAACCGCACAATCACCCCCGAGATCTCAGCTTCGATATTTGCCGAAACTGGGGTTATGCTCATATCTGCTCCCGATGAAAAACCGCTAGAATAACGACACGGTCCGCCCGAAATACAAAGTCCGGCCGACCAGGAAGGCATTGGCCACGCCGCCAGCCGGTTATGCCTGCTGGGCGCATCAAAGCGATGAGTCTCATCTCGGTTGACTTATTGCCACGTCCCCGAATCTGAGCCATCACTTGGGAACGCTTCGCTTTGTTGAAGACATCAGCCATTTAAATTTTACGAATGGCGAGGACGTCTGCTAGTGTAGTGTCCCGGAAATGACTAGACATATAAAAATCGTGGATTACGAGGGAAATGGCCCGAACCAACGAAGCCGTCCTCTGATAATATGTCTAGTTAATTGCGAGACACTACACTAGCGTAACAGCAAAAGGCTTGGCGCTTTGCCGCCCCGCTTTCTTTCCTCGTAAGGTTGCGAGGTTCCCTTTCCATCCGGAATAGGCTTCATCGGGCTCAACGTCGTAAACGGCATATATGGCATCGGGGTGGGGATCTAATGCGGGAGGATAGCCCGCCTTCAAGAGTTCGTCTGCCGTAAAAAGACGGGGGCCGGCGTTCTTGATCCGCCACAGGCCCGGGTGTGCGTAGCCGCCATAGGAGTGCAACAACAAATGCCGCGCTCCCGCGATGCCTGGCTCCAAGCGGATTGATCCAGCCCGATCACCGGCACGGAAATTATACATGGCACTGCTCAGTATCCAATCCAGATGGCTTGCGTCTGCATTCTCGTACCATCCAACCAGAATAGAATGCTCGGACGGCGGAACGAGACGGCCCCCCGTCATGCCGTCGCGTTCAGGAATAGCATTGTGGATTTTATATTCGGCGGGTGCCTCGCTCACCGTGTCCGGTTTATATGCTTCACGCAAATGATACGTAACCCGCTCCCGGCTGGTCGTCAGGTTGCTGAGATGTTCGAGTACCTCGTCGAGAAATCGATTCAGATGTTCCATGCCTTTTGCTTTTCCGTCCGAGCCGGGTGCAATGGCAAATGCACCTAAGCCGGGCAGGATTTCATGGAACCCTTTGAACTCATTTTCCAGGCTTTCCTGATGTTTCCGATCGGCGTCGCTGCCGGGATAAAGCACGTATGCGCCTTCCGAGCGGCGGATTGCATCACGATAAGCATGCATTTTGAGGAGGTCGGCGCGCTTATAATTGCCCCGACCCTGGCTGTCGGTGTCCTCGGCGTCCGCGTCCTCTACTGGTTTCCCAAACAGATCCTCAAGAGATTCGACCCGATATTTCGAATCAAAATGAATGTGAACTGCTAACTCCTGTTCCTCGGCTTGATCCGGCGTGTAATCTGCTGGCCAGAAAGTGAGCGTATAATCCGGATGCATTGCGCGCGTCCAACTTCCGCGCTCAGTGCGTCCAGGAACAAATCTGAATCTTTGGTTATAGTGAAAACGCGCGCATAACTTGCGCTGATTGCGTGCGTAGATTCCCTCAAACGGACCGAGGGTCCAAGGCCGTTGCAGCCGCAAATTAAAGCGCCCTTTCCCAACCGGTTCAATCAATTGTTTCGCTGCCGGCACCCCACCGTTCGGGCTAAACTTTCCGCAAAACCAGTGGAGCAACTGAAAAAAGAGCCAATATTCATAAAGAGTGACCACGTCGCGTTTCCCTGCGTGATATATTTCGTCGCCTCCCTTCCACCGCACCTGCGAGTTGTCGTTGAACCGCTGCCAATACTGCAAAATCTCGCGATATCCGGGCTTCCGCTGCAAAACCGGGCTACCCAAAGGTAGCATCCGCAAAGCTGAAATCCCGCGAAAAAAACTGCGGCACAAAATTTCGTCCAGCTTCGCCGTCATGTTTATTGCGCTCTTCCGGACGGGATGCCAGCTTGCGTCTTTCGCTTGGCTTAGCACCTGCGCAGCGTGCGAGAGAAAATCACGGAACTGAGTTATGGCATGTTTAACGAAGCGGTTTTCCGGAGTGTCTGTGAGATCACGTTTTCGCTGGACCACCACATTGGAAGGAAGGCTTGGCACGGCCGCACCGCGAGCGGATAGCCGAGAATAGAGGGCGTGTGTCGATGGGATTACGACGCGGTGTCCGGCGCTGGCGGCCTGGCGATTAAAGTTTCTTCCCGGCCGGAAAGGACGGGCAATGTTGCATTCCTCAGACTGGGTTCGCAATTGCTGGTGGGGAAAAGATTCGATGCGACGAACTGCAGCGTCAAAACTCGACGAAGCGAGTGTCTGGCGGAGAAATTCAATTTGCTGTTGAAGGAGTGGTGGCTCGTGCGTCCATTTCGGCACGACTGGCATTTGGGCCGAGGCGCGGGCGTCAAAGAGCAGCTGGCTTGTTTGAGCGGAGATATACTCCAACATCCGTTGATACTCATCGCGGTACCGGATTTTAATTGAGCGGACTTCGACATAGCCCGTTGCCAGCAGATCCCCAGGCCGACCATCTTCCTCAATGTCGAGCCGCAGCAGGCCACAATGGGAGCCAGTCTCAATGCGGCCGATGTCGTTGTCGCCCGACGTACGACTTTTGCGATTTCGAACAACGTTGCCGACGAGTTTAAGATTTCCCGGTCCGGCAAAGGCGGCACGCTGGACGGAATACTCATAACGACCATTCTCCCGAAGTTGGATGGGCTGCTCACCTTGCGCCTTTGCTTCCAGAGCAGTTAGTCTGACTAGGGGGGCCAGTTCAGGGACATCTGTCTGCCAGTCGTCCTCGGGGATGATTTCAACCAGCGCGACCAGTCGTCCATCGGGCGAGCAGCATTCGACGGTTTCCTTGGGCCTTGGGGTGAGGCCGGACATATCAAGCCTCAGCGAAGCTCACAAACCCGTTCGCCTCCAGAATCGCCCACATGCGTGCAATTTTGTCAAAGCTGAGAGGGTAGAGAGCTTCTCTTTTCTCCAACCGGAGTTTTGAAGCCATTCTCGCCGGGTCGAACTTTTCGTCGCCGACTTCTACGGCGGCGTTAACTGCCGTCATGAAATCGTCAAAGCCCTTGGCATGTTTCACCTCATCCTTTTGGACTTTCCAATCGTAGTCTTTCTCGCAGATCGCCGCGAGCGCCCACAATACGCTGGTCAGCTTGTTGCGAGAACCGTGGAGTTTAGGTAGAAGCTTTTGCACTATTTGCGCGTCCATTGCCGCGTGAAAATCGACGGGGCCGCCCCCAGACAGCGTTTTATGGAAATGAAGATAGCGGGCCATCTCCTTCGCCGCACGGAAACCGAACTCTGCGCCGTACTCGCCCAATATTTTAAAGAGGATTATCAGTTCCGCCTTCAGGTTCGCGCGGTCGCCGGGTGCAAGGGTTGCATCGTAGTCCCCTTTCGCTGATTGAACAAATGCGTCGGCAAATGCAGCCCCGTTAAAACCTGCCTGCGAAAGTTTGTCCAAGTTGAGGGTCGCCGGACTTTGCAAAAAATCGGCCATTTCCTCTCCAGAAACACGGAACTCCAGCACATTGGCACGGTCGAGCACTTTCGGCGAAAACATGTATGTTGTCTCATCGACGTTCACCGTGCCAATGACAAAAAGGTTTTGAGGGAACTTGATGGTGTTCGGAACATTGCCTCGGGATTTTGGCGTGCCATTGGTTTCCGTGTCGTGGTGCAACCACAATTCCGTCTCCGATTCGATCAAGGAAAGTACGTCGGCGAAATATCGTTCCACATGAGACAAGTTCATCTCGTCGAGAATTAAGAAATGGGGAAGGTCGGGATGCTTCACAGCCTGCAAAATGATCTTTAGCGCGGTCTGCTGGACGTAACCGCCGTTCAGATTGTCCGGGTAGCCAAGAATGTGCTCATTGCTAGTCCAATCGGCGCCAACTGGCACGATTGCATAACATTCGGGAATGACTTTAGTCCCGCGACTTCTCAATAACGCAAAAGCAGCGGCTTTTAGGTGAGTCAAAAATGCATGAGCAGCCCCGCTATAACTGCTCTGATCTTTGACCGCCTGCACATACGCGGATGGAGTAGTGGTTTCGGCAATCCGATTTTCTGCGATATATTGTGCCCACTCCTCGATCATCGCACGGGGAAGGACAACTTTAGTTGCATCATCACCTTGGGCATTCCAGAATTCAATCGATATTCTATCAGCGTCCTTAACATGATATACAATCCTCTCTCCTGGTATTTGTGCGCCCGGTATAAAAGGATCAGCGGATGCGGATTTCGGGGTAATCCACATAGCGAATGCCTGGGCAAGTTTCGTCTTTCCCGAGCCGGACAGGCCAGTCAGGATAACAAAGCGTTTGGCCAAAAGAGAAGCCGCAAGGCGAATCGCGGTTGCTGTTTTGACGCGGAACCCACATGATTGACAGTCCGTGGCAAATTTCGCCGGAAGCGTTTACGATCTCTCTTGCCGCGGCTCCCACTTATGGGATAATCCCATTATGAAATTGGTCGCCGGCAAGAACGGACGAATCTGCTCCGCTGAGTTGTTCCCCCCGCGCACGGCCTTTGACGCCTCCCGCCAGGCGGACGGGAGCGTGCGCATCGTACAGTTGGTGGAAAAGGAAGTTCCGTTGGTAAAACCCATTCGCACACGGGAAGGTTTCTTGATGCTGCCGGTTAAAGTCAGCCGGGAGTCCATCCGCGCAGCCCTCCGCGCCGACCACGATGCTCAATGAAAGATTATTGGGATAGTTCAAAAGTCATATTGGATCCTCCAGAAAGAACCGCACGTTTATGAGTAGTTTATCCCGTTCCGTAGAGCGCCGATCGATTAACAATTCTCGACTGCGCCGCAAGAGAATGAGTGATTTTATCCTGGCGCCATGGCGGACGGCGCTTCTTATGACGCTGGCTTTGGCGGCGGGGGTGCAAGCCGCCGATTCGCCAGCGGGGTCCATCCGCGCGCTCCAGAATTCCGCTATCGTGAGCAGAGGCCCCGACGGCCAGCTTGCCGTCATGAAAAAGGACGGCACGCCGATCAACGGTCTGAAACTTTCGCAATATGACGCGCTGATTGACTCTCCTAACATTGCCGCAGGCGCCGACGGCGTGATTCATGTCGCTTTCATCGAAAGACAATTGGCCTCCCCATTCACCCTGTTCGTCTATCACCGCCAAAGCGCGGACGGCGGCAAGAGTTGGTCGGAGCCGAAGAACTTGTCCGAGGATATGCCCAACATTGCCGTCGGAGGCTGCCGTTTGCTCGTCGATGCGCGGAATCGAGTATATGTCGTTTGGCGGTCTGGCTTGGGGCTCTATTTTTCCACCGGCAATGGCTCTGATGTCAACCTGGTTTACCGCGTTCTGAACCAGGGCAAGTGGTCCAAGATCATTCCGATTCACCCGCCCGGCTCCGCCACCGCTCAGAACGTGGGCGCCCTTTTTTCTTTCGCAGCCATTGACGGGGCGGGCAATGCGCAAGTCGCGTGGAATGCCTGTCCGAATCCGTTTCGGCCCGAATTAACCGTGAACGGCATGGGCCTGCCAGGGGTGGGCAATGGCTTGGTCTTCCAAGCCAGCCTCAACGGCTCGAGTGCGACCCCGCCGAAGCAAGTTTACATGACGCCAGTCACAACGAATTCCAACGGCGGCGCCTATGACAAGATGTGCGATGACTTAAGCGACCTCGACGGCTACTTCGATGGCACTGGCGCGCCCCACTTCATCGCGATCGTCCGGCCAGTCCGCGGCGGGGACAACGGCTCGCCCATCGACTTGATCGAAAACGGCAAGCAAACGCCCGCGATCAATCTTCCCAGCCCGTACATGGAAACCTGGTTCACCCCCCCGAAGCTGCTGCTGGACGCGCAGGGCCGCCGCCACATTATCGCATTCTACCACGCGGGAGAGCATCCCGCTTTCCGCGATTATTTGGTGGGTTCCGACGACGATCCCACCGTCATCCTGACGGCAAAAGGCAAGTCCGCGACCTGCATGGGCTTTCAAGCCTATCAGGGACCCGGCGGCCAGATGGCCGTTGTCATGCAGACAACCGAAGCTGGCTACAACGACAGCGGCGACAGTTGGGTTTCCACCAGCGACGGGACTGCGTGGTCACAGCCCGTGTGCGTCACCGGGAACGCGGCGCGGGCGAATTACGTCGCCAAAAACAAGGGCGCACTGCTGACGGTTGGCACGGGCGACCATTACGGTCCCGGAGCCGGAGCCATCGCGTTCGACAAAGACGGCCACCTGCTGCTCGCCCTCGTCAACGTGAAAACCGGGTCCTTCGGACTCAGCGCCGGGGGCGTCCTGTACGCCAGCGGCAGTTCCTCTTCCCCGATGCTTTTCTTCTATAAATTCTGAGCATCCTCGCGGGCCGCGCTGACGAAGAAGGTTGCCTTTTTACATGAGTGTCCCGAAAATTAAAGACGCACGGCAATCGAGCAAGGCAATTACCACATGATTTTCGCCGGATATTTTGAAAACGCTTGGTCACGAGTGACTATGATCATCCTATCGGCAACCGCCTGCGCGATCAGCAACCGGTCAAAAGGATCACGATGATGAAACGGCAAACCCGCCAGCACATTCAATTGCGCACAAGAAATCGGCAGCAGTTCAAAGCCGTTGACTTCGAGTTGCCGCGGAAAAACTTCATCGAACGGAAGTGGCAATTTCAATTTCTCCAAACTTAATTTCAACGCGATTTCCCAAAGGCTCGCCGCGCTGACGAATTTCTCATGCGCCGGGTTTTCAATGTTCTCGCGGGCGGCCGCGCTCAATTGCGAATCGTTGCCGACGAACCAAAGCACTGTGTGCGTGTCCAGCAGCAGCTTCATCGCATATACTCTTTAAAGTCATCCAGAGGCGCGTCAAAATCCGGCGAGAGCCAAATTCTCCCAGGCAAACTTCCCGCCCGCGCGCGCGAGTGATGGGGCGAGGACACTGCGGAAAGCTTTGCTTTCGGCTGCCCATTTTGCGTGATGGTAAACTCCTCGCCGCCTTCGACCTGTTTGATCAAATCCGCGAGGGTTGCCTGGGCTTTTTCAAGGGCAATTGTTTGCATAGCGCCAAAACTGTAACCCGCATTGCAGGGCAAGACCAATCCAATTCGTGGCCCGATTCGAGCATGGGCGCGGCCCGCCTCACCTCAATGGCAAAGGCCTTTCAAGGCTTGCGGGCGTGAAGGACGCGGGTGGGGATGACGAAGAGAAAATAGGGGCCGGCAGCTTGAATGTCCGGCCATCCCAATGCGCGCAGGATTTGTTCATACTCGGCCACATGGCGAATGTCGGCCAAGGCCAGCCGTCCGCCAGGCCTGAGCACGCGGGCCATCTCGCGAATGGCTTGCTGGCGCTGCGCAGGCTCGTAAAGGTTGTGGATGGCGAAACTGGAAAGGACGACATCAAACGAATCGGCCGGGAATGGAATTTCTCGCGCGTCGGCCTTCAATAATTCCACCCGATTGGCGACGCCCTCGCAGCGCGCATTTTCCATGGTGGCTTCGGCGGAGTTGGCTTTTTGGTCTTCCTGGGACCAGATGTCGATCCCGGTCGCCCGGCCCGAGGTGAGCCGTTTGGCCGCGCCCAGCAGCATCAACCCGTGGCCGCAGCCGACGTCCAGGACGCGCTCATCGCCGCGCCATGGGATGGGGCTGAGAATTTTGTCGCGCAAACGCAGTTTGCCCACTTTGCTGCCCCAAAGCATGACCGCAGCCTGGCCCAGAAAACCGCCGCCCATGCAGAGCGCGGGAGCGATGACATATCCGGCCCAAGGCAGCCGATGCGATTGGCCAAGGATCCACCAGACCACGGCCACTCCAACGCCGACGGTTCCCATCAGAATCATCCGCAGCACGACGGCGGGGGCGTCGATCCCATAATTCGCGGATTTGGACGAGGGTTTCAAGCCTCTATCGTTTTTGCTTACGTCCCAACGCTGACTAATTCCTCGTTGGTGGCCACGTTGATGATCTTGAATTGCTCGGCATGGAATGATGGCTCGGGACGGAAGGACAGCTTGCCGAAGTAGCGCTTCTCCATGTCAATGATCAGCTTCTCGTCTTCGGTGCGCAGGCGTTCCAGCACGGTGGGATGGACGGCGATGCGGAGTTGGAAATCGGACTCGTCGCGGGAGCGTTTTTTCAGGATCTCGTTCAGTTTGCGCTGGATTTCCACGCTCATGGTGATGGTGCTCTTGACCTTGCCGCGGCCGTTGCAATACGGGCAATCGTCATAGACGGCTGCGCGCACGCTCTCGGAGTGGCGTTGCCGGGTCATTTCCATCAGCCCCAGTTGCGAGATGGGCAGCACATGGGTTTTGGCGCGGTCGCGGCGCAAGCCTTCTTTGATGCGTTGATAAACCTGCTGCTGGTCGCGGCGCGATTTCATGTCGATAAAATCGAGCACGATCAGGCCGCCCATGTTGCGCAGGCGAAGCTGCCGGCAAATTTCGTCGGCCGCCTCGCTGTTGACGCGCAGGATGGTCGATTCCTGGTCGCGATTGCTTTTATGGCGTCCGGTGTTGACGTCGATGGCGACGAGGGCCTCCGTTTCATCTATAACGATATAGCCGCCGCTTTTCAAGTGGACTTGGCGCGAAAAGGCGTTCTCCAGTTGGCGGGTGATGTTAAAGCGGTCAAAGATCGGCTGGTGCTCGGCGTAAAGTATAATTTTGCTGGCCGCTCGCGAGGAAATGCGCGAGATCATGGTGCGGATGCGATCAAAGGCCTGCGGCGTATCCACCACGACGCGGGCGACGTCCTCGGTCAGAAAATCGCGGACGGTGCGCTCGATCAAATCCGGTTCCTGGAAAACGCAGGAGGCGGGCGGCTGGCTCTTGATCTTGTCCTGAATCTCTTTCCATTGCTCAAGCAGGATGGCGAGGTCCAGGATAAAATAGCGCTTCTGCTGGCCTTCGCCTGCGGTGCGCATGATGACCCCCATGCCTTCGGGGATGTTGATTTCGCGCAGGATTTTTTTGAGCCGGGCGCGTTCTTCAGGGTTCTCGATTTTGCGCGAAATGCCGCTTTGATCGGAGTTGGGCAGGAGCACCAAAAAGCGCCCCGGCAGGACCAGGTTGGTCGTGACGCGCGGGCCTTTGGTGCCGATGGGGCCTTTGGTGACCTGCACGATAATCTCGCTGCCCGGCGGGTAAAGGCGCGGGATGTCCTTCTGCGTGATGCGGGGGCGGTCGCGCCGCTTGTTCTCGCGCTCGACGACTTCCACGCCGCTGTCAAAACTAGTGGGAACAATGTCCCAATAGTGCAGGAAGGCGTTTTTCTCGAAACCAATATCGACAAAGGCCGCCTTGAGGCCGTCCTCAAGATTGCGGACTTTGCCTTTGAAAATGCTGCCAACCAGGCGTTCTTCGGTGGTGCGCTCGATAGTGAACTCTTCCAGCCGGCCATTTTCATGCAAAGC
>Ga0209483_1002666_pt1 | contig 12259 bp, 11 predicted proteins | sample NGEPerA_FD_184508 | JGI IMG/M metagenome (GOLD analysis project Ga0209483, IMG submission 184508) | Arctic peat soil microbial communities from the Barrow Environmental Observatory site, Barrow, Alaska, USA - NGEE PermafrostL2-A... | ecosystem: Environmental > Terrestrial > Soil > Wetlands >... | reverse complement strand
ATTGAGGCCATCGCGTCGGGAGCGCCGCTCCGCCCGGTTTCAGTCGGGGGCGGCGGGGGGGAGGCGGAGCGGCGCTCCCGACGCGATGGCCTCAATAAGCCGGTTCGAAACGATACACGTACTGCATGGTGCCGGTCTGAAGGACCTGGGGGTATTCGAAGTCCTTCAGCTTTTCGACCAGGCAGTCGCTGACCTCTTTGTTGTTCAGCGTGCCGCCGGTGACCTTGACCGAGGTCGCCCTGCCGCCGGGCGCGATCGTCATGATCACGATGACCGTGCCTTTGAAGGCGCGGTCGTGCTTCTCGTCGAGCACGTCCTGGTAACAGCGCAGCGTCGAGGGATCGCGCTCCTGCAGGAGCAGCTGCACCTCCGCCTCTTTGTCGGGCGAGATGCCGCCGACTTGGGCGGTCGTGTCGTCGGGGTTCTTGACCACCCGGATGCGCTGGACGTCGCCCCCGGAGGTCTCTGCGCAGCCGAGCGCCAGCGCCCCGAGCAGCGCCACCGTGGCGAGCCCAGCACCGAACGTCCCGCGTTTCATTGCACCGGTCATCCACACGCACATGCCCATGACAGCGCCTCCTGGATCGACAGCGACGGTGGCGACCTTAGCCCCTCGGTCAGTCCTTGAGCAAGGCCGAAGCGATCACCATCCGCTGGATCTCGCTGGTCCCCTCGTAGATCTCGGTGATTTTGGCGTCGCGGAAGTGCCGTTCGACGGGGAAATCGGCCAGATAACCGTACCCGCCGAAGATCTGAACGGCCTCCTTGGCGGCCCGGTTGGCGACCTCCGATGCGAACAGCTTGGCCATCGAGGCCTCGGTCGCGTAAGCCCGGCCGCTGTCCTTTTGGACGGCGGCGCGCCAGAGCAGCATGCGGGCGGCGTCGATCTCGGTGCGCATGTCCGCCAGCTTGAACTGGATGGCCTGGTGCTCGGCGATCGCCTGGCCGAAGGTCTTGCGTTCGCGGGCGTAGGCGATGGCATCTTCGAAGGCGGCCCGGGCGATGCCCAGCGCCTGGGCCGCGATCCCGATCCGCCCACCGTCGAGGGCGTGCAGCGCGATCTGGAAGCCGTCGCCCTCGGGTCCGAGCCGCGCGTCGTCGCCGACCGCGCAGTCGGTGAGAAAGATCTGCGCCGAAGGTGCGCCGCGGATCCCGAGCTTGTCGTCGGGCGGCCCGACCTTGAAGCCGGGGGTGCTCGTGGGGACCAGAAAGGCGCTGATGCCGTGGCTGCGTTTGGCCGGATCGGTGGTGGCGAACACCAGCGCCAGATCGGCCACCGGCGCGTTGGTGATGAAGTTCTTGGTGCCATTCAGGATCCAGCCCGCCCCCGAGCGGACGCCGCGCGTCTTCTGCGCCTTGGCGTCGGAGCCGGCCTCGGGCTCGGAGAGCGCGAAGCAGCCGATCTTGCGGCCCGCCGCCAGATCGGGCAGCCACCGCGCGCGTTGCGCGTCATTGCCGGCGGTCAGGATCGGCGCCGAGACCAACGAACTCTGCACCGACATGATGACGGAGGTCGAGGCGCAGGCCCGCGCGATCTCTTCCATCGCCAAGACGTAAGAAAGCGCGTCCATGCCGGCGCCGCCCCAGGCCTCCGGCATCATGATTCCGAGGAGGCCCATCTCGCCCAGCCGCGCGAAGATCTTCCGCGGGAACTCGTGGGTGCGATCGATCTGCGCCGCTTGGGGCGCGATCTCGCGCTGCGACAGGTCGCGCGCCGTGTCGCGGATCAGCTTCTGTTCGGGGGTCAGCTCGAAGTCCATTTTCGATCTTCCAGTCTACTCGCTAGTTGCCGCCAGATTGGCCGGCCGACGGGCCGGTCGATGGGTCGGCCGACGGGCCGGGTTATTTACCCGTCCAGGTCGGCGCGCGTTTGTCGACGAAGGCGCGCATTCCCTCTTCTTGGTCGGCGCTGGCGAAGAGCGCGGCGAAGAGCTGCTGCTCGAAGTCGACCCCAGATTTCAGCGGTAGGTCCCCCCCGCGCAAAATGGCCCGCTTGGCGGCATCCACGGCCAGCGGCGCCTGGCGCGCGATGGCCGCGGCCACCGCGCGCACGCGGGCCAGCAGCTCGGCCGGCTCGACCACCGCGTTGACGAGGCCGATCCGCGCCGCCTCGTCGGCGTCGATGACCGCCGCGCTGTAGATGAGCTCGCGCGCGCGGGCCACGCCGACCCGCCCGATCAGGCGCTGCGTGCCGCCCATGCCGGGGATGACGCCCAGGCCGACCTCGGGGAAGCCCAGCTTCGCGCCGCGCGCGGCGTAGATGAAGTCGCAGGCCAGCGCCAGCTCGCAGCCGGCCCCCAGCGCGAAGCCGTTCACGGCCGCGATCACCGGGATGCTCATCCCCTCGACCAGATCGCACAGCCGACGGCCGTGCTCGGAGAACGACCGCGCACCGATGGGATCGAGCCCGGCCATCGCCTTGATGTCGGCGCCCGCCACGAAGGCACGGTCGCCGGCGCCGGTCAGGATCGCGCAGCGGATCACGCCTTCGCGCTCGACCTCGGTGAGCGCTTTGATGAGCGCGTCGATCGTCTCGCCGTCGAGCGCGTTGCGCGCCTCGGGCCGATTGACGGTCACGGTGGCCACCGCCCCGTCGCGCGCGATGGCGGCGCGCCCGCTCAACGGCCCTCCTCGATGCGGATGGGCGCCGAGGTTTGGGCCGAGCTCGGCGTCGGCGCCGGGTAGTGATAAAAGCCGCGGCCGCTCTTGCGCCCGAGCCAACCGGCCGCGACGTACTGGCGCAAGAGCGGGCAGGGCCGGTATTTCGGATCGCCGAGATCGCGGTGCAGCACCTCCAAAATCGAAAGCGACGTGTCGAGGCCGATCAGATCCATCAGCGCGAACGGACCCATCGGGTGCTTGAGGCCGAGCTGGATCGCCAGGTCCATGTCCTCGACCGAGGCGATCCCTTCGTAGAACGCGAAGCAGGCCTCGTTGAGCATCGGCATCAGCACGCGGTTCACGATGAAGCCGGAGATGTCGCGCGAGACGACCGTCTCCTTGCCGAGACGCTCGGCCAGCGCGCGCGTCGTCTCGTAGGTGCCGTCGGCGGTGGCCAGGCCGCGGATGATCTCGACCAGCTTCATGAGCGGGGGCGGGTTCATGAAGTGCATGCCGATCACCCGCTCGGGCCGCTTCACCGCCGCGCCGATGGCGGTGATGCTGATCGACGAGGTGTTGGTGGCCAGCACGACGCCGCCGCGGCAGACGCGATCGAGGGTGGCGAAGACCTCGCGCTTGGTGCCGATCTCCTCGGTGGCCGCCTCGACCACGAAATCGACGGCCTCCAGCTCGCCGCCGTACAGATCGCAGGGCTCGATGCGCGCCAGCATCTGCGCGCTCACCTCGGGGGTGAGCTTGTTCTTGTCGACCAGCTTGGCGAGCTGCTGGCCGATGGTGGTCCGCCCGCGCTCGGCGATGTCGCGGCCCACGTCGGCCAGCGTGACCGCGAAGCCTTGCCCGGCCGCCAGCTGCGCGATTCCGCGCCCCATCTGACCGGCACCGATGACGCCGATGCGGTTGATGCCGTCGAGGACGCCCATGTTCAGCTCAAGGTAACGTCAGAGTCGCTCGACCGCCAGGGCGATCCCTTCGCCGCCGCCGATGCAGAGCGCGGCCACCCCGCGCTTTTTGCCCGCGTCGCGCAGCGCCGACAGCAGGGTGACCAGCACGCGCGCGCCCGAGGCGCCGATCGGGTGGCCCAGCGCCACCGCGCCGCCCCACACGTTCACCCGCGCCGGATCGAGGCCCAGGAGCTGGTTGTTGACGATCGAGACCACCGCGAAGGCCTCGTTGATCTCCCACAGATCGACGTCGTCCTTGCGCCAGCCAATCCGCGACAGCAGCCGCTCGACGGCGCCGGCCGGGGCGGTGGTGAACCACTCGGGCGCCTGCGCGAATCCGGCGGCCCCCACGATGCGGGCGGCCGGTTGCCAGCCGCGCGTGGCCGCGACGTCCTCCGCCGCCAGCACCAGCGCCGCCGCCCCGTCGTTGATCGACGAGGCGTTTCCCGCCGTGATGGTTCCATCCTTTTGAAACGCCGGCCGCAGCGCGGGCAGCTTCGCGACATCGCCGCGTCCAGGCTCTTCGTCGTCCACCACCACCCGCGGCGGGCCTTTTTTCTGCGGGATCTCGACCGGCGCGATCTCGCCGCGGAATTTCCCCTCGGCCTGCGCCTGCAGCGCGCGCCGATACGATTCGGCGGCGAAGGCGTCCTGGTCGGCGCGCGTGATGCCTTTTTCCCTGGCGCACAGCTCGCCGCACTCGCCCATGTGGACGTTCTGGTAGGCGTCCCAGAGGCCGTCCTGAATCAACGAGTCGATGACCTGCGCGTGCCCCAAGCGATAGCCCTCGCGCGCCTTGGGCAGCAGGTAGGGCGCGTTGCTCATCGATTCCATGCCGCCCGCCACCACCACCTCGTGCTCGCCGGCGGCGATCGCGTTCCGCGCGAAGACCACCGCCTTGAGCCCCGAGCCGCAGACCTTGTTGACGGTCACCGCGCCCACCGCCGCGGGGATCCCGGCGCCGATCGAGGCTTGCCGGGCCGGCGCCTGCCCGATCCCGGCCGGGAGCACGCAGCCGAGATAAACCTCGCCCACGGCGTTCGGCGCCACGCCCGATCGCTCGAGCGCCGCCTTGACCGCGATGGCGCCCAGGCGCGGCGCCGACAGCGAGGCCAGCGCGCCTTGAAAAGAGCCGATCGGGGTGCGCGCCCCCGCCAGGATGACGACGTCTTTCATGTTTCCAATGATACCAGGGATCAAAAAGTAGACGGGTATCCTACATGTCGTATGTTTGCCTGCATGTCGTTACTTCTTCCGGGCGAGCGCCCGCCACGAATCTGGGGTGCCCTGCTGGCCGCCGGCGCGGTCCTGGGCCTTTGCGCCCTCGGCTGCGCCAGCCCCTCTGGACAGACCCGTCGCTTCACGTCTGTGTTCCAGGCGGCCCGTTTCGAGGCGCTGCGGCCGGTCCCCGCGGCCCGCGACGACGGACGCGCGGCGACCGGCGAAGAGGGGGCGGCCTTCGTCGAGAAAGCCCTTCACGACGCGGGCTTTCGCTTCGGCACCGACGGCAGCGCCCGGGCCCTCTGGGGCTACCTGCGCGCCTCGCACCGGGTGGTCTCGGCCGTCGAGGCGCGCCCCGGGGATGTGGTTTTCTTCGACACCCGCGGCCTGACCCCGACCCCGGAATGCGCCGATCACGCGGGCATCGTCGAGAAGGTTGACCACGACGGCCGCATCACCTTTGCCGAAGCCCGCGGCGGTCGGATGCGGCGGAGCTTCGTCGATCCGGCCCGACCGTCGGTCCGGCGCGACGACCGCGGCCATATCCTGAACAGCTTCCTGCGCACCAAGACGGTCGACGATCCCCCCGCGGCCCGCTATTTCGCCGGCCAGATGCTGTGCGGAATCGCCCGCGCCGAGCACCGGGGACACGGCTAATCCGCGTGCCCAGGCGGTATTTGGTTGGCAGCCGTTGCCAACTCGGTTGGCACTAAGTGAGCCCCGCACCCCGAGCTTCCGGGCTTTTGCGATGGCCCACCGGTTGCTGTTCTTTCTGTTCTTTGATGACGCAGCGGCGCCGGCGCCACCAGCTATCGGGTTCACACCACCGTTGCAGTCGAGCTTACCGATCCCTATAATCGCGCAGTTTTGCCCCCCGGGCCGCTAGCGCCCAACGCTTCGAGGAGGATTTCCATGTCGGGTCGTTCTTCGTTCATCTCGCGTCCTTGGCGCCTGCTCCGCTGGGCCGGATTGGCCGCGGCCGTTCCCGCGTTGTGGGCTTGCACCTCCCGAACCCTCGAGGCGCCCGTCGTCACGCCGACGCAGTCGGTCACCCAGAAGGTGACCCAGAAGATCAACAGCGACATCGACATCTTGTTCATGATCGACAACTCGTCGTCCATGACCTCGATGCAGACGAAGCTGCTCGCCCAGCTTCCGGTGTTCATGCAAGTCCTCGCGGCCCTGCCGATGGGCCTGCCCAGCGTCCACGTCGCCGTGGTCTCGTCCGACATGGGCGCGCCCAGCGACACCGATATCGGCTGCGCCATGACAACCGCATCCAGCGACGACGGCAAGTTCTATACGGCGCCGGAGGGAACCTGTCCCTCGAACGACTTCAATACCCCGACCGACCTGTTCATCACGGACGACGCGGCTGGCGACACCAAGAACTTCTCCGATCCCGACAACGGGACCGGTGCGGGCCTCGCGAAGGTTTTCCAGTGCATCGCTTTGCTTGGTTCGACTGGTTGTGGCTTCGAGCACCAGTTGGCCTCGATCGACCGCGCGCTCGGCTCCGACGGCAATGGCGGTCCCACGGATCCCATGTTCCTGCGGGCGGATGCCTACTTGGGCATCGTGATGCTCACCAACGAGGACGACTGCTCGGCACCGACATTGAATTCGGGGGACTGGCCGATCTACTCGCTGAACGGCGGCGATGATAGCCTCTCGGGGCTGAATGCAGGGCCGGGCGGTCCACTCGGCAACTACCGCTGCAACGGCAAGCCGTTCGGCGGCCACAGATGCCAGGATCTCAGCGCGGGCAGCACGGACATGTCGCCGCAGCTGCCTCCGCTCATGGAGCCGGCCGACGCCATCGCCAACAACGACATGGTCACCTATTCAAATTGCATACCCGACGACCAAGCCGACTCGGGGGACGAGTTGACTCCGGTCGCGACCTTCGTCTCGCACATCAAGAGCCTCAAGAGCGATCCCGCCAATCAGATCCTGGTGGCCGCCGTCACCGGCGTGAACGCTGTAGCGGGCAGCAACCCACCGGTGCTGGCACCCACGCCTTACACCGTGACTTGGGCGCTAGGCACGGGCCCGTCGGCCAACGAGAAGATCCCCAACGTCAACCACCTTTGCGGCCCCACCACCGATGGCAGCTTCGCCGATCCGGCCGTCCGCATCTCGGCATTCGTGAATGCCTTCGGAGCCAACGGCGTTCTGGCCTCAATCTGCGACACCAGCTACTCCAGCTCGATGGCCGCCATCGCGGCGAAGATCGGCGCGCTCATCACCCCCAAGTGCATCTCGGGGACGATTCAGCAGATCAATGGCGAACCGAATTGCACCGTCACCAACGAGTTCAAGGTCAACGGCAATTCCACGCAACTCTACAAAACCATTCCGGCCTGCGCGGACAACGGGGGCGCCGCGCCCTGCTGGCAGTTCCTGGCGGCCAACGATCCGAACAACAAGTGCGGCGGTGTCGGCCAAGCGCTCTCCGTCAGCACCGATCCGGCGAACCCGACCCCGGACAGCCTGGATAGCTCAATCCAGTGCTCGACCTGCGTGGCCGGCATCCCCACGGCCGGATGTCCCTGCCTGGGCACCAGTGCCGACGTCGCCGGCTGCATCTGAGCTGAAGCAAGCAAGAACCGGACGCGCCGGGCGGATCGCTTCGCGATCCCCGGCGCGTTCTCATTTCGTAGATCCCGGCGCTACCGCGTAGACTTTGAAGGTGCTGGAGCGCTTCCGGGCCGGGACGGGCGACAAGTCGCCGCTCTCCATCGCGGGCGACAGCCGCGGCGTGCTCTGCCTGCACGGCATCACCGGCACCCCGTACGAAGTGCGTCCGCTGGCGGAGGCCTTCGGCCGCCTGGGCTGCTCGGTCGAGGCGCCGCTGTTGGCCGGCCACGGCGGGACGCTGGGTGAGCTGGCGCGTACCAACGGGGACGACTGGCTGCGCTCCGCGGAGTCGGCCCTGGACCGGTTGCAGGCCCGCGTGGGCGGCGCGCCCGTCGCGATCTGCGGCTTTTCGATGGGCGGCCTCCTGTCGCTGCGCCTGGCGCACCGATTTCCCGAACGGATCTCGGCGCTGGTCGTGATGGCCGCGCCGCTGCGGCTCCGCCGCATGCAGGTGACGGGGATCCGAACCGTTTCGCGCCTGCCTCTCGATTTTTGCGCGCTGCCGGGCGTCTGCGTCCCCAAGCTCAATGGTTCAGACATCTCGGATCCCGCGCTTCGCTACACGAACCCCGGCCTGCGCGCGTTTCCCCTGGCCGCGCTCAAGGCGCTGGTCGACCTGATGGACGCCACCCGCGCCGACCTGCCGTCGATCCGCACCCCGACGTTGGTCGTGCACGGCCGCCAGGACCACACCGTTCCCATGGACGACTCCCTGGAGCTGACCGGCAGCCTCGGCAGCGACGTGATCGAGCGCCTGTGGCTCGACAAATCCTTCCACATCGTGACCCTGGACGTCGAACGCGCCCTGGTCGCCGAAACCGCCGCGCGCTTCTTCGCCAGGCACGCCGGCTGGTCCGCCGCCGCGCGCGCCGTCTAATCGTCGTCTCGTCGAGTCTGCCGAGTCTGCCGGCGATCCCGTGGCCGTCGATCGATGGTAGCGTAGGCGTCGCCGTGCAGGACCTGGTGGTCGCGATCGATCAGGGGACGACCGGCACGACCGTGCTGGTGGTCGACGCCAAACGGACCGTGCGCGGGCGCGGCTATCGCGAGCTCCCGCAGATTTACCCGCGTCCGGGCGAGGTCGAGCACGATCCGGAGGCGATCTGGGCCTCGGTGACGGGAGCGCTCGGCGACGCGCTGGGCGGCGTCGAGGTGCGGCGAATCGCGGCGCTGGGGATCACCAACCAGCGCGAGACGACGCTGCTCTGGGAACGCGCCGGCGGCAAACCGGTCGCCAACGCCATCGTCTGGCAGGACCGCCGAACCGCGCCATTCTGCGCGACGCTCAAGGCGGCCGGGCACGAGGCGGCGGTGCGCGAGCGAACCGGTCTGGTGCTCGATCCCTATTTTTCGGCCACCAAGATCCGCTGGCTGCTCGACGATGTCGCGGGGTTGCGGACGCGGGCCGAGGCCGGCCAGATCGCCTTTGGCACCGTCGACAGCTTCCTGATCTGGCGCCTGACGGGCGGCAAGGTGCACGCGACCGATACCACCAACGCCTCGCGCACGCTGCTCTGCGATCTGCGGACGCGCCGTTTCTCCGACGAGCTGTGCGCGCTGTTCAACATCCCGCCGGCGCTGCTGCCGGAGATTCGACCCTCGGCCGGGCGTATCGGCGAGACGCGCGGCGTGACGGGTCTGCCCGACGGCATTCCGATCGCGGGCGTGGCGGGCGATCAGCAGGCCGCCCTCTTCGGCCAGGACTGCACCGAGCCGGGCGACGCGAAGTGTACCTTCGGCACCGGCGCCTTTCTGCTCATGAACGTCGGCGCCGAGCCGCGCATGTCGTCGCGCGGTCTGCTGTCGACGGTGGCCTGGACGCTGGAAACGCCGTCGGCGCGCGGAACGGCCTACGCGCTGGAAGGGAGCGCCTTCGTGGCCGGCGCGCTGGTGCAGTGGCTGCGCGACGGCCTCGGCATCATCGCCAAGGCGCCCGAGATCGAAGCGCTGGCCGCCTCGGTGCCCGATTCGGGCGGCGTCACCATCGTCCCCGCGCTGACGGGCCTCGGCGCGCCGCATTGGCGGGCAGAGGCGCGCGGCCTCATCGCCGGGATCACCCGCGGCACCACCCGCGCCCACATCGCCCGCGCCGCGCTGGAGGCGATTGCGCTCCAGAACGTCGACCTGGTCACCGCCATGCAGGCCGACGCCGGCCGCACGATCAACAGCTTCCGCGTCGATGGCGGCGCCTCCGCCAACGATCTCCTCATGCAGATCCAAGCCGATCTTTTGGGCGTGCAGATCTTTCGCCCCGAGATGGTCGAGTCGACCGCGCTCGGCGCCGCCAAGCTGGCCGCCCTCGGCGTCGGTCTTCCGCCGGTCGACAAAGGCGGCGAGACCGCCCGCATCCGCCTCTTCACCCCGACCATGCCGGCCGAGACACGCGCCCGGTTGCTGGCCCGCTGGGCCGGCGCGGTCGGACGGGCGTAGGCGAGACGATTGTTCAGAGCGGGCGCACCAGCTTCGACGCAGTGCGCATTTCCGGAAGGGGGCTGTCGGATCGGCGCAGCCGGGCGGGCTGAAAACCGCCTACCCACCCCCTCGGGCGGCGGGGCGCTTCGGAAAGGGCCGCCGGCTGAGCTGGCGGGCGGAAAAGGGCTTGATCGAGAGGCGCGCTATTTGCGAACGTGTAGGTTTCTAATGTCGGCGACGCCCCTCACCGGAGACCCTACGGCTCTCCCGCTCGCTTCGTGCGCCGTCACGCACCCGGGACGCCAGCGCAAGGAGAACGAGGACACCTTCGGGAACTTCATCGACGGGCGCCTGTTCGTCGTGGCGGACGGGATGGGGGGCCACAACGCGGGCGCGGTGGCCAGCGCCATGGCGGTCGACGCCATCGAGACCTTCTTCCGCTCGTACCACGCCGAGCCGCACCAGGTCTGGCCGCACCCGGTGGATCGCTCGCTGTCGCTGGCCGCCAACCTGTTGCGGATCGGCATCAAGGTCGCCAACGATCAGATCCGCGCCGCCGCCGCTCAGGACCGCGCGCGGGCCCGCATGGGGACCACCGCGGTGGCGATGGCCATCGGCGAGGAGCAGCTGGCCATCGCGCACGCCGGCGACAGCCGCGCCTATCGGATCCGCGCCGGCGGGATCAAGCGCCTCACGCGCGATCACTCGGTCGCCGAGGAGATGCGCGCCGCGCGGCCCGAGATGACCGACGAGGAGATGGCCACTTTCGCGCACCGCAACGTGGTCACCCGCAGCCTGGGGAGCAAGGACGAGATCGAGCCCGCCATCTACGTGAACCGCTTCCAGCACGGCGACCTGTTCCTGCTCTGCAGCGATGGTTTGTGGGGGGTGGTGCCCGACGGGAAGATTGCCACCATCATTCGGGGAGCGCCCCATCTGGAGGACGCCTGCCAGCTCTTGGTCGATGCGGCCAACGAAGCCGGCGGCCCCGACAACATCACGGCGCTGCTCGTGCGGGTCGGTTGAACCGGCGATCGGCTTTCAGCCATGACCCAGCCATGACCCAGCGATGATCCGAGCGCTGGTCGACGAAAAACGCATCCTGGTGTGCGTCGGTCCGGGCGGGGTCGGCAAGACCACCACCGCGGCGGCGATCGGCGCGCTGGCGGCGCGGCGCGGGCGGCGGACGCTGATCTGCACCATCGATCCCGCGCCGCGGCTGGCGGACGCGCTGGGCCTGGGCGGCATCGGCCTCGGTCCCGATCCGCGCGCCGTGCCGCCCGCCGCCTGCCGCGCGCTCGGGATCCCGGACGACGGGACCGAGCGCCTGTTCGCCGTTCGCCTCGACACCGAGAAGACCTTCGCCCGCTTCGTCGAGTCGGAGGTCGCCGATCCCGCCATGCGGCGGCGGATCTTCGACAACACGATCTACCGCCAGATCACCACCGCGCTCACCGGCTCGCAGGAGTACGCGGCGACCCTGGCGCTCTACGACCTGGCCCGGAACGGCGGGTTCGATCTGATCGTGCTCGACACGCCGCCCACCGCCAACGCGCTGGATTTTCTCGACGCGCCCAAGCGGATCGCGGCGGCGATCTCCAGCCCGGCGATCAAATGGTTCGCGCGGCCCCCGGCCGGCGCGGCGGGCGCGGCGCGGTTTTCTTTCCAGCGGCTGTGGGCGGGCGGCGCGCTGGTGGTGCGCCGCCTGGCCAAGCTGGTGGGCAGTCAGTTTCTGGACGACGTGACGGCCTTCTTGGTCGATTTTCAGGGGGTCCTGGGTGGTTTTCTGAACCGGGCCACCGCCATCGACCGGCTCTTGCGGGGCGACGACGTGTCTTTTCTGTTGGTGCTGGCGCCGGCGGCCGCTGCGGTCGAGGAGGCGCTGTATTTTCACGCGCGCCTGCGCGAGGCGGGGGTGCCGCTGGGCGCCTTCATCGCCAACCGCGTCGCGCCCGCGCCGGGGATGGTCGACGGGGGCGCGCTGGCCGAGGCGTTGCGTGCCGAGACGGCGTTCGCCGATTTGTCGCCCGCGGCCATCACCGAGGCGGCCGCCCGCCTAGAACCGCTGGCCCGTGGGTTCGCGACGCTCCACACGTCGGAGCGTCAGCAGCTCGAGCGGTTGTCGGCCCGCGCGCCCGCCACGGCCATCACCCGCGTCCCGCGGCTCGATCACGACGTGGACAACCTGGTTGAGCTGCGCGTCGTGGGCGATTCGCTGCTCGCCGGTTGACGGACGGCCGGCGTTGCCAGCCGTCCAGCATCTGGTCGAGCGCCGGGGCGGACGAAGCTGGGGCGGCGAACAGCAGCGCGACGGCGTCGCCGCGGCGCTCGAGCGCATAGAGGCCGTGCGGGGTCGCGAAGAGGGTGCGCCCTTCGAGGACCGGGGGGGCGAGGGGCGCGGTGTGCGGGCTGGATTTTTTCGC
>Ga0209483_1002664_pt1 | contig 12262 bp, 13 predicted proteins | sample NGEPerA_FD_184508 | JGI IMG/M metagenome (GOLD analysis project Ga0209483, IMG submission 184508) | Arctic peat soil microbial communities from the Barrow Environmental Observatory site, Barrow, Alaska, USA - NGEE PermafrostL2-A... | ecosystem: Environmental > Terrestrial > Soil > Wetlands >... | reverse complement strand
ATGCGCGACAATCCCCATTATGCGGGTTATCTCGCAATCTTCGGTCACGGCGAATGCTACGGCGGCCCCGGGCATTGCGATCTGCCGCCGCCGCGCGCGCGCGCCTATGACGAGCGGCCGCGCCACCACAATACGCCGCGCAATCACCGCATCGACGTCACGGAAGCTGCGAGGGCGTTGCTGGCGAAATCCGACGAAGTGCAGATCACGCTTGTGGTCATCGGGGTCGACTACCGGGAGGAAAGCGATCTGCTCAGGCTCGAAGGCGTATCGCTGAATTTCCTCGACTAGCATTGAAGCGGAGGCGGACGTGGCGACCTACCGGATACATCCAGGCATCGGCATCGCGCGGCTCGGCAACAGCGAGACGGAGTTCTATATCGCGCCCGAGACGCCGGCCGGCCTGCCGCAGGCCTGCGACGCGCTGGGCAATCCGCTCTACCAGGCCGATGGCATCACGCCAGTGCTGGTGACGAATTTCCGCGACGCCGAGGGCCGGATCAAGCGCCAGGCCGCGCGCTTCCAGGTGTTCGTCTATGACGAGGTGTCGCCGCACGGCCGCCCGCTCAATATCGGCAACCGCGTCGAAGGTGGCGGCAATGCCGGCACGCTGGTCGATATCGAGTGGCAGGTCTATGTCGCCAACAAGAAGGCCTGCTGGTACCAGTTCGACACCAGCCAGGGCGAGCACGGTTATCCCGACGATTATCCGCGACGCAACGCCGATGTCACCGACCGCGATCGCCTCATCATCGATCCCGGCCCGCGGATCGTCAACCACACCAGCAAGCGCCGCGCCTCCTTCGATCGCAGCGGCGAGGGCAATTATGCGACGACGTTTCCGCCCCCGGGCCTGACGCCGTTCTCGATCGACACCCTCGGCGAGATGATGGCCGACGATTCCGGACGGCTTCTCGTGCTCGGCGGCCATGGCCGCTCGGGCAGCGAGAAGTCGGGGCCCGGCGAGCCGCATATCACGAACTATGCCAACAATGACGGCTGGTACGACGACACTTCAGACGGGCCCGTGATGGCGCGTCTGGTGATGTACGCGGAGAATGTCGGCAAGGTGCGCTATGTCGATGTGGACTATCCGGCATGGGTGGTCGCCAGCTATCCGCGTTACGTGCCCGTCGTGCTCGACATGGTGACGATGGATGAGGTGCTGTACGACCTGTTCATACGCGAATTCGCCGACGACACGGCGCTCTACGGCGTGCAGAACACGTTCGACCAGCCGCAGCACATCGATTTTCACAACGAAGCCGCGCTGCGGCAATGGCGCGACGGCCGGCTCGCCTGGAACCGGGCCTACAAGCCCTGGTTCTATCGCGACATCTGGCCGATCCTGTATCGGCCCGACCAATTCCGCTACCTCAGCAACATCCTCGGCCAGTCGAATTTTCCGCATGACCAGCAGCAACGCGGCATGTTCGATCCATGCAAGCTGTCGAAGACACCCAAGCTTGATACGCCACAGGCCGCCGCGGCTGCGGAGAAAGCGGGATTGCCGAGGCCGAGGGCGATCGAAATGGTGCCGGAGCAGGGACCGCCGCCGCGCCGCACGGTTTACGATGCGCATGGCCGCGAACTCGACGATCCCTACGGGCCGATGCGGCAATATCTGTTCGGGCTGCTGCGGCTTGCCGGCGAGGAGAACGAGTTTCACGTCGAGGACCGCATCAGCAGCCGGCTGCATAACCTGCCGCTGATGCCGATGCTGTGCGGCGACAATTGCCTGACCAACACGGCACCGTCGAAATTCCTCCGCCTCACCGATTATCAGCTGTTCATCCTCAGGCAGTGGGCGCACGGCCATTTCATCAACGAGATCGACGAAGGCTGGCTTCAGAGCCCGCCCTATAATCCGTTCGAACCCTATCCGACCACGCCGCCGGCAACCGGGCGGCAGCTCGACCGCGGCGTGCTGTCGAATGCGCTCGGCGGCGCCTTCAGCCCGGGCGCCGAGGTCAACTGGATCATGCGCAATCCGTCGATCTACTGGGCGCCGTACCGGGTCAAGGCGGATCGCTCGGTCTCGAATTTCCTGGTGACGGCGGCGCAGTCGAATACCTCGACCGGCATGGCGATGGACTATTCCTTCAACGTCGAAAATCCGCTCAGCCAGGACAGCAATTTCGACGTCGGCCTGCAACCGGGCGATATGACCAAATACATGGCGTTGCCCTGGCAGACCGACTTCAACGAATGCACAACCAATCCGACCGACGTCACCTATGCCGACTGGAACAACATCTATCCGGACAGTGCGCACGACAGCCGTATGGCCAAGGATCGCAGGGTCGTGGATATCATGTGGTGGCCCGCGCACCGTCCGCTGCAGTATTCGCAGGTCGTTTCGGTCGACCAGGGGTCACCCAGTTACAGCTGGCTGAACTGGAGCAGCGGCGTGCAGCAGACCAACCAGGGCGACCTCAAGATGGTCACCGAATGGGCGAACCTGCCGTTCCTCATCCGCAATCCCTATCTCGCCGCCAAGGACCTGATCACCGCGCCATCCGATCTCTCGGGCGGTCCGCGCTACGTCAGCATCGAACCGATCAAGGGCAGCTGAATCCGGGAGCTGCATATGCAACGGAGAATTCCATGAGCGATAACCCATTCGTCGGCAGTTGGACCTACCGCAGCCTGCTCAACGACGCCGACCTCAATACCGATTTCGACGCGCTGGAATTCGGCCGTGGCACCATCGTGATCAACGATGCCCCGATGCAGCTTTTGACCGGCACCATCGGCGGCCCGGGCTGGTCGCTGGCGCTCAAGGGCTCCCGCCAATACGGCAACCCGATGCATGTGCGCTTCCAGGGCAAGGGCATCGTCAACGGCGAGGAGTGGATCTACGACTATGACGGCTATCTGGTGCCGGCATGGCCGAACGGCGTGCAGCAGGTGCCGGCGATGGTCGGATCGATCGTGCGTACCGTTCCGCATTCCGGCAGCGCGCCGAAGGGCGGCGGGCCGCCGCCGATCAATCCGGCCGGCGTGGTCGCCTCCTGGTATGCGGTACGGGCGAGCTAAAGTCTTGGCCGACTTCGATGTCCTGATTGCAGGGGCGGGGCCCGCGGGCGCCGCAACCGCAATCTCGCTTGCGGATTTCGCGCCGGAACTGCGGGTGTGCATCGCCGACGCGCCCGCGACGGATGGCTTGCGGGTCGGCGAGACGGTACCGCCGCAGGTCAAGCCGCTGTTGCAACATCTTGGATTATGGCCGGCATTCGAGGCCGATCGGCACCGCCCGTCCTACCGCATGGTGAGCGCATGGGGCGGACCGGAGCTGGTCAGCAGCGAATTCCTGTTCCGGACCCAGCAGGTCGGCTGGCGCCTCGATCGCGCGCGATTCGACGCCATGATGCAGGCCGCGGCGGCGGCGCGCGCAAGCACCATCGCCGCGAAGATCGATGCGGTAGTGTTCGAGGGCTCGAACTGGCGCGTGCGCCTGAGCGACGGCGCGCGCCATACCGCCCGCTTTGTGGTCGACGCCACCGGGCGCGGCAGCACCGTGGCGCGCGCGCAAGGAGCGCGATTGGAGACGCGCGACCGGCTGGCCGGAAGCGTCATGCTGTTCGAAGACGCTCCCGATGACGGCGCCGGCCCATTGATCGAAACTTTTGGCGGCGGCTGGTGGTACACTGCGGCACTGCCGGACGATCGCCGCATCGTGGCCTGCATGAGCGATGCCGACCTCATGCGCCCCCTCGGCATCGGCAAGATCGAGGGCTGGACCAAGGCGCTTGGCGAGACAAGCCACGTCCATGCCGCCGTCGGCGCGGCACGGCGGATCGGATCGCCCGCGCTGCGGGCGGCGGGTTCGTGCCGGATCGCGCGCGACACCACGCTGCCGCTGTTATGCGTCGGCGATGCCGCGTCGTGTTTCGATCCGGTGTCGGGGCAGGGCATCTTCAAGGCGCTGCGCGGCGGCATCTTTGCGTCCTATGCCATCGCCGACGCCCTGCGTGTCGGCGATCAAGCCCCGGTGGCCCGGTTTCGCGCGTTCGTGGCGGATGAATTCGCGACCTATCGCGAAACCTTGAGCCATTATTACGGCCTTGAACAGCGCTGGCCGGACCGGCCGTTCTGGCGCCGTCGCGCCAGCGCGTTGCGCGGCGCGGCTGTGGAAGAGCCGGCGACCGTTGGCGCTGGCGCCTAGTCCGGACGCTTCGTTCTGGCTGGGCTCAGGCAACAGCCTCCGCCAACGCGCCGACATATACGAAGCTCGGTCCGGCGGTCATCGTGCTGCTGTCGCCGGCGGGCGTCTGCATCAGGCTGACGGCAATCATCTTGAGCTCGTACATCAGGCCGATCGCGACATCGATCTTGGCGGGCTGCCCGTTGAATGCGGTGTGCAGGGCGTTGAGCAGGTTGCTGTAGGCGTCGCTGAACTGCTCCATCCGGGATCGGGCCTGGGTGCCCGGCGCGAAGTCGGCGATCTTGGGATTGGGCTTCATCGGATAGACCCCGGCGGGATCGAACGGGATTGGATCGCCGCCATAGGCAAAACCGTCCGCGGTCTTGACGATCTTGCGGCCGAAAAAGATCTCGCCGAACTTGTAGTAATGCGCAGGGTCTCCCGGTGACTGGAACGGATCGGTTCTGGTTCCCTCGCCCTCATCGATGATGATCTGGATGCCCTTGTCGGCGGACTTGGCGTTCACAATCGGAAACAGCCGTGCCGCGTCGAACCAGTTCAGGACCTGCTCGGACGCCGGTACGGTGAAAATGGGATCGCCGAACTCTCCGATCTTCTTGATCAGCGCGAGGTAGAATTCGCCGATGGTGGCGAAGTCCGGCACGGCTTGCGCGGTGAGCGTCTTGACCGGGATCGGATGCTCGGGCTTCTCGATCTCCATGAAGATGTCGTGCACCAGCGGCTGCGAGAAGGCCTCGATGCCGACCTTGAAGGTCGACCCGCCGATCGCCATCGGCAGCGGGCCTGGATATTCGGGGATAAAGCCCGGCACATTGATCTTGGGGCGGCCGCCGATCGCGATCAGGATGTTTCCGACGATCGTCATGTGCAGCATTTCTTCCTGCACGATCGAGCGTATCAGCCGCGCGATCTCGTCGTTGGTGCCCGGCTTGAGCGAGAACATCGCGGTGAGGTAAGGCGGGATCGTGCTGTGCTCCAGCTCGATCGCCTTCTGCAGCCAGGGATAAAGGTCCTCGCGCCGGGCCGCAGCCTGCACGGCCTCGACGACCTTGCGGTCAAGCCGGATCATGGGTGCTCCTTTGCGTTGATACGCGCCTCGTATTGCAGGATCACTTCGGTCTTGCCGCGCTTCTGCAGCGGATCGAGATGCAGCGGAATCGGCTCGGGCGCGGCCTGTGCGGGTACCCGTATCGCCAGGGCGACCGGCGCTCCCTTCAGCGGCAGGCCGTCGGCGCCGGGACTGTCGATCCAGTTCAGGATCATCGCGCGCCTTGCATCCGACAGATCGCGGGTAACCGGCATGTGGTTCGGATCCTCTATCGGCAGCGAGAACGCCAGCCGGAGGATCCTGAGGTGCTCGACGACGGAGTCATAGTCGCCGAGATCGACCAGATGCTTGCTCATGATCGGATAGAGATTGCCGTATTGGGTCAGGATCGGCTGGATATCGGCATACCAGGTCGGCGACTTCGGCGCCGTGAACGGGCTGAATGCCAGCACGCTGATGAAATTCCAGAAGCTGGCGATGGTCTGGTCCGGCTGGGTCGTGAGCTGATAGGCGATGCCGTAAAGCTGACCGTCGATATAGCCGCGCGGAACCGGATTTTTGCTGAGGTCGACGGTGAAGTTCAGCGTCGCCTTGCCTTGCGGATCGCATGATAGCTGCGCCGGATAGCTGATCGCGTCCGGTGGAACCGCGATATCCGGCGTGACGACGGGCGGATCGAGCGGGGCATCGCCGGCGCCGGTTCCGCCCATTGGGCCCTGGGTGTCGCTGAAGGCGAGGATGCCCTGCAGGCGCTTGCCGTAGCGCGATGCGTAGAGATCGATCGCGCCGGTCTGGCCGGGCTCGAGGCGGCTGACCATGCTGTCGGATCGCACATACAGGCCGCCGAGCGATTCCTGAACCAGGACCTGGTAGCTGTTGTCGGCTTGGACTTTAAGCAGGAGCAGCGGCCGGCTGACGATATTCGCCGCGATCCAGCCGTCGGCGGCGTAGTCGAATTCCTGTATTCCCGCGGTCTGCGCGTACCAGCCGGATTGCAGGTAATTCACATTGCCGAGGATCGCCACCTGATCGCCCGTGACGGTGCTCAGCAACGTGTCGGTATCGGTTTTGAGCACGGCCATGGTCAGCTGGCCGTTATCGACAAACTTGCCTTCGCCGTCGATGATCGGCAGGCAATTGCCGAAGTCGGCGCTGAGGGTTTTTCGATCCTCACCTTGCATTGGAACGAATAAATGCCGTTGGTGGGAGCCGTCGGATTCTGGCCGGTCGCTGCCACCATCTGGCGCCCGATCACGAAGTGTTTGGGCTCATCGGGCTGACAGGGGCCGATGACGCCTGCCACCAGCCCCAACGTGTAGCGCGAGATCGCCGGATCGCGCGCGTAGCCGTAGAGATTGAAGTTGATGGAGAGGAAGCCCTGCGCCGAGGCGGCGCGCAGCGCGTCCAGCACCTCTGACTTTACCTCGCTTTGCCACACCACGTCACGCAACACCGACTGGTAGATGGCGCCGAGCTTCTGATCCAGCCGCACGCCGGCCTGCTGACGCTGCCACAGATTCATGAAGGCGACGGGGACAAAATCGCCAGTGAATAATGCCTTCTGGCCGCCGCCATCGAGACGCAACTGCATCCCCCAGATCTGCGACACCATTTGCTGCTGCGGATCGAGATCGACCAGTTTTCCGAACACCCGGTCGTCGGCATTCTCCAGCGCCATCCCGATGATTGGGTCCTGCGCGGCCGACACGATTTGCTGGTTGCCCAACCGGGCGCCGGTGATCCGGCAATCGACAAAGCGGAAGATGCCGGTGCCCACGGGATTCCAGCCGCCGTCGTCACCGGTCGTCGAAAGGTCATGGTACTGCTTCTGGAACGTGGCGTTATCGAAATATCGGACGTCGTTGTTGACGGTGGAGACGTCGGCCTGGAATCCGCCGGTGAAAACAAGCCGTGGGACATCGAGATAGCTCACGGGAGAACTCCCTTGGTCTGATCAATCACCCTGCGGCGAGGCCCTGGCGTGAGATGCAAGATAATTTGCATTAAACCGGTATGCAATCTAAAATAGAACGGACGGCCGTTGGAAATTCCCCCATTGGTCGCGAACGCGGCAGGTCTGTACTATCCGCACGCGAGCGTTTTTGGCGGCCGAGCATGCTGAATGAAAGGTGCCCGATGCCTGACCGTTTTTGGCGATTCCTCAATTGCAGCGGCATCGCGCTTGCCGCCGCGCTGTATCTGGGAAGCCCATGCGCGCAAGCCGCCGACCAGCCGGCCAACGTCTATTCCACCTACGGCGTGCATAACCCGCCGACCGACAGCCCCTGCGCAAGTCCGAACTGCGTGTATGTCCGCGAGCCCGGCCAGCCGACCGATCCGCAATATCCGCCTTACTGGTCCTCGCACTGGAAGATGTATCGGGTGTTCCAGGGCTACGTGCAAAACCCGCCGCCCTATGACGGTGCGCCGCCGCCGGCGTTGAAGCAGGGGCGCGACTACGAACAGTCCGAAGGTGCGACCTATTACGACAGCACCTGGCGCGGTCAGGCCGGCGAGGGCGCGATGATGGAGCATTACGAAAAGCGATGCCTGCCGATCTTCCCGATCTCAAACCATTTTACCTGCTCGTTCATCTCGCTGGGCGATACCGCCTTCTTCGTCACCTATGAAGCGGACCGGCCAAAAGGAATGCCGCGGGTTTGCCTGTTCTCGCCCCTCAACCATCCGCCGCGCCCCGACTTCATCAGCCATCTGCCCTATAGTCCCGGTGACAGCGAGCGACTGGGCAATCGTGTGCAGGGCTATTCCTTCTGGATCAGTGTGGCGGACGGCAAGCCGTTCCAGACCGGCGTCAGCCCCGATCAAACCAGTAATGGCGGGATCATGTTCGGCTACGGCTTCATGAGCAAGGCGACGCCCGATCGGGTCGACAAGTCGGCCGCACCTTATCGGCATCCGCAATCGTTCTATTTTTCCGGTTATCCGCTGGCGCCCGCAAATGCGCCAATGGTGAGCCAGAACTACACCGACTTCGCCATGATCAAACCGGATCCCAAAACCACCTGGGATCTCGTCAGCGGCCTCGACCCAAAGACGCTTCCGCTATGTCAGCTTTTCCAACCGCCCGCCGAAATGGTGGGATTGACCGCCAAGCCCCGGGCGCCGACCTGGGGCGATATCAAGCACCAATGACCGGCCGGCCGCATCCAGCCGACCCAGCCCGGAACTTTTCAGCCCGCGCCTCATCAATCACTTGACGAGGTGGAACGCGCTGCGCGCGCACTTGTTGCTTCCATATCGTCGAACCGCAACCCGCTCAGCCCCGTGCCGGGGAATTCCCAGGCATGGTGGCAGGGTGTTATAGGGTCAGCGCGACCAGGGAGAGATGCATGGCTGAAGAGCAAACCCCGCCCGCCGGGCCGGATCTCACGCAGGGCGTCGCGCCCGGTGATTTCACCGGCGAGACCTTGGTGGGTCATGTCGGCGACGAGGAAGTATTACTGGTGCGCGCGGGATCCGAGATTTTCGCGGTTGGCGCGCATTGCAGTCACTACCACGGGCCGCTCGCCGATGGGCTGGTGGTCGGCGACAGCGTCCGCTGCCCCTGGCATCATGCCTGCTTCGACCTGCGTACCGGAGAAGCCACCCGCGCGCCGGCGTTGAGTCCGATCGCGGTCTGGCAGGTCGAGCACGAGGGCGACCGCATTTTCGTCCGGAAAAAGCGCGAGCAGCCGAAGCCGCGCATCAAGGCGGGCGGCGAGGCGCCCGGCAGGATCGTGATCGTCGGCGGCGGTGCGGCGGGCTTTGCCGCGGCCGAGATGCTGCGGCGACAGGAATATCGCGGCAGCATCGTCATGCTGAGCAATGACACCGCGCCGCCGGTCGACCGGCCGAACCTGTCGAAGGATTATCTGGCCGGCAGCGCGCCGGAGGACTGGCTGCCGTTGCGCCCCGACAGCTTTTATGCCGAGGCCGGCATCGAGCTTCGGCTCGACAGCAATGTCACCGCAATCGATGCCAAGGCGCGCCATGTCATTGCCGGTGGCGAGGCCGTGCCCTACGACCGGCTGCTGCTGGCGACCGGCGCGGAGCCGGTACGGTTGCCGATATCAGGCGCCGACCAGCCCCATGTGCATACGCTGCGCACGCTGGCGGATTGCCGGGCCATCATTGCCTCCGCCGATGGCGCGCGCCGCGCCGTCGTGATCGGCGCCAGCTTTATCGGTCTCGAGGCGGCGGCGTCCTTGCGCGCCCGCGACATCGAGGTTCACGTCGTCGCACCCGAGCAACGGCCGATGGAGCGGGTGCTGGGGCCCGGCATGGGCGATTTCGTCCGCGCCTTGCATGAAGAGCACGGCGTCATCTTTCATCTCGGGGACACCGTCGTTGCGATTGACGGCAAGCGCGCGACGCTCAAGAGCGGCGGCACGCTGGAGGCGGACCTGGTCGTCGTCGGCGTCGGCGTGCGTCCGCGGCTGGCGCTGGCCGAACAGGCCGGCTTCGCGCTCGACCGCGGCGTCGTCGTGAACCCCTATCTCGAAACCAGCATTCCCGGCATCTATGCCGCCGGAGATATCGCCCGCTGGCCCGATCCGCATTCGCAAAGCGCAATCCGGGTCGAGCATTGGGTGGTGGCCGAACGCCAGGGCCAGACCGCCGCGCGCAACATGCTGGGGCAGCGCGAGGTTTTTGATGCGGTGCCGTTTTTCTGGAGCCAGCATTACGATGTGCCGATCAACTATGTCGGCCATGCCGAGAAGTGGGACGAGATTGCCGTCGACGGCGATATCATGGCAAAGGACTGCCTGTTGCGCTACAAGAGCGGCGGCCGCGTGCTTGCGGTGGCCTCGATCTATCGCGACCTCGCCAGTCTTCAGGCAGAGCTCGCAATGGAGCAGCAGGCGGTACCCTGAACTTCGCCTGTGAAAGCATCATGACTATTCCCGACGGCCTGATCGACGCGATCCTGACAACGGCATCGGACGCGATCATCGCGACCGACCGCGCCGGCATCATCAATTTCTGGAATCCGGGCGCGGAGCGGATTTTCGGCTTTGCCGCCGAAGAAGTCATCGGGCGCTCCCTCGATCTCATCATTCCCGACAATCTGCGGGCGCGGCACTGGGATGGATTTCACCGCGTCATGGCGACCGGGGAGAGTCATTATGGCCAAGGCGACCTGCTGGCGGTGCCGGCGTTGACCAGGAGCGGCGGGCGGATTTCGGTCGAATTCACCATCGTGATGCTGAAGGACGAACACAACCGTCCGGCGGGCACCGTGGCCGTTCTTCGCGATGTTACAAAACGCTTTGAAGAAGTGCGCACGCTGAAGCGCCAACTCGCAGAACTGGCGCGGGACAGGTAGAATAAAATGCGGGCGCTAAATCAGCGCAAGGCCTGGCCCGGGGCAATGCCCAGCAGGGCGGTGAGTTGTCCGCGCGGTTGCACCAGATCACCGAGGGTATAATCGTCGAGCACCGCGACAAAGGCGTCGCGCGCCTTCTTCAAGGCGCGCCTTAACACGCAGGACGGACGAATGGTGCAGGGCGTACCGAGCGGTTCGAAGCACGACACGATCGCCATGTCAGGTTCGGTATAGCGGACCACCTCGCCAAGCCCGATGGCTTCGACCGGCTTGGCGAGGCGCAGCCCGCCGCCTCGGCCGCGCACGGTTTCGACATAACCCGCCACTCCCAATTGATGCGCGACTTTCATCAAATGGTTCCTGGAAATGTCATAACTCTCGGCGATCTCCGCGATCGTCGCCAGCCCGTCTTCCCTGAGCGCAAGGAACATCAGCACGCGCAGCGCATAGTCGGTGTAGACGGTCAGGCGCACGCGTTTCTCCCGGGACAGCTATCCATTAAAACATGTATCATTTATATTGCTTTATCGCAAGCGCGGTTATAAGATGTATAGCAAATACATCTTATAGAAGGAGTGTTCAGATGCGGAAGAACGTTTCAGTCAGTGACGCCGTGGCGTGGCCATTGCTGCTGCCCGGCAACCTCGCCTGCCGCGCGCTCGGCCTCTCCAGGCATCAGGATCTGATGCGGATGCTGTTCAACTCGGTTTTCTGGACCGTGATCGGCGTTCTCGTGGTGGTGGCGGTGACGGTATGATGCTGGCGGATGCGAAACTGGATCATGTTTCCGAAGATGGCATCCGCCGCCTGGTCGATGCGTTCTACGTCAAGGTTCGCCTCGATCCCGAGCTGGCGCCGATATTCGCGCGCGCCATCCCCGGCGACTGGGGGCCGCATCTGACCAGGATGTATGCGTTCTGGTCGTCGGTGATGCTGACGACCGGGCGCTACAAGGGCAACCCGGTGATCAAGCATATGGTGATTCCAGGCATCCGGCCGCCGCTGTTTGAACGCTGGCTGGCGCTGTTCGATGAAGCCTGTCGCGAACTGTTCGATGACGGCATCAGCGCCTTGTTCCGCGCCAGGGCCGCGCGCATCGCCGAAAGCCTGCAGTTCGCCGTGTTTCATCGGCCCGACCGCCGCTGGCCACCGAGGGCGACGGGATGACCTTTGTCGTCACGGATAACTGCATCAAATGCAAATACATGGACTGCGTGGAAGTCTGCCCGGTCGACTGCTTCTACGAAGGCGACAACATGCTCGTCATCAACCCCGATGAATGCATCGATTGCGGCGTCTGCGAGCCGGAGTGCCCGGCCGAGGCGATCTTTCCCGACACCCAGCCGGGCCTTGAAGACTGGGTCAGGCTGAATGGGCAATACGCCGCGGTTTGGCCCAACATCACCATCAAGCGCCAGGAGCCCGCCGACGCCAAGGCCTTCGACGGAGTGCCGGGCAAGCTGGAGCAATATTTCTCGGCGAAGCCGGGCGAGGGCGACTAGGGCGTGAACCCATAAATTCGGAGGAGTAGGCGGACGTCTGCTTTGGTGCTTATAGCGGACTCAAGTCGGACATCGCGCAATGTCCGAAAAGTGCCATCGGACTAAACCGCTCGCGCGGTAGGGCGCCGCGGCGGACGACACGGCCAACACGATAGCGCGACGGGGCGTCCTGTCTTGAGATGAGGGATTGGCAACCTCCATCAAGACAGGAGCATCCC
>Ga0209483_1002662_pt1 | contig 12265 bp, 12 predicted proteins | sample NGEPerA_FD_184508 | JGI IMG/M metagenome (GOLD analysis project Ga0209483, IMG submission 184508) | Arctic peat soil microbial communities from the Barrow Environmental Observatory site, Barrow, Alaska, USA - NGEE PermafrostL2-A... | ecosystem: Environmental > Terrestrial > Soil > Wetlands >... | reverse complement strand
TGGACGAGCAGGCACAGGAGCAAAACAATTTTGCGTTCGCGCGCGGCGGCAGGGTTGTTGGCGGGTTCGTCCACTTTCGCCAAGCTTAATTCTTCGCGCGCGAAGCTCAAAGAAATTCCCAGCGGTCGAACATCGCCGCCTGGCCGAAACAATCTCTGGTCGCTGGCCGCCGCCGCACTGCGCCATGTCGTTCGCGGCCTGCGTTTATTTCTCCGTCTGACGGCTGGAAAATTTTTTCCGCAGCCACACGCGCGCCGGATGCTCGATCAAAAAATACAGCAGCAGTGCCGCGAGCAGGACGGCGGCGAATTCCGCAAGGACAATGCCCGCCCGTGCCGGCAGCGGAGACGCGGCGAAATTCTGCGCCGGCAAAATGATTTTCAGCAGCCGCTGCACGATGCCGTGGACGAGGTAAACGGAGTAGGAAATTTCGCCGAGAAAAACACAAGTGCGCGCCGCCAGCAGCCGCGAGAAAATTCCGTCCGCGCGGCTCAACCCCAAAATCAACAGGCCGACGGCGAGCAGCACGCCGGCCGGGAAAAGAAATTTTCCGAGCGGAGCCGCAAACCACAGCACGGCGAATAGCAGCGCGACCGCGACGGAATCCAGATGCGCCGGCAGCCGGTGTTGCGATTCCAGCGTGCGGCGGCGGAATTCCCAGAGCAGCGCGCCGGCGAGAAACAGCAGGCTGACCATGCTCAATTTCCATTCCGTGCGGATGGCGGGTTCGAGCGCGAACAGCGCCAGTGCCAGCGCGGCGATGATGATTTTTCTTTGGCCGGCGAGCGATTTCAGCAGCCAGACGGCCGGCGGAAAAATGAAAAGGTAGGCGAACCATTCCGCGCTCACGGACCAGTCGGGATAGTTCCAGCCGAAGAAATTGGGCGGCATCAAAACCCAGTTGTGCAGCATCAGCGCTTCCGGCAAAAGCCAGCGCAGCGGATAGGCATCATGGTTATACGGCACGCCGGTCAGCGACGAGGCCGCAACCAGCATGACCATCGCCATGAGCGCGGCGAGATACGCCGGGTAAATCCGCGCCAGACGCAAGCCGAGGAAGCGGAAGTATTCGCGCCACGAAAAAATTTCAAACCGGTCGCGGTAGGTGTGCAGCAGGATGAATCCGCTCAAGACGAAAAACAGCGGCACGGCGTTGGCGCCCGCGCCCATGAGCCAATTGAGGCTCGCGCTCGCGGGCAGCAGCAGGTTCGTCACTTCCATGAAGTGCAGCGACACGACCCAGAGCGCCGCGAACCCGCGCAGGCCGGTGAGCGCGTCGAGCTGTTCGTTTTTGGCGGCGGCGTAGGTTTTCAGGCACGCCATGATGGACGAAGTTTCCGTCGCGCTTCAACCAATTCTTCGCGGCGGCGGCTGGTTGATGTTCAGCCAATAGTGGCCAATGTCGCCGACGACTTGCATATATTCAGCCGCATCGGTCGGCTTGATGACAAAGCTGTTGACGCCGAGACGATAGCTTTCCACCACCTCGATCTCGCGCTGTGACGAAGTGAACACCACCACCGGAATCGTCCGGGCGCGGGCGTCGGCCTTGAGCTGCCGCAACACATCGAGGCCGCTGGTCGTCTTGAGTTTGAGGTCGAGCAGGATGACCTGGGGAATTTTTATGTTCTGCCAGTCGGAGTAGAGGCCCGCATGGAAAATTGAATCCAAAAACTGGTCGCCGTCCACCACATGAACGACCTCGCCGGGGATGTTTCGCTCCTTCAACGCCGCCATGGCCAGTTCCGCGTCCTTGGCGTCGTCTTCCACCAGCAAAATGTCCGCTGAAAATTGCGGTTGCATCGGAAAATTCAGATGCCCTTCGCGCCTGCCTGTGTCAACGTCCGTTGAACACATCCAAACAGGCGGCGTGCAGCCGACAATGCCCTTCCGCATTGGAAATTGCCAGAACAATTTGCAAATTGAATGATGGTCATCAAATTCCGTGATTCACGCCGCGACCGTCCGGCAGGTCAGCCGGAATTTTCCCGAAGCCGCCGGCACCAAAACCGGCATCGCCTCGGTTTTGATTTCGGCGGAAGATTTCAGCAACGCTTCCAACTGCGAAGTCACGCGGCGCAATTCTTCTTTCGTCGGGCCAATTCCGTCCAGCACGAAACGTAAAACGCAACCGCCGTTTTCGTCCTGGCGCAATTCGTAATGCGTGATGCCGTTTGTTTCATTGAAACATTGATCCACTTCCCAAGTCGTCACGCGCGCGCCGTCGCTCGACGCAAGCGCATCGCGCGCGCGACCGTGAACGGTGAAATGATTTCCGTAAGGCTGGACGCGTCGCTCGACGAGATCGCCGATGCGATAACGCAGCAACGGCATATAATCATTGGTCAAAGTCGTGACGACGAGTTCGCCGATGCCGCGCGCGTCGGCGTCCACAATTTCGAGAAACGCCGTGTCGTAGCTCGGCTTCATTCCGCCGCGCTCGTTTTCCATGAGCAAATGGCCGGTTTCCGTCGAGCCGTAAAGGTTGAAAACCGGCACGCAAAACACGCGCGCCAGAATTTTTCGATGAACGACGCTGACAAATTCGTAGCTGCACAAAATAAATTTCAGCGACGGAAATTTGATGCCGTGCTGCTCGCAGTAAAGCGCGAAACGTGCGCCGTGGACCGGATCAACGTCGAGAAATTGCGGCGACCAGTCGGAAATCTCCGACGCCATGTGCAACAGTTCCGCCTCGCTAACAAGAAACGGGATACGCGCGAGGTTCACAAAAAGCGCATTGCCAAACGTGCGCTGTTCGCGCGACATCCAGACGGTCGGGCAGGTCAGGCCGTTGCACGCGGGCGAAGTGATCGTGGCGCGGCGGGCATTGGGAAATTCATCGAGAATTTTTGCGACAAAAGTATTCAGCCGCAACGCGCGTTCTTCCTGCTCATTCCACCAGCCGCGTCCGAAAATCACTGGCAGCCGTTCCGACGACGTGCCGGACGTGTGTTCCAGCTCGATCAGATTTTTTTCCAACAACAGTTCGATGGTCTGTCCGTCGGAAAGAAAATTTTGCGGGAAATTATTCCGCATCTCCGGCTTTGCGATCAAAGGCAGTCGTTGGAAACAATCGAAGTCCGCAGATCGGCAATTGGCCCGCACCAGCGAATCGCGGTAGAGCGGCACTTCGCGCCAACGCGGAAGGAGTTCCTCCAGTTGCGCGAGTTGACTCGTTTCGCGGATGATTTCCGGCGTCGCCAGCATGGCCGCAAATATACACGCAATCGGCGGAAAGCAAAGCCTTCAAAACGAAGGTATTGATTCAATTTGGTGGCAGCGGAGCTGCCTCACCGCTGTGCGTCGCGGCAGCGACGCACCCACCAATTTCAAAATGATGCAATACCAAAACGAAAGGAAGAGCAGTGAAACGCCCGCTTTTTTGCGGCGGCAACGGGACAAAACTTCGGGTTATTGGAAGCGGCAGGTTCATCATCTGCGTTTTAACCCGTTCACGCCAAACACGTCGTGGTGTCAATAAATCCCCCAATAGTAGACCCGGCAAAGGCTGTGAATATCCTGTGAACAACTTGGTCGCCGGGGACGTTGATTTTACGCGCCAAAACATGATAGTATGTAGGTTTATTGGCTGATTCAGCCGGTGAATGGACATGAAAAGACAAATCAAATTTTCCGTCATCGCGGCGGCGCTGCTTGCGACGGGCGGCGGGTTGTTCGCGCTCGTGAACGCCCGCGCCGTCACCCTGTTTCAAATCTTGCCGCCGGCCAGTCCCGCGCCCGTCGCGGCCACCGCAACTGCTCCGTTGGTGGCCGACAATCCCGGCGGCTTGGACGAACGCCGCCGGTTGGCGCTGGGCATGATTGAAACCGGCAATGACGACCGCGAGATCGGCGGGGCCGGCGAAGTCAGCCGCTACCAGATCATGCCGTCGGTGTGGCGGCAATACAGCCGTTCGCGCAGTTACCAGAATCCGGGGGCCTCCTTGGAAGTCGCCCGGCAATACTGGTCCGCGCTTCATGCCCGGTTCATGCAACAGTCCCATCGTGCGCCGACCGACTTCGATATGTATGTCCTCTGGAACGCCGGTTACAATTGCTATGCCAGCCGGGGATTCAATCCCGCGAACCTGTCCCCCGCCGTGCGCGACCGCGCCCGGCGATTTGTGAACCTCGTCGAGAGCGGCAATTTTTAAGTTTTAATTCTTCACCACCATCGGGCGAATCTTGATGTTGCGGAAGGAAACCGCGCCGTGATCGCCTTGCAGCGCGATGAAGCCGCCGACGGCCCTGGCGAAAAACGGCATCGAGTGGAATTTGCTTTTGGCGACGCGCGCGTTGAAATCGTCGCTGCCCAGGACGTATTCAAAATACTTCACGCCGTTGATTTCATGCACGCATTTCTCCGGCGCGACCAGCAGGCGGACGTGATTCCATTGGTCGACGGGTTTGGTGGTGTCGAGAATTTTGCCGGTCTTGGGATCAATCGGCGGCTGATAAAGCGCGTAGAGCCAGCCGCAGCGAACCGGGTCGGCGGCCTTCGCGTTGTCCTCCAGTTGAAATTCCGGGCCGGTCGCCCAGGTCGTGCCGCCGTCATTCGTGACGTGATACAGGATGCCGCTGTTGCATGTTGTAATCCAGTTGCAGCTCGAACCAGTCGAACTTGTCCGTCGTCACAATGTCGCCGGCGTTCTTCGGATCGGCGCAGACCAGCGCGCCGTCCTGTATCTGCCAGCCTGGGCGGACACCGTCCTGCTTGAAATTATGCCAGCCGGCAAAGCTCTGGCCGTCGAAAAGCAGTTGCCAGCCGGCGGCTTTTTCCGCGGCGGAAAGCGTGTTGGTTTTTTGCGCCGTCGGCGGCAGCGAACCGCAGCCCGCGAGCAGCATGAAGGCGAGCGCCAGCAAATAGTTTTTATTCATGGTGAAAAAAGTTGTCCGCCTACTCGCCGCCTTCCATGTGATAATACATGGATTGCAGCGCGATTTTTCCCGGCCCGGTGAAACGGTTCCAGACGAGTTGCCCCGCGCTGGCAAAAATTCCCGTCGAAAGCCGCTGGAACATCGTCTGCATCTGCACCGAGCGATCCTTGTAAATCCAGCCGCCCGGCTCGATGTCAATCTGCTCGCCCGGCGCGAGCGTCACTTCAAAAACATTCCCGAAACCGTGCAGCCAGAGAATGCCTTCGCGCGCCGGACACGAAAATGTGTCAATGAAAAATCCCGTGCCGCCCAGCAGCATGTTCGCCGCGCCTTTGACGCGCGAGAACGTGTATTCCACATTGTCCGTCGCGGCGAGCCATTGATGTTCGCGCACATCCACGCTCATGCCGGGCGCAAGATGCAGGCCGAACACGTGTCCCGCGCCGTCGCGGCTGAACGCGATGCGCCCCGGCCCGCTCGCGCCGGTCAGCATGAACGGCATTCCCGCCAGCATCCGCTTGAACGCGCCTTTCATCGGGTGCAGCGCGATCATCACCGCCGGGTCTTTCCAGAGCAAAATGTGATGCTCGAAGTAAACGCCGGTGTTGCTCAACTCCAGATGCAGCGCCGGCACCAGTTCGCCTTCGATGTGATAAGTGACGCCGCCGAAGGTTTCGTTCTGCACGTTGGTGGTCAGTTGGACGGGGACAGCCATAATTTTAATTTGGTTGATGGTTGAAGTTCGGAGGAATTTGAACGCGGACTTGCCGCGCCGTCAAGATTTTCCCGCAATCCACGTTGAAAACTTCCGCGATTTTTTTATCCTCCGCCCATGTCAAAGAAAGACCCGCGCGTTGACGCCTACATCGCCAAGTCCGCCGACTTTGCGAAACCAATTTTGAATTGTGTCCGCAAACTCGTCCACGCCGCGTGCCCGAACGTGACGGAGACCATCAAATGGAACGCGCCGTTTTACGAGCACAAGGGAATTTTGATCACCACGCCCGCGTTCAAAAAACATTGCGCGCTCATCTTTTGGAAAGGCAGATTGATCCTTGGCAAAGGAAGGGAGAAATTTCGCCGCATCACTTCGCCTGCCGACCTGCCCGGCGACAAAATCCTGACCGCCTACATCAAGCAAGCCGTCGCGCTCAACGAAGCCGGAATCAAAAATCCCGCGCCCGCGAAATCAAAGGCGGGGAAGAAAATCGCCGTGCCGGATTATTTTCTGGCCGCGCTCAAGAAAAACCAGAAGGCGCTGGCGACCTTCGAAAATTTCAGTCCCAGTTGCCGGCGGGAATACGTCGGGTGGCTCACCGAGGCCAAGCGCGAGGAAACGCGCGCGCAACGGTTGCAGGCCGCCATCCAATGGATTGCCGAAGGAAAATCACGGAACTGGAAATATGAACCGTGAATGCGGGTGCGGGCGGCCACGGCGGCGGCAAGGAGAAACCGTGCGGCAAAATGTTCCGTTCCTCGGCGAAGTGCCGATCTTCACCGAAATCCGCGAAGGGGCACCGTGCAATGCCGATTGTGATTTCCACGCCGAATCACGCGGCGGGCAGGGCGTTCGTTCAAATCGCGGAATTGTTGCGGAAAAATCTGAAATAACTTTCAGCCACAGATGAAACGCAGATTGAACACAGATAAAAAAGAATTTGCGTTCACTCTGGTTGAACTTCTGGTTGTCATTGCCATCATTGGAATTCTCGCCGCGCCTTTGCTGGCGGCACTTTTCCAATCCAAAAAAGAGCGCGGCGAACTCAATGTGCAAATAACGTCGGCAACGAGGAATTGCCTTGCAGGAATAGTTGACAGAAAACCATGCTTATCCTTCCGAAATGTGCCAATCGAACCGCTCGCTGGCAGTGGGTCAGTTTGGCCGGAGCGCGGACGGTCTCCGTCCGCAGCACGTTCGACGACGAAAGCAACCGGCGAATTTTCAAGGCTCCGCCGCTGCCACCCGCTGCGAACCGGGACGGTTCGCGCTCCGGCCATTTCAAACTGACAGACCACCCGCCGCTTGAGTTTTGGCGAAGCCGCTGTAGTTTCTCCAGCGTTGGAACGAATTCACGTTCCGTCATTGAAAGGAAATTATGAAACGAAAAGCATCGGCAGTCTGGCGCGGCGATCTAAAAAACGGCAAAGGCGGCATCTCCACCGAGAGCGGCGTGCTCAAGGAAGCGCAATACTCCTTCGGCACGCGGTTCGAGAACGGCATCGGCACGAACCCCGAGGAACTCATCGGCGCAGCGCACGCGGGCTGCTTTGCGATGGCGTTTTCGGCGGAACTCGGCAAGGCCGGCTTCACGCCGGAAGTCATCCATGCCACGGCGACCATCACGCTGGAAAAAACCGACGCGGGTTTCACGGTCACGGAATCGCATCTGGACCTGACGGCGAAAATTCCCGGCATTGATGCGGAAAAATTCACCGCCATCGCGAACGGTGCGAAAGCCGGCTGCCCGATTTCGCGCCTGCTGAACGCAAAAGTTTCGCTGGATGCGAAGTTGGAGACGTGAGCGGAAGTGGAAGCCGTTTTGAATTTCAAGCCGCCGGTTTCGGCGGGACAAACCCCGTTTCCGACGGATGCACGCGGTGCTGGCGCGGGACGATCAATTTGGCCACCAGCCCCGTCCAGCCAGTCTGATGTCCCGCGCCGACGCCGCGCCCGGTGTCGCCGTGGAAATATTCGTGGAATAAAATGTAGTCCTTGAAATGCGGATCGGTCGCAAGCTTGGGATGATATTTCAAAACGGGACGCTGGCCATCCGCGCCGGGCTGAAAAAGTTTCACCAGCCGGCGCGACAGTTCATCCGCGACTTCGTTGATGGTCAGAAAATTTCCCGAACCGGCGGGACACTCGATTTTGAAATCATCGCCGTAGTAGTGGTGAAATTTCTGAAGCGACTCGATGAGCAGGAAATTCATCGGCAGCCAGACCGGGCCGCGCCAGTTGGAGTTGCCGCCGAAAAGCCCGCCCTCGGATTCCGCCGGCCAGTAGCGGACTTCGTGGATTTCTCCGCCGCAGTCGAGCCGGTAAGGTTCCTTCTCATGAATTTTTGAAAGCGCGCGGATGCCGTGGTCGCTCAAAAATTCCGACTCGTCCAGCGCGCGTCGCAGGATGCACTTCATGCGATGGCCGCGCAGGAGCGACAGCAGATGACGCTCGCCTGCGCCGTGGTCCTGCCAGCGCGAAACGAGGTTCGCCAGATCGGGCCGGTTCGAGAGGAACCATTCCATGCGCGCGGTGAAATCCGGCAGGCGCTTGAGCAATTCAGGTTCAAGCGTCTCGACGGCGAACAGCGGAACCAGCCCGACCATGGAGCGAACCTTGAGCGGAATTTTTTTGCCGTCGGGCAGGCAGAGTTCGTCGTAATAAAATTCATCCACGTCGTCCCAGAGCGCGAGGCCTTCGTCGGGCATTGCGCCGTGGCCGTCGCTGATGCCGTTGATGGCGGCGGCGATGCTCAGGAAATGCTCGAAAAATTTCGTGGCGATGTCCTCATAGACGCGGTTGTGCTGCGCGAGTTCGAGCGAGATGCGCAGCAGGTTCAAACAATACATCGCCATCCAGCTCGTGCCGTCGGCCTGGTTGATGAAGCCGCCGGTGGGCAGTGGCTTGCTGCGGTCGAACACGCCGATGTTGTCGAGGCCGAGAAAGCCGCCTTGGAAAATGTTCCGGCCCTGCGCGTCCTTGCGGTTGACCCACCAGGTGAAATTCAACAGCAGCTTGTGAAAGACGCGCTCAAGAAATTCCAGATCGCCTTTGTCATGCTCGTCAAGTTCGCGGCGATGTTTGCGGTCCATTTGAAACACGCGCCACGTCGCCCACGCGTGGACCGGCGGGTTCACGTCGCCGAACGCCCATTCATACGCCGGCAACTGGCCGTTCGGGTGCATGAACCATTCGCGCGTGAGCAAATCGAGCTGGCGCTTGGCGAACTCGGCGTCCACCAGCGCGAGCGGGATGCAATGAAATGTCAAGTCCCATGCGGCATACCACGGATATTCCCATTTGTCCGGCATGGAAATGATGTCCGCATTGTTCAAGTGCCCCCACTCGGAATTGCGCGCGTGTTTGCGTTCCGGCGGCGGCGGCTGCGCGGGATCGCCGTTCAACCACGTCCGCACGTTGAAATGATAAAACTGTTTCGACCAGATCATGCCCGCAAGCGCCTGCCGCTGGATGGAACACAAATCGTCGTCGGCCACGCCGTGCTGCAATTCGCCGTAAAATTCGTCCGCCTCGGCGAGACGCTGCGAAAAAATGGCGTCAAAGTCCTCGAATGGTTTGGCGGCGGACTTGCGCGCGAGCCGCAGCCGGATTTCGCGCGAGCCGCCGGCGGGAATCTCCAGTTCGTAGTGCGCGCACATTTTTGTGCCGGCGCGCTTGGGGTTCACCGCGTCTTTGATTCCGTGGACGAGGTAATCGTGGAACGCGTCCTTGAAAAATCCCGTGACATTTTCTTCGTCATAAAGGCGGCGGCAGTTCGTCTCGTTTTCGCAAAACAGCAGTTCGGGCAGAATTTTTCCGTCGCCGGTCGCGCCGGGGGAAAATTCAAACGTGCCGAGTTCCTCGTGTTCGACCGCGACCGCCGAGCCGCCGCGCACGGCGCGCAAATTCGGCTTGTGATGATCTTTTTCCCACGACCAGGTGTTGCGAAACCACAGGTGCGGCAAAACGTGAATCGTCGCCGCCTCCGGCCCGCGATTGTGGACGGTGACGCGCATCAAGATGTCTTCCGGCGCGGCCTTCGCGTATTCCACGAACACGTCGAAGTAGCGGTCGTCGTCAAAAATTCCCATGTCGAGCAGTTCAAATTCCGGCAGGGACAAATCCTCCTTGCGGCGCGCATTTTCCTCGATGAGCCGCGCGTAGGGGAATTCCCGCTGCGGATATTTGTAGAGCATTTTCAAATATGAGTGCGTCGGCGTCGCGTCGAGGTAGTAATAAAGTTCCTTCACGTCCTCGCCGTGATTGCCCTGCGCGTTGGTGAGGCCGAAGAACCGCTCCTTCAAAACCGGGTCCTTGCCGTTCCACAGCGCGAGCGAAAGGCAGAGCCGCTGCAAACCGTCGCTGAAGCCGGCGATGCCGTCCTCGCCCCAGCGGTAGGCGCGGCTGCGCGCGTGGTCGTGCGGAAAGTATTCCCAAGCCGTGCCGCCGGGCGAATAATCCTCGCGGACGGTGCCCCACTGGCGTTCGGAAAGATACGGCCCGAAAAATTTCCACGGCTGCGCGCCGTTCTTTTCCTTGTCGAGCCGGATTTTTTCAGCATGGGCTGGCATGGTGCTTTGGCAATTCCCTAAAATTCTGGAAACCAAAATAGCCGCGCCGCCGGTGAATGCAATTTTTACCGCGCAGAAAAAATGAAATTGAAATGGTGCCAGCGAGTGGAATCGAACCACTGACCTCGGGCTTATGAGTCCCACGCTCTAACCAACTGAGCTACGCTGGCGGCCAAACGGCCAATCATTTTGCGCACAATTTTCTTCCTGTCAAACCGGGAATTGCGCCAGTCTTCCGCCGTGCAAAAACTGCCGCGCACTTTTTACGACCGCGACACCATCCTCGTCGCGCGGGAACTGCTTGGAAAATGGCTCGCTCTTCAACGCAATGGCGTCGAGCGCGTCGGAAAAATTGTCGAGGTCGAGGCCTATCTCGGCCCGCACGACCTGGCCGCGCACTCGGCCAAAGGTCTGACCGCACGCACTAAAACCATGTTCGGCCCGCCCGGTTTTGCCTACGTTTATTTCATTTACGGAATGTATTTTTGCATGAACGTCGTGACCGAACACGAAGGCCATGCGTCCGCCGTTTTGCTCCGCGCAATTGAGCCGGTGAAAAATTGCGACGGCAAAACCAATGGGCCGGGCTTGCTTTGCCGCGCGATGAAAATTGACCGCCGCCTGAACGCGCACGATTTGTTGAGCGACAATTTTTTCATCGCTGAACCAGATTCAGCGGAAAAATTTTCCATCGTCAAACGCCCGCGCATCGGCGTGGATTACGCGAAGCATTGGGCGAAACGGCGGCTGCGGTTTTACATCAAGGGCAACGCCTTCGTCTCGCGGCCTTAAACTTTTTCCACGCCGGGAACTTCCCTGCGCGACTGCACCACCAAATCCACGAGGCCGTATTTTTTCGCCTCGTCGGCGCTCATGAAATTGTCGCGGTCGCAATCCTTCTCCACCTGTGCAATCGTCTGGCCCGTGTGCTTGGAAAGAATGCCATTCAAAGTGTTCTTCAGTTTGAGCATATGCTTCACGCGGATTTCCACGTCGCTCGCCTGGCCTTCCGCGCCGCCGAGCACCTGATGGATCATGATGTTGGAATTCGGCAGCGCGAACCGCTTGCCCTTCGTGCCGGCGCACAACAGCACCGCGCCCATGCTCGCCGCCTGCCCGACGCAATACGTGTTCACGTCGCAGGTCATGTATTGGATCGTGTCGTAGATCGCCAGACCCGCCGTCACGCTGCCGCCGGGCGAGTTGATGTAGAGATGGATGTCCTTCTTCGGATCGGCCATCTGCAGAAACAAAAGCTGCGCGATGATGATGTTCGCCACCATGTCATCCACCGGCGTGCCGAGAAAAAGAATGCGATCCACCAGCAGCCGCGAGTAAATGTCCCAGCTGCGCTCGCCGCGCGCCGTCTGCTCAACCACAATGGGAACGAGAAAATTATTCATGCAAAATAACTACTCCATTTTTGGCGCAAGTAAAGGCGGGAAGTTTTTCAGTCATAGATTTTCACAGATGAAACACAGATTTCAAGCCAGTGTCGCGCGAAGAACGCGAAGGTGGAGAAGGCAAAAGTTTTCTTCGCAAACTTCGCGTCCTTCGCGCGACATTTTTATCTGTGTTTCATCTGTGTTAATCTGTGGCCAGAAACATTCCCCAGATCAAAACAAACGCGCTCGCGAAATCCTGTGGCTTCTCGTTCACCCATTTCGTCACCGCGTCCGGCGCGAACCACGCGCCCGACTCGATTTCATCGGGATGCAGGACGAACGGCCCTTCGCTTTCGCAGCGGTAAATCCAGCAGAATTCCCAGCCCGTCTCCTGGCGCGCGTCAATCTTGAACAGCCGCCGCGGCGGCTGCGACAGGCGCAGGCCGATCTCCTCGCGCACCTCGCGCACCGCGCACGCGTCGTAATCCTCGCCGGTTTCCAGATGGCCGGACGCCGACGAATCCCACTTGCCGGCGGCGATGTCCTTTTTCATCGAACGCTTCTGGAGAAACACCTCGCCACGCGCATTAAATACCAGCACATGCACCGCGCGATGCCACAACCCGCGCGCATGAACCTCGCGCCGCGTGTTCTGCCCGACCACCTCGTCGCGCTCGTTGACGATGTCAAAAATTTCTTCGCTCATGGTA
>Ga0209483_1002661_pt1 | contig 12267 bp, 10 predicted proteins | sample NGEPerA_FD_184508 | JGI IMG/M metagenome (GOLD analysis project Ga0209483, IMG submission 184508) | Arctic peat soil microbial communities from the Barrow Environmental Observatory site, Barrow, Alaska, USA - NGEE PermafrostL2-A... | ecosystem: Environmental > Terrestrial > Soil > Wetlands >... | reverse complement strand
GGCCATCCCGTCGGCTGCGCGATGGCGCTGGCGCAAATTTCGGAAATTAAAAAATTGAAACTCTGCGAACGCAGCGAAGAACTCGGAAAATTTTTGCTCGCGGAATTGTCCAAAGTCCAAAGTCCAAAGTCCAAAGTCATTTGCTCTCCGCGCGGACTTGGATTGCTCGCGGGAATTGAATTGCAACATCAAGACGGTTCACCGGCCTCGGCGGAAACATTTTCCACCGTCAAAAAAATGCTGCTGCGCGGATTTATTTTGTTGCCCGAAGGCGAACACGGCAACGTCATCAGTTTCACGCCGCCGCTGACGATTGCCAAAGCGCAACTCTTAAAAACCGTCAACGAATTGAAAAATGTTTTAACCACGGATTACGCGGATTAGCGGAAAATCAATCCGCGTAATCCGCGGTTTTCTAAAATGAAACTTTCTGAAATGCGGGAAATTATGGCGTCGCGCGGGATTCAACTCACAAAATCCCTCGGTCAGAATTTTCTGCACGACGCCAACCAACTGCAAAAAATTGTCGAGGCGGCGGAATTATCTAAAGCCGACAAGGTTTTGGAGATCGGACCGGGACTTGGGCCGTTGACGGAATTGCTTTTGGAAAAGGCGGGCCAAGTTCTGGCGATTGAGATGGATCGCCGGCTCATGGAAGTTTTGCAGGAACAATTCGACATAGGACAGGCGTCGCGCCTGTCTCCATTTGAAAATAAAAAATCAGAGACAGGCGCGACGCCTGTCCTACATTTATTACACGACGACGCGCTCGCCTTTATCAAACGCGAGCCACGCGACTGGAGCGATTGGAAGCTCGTCGCCAATTTACCCTATTCCGTCGCCTCGCCCATTTTGGTGGAGCTGGCGCAATCGCCCCGGCGACCGGAGCGCATGGTCACGACGCTGCAACTCGAAGTCGCGCAGCGGCTGATGGCGCGGGCCGACGACGACGATTACGGCGTGCTGACGTTGCTCGTCCAGCTCGATTACGAGCCGCGCGACAGCTTCAAGATTCCGGCGGACTGTTTTTTTCCCGCGCCGAACGTGGATTCGATGTGCGTGGTGTTGCAACGCCGCGCCCGGCCCCTGCTCGCCGACGGCCAGCGCGCCGCGTTCGTGAAGATCGTGAAGCGCGCGTTCTCGCAACGGCGCAAGATGATGCTGAAACTGTTGAAACAGGACTGGGCGGTGGACAAACTGGCGGCCGCATTTGCCGAATTAAAAATCTCGCCGCAGGAACGCGCGGAGAAATTGAGCTTGGAACAATTCGTGGCGCTGACGGGAAAACTTTTTTAGCCACGGATGAAACACGGATTCCGCAAAATAATTTTGCAGTAGACACAATGGCGGAGTGGCGTTTGAATGTGATGCGAAAATGGCAACTACAATCAAAGCTGAAGCTGTCCGGTGGTTTGCATCTAAATTTGGGATGAAGAGCCCAATGTATGCGTCGAAATTTTACGTTCCCGAAAAATCATGGACACGACAATCAGCTTGGTGGTTTGAAATCCCGCAGCGAATAATTGAAACGCCGAAGTCAGCCGAGATTCACCTGCTTTGTCAGACAGCACCAGACGCGAAAGATTTCCATTATCTAAAAGTTCCCGTTGAATTCTTGAAAAAAGAAAAACCAAATTTCTGCATTCGTGAGAATAGCAAATTGAGTCTCTTTCTTTCTGCCGAGCAAGATGAGATGTTCGTTGAAAAACGAGGGAATGGAAAAGTTAGCTTTCGGCCACTTTTGAAAACAAACAATCTAGCGACATGAAAGCGATATTTTTTGGACTACTTGCCGTTTTGCTGTCTGTTGTTGCTCCAGCGTCAGCGCAGACGAATCAAACAATTCAGGAATTGATGACCGATGCTGGAAAAGGAGACGCCGAAGCTCAATTGAATTTGGGACTCCACTACCACAGCGGCACAGGTGTAACAAGGGACGACGTGGAATCGGTAAAGTGGATTCGTAAAGCCGCTGAACAAAATCTCGATATGGCGCAATCCCTTCTTGGCGTCGACTACAGAGATGGAATCGGTGTGGCGAAAAATCAGGTTGAGGCCGTAAAGTGGTTTCGTAAAGCTGCCGAACAGAATTATTCAGATGCTCAATATGAACTTGGCTGCGCCTACTATAATGGCACGGGCGTTGAGAAAGATTTTGAAGAAGGGGTTAAGTGGATTCGTAAGGCTGCGCAACAGAATGACGCCGATGCACAATTTAGTTTGGGTGACAGCTACGCGAGCGGCAAAGGCATAACGAAAGATGATATTGAGGCAGCGAAGTGGTATCGCAAGGCGGCTGAACAAGATCAAACTGACGCTCAAAACAATCTGGGCGTTAGCTATGTTTATGGCATGGGCGTCGTGAAAGATTATGTGGAAGGTTACAAATGGCTCGATTTGGCGTCTGCGAAAGGGTCTGAAACATCCAAGAAGCTCATGTCCACTTTGGAAAACAGAATGACGCCGGAACAAATTGCTGAAGGACAAAAGTTGGCTCGCGAGTTTAAGCCGCACAAGGCATCCGTGTTTGGCAATTTCAATTCGCCTGAAAATTTTGCAACCAACGGCACGGTAAATATTTCACCGCCGTAAAACAAAACGCGCCGGGCGCTGCTTGATTTATTCCGCAACTGCCATAATTTGACTGTATGAAGAACTGGATTGTCGCTGACCCGGAACATTTGGGCGGAAGCCCGCGTGTGTGCGGCACGCGCATTTCCGTGGCGCTCATCCTGGAGTCGCTCGCCGCCGGCCTGTCGGTCGCCGAAATCGTGGACGCGTATCCGAGCCTGACCGGGAAATCGGTGCGCGGCGCGCTGGCGGAACTGGCGCGTCAAATTTCAGGAATCGAAGTCGTCGCAACGCCGACGCTTGAGCGTTCGTTGGACGAAGGGCTTGAAAATCTCGCACAAGCCAGAACGACGGGCGGATTGCGTCAACGGTCATTTCGTCCCGCAGGGACAACCGGAAATTAGCCAGCCACATTGTGGCTGGACTCGCGCCCGCAAATCATCGCGTCCTGAAAGAACGCTGGAAAATGTTCGCACAATTTATTCGCGCGATTCCGTCGTCCCTTGCGGGACGAATTTATTATTCTCGCCGACACCAGCCACTTCGTAGCTGGCTAATTTCCGTTCGTCGCTTCGCGACTGAATCCTGTTCATTTGTCCGGCGTTCGGTAAATTGATTCCAAAATCGGTTTGATTTATGAACGAAGAATTTTTTGACCGCGAAATACGCAAAATACACGAAAAGGAATTATTTTGAAATTGGTTCGCGTCTTTCGCGTCTTTCGCGGTTAAAATTTCTCACGAAAATAATTTTATTTCCCATGGCCGAAGAAATTTTTGACATCGTCAACGAGCGCGACGAGGTGGTCGGGCAGAACACGCGGCGCGAGGTTCATGCGCGCGGGTTGTGGCATCGCGCGGTGCATGTGCTGGTGTTCAATGCGCGCGGCGAGGTGTTTCTCGAGAAACATTCGATGAAAAAGGACATCGCCGCCGGCAAATGGGATTCGTCGGCCTCCGGCCATCTGGACAGCGGCGAGGATTACGACGCGCGCGCGGTGCGCGAGGTGCGCGAGGAAATCGCCGTGAACGGTTAAATTTTGTTGACCCGTCCGCGCGAAGGTTCATTTTAAGCGGACAGACCACCGATTATGACGTGTCGTTTATGAGTGCTAAAATCAGCTTCACCCTGAACGGGAAGCCCCGGACCATCACCACCGATCCGGCCCGGGCTTTGCTTGAAGTTTTGCGCGAGGATTTGCAATTGACCGGGACGAAATTCGGCTGCGGCGAAGGCCAGTGCCGCGCCTGCACGGTGCTCATCAACGGCGAGAGTGCGGCGTCGTGCATTACCGACATCGGCGATGTGGCCGGGCGGGAGGTCGTGACCATCGAGGGTCTGGCGGCCGGTGACAAGTTGCATCCGGTGCAGGAGGCGTTTCTGACGGAAGGCGCGTTTCAATGCGGCTATTGCACGCCGGGCATGATCCTGGGCGTGGCGGGCGCATTGAAAAAAAATCCGCGCACGTCCGGGGCGGAAGTGATTGCGCAGATGCAAAAGCACCTCTGCCGCTGTTGCAGCTACGCGAAATATGAAAAGGCGATTTTCCGCGCCGTGGCGCAAAATGGAAAGGCACCGGCATGAAGACGAATTTGCCACCAACTGAAATCCCGCCGCCCGGGATCGCGGAATTAAATTACGACGAGCCGGTCGGGCGCGTGGACTACGATTTCGGCTTGAGCCGCCGGTCGTTTGTGAAAGTGCTCGGTGCGGGACTGCTCATCGCGGTCGCGGTTCCCGCCGCGGCGCAGGAAGCGGACGGACGGCGCGGCGGTTTCGGCGGCGGCGGCGCGCGCACTTTCGGCGCACGCATCCACATCGGCAGGGATGGCATGATCACGGTGCTGACGGGCAAAGTCGAAGGCGGACAGGGCGCGCGCGCGGAACTTTCGCAGGCGGCGGCGGAAGAACTCGGCGTGCCGCTCGCTTCGGTGCAAATGCTGATGGCCGACACGGGAACGGTGCCGGATGACGGCGGCACTTTCGGCAGCATGACCACGCCGCGCACAGTTCCGGCGGTGCGCCGGGACGCGGCCGCCGCGCGAAATCTGCTGGCCGAATTCGCCGCGCAGCAGTGGCAGGTCGGGCGCGACACGGTGACGATGCGCGACGGAAAATTTTTTGACGCGACGGGCAAAAAGTCGCTCACCTACGCCGACCTGGCCAACCGCGAAGACGCGGCGAAGCTGCTGGCGCAGGCGATTCCGTCGGACGTTGCGCTGACGCCGGTGAAAGAGTGGAAAGTGCTGGGCGTGCCCACGCCCCGGCCCAACGCTCACGGCATCGTGACGGGCGCGCACAAATATCCTTCAGACATCGCGCGGCCCGGAATGCTTTACGGAAAAATTCTGCGCGCACCGTCGTTCGGCGCAAAATTGATTTCCGTTGATCTCGCTCCGGCCAAAGCGCTGCCCGATGTGATGGTGGTTCAAGACGATCAATTTGTCGGTGTGGCGGCGCCAAATTCTTCCACGGCGGAAGCCGCGTTGAATAAAATTTCCGACGCGGCGAAATGGGAGACCGTGCCACAGCCATCAAGCGACGAGCTTTTTGATTATCTTGAAAAGAACGCCGCTGGCGGCGTGCCGGTGAATCCGTTTGCAGCGGAACTGGCCGGGGCCAAAACCGCGCGCCAGACCTACCACGTTCCTTACATCCAGCACGCGCCGCTCGAACCGCGCGCGGCGATGGCGGAATGGAGCGACGGCAAGCTGACCGTCTGGACCGGCTCGCAAAATCCGTTTGCTGTGCGCGGCGAACTGGCGCGGGCATTTCATCTGCCGGCGGAAAATGTGCGCGTGGTGATCCCCGATTTCGGCGGCGGCTTCGGCGGCAAACATACCGGCGAATGCGCGGTGGAAGCGGCGCGGCTCGCGAAGGCCGCCGGCAAACCCGTTTCATTGCGCTGGTCGCGCGAGGAGGAATTCACCTGGGCCTATTTCCGGCCGGCGGCGGTCATCCAGGCCGAGGCCAGCCTCGACGCGCAGGGGAAAATTGCGACGTGGCATTTCATCAACATCAACTCCGGCGCGAACGCGGTGGACACGCCCTACACTGTTGGCAAAAAAAATTGCCATTTCGTCGCGTCCAAGCCGCCGCTGCGCCATGGCTCCTATCGCGGGCTGGCGGCCACGGCGAACAATTTTGCGCGCGAAGTTTTCATGGACGAAGCCGCTGCCGTCGCGAGTGCCGACCCGCTGGCGTTCCGGCTGGCGCATCTGGAGAATGACCGGCTGCGTGCTGTGCTGGAAAAAGCGGCGAAAGAATTTGACTGGCCGGCTCGCGTGAAGGAAAAAAAGCCGGACGTTGGCGTCGGCCTTGCGTGCGGCATGGAGAAGGGTTCATTTGTCGCGGCCTGCGTGGAGGTTCAAATTGACCGGAAGGAAAACAAATTCAAGGTCAGCCGCGTCTGCCAGGCTTTCGAGTGCGGCAAAATTTTGAATCCGGCGAATCTGCTTTCGCAGGTTCAAGGCGGCATCATCATGGGACTCGGCGCGGCGTTGCGCGAGGAGGTGCAATTTGAAAATGGCAAGATCACCAGCGCGTCCTTTCGGAAATATCAGGTGCCGCGTTTTGATGACATGCCGGAGCTGAACATACACCTGGTTGACCGGCCCGACTTTCCTTCCGCCGGCGCTGGGGAAACGCCCATCATCGCCATCGCGCCCGCCGTCGCCAACGCGGTTTTCCAGGCGACGGGCAAGAGCGTCCGCGCGTTGCCGGTTCGTCTGGCCAAAGCGTGAACGGTTGCGGCGATGTGAATCGCCATGTTCGCAACTTTTTTTTCGTCCTACATTGACGCTGAAAGTTTGTCCCGCATCGTTTTGGAAAAAATCTGACCATGACGGAAGCCGTTCCATCGCCGCCACGTTCAGCGGACAGTTACTGGCTGACGCGGTTTGTCATGCTGCGATTGCTGGGATGTGTCTATGCCGTGGCATTCCTTGCCGCCGCGAAACAAATCCTGCCGCTGATCGGTTCGCACGGACTCCTGCCGGTGAATTTATTTCTCGAACAGGTTCAAAACGCCTGGGGATCGCCGGCGGCCGGTTTTTTCCGGCTGCCATCTTTGTTCTGGTTCGCTCATTCGGACGCCATCCTGCAACTGGCGGCGTGGACCGGCTTTGGCCTCGCGTGCGTCGTCGTGGCCGGTTATGCCAACGCCATCATGATGGCCGCGCTTTGGGCGCTTTACCTGTCGTTCGTCCAGGTCGGGCAGGACTGGTATGGCTACGGCTGGGAAATCCAACTGCTCGAAACCGGCTTTCTGGCGGTCTTCCTTTGCCCTTTGCTGGACGGTCGTCCGTTTCCGAAACGTGCGCCGCCGCTGGTGGTGTTCTGGCTGTTTCGCTGGCTCATCTTTCGCATCATGATCGGCGCGGCGTTCATCAAGCTGCGCGGCGATTCCGGCTGGCGCGATCTCACCGCGCTCTATTATCACTTCGAGACCCAGCCCATCCCCAATCCGTTGAGCCGCTGGTTTTTCTTCCTGCCGCGCTGGATATTGAAAACCGGCGTCCTGTTTAATTTCCTCGCCGAACTGATTGCGCCGTGGTTTGCCTTTGGTCCGCACATCGTCCGGCGCAGCGCTGGCGTGGTCATGGTGCTGTTTCAATTCACGCTCATCCTTGGCGGCAACCTTTCCTTCCTGAACTATCTGACCATTGTCCCGGCGCTCGCGTGTTTTGACGACGGTTTTTGGGCGAAGCTGCTGCCTCGCGCACTCGTGAATCGCGCGACGGCCGCCACCGCGGCGGCGCAACCCAGCCGCCCGCTGCAGCGCGCCGCATGGACGCTTGCCGTGATGGTCTGCGTGTTGAGCATCCGACCCGTGGCCAACCTGATTTCGCTCCAGCAGATCATGAACACGTCCTTCGACCGGCTCTATCTGGTGAACACCTATGGCGCGTTCGGCACGGTGGGCCGCAAGCGGTTGAACGTCGTATTTGAAGGCACCGACGCCGATGTGCCTGACGCCCGCGCCGTATGGAAACCTTATCCGTATCAGGCATTGCCCGTCGCACTGGACAAACGGCCGGTGCAAATTGCGCCCTACCAGCCGCGACTCGACTGGCAGATGTGGTTCGCCGCGATGAGCACGCCCGATCAATATCCGTGGACGCTGCATCTGGTCTGGAAACTTCTGCACAACGATCCCGGCGCGTTGAGCCTCTTTGGCGGAAATCCGTTTCCCGACAAGCCGCCGCGTTATATTCGCGCCGTGCTTTACCGCTACGAATTCGCCCGGCCAGGAAATTCCGCCGGCAACTGGTGGCAACGCGAGGAACTGGGCCTCTGGCTGCCGCCGTTGTCCGCCGCCGACCCGCGCCTCCTCAATTCGCTGAAACAGGCTGGCTGGCTCGAGGCCGCGCCTGACAAAAAATTGTCAGATTGAAACCAAAGTTCTTTAACGAACCTGCGCCAAATTGTTTTTCCCGAACCGCCTTAATCACCTTCACCTTTCGCGCGTCGGGTTCATGGCTGGAATCAGCATGATTTGTCGGAAAGAGTTGCGGCCTTCCGGCGCCGTTCAAAAAAACGCCGGTCAGTCAATTTTCTGAAACTTTTTCCTTTCAAAGCTGTTCACTAAGGAACTAAATATAAGCCATTCCGTATAAATGCAGATCAAGCGCGGAGCTTTTCTAAAGTCCGTCGGGCGGATCGTTGGAATATGAACAAATCAACCGGAAGTTTGGAGAATAAGTTGGGCCAGACGGCTCAAGGTGCTGGCACCTTGACTGAACACGACGGCTTTAAAAGGCAATTGGGCAGCCTCGCCAAGCTGAACGTGTCCCCGGAAATCATCCGCACACTGCCCGCTGAATTTGTCAAACGCCATGGCCTCCTGCCATTTGAAATCACCAATGGCACCATTCACATCGCCACGGCAACTCCGGGCAACCAGCGGGTGATTGACGACATCCGGCTGTTGAGCGGTCTGGAAGTGGAGGAATTTTCCGCGCCAGCCGAAGAAATCACCGCCAAAATTTCCGAGTGCTATCAGGTGACGGTGGAGAAGATGGTTGAAAATTTCGATCCCGCGAAAACCAATGGCGAGGTAAAAGACCTCCACGACATCGAAGTGATGGCCAACGAGCCGACGGTGGTCAACCTCGTGAATTTAATCATCGCCACCGCGTTGCGCGAACGGGCCAGCGACATTCATCTCGTGCCGTTTGAGAACACGCTGCAACTGCGCTATCGCGTGGACGGCTTGTTGCAGGAAAATCCGCCGCCGCCGAAACATTTGCACGCCGCGCTCGTGTCGCGCATCAAAATCATGGCGGACATGAACATCGCCGAACGCTTCATGCCGCAGGACGGGCACATCCAAATCAATCATCGCGGCGCGCGCGTGGACATCCGCGTCGGCACCATGCCGACGATTTACGGCGAAAGCCTGGTCATGCGGCTGCTGGAAAAAAATTCCAAGGTATCCACGGCTGAAGAACTCGGCCTGGATGCGAGCCGCTCCAAACTGCTTTCTACGCTCGTCGAGAAACCGCACGGACTATTTTTGACGACCGGCCCGACCGGCAGCGGCAAGACCACGACGCTTTATTCGATCCTGCAAAGTATTTATACGCCGGAGCTGAAAATTCTCACCATCGAAGACCCGGTCGAATACGAACTGCCCGGCGTGGCGCAAATTCCCGTGCGGCCCAGCCGCAATTTCACGTTTGCCACCGGCCTGCGCGCGATTCTGCGCCAGGACCCGGACGTGGTGATGGTCGGCGAAATCCGCGATTCGGAGACGGCGGAAATCGCCATTCGCGCCGCGCTCACCGGCCATCAAGTTTTCAGCACGCTGCACACTAACGATGCGGTCGGCGCGGTCACGCGGCTGCTGGACATGGGCGTGGAAGCGTTTTTAATCGCGTCCTCGCTCGAAGGCGTTTTGGCGCAGCGGCTGGTGCGCAAAATTTGTCCAAACTGCCGGGTCGAATCAGCCGTCTCCCCGGTGGTGCGTGATAAAATGGAAGCGCTGGGCGGCCGAAAAATTGAAGGCGTTTTTTACAGCGGGCGCGGCTGCGAAGAATGTCGCAACACCGGCTATCGCGGGCGCACCGGCATTTTCGAACTGCTGTCGCTCACGCCGGAGCTGAAGGAAATGATTTTGCAGAAACATTCCAATGCCGACCTGAAATCCGCCGCGCAAAAAGGCATGATGACGATGCACCAGGACGCGTTGCAAAAGGCGTCCGCCGGCATTACGTCGCTCGAAGAAATTTTGCGCGTGTCATCGGGGGATTTGCAGGAATGAAAGGCCGCGCGATCCAACAATGTGGTAGGGCTGACCTGCTGGTCAGCCACGCTCGGCGGCGCAGCAGCGCCGCCCTACCAAGAATATCGGCATGAGTGAATTTCGCTACCAGGCAGTCGAGCAAAACGGCGCGAGCGTCGCGGGCGTCATCGAAGCCGACAACCGCAAAGGTGCGCTCCGACTGCTCGGCCAGCGCGGATTGTTTCCTTCGCAGCTTGAAGTCAATTCGTCGAATGACGAAATGACAAAAGCGACCACGGCGACGAAAGCTGAATTGCCAGCAAATTTTTCATTCGGCCATCGCATCAAGCGAAAAGACATCACGGCGTTGACGCGGGAAATCAGTGCGCTGCTCGGCGCGGCGATTCCCATTCCGCAGGCGCTGGACAGCCTGGGCGAAGAGGAAGAAAATCCCGCGCTCAAGGAAGTGGTGCAAAAAATTGCCGACTCGGTCCGCAAAGGCGCGGCATTTTCAGCGGCGCTGGAAGAACATCCAAAACTTTTTGGAAAATTATATTCCAGCATGGTGCGCGTTGGCGAAGAAGGTGGCGTGCTGCCGAAGGTCATGGCCGATCTGGCAACGTTGCTTGAACATGAAGATGAAGTTCGCGGCGAAGTCGTTTCGGCGGTGGCGTATCCGGTTTTTGTTCTCGTCTTCGGCATTTGCACCGTGACGGTCCTGCTGACGGTCGTGCTGCCGCGACTTTTCACCATGTTACAGGACATGCTGCCGGTTCTGCCGTTGCCCACTTTGATTCTTCTAAAAGTCAGCCACGGATTGCATCATTATTGGCTGTGGATTTTGATCGCGCTGGCCGCCGCAATTTTTGGCATCCGCTGGTATCTGCGCAAACCTGAAGGCGCGGAGAATTGGGACAAAGCAAAATTGCGAATGCCGTTGATCGGTCAAGTGATTCGCGCCGCCGCGTTGGGACGTTTTGCGCGGACGTTGGGCACGCTGGTGAAAAGCGGCGTCTCGCTGCTGCCCGCGTTGAAAATTGTCGAGAACACCATCGGCAACCGGATTCTGGCGCGGCAGATTGCGAGCGTGGCCGAGGAAACGCGCGGCGGCGATTCGCTGGCCACGCCGTTGCGCAAGCTCGGCATTTTTCCGCGCACGATGATCCAGATGATTGATGTCGGCGAACAAACCGGCAAACTTGATGAGATGCTGCTCAAAGTGGCGGAGATCGAGGAACGCCAGATGCGGGCGCGGACAAAAATTTTAATTTCGCTGCTCGCGCCGGCGTTGATTCTGGTCGTCGGCGCGCTGGTGGGATTCATGGTGATCGCGATTTTGCTGCCGATATTCAAGATGAGCAGCGCCATTCACTGAAACATTTCAACCAAATAATCAAACGCATGAAAATACAATTGAAGAAAAACGCCGCCTTCACGCTGATTGAAATCATGGTCGTCGTGATCATCCTCGGCATTCTGGCGGCGACGATCATTCCGCAGTTCATGGGCACGACGCAGGACGCGAAAATCAGCGCGGCCAAATCGCAGGTCGCCGAACTCGAAGCCGCGGCGGAGCGTTTTAACATTCACATGGACCGCTACCCGACGACGGAAGAAGGATTGAAAGTGCTGGTTGACCCTCCGGCCGGCGCGGAAGCCGGAGCCGACTCAAAATGGCGCGGCCCTTACATCAAGCAGTTGCGCAACGATCCGTGGGGCAGTCCGTATCAATACAGTTTTCCCGGCACGCATCATCCAACGAGCTTTGACATCTGGTCGCGCGGGGCGGACGGCGCGGACGGCGGCGAAGGCCCGAACGCGGACATCGGAAATTGGTGATTGAAATGAAATTGCCAATTGCCAATTGCCGATTGCCGATTACTCCTGCAGGGTGCGGCTGCCGCCATTGTCCAATCTTCAATCGGCAATCCTCAACCGGCAATTCCGCTTTTACTCTGATTGAATTGATGGTCGTGATTATCATCATCGGCATCATGACCGCGATGATGATTCCCGAAATGGAAGGCACGTTTCAGGACGCGCTGCTGCGTTCAACCAGCCGCGAACTGATCAACGTCTTCGATCTCGCTTACAGCCGCGCAGTGAGCTTGAACCAGCTTCGCCGCGTCCGCCTGGATGAAAAAACCGGCCGCTACCTTGTGGAAAAACAAGTGATGGAAAACGGGCAGGAGGATTTTGTGCCCGCCGATGACGTGCCCGGCGGCAAAGGCGAACTGGATTCGCGCATCGCGGTTGAATTTCATCAGCCGGATGAAATTTCTTCAGATGCGGAAACGGCCACCGAAGCTCCCCTTTCAGCAGGCGATCTGCCGACGAGCGAAGTGGCAATAAATTTTTATCCCGACGGCACGGCGGACGCCGGCGACATCACGCTCCGCGACCGCGAAGGTTTCCGGCTGCTCCTGCACATCAACCCCGTCACGGCGCGCGTTCACGTCGTGGCAATGGAA
>Ga0209483_1002660_pt1 | contig 12268 bp, 9 predicted proteins | sample NGEPerA_FD_184508 | JGI IMG/M metagenome (GOLD analysis project Ga0209483, IMG submission 184508) | Arctic peat soil microbial communities from the Barrow Environmental Observatory site, Barrow, Alaska, USA - NGEE PermafrostL2-A... | ecosystem: Environmental > Terrestrial > Soil > Wetlands > Peat... | reverse complement strand
GGCTGGCGGCGATCGCCTCGGGCGTGGCGCCGCCGAGGCCCTTGTTGAAATGCAGGTCGACGGCGAAGTGACGGCTGGCGGCGAAAAGGGCGCGCGCGAGCGCCTCGCGACGATCCGCCGCCAGCAGCGCCGCGGGTAGCCACAGCGAGTCGTAGCCGTGGAGCAGCGCACCTACCTGCGCCTGGTCGCCCTCCCACCAGGCATGGCTCGGCGGCGCGCCCGGGCGAGGGTCGAGGATCATCGCCGTCGATCCGCGCGCTTTGCGGGCCTGGGCGTCCCACCAGCCGCGGGCCGGCCCGGAGCCGCCATCGAAGACCTCCTTGAAGGTGAAATCGCCGGGCGCAGCGGCGAGCCAGTCGAGAAAGGGTCGCCAGGTCGCGTTGGTCTCGTCGTTGGTGAGTCCCTGGCAGACCATGGAGATCTTGAGGGTGTTGTCGCGCCGGATCGAGACCTGTTCGCCCCAATGGGGATTGAACAGGCCGTCGGCATAGACGTCGATGAACCGGGCGATCAGTTTCTGGAAGGCGGCGTCGGAGGCCGCCTTGATCACGGCCCCCGCGCCGCCGAACCACTCGGGAAGCGCATGGGTGCGCAGGGTCACCCGCGTCAGGACGCCGAAGCTGCCGCCGCCGCCGCCCTTGATCGCCCAGTAGAGGTCGGGGTGTAGCCGCGCGTTGACTGCGCGCGCCACCCCGTCGGCGGTGACCACCTCGGCCTCGATGAGACTCGCGGCGGCCGTGCCGAAGCCCTTGGAGAACGATCCGAAACCGCCGCCGTGCAGCAATCCCGCGACCCCGACCGACGTGCAGCCGCCGCCCTGAACATAGCGGCCGGCCCTGGTGGTCACCGCGTCGTAGGCGTCGATCCACATCGCGCCGGCCTCGATGGTGACCGCGGGAACCGGCGGGATCCCGGCGCAGCCCTGGCCGACGAAGCCGTCGTGGAGGGTGATGGCGTGCATCGCCCGGGTCCAGATAAGCAGCGAATCGGCCGCGTTTGACGTCCCCTGGTAGCTGTGGCCGCCGCCCTTGACGGCCACGCGCAGATTGTGGTGGCGGGCGAAGTTGACGGCGGCGACCACATCGGCGGTGGAGTGGGCGGCGACGGCCCAGACGCTCGGCTGGGGCGACCAGGCGTCCAGCCACCCGGAGACCTCGGTCCCCGCCGGCTGATCGCCGATGTAGAACGGATTGAACAGGTTCTTCTTCACCGCCTGGCAGGGGGCGCCGGCCGGATCCAAGTCGCAGTCGGCCATCAGTGGGACCGGCTTGACGAGGGCGTCCCCGACCTCGGCCTTCAGCCGCTCCCAGTCGGCCGGTGAGGGCCATGCGGGGTCGGACGGCCGGACGCGCCTGGCTGGCAATGCCGCGATCGCCGCTGCCGGCGAGCCGAATGCGGGGAGAAGGCCGATCGCGGCGGCGGACTTGAGCAGGTTCCTTCTGTGCACGGACTTTCCCTCCAGGTCAGCTCGCCCGACGCGCGGTGACGATCGCCACCGTCGGATCGAGCATCTGGCCGCGCATGGCGCCGTCGCCCCCGCTCGCCGAGACCGGCGCGGCGAGGATTTTGAGCGCGTTGTCCATTCCGTCCACCACATGGCCGAAGGCCGCGAAGCCGAGGTTGTCGCCCGGCGTGGTCGGGTCGGCGTCGAGCGAGGGGATGTCGCCGATGCAGATGAAGAACTCGCTGGTCGCGGTGCCGGGCGCATAGCGGGCCATGGAGAGGGTCCCGGCGGTGTGCTTGAGGCCGGTCTGCCGCGTGCTCTCGTGGGCGATCGGCGGGAAGGTTTTGGCGGGATCGCCGCGCAGACCACCCTGGATCAGCCCCAGCGGCGGGGCGGGCCTAAGCTTCATGGCGCGGTAGAAGGCGGCGCCGTCGAAGCGCTTGGCATCGACGTAGCGCAGGAAATTGGCGGTGGTGATCGGCGCCCTGTCGGCGGCCAGTTCGACGGTGATCGCCCCCAGCGCGGTGGTCAGCATCACGCGGACCGGCGCGGCGGCCGTCTGGGCGAGCGCGGGCGATACGCCGAGCGCCGTGAGAACGGCGAGGACGCCGCGTTTGGTGAGGTTGGGCATGGGCGGGTCGCTCTCCTTAGCTTTCGCATTCCCGCGACGCGGCGCGCGAGTCACGTCTTCAGTCTGTAGCCGGTCTTGAAAATCCACCAGACGGCGGCGAGGCAGGCGGCCATGAAGCCCAGCGTCATGGCCAGGCTCACCGATACGCCGACGTCGGAGACGCCGTAGAAGCTCCAGCGGAATCCGCTGATCAGATAGACCACCGGGTTGAACAGGGTGATCTTGCGCCACAGCGGCGGCAGCATCGCGATCGAATAGAAGCTGCCGCCGAGGAAAGTCAGCGGAGTGATGATCAGAGTAGGGACGATCTGCAGCCGCTCCCACCCCTCGGCCCACACCCCGATGATGAAGCCGAACAGGCTGAAGGTCACCGCCGTCAGCACCAGGAAGGCGGCCATGACCAGCGGATGGTCGATGTGATAGGGCACGAAGATGCGGGCCGTGGCCAGGATCACCACGCCCACCAGCACCGACTTGGTCGCCGCCGCCCCGACATAGCCGATCACCGCCTCGGCCCAGGAGACCGGCGCCGAGAGGAGTTCGTAGATCGTCCCCGACCACTTGGGCATGTGGATGCCGAACGAGGCGTTGCCGATGCTCTCGGTGAGCAGGGAAAGCATGATCAGTCCCGGCACGATGAAGGCGGCATAGCTGACGCCATCGACGGCGCTCATCCGCGAGCCGATCGCCGAGCCGAAGACCACGAAGTAGAGCGAGGTCGAGATCACCGGCGCCAGCAGGCTCTGGGTCAGGGTCCTGAACCAGCGCGACAGCTCGAAGTGATAGATCGCCCAGGCGCCCCGCGGATTCATACGGCGCGCTCGCTGACCAGGCTGACGAAGATGTCTTCCAGCGAACTTTCGCTGGTCTGGAGATCCTTGAAGTCGATGCCCAGCGCTCCGAGCTGGCGCATCAGGGCGGCGATGCCGGTGGCCTCTCCTTTAGCGTCGAAGGCGTAGACCAGGTCGCGGCCATCCTCGGAGAGCGACAGCGGCCAGGCGGCCAGGCCCTCCGGGATCGCCGTCAGCGGCGTCTGCAGATGGAGCGTCAGCTGTTTCTTGCCGAGCTTGGCCATCAGCGCCGCCTTCTCCTCGACCACCACCAGTTGGCCCTTGCTGATCACCCCGATGCGGTCGGCCATCTCCTCGGCCTCCTCGATGTAGTGGGTGGTGAGAATGATGGTCACGCCGCCGGCCCGTAGGGCGCGGACCATGTCCCACATGTCGCGGCGCAGCTCGACATCGACGCCGGCGCTGGGCTCGTCGAGGAACAGGATGCGCGGCTCATGGCTCAGCGCCTTGGCGATCATCACCCGGCGTTTCATGCCGCCGGAAAGAGCCAGGATCTTCTCGTCCTTCTTGTCCCACAGCGAGAGGTCGCGCAGCACCTTCTCGAGGTAGGCGCCGTCCGGCGGCCGGCCGAACAGGCCGCGGCTGAACTTCACCGTGGCCCAGACCGATTCGAAGGCGTCGGTGGTCAGCTCCTGCGGAACCAGGCCGATCGCCGAGCGCGCCCCGCGCCAGTGGCGGACGATATCGTGTCCGTCGGCCAGCACCGTCCCGCCGCCTGGCCTGACGATGCCGCAGACGATGTTGATCAGGGTGGTCTTCCCCGCACCATTGGGACCGAGCAGGGCGAAGATCTCTCCGGCCCTGATGTCCAGGTCCACCGACTTCAGCGCCCGGAACCCAGAGGCGTAGGTCTTCGTCAGCCCCCGGATGGAGATGATCGGGCTCGCCGGCTCCAACGTCAGGAGGCGGCCGGCGGCTGGGCGGCGATCAGGGCGTCGTCGATCTCGCGGGCACGGACGGCGGCGGGGCGGCTGCTGATCCGGGTCCAGTAGGGTTCGAAGGCGGGGCGCTTATCGAGGGTGCCGAACTGCACGCCCCAGCCGATCTGCGAGCCGAAATAGACGTCGGCGGCGGAGAACTTATCGCCGGCCACGTATTCGCTCTTGCCGACCGCGATCTCCAGGGCGTTCATCACGTCGGCGAAGCTGCCGTAGCCCACCGCCCGCTCGCGCTCCTTGGGGATCACCGCGCCCAGCATCTTGTCGGTGACCGCCGCCTCGACCGGACCGGCGGCGAAGAACATCCAGCGAAAATAGGGCCCGCGCGCCCTGTCGCCCGGTTTCGGCGCGAGGCCCGCCTCGGGAAATGCATCGGCGAGATAGGCGCAGATGGCGCCGCCCTCGGTCACCACCGTGTCGCCGTGACGGATGGCGGGCACCTTGCCCATCGGATTGATCGCCAGATAGGCCGGGGCTTTCATCTGGTCCTCATAGCCGAGGATCTCCGTGCGGTAGGGAACGCCGATCTCCTCCAGCATCCAGCGCACGATCCGGCCGCGTGACATGGGATTGGTATAGAAAACGAGTTCGTCGCTCACCGGCGCCTCCTTCAAAACGATCCGCCGACATTAGCGGCCCCGCGCGGCTCTAGCCAACGCCTGTTTGGCCAGTCAAAATAGAAACCATCACCCGCTCCCGGATGTTGTCGATGTCCGATTCACGCGGCGCGCCCCCGCGCGCGCCGATCCGCCCCGATGCGCGTCCGATCGACGTCAAGGCGATGCCGCGCGTGCTGCGCCGGATCGTGGCGGCGGCGCTGCGCCTGGCGCCCCGTCGCGTGACCCTGGCGATGACCTGTTCGCTCGGCGCGGCGGTGGCCAGCCTGTCGTTGCCCCGGCTGTTCGGCGCGGCCGTCAACCAAGCGCAGCGGCTCTTGACCATCGCCGCGCGGACCAGCGCGGCGGCCCAGGCCACGGCGCTCCACGCGGCCGGCGCGCGGGAAGGCGCGATGCGGGCCGCCAGCCTGGCGGCGCAGGCGCGTCACGCCCTTCTGATCACCGCCGGCCTGGTGATCGCGGCCAGCGCCGTGAGGGGCCTCCTGACCATGGTCGCCAATTATCAGGCGGAGTGGGTGAGCCAGAAGGTCGCCTACCAATACCGCCTGGACTTTTTCCGCCAGCTCCAGCGCCTCTCCTTCGGGTTTCACGACCGCATCCATTCCGGCGATCTGATCACCCGGGGCATGCTCGATCTCGAGGGCGCCCGGGCGTTCATCCAGAACGGCATGATGACCGCCCTGACCCTGGTCCTGCTCCTCGGCGTCGCCGGATTCATGATGATCTCCACCGATTCGACGATGGCCGCGCTTGGCCTGGCCTTCGTGCCGGTGGCCGGCTGGGCGCTGGCGCGGATGGGGTTTCTGCTTCGGGTGACCTGGCTGCACGTCCAACGTCTGATGAGCATCCTCACCCGGACCATCGAGGAGAGCCTTCAGGGCGTGCGGGTGGTGCGCGCCTTCGCCGCCAAGGCCTTCGAGATGGCCAAGTTCGATCAGGCCGCCAACGCCGCCCTGGCCTATTCCTACCGTCGCATCGTGCTGCGCTATCGGGCCGTATCGGTGATGCAGCTGAGCTTCTACGCCTCCATGGGGGCGCTGTTGTGGGTCGGCGGCCACAAGGTCGCGGCGGGGTCGATGAGCCCGGGCAGGCTGACCGAATTCCTCACCTACATGACCCTGCTGCAATCGCCGATCCGCCAGATCGCGATCATCTTCGCCGCCGCGGCGCGGGCGACATCCTCCGGCGGCCGGCTGTTCGAGATTCTCGACCTCGCGCCCGCCATCGCCGATCGGCCGGGGGCGAAGGACCTGGTGATCACCGAAGGGACCTTGCGCTTCGAGCACGTCGATTTCGCCTTCGAGCCGGGGGGGCGGGCGATCCTTCGCGACATCTCCTTCGAGGTCGGGCCGGGGCGGACGCTGGGCATCGTCGGGCCGCCCGGCTCGGGAAAGTCGGCGATCGCCAATCTGATCCCGCGCTTCTACGACGTCGCCGCCGGCCGGGTGACCATCGACGGCCAGGACGTGCGCGACGTCACGCTCTCGTCCCTGCGCCGGCACGTTGGCCTCGTCCAGCAGGAGGCCTTCCTGTTCGACGCCACCGTGACCAACAACGTCGCCTACGCCGATCCCTGGGCGGAGGAGGACCGGATCGTCGGGGCGGCTCGCATCGCCCAGATCCACGACTATGTGGCCGGCCTGCCGGGCGCCTACGAGACGCGGGTCGGCGAGCGGGGGGTGGCGCTCTCCGGCGGTCAGCGCCAGCGCCTTTCCATCGCGCGCGGCGTCGTGCCCGGTCCCGGCGTGATGATCTTCGACGATTCCACCGCCGCCATCGACGCCGTCACCGAAAGGAAGGTGCGCGATTCCCTGGCGCGGGCGACCGCCGCCAAGGCGACGATCATCATCGCCCATCGCCTCTCCTCGCTGATCCACGCCGACGAGATCATCCTCCTGGAGGCCGGCGGGATCGTCGAGCGCGGCACGCACGCCGAACTCCTGGCCCTCGGCGGCGAATATGCCGATCTCCACGCCCTCCAGACCCGCGCCGGCCAGGGCCTCTCCATCGCCGAGACCCGCATGCGCCGCAAACTGGCGGAGGCCGGGGCGTGACCGATTTCACCATCGACGGCGGCGAGACGCCGCGCCGGCCGCGGGCCAACCTCGGGACGCCGGACGAGGAAGATATCTTCGCGGCCTTCGACACCCGGATCCTGCGGCGGTTCCTGGCCTATCTGAAACCGCACCGGGGCCTGGTGTTCGGCGCCCAGGCCGCCGTTCTGGTTTCGTCGCTGACCAGCGTCGCGACCCCCTGGCTGATCGGCGCGGCGGTCAACGCGGCGGTGGCCCGCGACGTCGGACAGCTCGAGCGGCTGATGCTGGAGTTCGGGTTTCTGGTGTTGATCAACACGGTTGCCAACTTCGGGGACCAGTGGATGACATCGCGGCTGGCGCAGCGGGTGATTTTCGACGTCCGACGGTCGATGTTTGCGCATTTCCAGGACGTCGCCCTGACCTTTCTGGACAAAACCCACGTCGGGCGGATCATGTCGCGGCTGCAAGGCGACGTGAACGCCCTGCAGGAGTTCCTGGAGAGTTCGACCGGCGCGCTCGGCGATTTCACCACCCTCATCGGCTACTCGGTGGTGCTCGTCTGGATGGACTGGAAGCTCGGCCTCCTGACCCTGACCACCATCCCCGCCCTGATCGTCGCGCGGGCGTTCTGGCTGCCCTATTCCAAGCGGACATTTCGCAGAGCGCGGGACGCCTCGTCGATCGCCAACGGCGCCTTGGCGGAAAACATCAACGGCGTTCGCACCGTGCAGGAGACGCGCCGCGAAGCGCTCAACTTCGAACTCTACGAGGAAAAGGCCCGGGAGAATTTCGACGCCGCGGTGAGCTCGGCCTGGCTCGCCCAGGTCATGACCCCGACCGTGGACATGCTCACCGGCGCGGCGATGGCGATGATCATCGTGGTCGGCGGCGACCAGGTGCTGGGCGGCCACCTGGCGGTGGGCGTGCTGGTCACCTTCATCCTCTCGGTGCAGCGGTTCTTCGAGCCGGTGCGGCTGCTCTCCATGCAGTACACGGTGATGCAGCGGGCGATGGCCGCCGGCTATCGCATCTTCGAGGTTCTCGACGTGCCGGTCACCATCGCCGACGCGCCCGGCGCGGTGGTTCTGAAGGACGTGGAATCGACCATCGAACTGGACCACGTGACCTTCGGCTATGCGCCCGGCCGGCCGATCCTCAACGACGTCAGCCTGACCGTCCGGCCGCGCGAGGTGGTCGCCCTGGTCGGGCCGACCGGATCGGGCAAGACCAGCATCACCTCGCTGGTCCACCGGTTCTACGAGGCCGACAGCGGCGTGGTGCGCGTGGGCGGCTTCGACGTGCGCGACGTCACCCTGGGGTCACTGGGTTCGGTGGTCGGCATGGTGCTTCAGGAGCCGTTCCTGTTCTCCGGGACCATCGAAGAGAACATCCGCTACAACACCGCTCGCGCGAGCCTCGACGATGTGGTCGCCGCGGCCAGGGCGGTGAGCGCCCACGAATTCATCGTCGCCCTGCCGGAGGGATATGACACCCAGCTCGGCCAGCGGGGACGAAACCTTTCCGTCGGCCAGCGCCAACTGCTGTCGTTCGCGCGCGCCCTGATCGCCAATCCGCGGATTCTGATCCTCGACGAAGCCACCGCCAATATCGACAGCTTCACCGAACAGGCGATCCAGAAGGCGCTGAAGGTTCTCTTCGCCGGCCGCACCTGCCTGATCATCGCCCATCGCCTGGCGACCGTGCGCGACGCGGACACCATCTTCGTGCTCAATCAAGGCCGCATCGTCGAACAGGGTCCGCACGCGGCGCTGGTGGCGCGGGGTGGTCTCTACGCCAGGCTCTACGCTTCCAGCCACGGTTCGTTCGACGACCTCGAAGATGTGGGCGACCGCACGCTGGTGGCCACCTGATTGTCGCCCAAGGCCAATCGCATGCCGCGCGGCCCCGGTCAGGCGATGCGCGCTCCCGGCATCGCCAGCATGGGCGACGGGCGCCAGACATCGCCCGCCGGTGCGAGCCCCTCGCCGCCATGCACGCCGAGCGAAGCCATGATCTGGATGAAGGTGTGGGTCGGGAAAAGCGGAATCTCCAAGCGCGGCGGGCCAGAGGGGGGCGGTGTTTTCGCCGGCGCCCTGGTCGGATCGTGAATCACGGTTCCGCCATGGCCATCGGCGGCGGTGATGAAGGTCGAATTCAGATAGTCGCCGGCGAGGTGGATGTGGGCCGTGTGGGATCCGTCGGTGACGGTGAGGATGCCGCCGCTGGCGGCGCCGGAATAGATGGCCGTGGTGGTCCCCGCGGTGAAGCTGATGTCGTCGAGATCAAGGAACGTGCCGGCGGTGGTGGAGAAGCCGGTGATCGTCCCCGAATAGGTTTGGCCATGGGCCAGTTCCAGGGTTCCGGTCGAGCCGCTGGCGAAGGTGACGTTCTGGTTGAAGGTCGAGGTGGAGGCGAACTTCAGCCTGCCGGTGATCACCTCGCCGTAGCCGGTTCCGGTGACCGCCGCGTTCACGGTCAGGGTGGAGGCGTTGGCGATCAGCCGGCCGGTATTGGCCACCGCGCTGTCGATGATGAGGCCTCCGATCCCCACCGCCTCGATCACCCCGGCGTTGGCGATGGTGTTTGTCCCGGTATCGAGAATCAGCGCGTTGGCGCCGAGCGAGGCCACCCAGCCGGCGCTCTGGTTGACGAAGGTCATCTGGCCGGCGCCGAGCTTGCCGGCGCCCTCGATGTGATTGCCGACGTTGGTCAGCACGGCGCCGGCCGTGGCTCCGACGATCTCGTTGGCCGCATTGTCGCTCAACATGACAACCGTCGTGCCGGTCAGGCTCGCCCCGGCGGAGGCCACGGTGATCTTGCCCCCGGTCAGCAGCAGTTCGCCGCTGTTGACGATCGCCCCGGACACCGTCACCGCCGCGCCGGTCACGTTCACATGCGTCCCAGTCAGGGTCAGGCCGGTGATGGTTCCGAAGTTGGTCACCGTCCCGGGGCCGATGACGACGACTCCCGCGTACCCCTCGACCAAGGCGCCCACCCGATTAGTCAGGCTCGAGCCACTGCCCAGGCTGGCCCCCTCCGTGGCCGCCGCGCCCTGGCCCAGGATCGTGCTGAGTGCTCCGGATCGTGGCGAGGTTGGTGACGGTTCCGGCCGCGCCGGCGACGACGACCCCGGCGCCCTCGTGGAATGTGCCCGAGCCGCCCTCGATCAGGGCGCCGGTATCGACCAGGGTTCCGTTGATGACGCTTCCGCCGGCGTCGAGAAAGACACCCTGGACCGCCCCCTCGATGGCGCCGAAGTTGGTGACCACGCCGGCGGCGTTGTAGATCGTCACGCCCGCTCCGCCTTTGAGCAGCGCGACGGTGTCGGCTGAATTGCCGTTGACGACGGTGCCGCCATCGCTGAGATCGACCACGGAGGAAGAGAGAAATCCGACCGACAGCACGGTGCCGAAATTCTGCACGGTTCCGGCGCCGTTGAGGATCTCGATTCCCAGGGGACCCGTGATCAGGGCGACGCTGTCGTCGGCGCTGCCGTTGGTGACCGAGCCGCCCGCCAGTTCCTGGACCGCGCCACCCGGCTGGAATCCGCCATAAACCGCCGAGATCGTGCCGTAGTTGAATACCCTGCCGGCTCCGCGCAGCTGGACGCCATCGTAGAACCCGGCGATCAGGGCGCTGGTGTTCGAGTTCTCGCCGTTGATGATGAGGGCCGACGGCGCCTGCAGCCCGAACTTGTCGCCCTCGATCAGGCCGTAGTTACGGATATCGTAGGACCCGGAGACGCCATTGGCGGCAAGGCCGGATCCTTCGATTTTGCCGGTCGAAGTGACCGTCACATCGGTGAGCGTGGCATTCAGCCCATACCCGGACGGGTAGGTCCCACTGAGGATCTTGCTCATGCCGCTGCTTCTCCCAGGCGGGAGCGCCTGGGGACCGCCATCCGGCGGCGCCCCCCACGATCGCCTTGCGACCGCGCCGCGGTCAGACCGGCGGAGGTATTTCAGATCGGCGGCGCTTCGCTAAGGCGCTGCGACGGTCGTCAAGTTGCACGAAGTGGCGCCGCACCCTGTCCGCCGATCTCATCCTTGCCTCTGGACATCGATCGCGAGGGCGGCATGCGAAGCAGCCAATCACCGCCCGCGGCCAGGGGACCGGGGCCGATATCGCGGGTCAGGTGTTCGATCATCTCCAGGGAGATCGAACCTTCCGGGGCGAGCCATTCGCCGGCGGCCATTTCGTTGAACCGCGCATCGTCGGCCGTCTGATCGCCGGTGAGGTCGCCTTCCCGCTCCCAGACGATGGCCCAGGCCGTGGGCGTGCGGTCAGCGTCCTGAACAGGCGCGAGAATCAGGCCGTCGATGACATCCACTCGCGCGGCGTAGACGCCATTGAGCACGCCGAACGCCAAGCCGCCGCCGTTGAATTCCGAGCCGATGAGGAAAAGCTGATTTTGCAGGGGCAGGAGCCAGCCATCGACGAACACCCCTCCGGTGGCCAGGTTCACCCGCAGCAGGCCGCTGTCGTCCTTGCGGACCATGCAACCGTCGTGGACGAATCGTGCCGGAAGCTGCGCGAACGGCCGGGTGGATCGGAAAAACCCCTCGTAGGCGGCGCCGTACAGCGCGGTCTTGGCCAGGGCCTGGGCGAGAAATGGCAGCGGCAGGCCGGCGCGAAGGTCGGCGACGCCGCCGCCCGGCGTTCGGCTCGGACGGACGCCGAACCAGGCCCCGATGCTCTCGATGTCCCTGTCCCAATCCAGAGACGTGAAGCCGGGCGACCGGCTCGCCACCAGGGCGCTCAACCGGGCCAGGTTGTCGGCCGACGGCTTCACGGCCCCGTTCATCCAACGCGCAACCACCGATTTGTCCACGCCCAATTCCGACGCCAGGCGGGCGCGGCTGACCGACAGCACCTTGAGCACGAAGGCCAGTTTCTCGGAAAATGGCTCGGACATGCGCGGGCGAATCCAAAACGATGGCCGCGCCCAGTGGCGCGCGCGCGCGCGCGCGGGGGCGCAACCGCCAGATCGTGACGACGCAGGCTGGATCGGGACCGCGAGCCGGTCTAGTCTCCCACCGCCGGGCGATAGCGTCGCGGCCTCATGGAACCAGGGGGTGATCTCTTGCGCAGGATACATCGGCCGGCGGGACGTGTGGTCTTGGCTCTGGTCCTGCCTGTCGTCCTGGCGGGCTGCGGCATCAACGCCATTCCGACCAAGGAAGAGAACGCCAAGGCCAAGTGGGCCGACGTCCAGTCCGACTACCAGCGGCGGTCGGACCTGATCCCGAACCTGGTGGCGACCGTGAAGGGCTACGCCGCCCAGGAAAAGAGCGTCCTGGTCGAGGTCACCCAGGCCCGGGCCAGCGCCACCCAGGTCAAGGTCGATGCCTCCACCCTGACCAATCCGGCCGTCTTCCAGCAGTATGAGCAGGCCCAGAACCAGCTTTCCGGCGTGCTCGGCCGGCTGATGATGATCCAGGAGAAATACCCCGATCTGAAATCCAATCAGAACTTCATGGCCCTGCAGTCGCAGCTGGAAGGGACCGAGAACCGGATCACCGTGGCGCGGCGCGACTACAACGAGGCGGTGCGCGACTACAACACCACCTTGAGGGTGTTTCCTACCGTGCTGTGGGCCAAGACGATGTACGGCGGCGCCAAGCCGATGACCCTGTTCTCGGCCAACGCCGCGGCCCAGTCCGCGCCGGTGGTGAATTTCGACGCCACGCCGGGCGCGGCCCCCGGATCGCCGCCGCCTTCGCCGGCGCCGGCGAAGGCGGCGGCGATCCG
>Ga0209483_1002658_pt1 | contig 12272 bp, 9 predicted proteins | sample NGEPerA_FD_184508 | JGI IMG/M metagenome (GOLD analysis project Ga0209483, IMG submission 184508) | Arctic peat soil microbial communities from the Barrow Environmental Observatory site, Barrow, Alaska, USA - NGEE PermafrostL2-A... | ecosystem: Environmental > Terrestrial > Soil > Wetlands > Peat... | reverse complement strand
GACCTGACCCACTTCAGACGAGGCCGTGTCCGCAGCGGCTTCAGCCAGCGCTGCCAGCCCCACTGAAAACATCAACATCGGCGATGCTGTGGCGCGCATGAACCACCGAGAATCGACAAACCACGACTGGGCGAACTCACTGGACATGAGGGCCGCTACACCCAGGTTGGCCGAGACCTGCGATGCGGATCGTCCATGACGATCCTCGGCAGTACCGAGTTGCTCCTTCCTCCCTCTGCCCAGCAACGTGGAAAGAAAGGCGAGCATCGCGACCGCCAACACCGGCATCAGGGCTGTGTGCCACGGCTCATAGGGAAGCACAACTGTAGAAAACATAAGGCTGGCAGTGATGGCCGTGCCTGCTGCAGCGCCCCACGGGGTAGCTGCGCGCAGCCTCCACGTAACCAGCCCCAGCAGCAGGCTTGACCCCACCGTCCAGATTGCCACTGGAGCCACTTGCATGGCCCACCAGTGGGTCTCAAGCACCACGGCCGCGCCCGCAAAGGGCATGGTCACGAGCAGCACGAGCTTCGATTGCCAAACCTGCTTCATTTCAGCCACGCTCCATCGTAACCTTTGCCCGTCGGACGATTCCCCTGGGGGCCTGACTGCGTCTAAACCACATTCGCCCGTAGGGGAACGCAAAGCCAGACTGCAGGGGGCAGGAGGAGCTTTAAGGCCTGATTTGTCCAGTACCTTCCCGGCTGGAGATGAACAAGCCAACAGCATGCCTGTCCCCATCCGGCTGATTTACAATCACAAAGTAAGCAAGAAAGATCTGAATGAGGCTTTTTCCCATGAGTTCAGGCCGGGCGCGCGTGCGTTTGGTTCAGGCGGGCGCGGTCATTGCGGCTGCAGCCCTGATTGCAGGTTGCGGTAACGCATACCGGCCGGTTGTTACGCCGATTAACCCCAGCGGTCCGGCCGCCCAGTCTACGTCTTATGCCGTGGTCGTATCGGCGCCTTCGCCCACTACGGCCGGAATCGTGACGATTATCGACTACGCCGGCGACACGGTGATGGCGCTTGCGCCTATCGGTCCCGGACCGGGTGCCTTTGTAATGGACCAACTCGGCGCCACGGGTTACACAGTTGACAGCGATGGTACGCTGGCCAACTTCCCAATTACCACCTCTCTGCAGGCCAAGATGGTGACTTACTCCACGCTGTCTGCTGCGGCGCAACCTGTCAACCTGATGGCGCCATCGGCAGGACTGTGGGCTGCCGATCTCAATGGCAACGTCGCAGACGTATTCAGTTCCAGTCCCCAGGCCTTCAGACTCGCCATTCCAGTGGCGCCTACGCCAGTAACCATCATCGGCAGCCCTACTCTCCAAGGCCAGCGTGAATATGCAATCAGCCAGAACTTCACCGATCCAACCGGCGTGACCTGCAATACTTCGCCGACTACGGCTCCCACTGGCGTGGCCACTCCGATTGAGCTCTCCACCAATACGGCCGACACGCCGATTGCGTTGGGCAAATGCCCCGTTTATGCCGTGCCAAGCCCCGATCAGAAGCGTCTGTATGTCATGAATCGGGGCGACGACACAGTAAGCGTCATCAATAGCCAGAACAACATCCGGAACAGTTGTACGCCGTTCCTCAATCAGAACGGCCAGCCTGTTACCTGTCATCCCACCCTGCCGCTTTCCACCACAGCGGTTACGGCCACAGGGATTACGCCGCCCAACGGAACCAGCGGCATGCCCGTGCACGCCGGCCCGGTCTATGCCGAGTACAACTCGGCGTTAAACCAGTTGGTAGTGGCCGACTATGACGGCGGGACGATCAGCATTATCGACGTGACCCTGGATCTGTACGGCAACGACGGCCCGACCTTCGGAACCACGTATACAATTCCGGTGGGCAACAATCCGGCAAGCGTGACCGTTCTGGCCGACGGGACTCGCGCCTATTCAGCCAACCAGACCGACGGCACTGTGACCATCGCCAACCTGACCAGCCACACGGTGGAGAAAACGCTGGCCGTGGTTGGTCATCCGCGCACCGTTGCTTCAACACAGAATTCCCTGTTCGGCAAGGTTTATGTCGCCTCGCCTGACAGCCCATATCTCACCATCCTCGCCACATTGACTGACCTGGTTGATACAACAGTGCTGGTCGAGGGCAATATCGTGGACGTGCGAGTGAGCACTCAGAACGGGTCAAGCGGCAACAGCAACATTGTCAGCCGCAGTGCCGGTCACGGCGAGCCCTGCAACCTGCCACCGGCGCTGATGGTTTCAACTTATGGCGCGAACTACACGCTCAAGCAGTGCCAGACGATCCCATAGAACGCATCCTGGAAGTTTGAAAGAATCGAACGTTGAAAAGGGCAGCTCTCCACAGTGGAGCTGCCCTTTTCAACGTTTTGGGACGGTCTACAGCATTTTCGAGTTGAGTGTTAACACAACTTCGGGTGCCCCATCCTTTGTGCGTTCTTTGCGCAAAGGGTGGGAGACCACAGAAGCCCATCTCGACCGTAAAGATTCAGGCCGAAAACGCGCTATTCACCGCAGAAGCGGTTCGTATCTCCTACCACCTTTCCCTGACTGGACCAATCTTTCCGAGGAGGCTTGCATCGAGAGATTTCTTTGCGGTTGCAATTGTGACTCTCGGCACAGACTAAGTTGATGCGGCGCACCAAGCATGGATGTGCAATGGTGTTCCGCACAGTTCCAGGTCATGCTGTCCATAGGCCTTGTCCTGTCTTTTCCTGCGCGGAGTTCATTCCGGAGTGAGAGCTAATGCAATCGAGCAGGGATGGTGTTCCGCTCACGCGGCGGCAGTTTGTGGCTGCAGGAGCGATGGGCGGCGCGGCGCTTGCCGTCGGCTGCGCTGGGACCAAGCAGGGAAACTGGGATTTTCTCAACGATCCTCAGGCCCGGACGCTGGCCGCAATCTGCGATCAGATCATTCCCGCGGATGACTTTCCGAGCGCATCGCAAGCCGGCGTGCTCACCTACATCGATCGTCAACTTGCCCGGCACTACAGGCGCCACAGAAATGCTTACCGGGACGGGCTTGAGCAGGCCGATGCGATGAGCAGAAAACGCTTTGGCCAAGACCTGGCGGCGTTGACCGTTCCGCAGCAGTTAGAGATGGTGAGCTCGATCGAAAAAGAGAACTCTGGATTCTTCAACCTTGTGCGCAGCCACACGCTTGAGGGCTACTATGGCGCGCCGCGGCATGGCGGCAATCGCGATGCTGTCAGTTGGAAGATGCTTGGCATGGCGGAGCCGCCTGTTCGCGGCCGCGCGCAGTACGACCAGAGAAAGAGCCCGGCCTCATGAAGAGAGTGAATGCGGTTGTTGTGGGCGCCGGCGCAGCCGGAGGCATTGTAGCCAAGGAACTGTCGACAGCGGGCCTGAGCGTAGTCCTGCTGGAGCGCGGCAAGTGGTACACGGCGAACGATTGCCGCAAAGACGACCTGCGCAATCAGCGCACTACTTTGCTTGGCAATGCCTTCGGGCCTGAGGATGAAGGCAATCCGCGCGTTGTATTCGATCCCAAGAGCGGGCCGCGAACCTTTCTGCCCAGCGAGGGCGGCTACCAGAACAATGCCGCCTGCGTGGGCGGTGGAACGCTGAGCTATGGAGCCATGGCGTGGCGCTTTATGCCGCAGGATTTCCGCATGCGGTCGATCTACGGAGCGCCGCAGGGGAGTTCGCTCGAAGATTGGCCCATTACGTACGACGACCTTGAACCCTTCTACGACAAGGCCGAATACGAGATCGGCATCTCTGGAGATTACTCGGGCAGTCCGTTTTTTGGCCCGCGCAAGCGCCCGCTGCCGATGCCGCCGCTGGCACCGAATCGCGAGTTTCAAATCTTGGAGCCGGCAGCCAAACGCCTCGGCCTGAATCCATTTCACATTCCCATGGCGCGCAACAGTGTGCCGTACAACGGCCGCGGGCCGTGCATGCGCTGCAGGTGGTGCGTGGGCTTCGCCTGCGAAGCGGATGCCAAGAACGGTTCGCAGAACACAGTGATACCCACGGCGCTGGCCACGGGAAACTGCGAGTTGCGCACCGAGTGCATGGCGAAGGAGATTCTCACCGACGACCGTGGGCGCGCGCGCGGCGTAGCCTACTACGACGCCGACGGTCACTTGCAGCAGCAGGATAGCGACATCGTCATCGTATCTGCCTGCGCGATTGAATCTGCGCGCCTGATGCTGAATTCCAAGAGCCGATTATTTCCCAATGGGTTGGGGAATCAGCATGACCAGGTTGGCCGCCATCTGCAAGGTCACCACTATACGGGCGCCGTCGGATTCTTCGATTTCGATACTTACGACGATGTAGGACCGGGCGCCAGCATCGCCGTTGCCGACTACAACCATGGCAATCCAGGCCTTTGTGGCGGGGGAATGCTGGCCAACGAATTCATCAGGCTGCCGATTCAAATGATCGAGCGGATGCCCGTGAATACGCCGCGCTGGGGGCTCAAGCACAAGCAGGCCATGCGCAATTTCTACAAGCGCAACATTGCCGTGATGGGGCCGACGCAGCCGATTCCCTCCGCCGACGCCAGGGTCACTCTCGATCCGGACGTTCGGGACAAGTGGGGAATGCCGGTGGCGCGCATCTCCGGCAATGTGCATCCGCATACGTTTGAGATCGGCGTGCTCCAGGCGCAGCGTTCGGAGGCATGGCTGAAGGAGGCCGGCGCAGTGAGCACCCTGCTCAACGCGGGCAAGCCCACGATTGTATCTAGTGGTCAGCACCAGGCCGGCACTTGCCGCATGGGCAACGATCCGCAAGGCTCGGTGGTGAACAAGGCCTGCCAGGTTCACGACGTGGACAACATTTTTGTGATCGATGGGAGCGTGCATGTAACTAACGGAGGCTTCAATCCGGCACTGACCATCATGGCGATTGCTTACATGGCATCCGAGGAACTGGTTCGCAACTGGAAGGGTACGGGATTCAAATCATGAAGACCTTCCTCAGGTCTATGGCGATCGGCCTTGGCGTAGCGGCCCTGCTTGTAGTTGGGGGCACCTATGGTGCGTCGTACTACTACACGTCGCAATATGGGCAGGGCTGCGCAAGCTGCCATGAGATGGCGGCGTACGTCAGCGCGGTGCATTCTGCACCGCACCGGACAACGGGCTGCATGGATTGCCACGAGGCAAGCATGGCTACCAAGCTGCGGCACATGCGGATTCACATCTTCGGCACGGTTCCTGAGACTATCCGCTTGCGGGACGTGGATGTTCTGGCGATGACGTCAAGCTGCCAGAAGTGCCACCAGCACGAATATGCAAACTGGCACGCGGGGCCGCATAGCGCGACGTACAGCCAGATATTTGCCGATCCGGCGCACAACTCAAAACGCATACTGATGGATGATTGCCTGCGCTGCCACGGCATGTACTTCAACGGATCAATTCGCGAGGTTGTGGAACCGCTGAACATGAAAGGACCATGGCGGGTGATTCGTTCTAGATTCGCCGATCAACCGGCAATGCCCTGCATGACTTGCCACCAAATGCACCGCGAAGGTGCGCAGGAGACCAAGCCTGCTTCGCGCATTTCGGTGGCGGGCGCTGCCGTGCCTGATTCGCTGGCCTTCTACGACCGGCGCGAAACGCTTCACTTTACAGCAGCGGCGCTCTCTATTCCTCAACTGCAAGATGGAGCGCGCGTGGTGAGGGTCAGCCAGGACCCGCGCCAGGCCCTCTGCTACCAGTGCCATGCGCCTCGCGAGCCGGAAGCCGGTTCCGTTGCGGCAACGAATGCATGGGGGCCGCAGGTGGGCTCGGGAGACGATCGTACGCCGATAGGCGTGCATGAGGGGATAAGCTGCGTGGCTTGCCACGATGGGCATAACGAGAACACGCGTGCGTCTTGCAAGACTTGTCATCCGCAGATGTCCAACTGTGGTATCGACGTGGAGAAGATGGATACAACGTTCGCAAATTCCAACAGCGCCCATAACATCCACTGGGTGAAGTGCACTGACTGCCATCAGCATGGGATTCCGAAGGTGAAGGCGGTTGCGGCGGTGAAGGCGAAGCTGCAGACCACTCCCGGAATGAGCGGCTTTTAAAACTTGGAAAAGGAAATAGAAGAGCACGTTGATTGAAATTCGTGCTGCCTTACGGCATTTTCGAGTTGAGTGTTAACACAACTTCGGGTGCCCCATCCTTTGTGCGTTCTTTGCGCAAAGGGTGGGAGACCACTGACATCCATCGCAACTGTAAACACCCCGGCCGAAAGCGCTCTAGCTTTGCGCGCGATTGTGGCTGGGCCTTATATCCTCTGACAGGGGGAGCTCGGTCCCGATGACGGCTGGAACGAAGATTCGCGTGGATGTTTTGCTTGTGGAGCGGGGGCTTGTTCCGAGTCGTGAGCGGGCGCGAGCTTATATCCTCGCGGGGCGCGTGCTCGTCAACGAGCAAAAGATTGATAAGCCGGGGACAACTGTGGCGGGCGATGCTCTGGTGCGGCTGCTGGGAGACGATCCGCCTTACGTGAGTCGCGGCGGGCTCAAGCTCGCGGCGGCACTGGAGCACTGGAAGATCGCGGTAGCGGGCAGGGCGTGCCTTGATGTAGGAACATCGACCGGCGGATTTACTGATTGCCTCTTGCAGCACGGCGCTGCGCAGGTGACTGCCGTCGACACCGGCTTCGGGCAGATTGCCATGAAGCTGCGCAACGATTCGCGCGTGCACTTGATGGAACGAACCAATGCGCGGCTGCTTTTGCCGGGAACTCTCAAGGCGGAGCCTGGGAGCCCTGAACTCACGATGCTTGTGATGGATGTTTCTTTTATATCGGCTACGCTGCTGCTGGGGCCGGTGCTGGCGGCTGCGCCCGCGATTTCTGAGGCCGTTGTTCTGGTGAAGCCGCAGTTTGAGGCCGGCCGCGAAAATGTAGGCAAGGGAGGCATCGTTCGCGATCCGGAGGCTCACCAGGTGGCCGTCGATCGGGTTGCCGATTGCGTCCGGTCGCTGGGCTGGGAAGTGGTCGAGACGATTCCTTCTCCCATCACAGGTGCGGAGGGCAATCGGGAATTTCTCCTTTATGCGCGGCGCGTTGGAGCCTGAATCCATTCTCAAGTCCGCCGTCGAGCCTGAATCCGTTACACTTGAGCCCATGGTTCGGGTCGCGATTGTTTGCAAACCGCATAAGGAAGAGCTCAACAGGCTGTTGCCTGAGTTGATCAAGTGGCTGCGACAGAATGGGTACGAGCCACTGCTGGACCTCGAGGGTGGCCAATACACTGACACTGCTCCGGTGCTCGATCGCGGGGAGATGCCTGCGTGGTCGCCGGAGCTGGTGATCGTGCTCGGTGGGGATGGGACGCTGCTGGCTGCGGCGCGCGTATTTGCATCGACGAGTACGCCGATTCTTAGCGTGAATCTGGGCTATTTGGGATTCCTAACTGAGGTGCGGCTGGCTGATCTCTACTCGACGCTGGATAGCTGGTGCAAGGGCTGCCACGATCTGGATGAGCGAGCCATGCTGCATGCCGCTCTGTGGCGCGAGGGCGCCGAGCACTCCAGCTATGAGGCGCTGAACGAGATTGTGGTCTCGAAGGGCGACATTGCACGCATGGGCGATTTTGCCGTGGAACTGGACGGCAAACTGGTGGCCCGGTTCCGCGCGGATGGCGTGATTGTCTCTACTCCCACGGGCTCGACGGCGTACACGCTGGCGGCCAATGGGCCGATTCTGACGCCGGATGTGGATGCCATGGTGGTGACGCCTATCTGCCCGCATTTGTTGACGCTGAGGCCGATCGTGGTGCGGGGAGATGCGCGGCTGGTGGTGAGGGTCGAGGGGATTCCCGACCTGGCGCTGCTGACTGTGGATGGGCAGCAGGCTGTCGAGTTACATCGCGGGGACGAGATACAGTGCTACCGGTCTACCAATACCGTAAAGCTGGTGCGGCTCAGCGAGAGCGGGTTCTTTGAGGCGTTGCGGAGCAAGCTTAGCTGGGGAGAGCGGTAGAAGAACAGTGGCCAGTTGTCAGGGGTTACAGCATTTTCGAGTTGAGTGTTAACACAACTTCGGGTGCCCCATCCTTTGTGCGTTCATTGCGCAAAGGGTGGGAGATCACTGACATCCATCGCAACTGTAAACACCCCGGCCGAAAGCGCTCTAGTGTTGCAATTCGCTTAGGAGGACTTTGGCTTTGGCGGCAAGGGTGCTGGCGCCGTCTACGTCACCGGAGGCGAGGGCAGCTTTGGCTTGCTTGAGGAATTCACGAATGTGGGCCGCGGTCTTTTGATCCTGGTCGTTCAGGCGCTGGCTGATATCGTTCAGGCCGCGCTCAATGGACGCGATTGACTCTTCTGTCTGACGGCGCTGATCGGCGGGATCGCCCGAGGAAAGTTGGCCAATGGCGTTGACCGCCGGCGTTCCGACAGTGGCTTGTTGGACGTCGGGGGTGGGATTGGCCGGCGGCTTCTTGTGTTTTGGCGGCGGCTTGGGCGTCTGCGTCGGCAGCTTGGTGACGGAGACAGGCTGCTGGGTTGGAATCGTGACTTCAGGAGGCGGCTGCTGGGTAGGCGGCGGCACGGACGAATTTTCAAGCTTGGGCGCGAGCGGCTGGGCCGGTTGCTTTGGGGTCTTGTGCAGGAAGCACCCCATAAGAAACAACGGCAGCACCCACGCGACAATCCTGGCAGGTAACTTCATCCCGCAAGCCCCTTCTCGATTTCAACGCTCGCCGGCTGAAGATGCCGGCGTCCCCAGTCCGTGGCGGAGAGCGGAATTCGCAACCGGAACTCCGAGCCATGTCCTGTCTTTGATTGTACTTCTATGCTGCCGTGGTGTAACTGAATTATCCGGTAGGTCATTGCTAATCCGATACCGCTGCCCTCGCTCTTGGTAGTGAAGTAGAGGTCGAAGATCTTATCCCGGATTTCATCAGGGATTCCGGAACCATGATCGGTGATGCGCAGAACCGCTGTCTTTCTATCTTCTTCCAGAACCACCTCAAGGTTGCCACCGGCGGGCATGGCCTGTGCGCCGTTCAAAATGACGTTCAAGACCGCCTGTTTGAACAGGTCTGCATCGACGTTGGCCACCAGCGGGTAGGAGGGCATGTGGTGGATAAGAGTTACGTTGCGGGTGGATAGTTCGGCCGTGGCCAGGGAGAGGACGTCGCCGACGACAGAGCGCAGGTCTTGTTCGCGGAGATCAAGTTCGACGGGGCGTGAGAAGTCCACGAGCATTTGGACGACGCGGTCGAGGCGATGTATCTCCGTGTCGATGACTTCGAGGTGGCGGACGGCAGGCCCGCTGGCATCGCCGAGCTTGGTTTTGAGCAGCTCGAGGTGGACCACGATGGCATTGATGGGGTTTTTTACCTCGTGCCCGACGCCGGAGGTGAGCCTGCCGATGGCGGCCATGCGGCGGGAAAGCTCAAGCTCGGACTCGATGGCTTCGGCGGATTCGAGGTCGTGCAGCATGACCAGCGCGCCGAGGCCCTGCCGGGTATCTTCGTCGTGAATGAACTCAAGCGAGGCCTGGATGCGGCGACCGGTTTCAGTGCGAATTTCTTCTTTGACGAGCGTGGCGCCGGCATCGAATGCCTCGCTGAGAATCCGGCCAAGGGCTGTGGAAGTATCGAAGATGTCGTGAGCGTGGAGGCCGAGGATGCTTTCGCGCGGAATTTCAAGAAAGCGCCGCGCCGCTTCTGACACCAGGACAGCGCGGCCGTCGCCGGTGAACAGAAGGATGCCGTCCTGGAGATTGCCGAGAATCTGATCAAGATTTTCAGTCAACGCGGAGAAGACTTCTTCGACATTGCGCATGCGCTGGCCGATGCGCTCGATTTTGGTGGATACCTGCGCGGCCGTGTCCTGATTGGGCGCGACTTTCGGTTCATTCGCCGCTCCCCCGGCAGCGGTCCAGCGGTCGAGCTGGAGGCTGATCTGCTCCATGGGGCGCAGGGCCAGGTTGCTCAACAGGAGCGCCGCCAGCAAAGCCGTGAGCAGTGAAACGCCCATCAATGTGAGTGCCTGGGAGCGCCATGGCGCATAAAAGGCAAGCAACAGCGTGGTGCGCACCCCCACGTGCACGGTGGCAAAGGGCGCGCCGTTGTTGTCCAGAGGCACAATCACGTCATAGACCTTAGGCGCGCCGAAGACTGTTCGCATCAACTGGAGCGAACTGATTTCGAGGAGCCTTTTGTAATCCGGCCGGACAGGCATCGGCTTGTCTTCAAATTCCGGATCGGTGCTGAGAAGCGTGATGGAATGGCTGTCGCCGATGTTGATGTCGTAGACGGTAAGCGAATAGAGGTTTACCGACTGGACTACGGCCTGCAGCTCCTCATTGTCGCGCACGGCGTTGGTCATGAGGGCGCGCAGCTGGCTTGGATCGTTGGGATTGACGGTCTGGTCCCTGAGGCCTGTTTCGAGGGCATTTTGAAGGGCAAACCGGATCTGTTCGGCCACCATGTGATTGGTGTCGTAGGACTGCTTGACGGCCCCGTGCAGCAGCTGGCTTGCGTAGACGAGGGAAACCAGCGCGGCGATGAGAAACACCAGAGCCGTAATAGCCAAAACGAGTTTGGTCTTGAGACGCATGGCTCAGCTGACCGTGTCCTGGCGGGCGCGGCTGTACTCCTTGAGTTTGTTGTGGAGGGTCTTGAGGCTGACGCCCAGGATTTCAGCAGCGCGGGTCTTGTTTTGGCCCGTGGCCTCAAGGGTGTGCAGGATTAGCAAGCGCTCAGCCTCGTCAACGGTGGTGCCCACGTGCACCGGAACCATGCTGGCATCGGAGGCAAGGGTGGCCTGCTGCTGCACCTTGCCGAATCCGGGAGACAGGTGACCCGCATCGAGAGGCGCGCCATCGGTGCAGAGGACCACCGCGCGTTCGATGGTGTTGCGCAGTTCGCGGACATTGCCGGGCCAGTTGTAGGCCATCATGCGGTCGAGAATGGACGGGGCGACGCCGGAGACGTGCCGATTGTGCTTCTCATTCATCTGCTCCAACATGGCCTGCGCCATGGCGGGCAGGTCTTCCATGTGATCGCGGAGCGGCGGCATGTGGATGTTGAAGACGTTGAGGCGGTAGAAGAGGTCGGCGCGCAGATGGCCCTCAGCGACAGCGGTGTTGGGGTCGTGATTGGTGGCCGCCAGCACTCTCACGTCCACATCCTGCTCAGTGCGTGCGCCGAGGCGGCGTAACTTCCGTTCTTCCAGGACTCGGAGCAGTTTTGCCTGGGTACCAGAGGGCATCTCGCCGATTTCGTCGAGCAGCAGGCTGCCTCCGGCGGCCAGTTCGAAGCAGCCGGCACGCCGATCGACCGCGCCGGTGAATGCGCCTTTTTCGTGGCCGAAGATCTCGCTCTCGATGAGGGTTTCAGGAATGGCGGCGCAGTTGACGCCAACAAAGGGCTTGGCCTTGCGGGGGCTCAGCTCGTGCAGGGTGCGGGCCACTAATTCCTTGCCGGTGCCGCTTTCGCCGGTGATGAGCACGTGGACGTTCGAGGGAGCGATCTGCTCGATGAGGCCGAAGATTTCGCGCATGGGGCGCGAGTTGCCGACCAGGCTGCCGAGGACTCCGCTCTGGCGCAGACGGCGGCGGGCCACTTCAAGCTCGATTTCAGTCTCGCGCTGGCGCGTGGCGTTGGCCAGGATAGTGCGCAGGCGGGTGGCGTCGACCGGCTTCTGGAGGAAGTCGTATGCGCCCAGCTTCATGGCTTCGACGGCGAGCTGGATGGAACCCATAGCGGTGAGGACGACGACGGCGAGGTTGGAGCCAAGGCCGGAGCCTTCTTCGCCGAGCTTGGTGAGCAGGCCGATGCCGTCCATGCGAGGCATCTTGAGATCGGTGACCACAATGGCCGGATCCCAAGCGACGACCTTTTCCCAGGCTTCGAGGCCGTCACGCGCAGTCTCAGTGCGATAGCCCCAGCCGGAGATCAACTCGGCGAGGCCCATGAGCGCGTTGGGCTCATCTTCGGCGATAAGGACTTTCACGGCGTTCTGCATAAAGGTCTTCCGGTTCCTAAATCTTACCTATACTATGCACCCGCGGCGGGCTCACCGGCTTTTTCAGTCAGCTCGGCCCAGCGGGCATAGAGTGCGTCGTTTTCGTGCTGCGCGGCGTCCAGCTCGAGCAGGGCTTGCTGGAGGGCGGCGGCGTCAGTTGCGATTTCAGGATGCTCGACGCGAGCGCGAGCGGCGGCGAGGCGGGTGTCGGAAATTTCCACGCGCTGCTCGATGGCGGCAAACTCGCGGGCTTCGAGGTAGGAGAGCTTTTTTCTGGAGCCGGCGGACGGGGCGGGTTCGGCGGCAG
>Ga0209483_1002657_pt1 | contig 12273 bp, 9 predicted proteins | sample NGEPerA_FD_184508 | JGI IMG/M metagenome (GOLD analysis project Ga0209483, IMG submission 184508) | Arctic peat soil microbial communities from the Barrow Environmental Observatory site, Barrow, Alaska, USA - NGEE PermafrostL2-A... | ecosystem: Environmental > Terrestrial > Soil > Wetlands > Peat... | reverse complement strand
GTGGCAGTGGCACAATTACGAAAAAGCCTACGTCGTCCTTTGCGGTCTTTGCACGCTGCTGGTGTTCACGGTGAGTTCCATTGTCGGCCTGGATTTTTGCACCGCGCAGATTGCGGGCTGGCACGCAACGATTTTCCCGCTCTACTTTGTCATCGGCGCCGTGTTCTGCGGTTTTGGCATGATGCTCGTGCTGATGATTCCGCTCCGGAAATTATGCGGCCTGGAAAACATCATTACCAAAAGCCACATCGCCACCGTGGCGAAACTGGCCTTGGTCAGCGGGCTGATGATTGACTACATCTACCTGATGGAGTTTTTTATCGCCTGGTATAGCGGCGATCCGTATGAGCGCTGGGTGTTCGGCCACCGGCTGTTCGGCCACACCTACCTCGGCTTTGGCTGGGTGCTCATCGGCATCAACGTCGGCGTGACGCAACTGCTCTGGTTCAAAAAAATCCGTTCCAATCTGGTGGCGCTGTTCATCATCGGCCTGCTTATCAACATCGGCATGTGGACCGAGCGCTTTGTCATTGTCGTCGGCTCGCTGTATCAGGATTTTCTGCCGGCAAACTGGGGCAAATACAGGCCGACCATGTGGGACATCGGTCTTTACGTCGGCACGCTCGGTGCGTTTTTCATGCTGTATCTGCTGTTCGTGAAATTCCTGCCGATGATCGCGATTTCCGAAGTCAAAGGCGCGGTCCCGCACGGCGACCTGCATCATCCGCTCGGCGGCGCGCAGAAGGAGGCCGGCCATGAATGAAAAAATCTACGGCCTCATGGCGGAATTCAATTCGCCCGGCGAAGTGCTGCGTGCGGCGGAAAAAGTCCGCGCCGCCGGCTACCGGCGCTGGGACGTGTTCACGCCGTTCCCGATTCACGGCCTCGGCAAAGTCATGGGCTACGGCAACTCGCTCGTCGGCTGGGTTTCGCTGGCGATGGGCGCGGGGGCGTTTCTGTCCGTTGCCGCCATGATCTGGTTTTGCAACGCGTTTGATTATCCGCTGATCGTCGGCGGCAAACCGATGTTCAGCCCGCCGATGACGTTTGTGCCGTCCTACATCCTGCTCATCATGGGCGCGGCGGTCGGCGCGCTCGTCGGGATGCTCGGCATTAATCAACTGCCGCGCCTGCACCATCCGCTGCTGGACACCAGGCGCTTTGCCCTCGCCTCGCGCGACAAGTTCATCATCGTCATCGGCGCGCAGGATGAGAAATTCTGCATCACGGAAACGAAGAAGCTGCTGGAAAGCATCGGCGGCGCGCAAATTGAAATCGTGGAGGACAAGGACTGATGCGCTACATCCTCTCCATCCTATTAGTTGGCGCGGCCATCGGCGTGGCGCTGTTTGGCATGTTGGGATTGCCGGGCCGGATTTCCCGCAAGCCGCCGGTGGAATTGTATTCCGACTGGGCTTTTCCCGGCATGGACCGGCAGCCCAAATTGCGCCCGATGGAGCCGGACAGTTTTTTTGCGAACGGCGTCAGTTCGCAATTGCCACCAGCCGGAACCATTGCACGCAGCCAGCCGGTTCAAACGGCAGACGGCGAAGTTTATCGCTTTGAAGATTCAACCGTCAACACGGGCCGCGTCACCGGCACGACGAATTTTGTCGCGACGAATCCGCTGATGGTGAATGCGCCGTTGCTTCAACGCGGACGCGAGCGTTTCGACATTTATTGCGCGCCGTGCCACGGCCGAACTGGTGACGGCAATGGCATCACCAAAAAACTCGGCGTCATGCCCGCCGTGGCGAACTTGCATGACAAGCGCATCGTCGAGCTGGCCGACGGCGAGATTTTCAACACCATCACTCACGGCAAAGGTTTGATGGGCGCGGCCGGCCCGCTGATCCCGACAGAAGATCGCTGGGCTGTCATTGCATATCTGCGCGCGCTGCAATTGAGCTGGCTGGGAACGACGAACGATTTGACGGCCGCGCAGACCGCCGATTTGAAATGACATGAGCCGCCACGACACAACGCATCTGCCGCCGCCGATGGACTTGTCCGCCTGGCGCGGGCTGCCGGTCGTTTTGATGGTTATCGGCGGATTGCTGTCCGTGATCGGCGCGCTGGTCAGCTTCAGTGGCAAACAAGATGGCGGCGCAAGTTTCGGCCTTTCGTGGCTGCTGGCATTCATGTTTTATTACAGCATCGCGCTCGGCGCGCTGTTTTTGGTAATGGTGCATCATTTGACCGACGCCGGCTGGTCGGTCGGCATCCGCCGGTTTTGCGAACACCTCGCGTCGCTGCTGTTTCCGTGGCTGGCGATTCTGTTTCTGCCGGTCGGCCTGCTCGGGCCGAAAATTTACCAATGGATGACGCTGGATCCGGCCACGAACAATCTGGTGGCGGCCAAATGGCCGGTGTTCACCATTCCGGGTTTCTGGATCACGTCGGCAATTTTCTTCGGCATCTGGTGGCTGCTCACGTCGCAGTTGAGCCGCTGGTCGCTCAAGCAGGACGAAACCGGCGCGGCGGAATGCACCTATAAAATGCGCTTTTATTCCGGCTGGGGCATCGTTGCCTTCGCGCTGACGCTGACTTTTTCCGGCGTGCTTTGGATGCAGGCGACATCCTACCAATGGTTCTCCGCGATTTACGGCGTCTATTTCTTCGCCGACTGTGTGTGGATTGGCCTGGCCACGGTTTATGTCATCGCGGTGATTTTACTGCGGCAACGGACTCTGGCGCCTGTGTTGAAACGAAATTATTTTTATTTCATCGCTGTGCTGCTGTTTGGCTTCACGCTGCTTTCGGCCTACGCCGAGTTCGCGCAATACTTCGTCGTCTGGAACGCGAACATGCCGGAGGAAACTTTCTGGTATCTCATCCGTGAACGCGGCAACTGGTGGTGCCTGGGACTGATCGTGATTTTCGGCCATTTCTTCCTGCCGTTTTTTGTGCTGCTGCCGGAGCGGGTGAAAACCAATTTCAAAATTGTCGTGCCCGTCTGCCTCTGGGTCTGGCTGATGCACGCGGCGGATCTGGGCTTCAACATTTTCCCCGCGCGGTTTGTGCATGGCTTTCCGCTGCATCTGCTGTGGCTGCCGCTCGGCTGCCTGCTGTTCATGGGCGGATTTCTGGCCCGGATTTTTGTGAACAAGTTTAACGCGCACCCGCCGTATCCGCCGCGCGACCCGCGCCTGCTGGAAGCAATGGGCGTGAGCGCAAACATCGTCCGCGATCTCGCGGACGCGCCAACCGCCGGAGGCAGCCGATGACGCTCGAAAACACCAACCGCGCCTCGGGCGCCGCCGTGGGTTTCATCCTCGCGACAATCCTGTTTGTCGCCATGTCCGTCGTCGTGAAATTTTTCGTGAGCGTCCCGGCGATTGACGCCGACCGTGACGCGGTGCGCAGCAAGGCGCTCGCAAAAATCCGCGCCGCCGAAGACAAATCTTTGAACACGGTGGGGTGGGCCGACCAGTCGCGCGGCATTGTGCGTTTGCCGGTTGAAACCGCGATGCAGCAGGCTGCGCAGGCCTGGCAAAATTCCGCCGCCGCCCGCGCCGACTTAAACGCCCGCGCCGAAAAAGCCGCCGCGCCTGCGCCCGTTGCGCCCGCCAAACCAAATCCTTTTGAATGAACCCGGCTGAAACAGACCAAGTTTGCCCCGCGAAAATTGACGCTTCGTGCCGCGTGCCGCTGCTCGCGCTGTTTGGCGGCGCGGCGTTGTGGCTTGTCATCGGCCTGTTCCTGGCGCTGCTCGCGTCGCTCACGTTCCATGCCCCGGAAATGCTCGCTGGTTGTTCGTTCCTTACCTACGGCCATCTTGCTCCCGCCGCGAATGATTTGCTAGTCTATGGCTTTGCCATTCCCGCCGCGCTCGGCGTGATGCTCTGGATTTTTGCGCGCTTGAGCCAGGCCGAACTCGTTCTGCCGCTCCTCCCGGTCGCTGCCGCGAATTTCTGGCATCTCGGCGTGTTCATCGGCCTCGCCACGATTCTGTGCGGTCGCAGTTCCGGTTTCAACTGGCTGGAATTTCCGCGCGCGGCGGCCATCCTGCTCGGCGTGGCCTTTGTTCTCATTGCCATTTCCGCCGTCGGCACGTTCAGTCAGCGCCAGGAGCGCGAGCTGTATCCGTCGCACTGGTTTCTGCTCGCGGCGCTGCTGTGGTTTCCGTGGATTTATTCAACGGCCAATCTTTTCCTCGTCAGCACGTGGCCGGTGCGCGGCGTGGCGCAGGCGGTCATCAACTGGTGGTTCGCCAACAATCTGATTTTCGTCTGGCTCGCGCTTGTCGGCGTCGGCGTCGCGTTTTATTTTTTGCCGAAGCTGGCCGGCCGTCCGCTGCACAGCCGGTTCTACGCGTTGTTCGCGTTCTGGACTTTGATCCTGTTCGGGACGTGGATTGGCATTCCGGAAGGCGCGCCGGTTCCCGCGTGGCTGCCGACGACCAGCGCGTTTGCTTCCTTCCTTTTGATTATTCCGCTCATCGCCATCGCAGTCATCGTTGTCAAAACGGTTTGGGGTGCGAAGGTCAACTGCAAAGGCGGGCCGTTTTGCTACCTCAAATTTGGAATCACTGCTTTTATTTTGTCCGGCCTGATGCTCATCGCGTCCGCGTGTCCGGAACATGGCCGCACGGTGGAATTCACCTGGTTTGGCCACGCGCAGACGCAACTGCAAATCCTCGGCTTCTTCGCCATCGTCATCTGCGGTGCGATTTATGAAATTCTGCCGCGCGTGATGGGTTTTGCGCTTCCGTTCCCGAAATTCGTCCGTCTGCAGCATTGGCTCTTTATGCTCGGCACGGTGCTGTTGGTCGGAACGCTGGCCGTCGGCGGCGTGCAGCAAGGGTTGAAACTTTACAGCCCCGATGCGGCGATGCTGGCGCTGCGTTTTAGCACGCTCGGCTGGGCTGCTTTTCTGCTCGGCAGCCTGCTGTTCGCCGCGAATATTTTTGTGATGACGATGAAGTGGAAACTCGCGCTGGCCAAAACGGTGATTGCCTACATCAAGTCGCCGCTCGCATCCTCGGAGGTGAAGCCATGAAGAACGGCTTTGCAGTTTTCTTTGCCGTCTTGGTCACGCTGGGCGGTTCGTGGCTTGGCTTCGTGGTGGCGCCCGCCATCCAGCTTGGCACGGCGAAACAGGCGGCCATTTTGAATTCCACCGACACCTGGCCGTTGCAGCGCACCGGCGAGGCGACGCTCGGCCTGCAGGTTTATCGCGCCAACGGCTGCGCTGCCTGCCACACGGAGCAAATCCGCCAGGACAGTGTGATGGCGGAAGTGACGCTGACCAGCCTCGGTAAATCCAAGCCGGAGGATTTCAAGGCGTTCGTGCAGTCACTGTTCGTTCTGCCGGAACTGGCCAAAGTCACGAACAACCTTGCCGCCACATTGAAGGATTGGAAAGGTGAATTGCCGGCAACCATTTTGACCACGGATGACAAGGCGATGGCTGATGCCATGGCAGACCGGCTGAAAGCCGCCGGCGTGAAATCCGAGACGGGTATTGTGGCCATTGGCGCAGACATCCCGCGCTGGGGCGTGCGTCGCAGCGTCGCCGCCGATTTTCTTTACGATTATCCCGTGCAACTCGGCAGCCTGCGGGTCGGGCCGGATTTGGCGGATGTCGGCGCGCGTCTGCCGGACGCGAACTGGCAGTTGCTGCATCTTTATGCGCCCCAAATTGCCGTGACCAATTCCGCGATGCCGTCCTTCAAATTTCTTTTTGAAGTCCGCAAGCTCGGCGCCGCACCTTCGCGGGATGCTTTGAACGTGCCGAAAGAATTTGCGCCCGCCGCCGGCTACGAAGTCGTGCCGAAACCGGAGGCGAAGGAACTGGTGGCGTATTTGTTGAGCCTGCGCGCGGATGCGCCGCTGTATGAAGCGCCGTTCTCGCCCGTCACCACTGCCAAACCATGAGCGAAGAAGTTAAATCCAGTTCCGCCGAGTCGAACGCCGAGCCGACCGCGACGCGCTCGGCCGCGCCGATGTGGATCATCGTGGTGACGCTCACGCTGCTGTTCCTTGGATTCGTATTTTTCGACAAGCACAGCGGCTGGTTCGATGCGAAAATCTATGCGCCATATTCTTCGGCGGAGCAATTGGAGAACTGGCAGCCGCAATCCGGTCCGGCGGCGTTTTTGGCGCGCGGCAAAAAAGTTTATGAACAAGTCTGCGGCATTTGCCACGGCGTGGACGGCCTGGGCAAGCCCGGCCAGGCGCCGCCACTGGCCGGTTCCGAATGGGTTCTGGCCAAGGGCGTCAACCGGCTGGCGCACATTCCGCTGGAAGGTTTGACCGGCACGCTCACGGTCGAGGGCAAGGAATGGAACCTGACCATGGCCGCGATGGGCGTGCAGCTTTCCGATGCGGACCTTGCCGGCGTGCTGACCTACATGCGCAGTTCCTGGGGCAACAAGGCCGGCGAAGTCACGGCGGACGACATCAAAAAAATCCGCGACGCGATTGGCGGCCATCCGCAGCCGGCGAACGGCGAGCAACTGAAGACGATGCCGGAATAAACGAAAGTTTCTCAAGGTAGTGGCACAGGCGTCCCGCAGCAGAGTTTCTTCACAGAACGAATTGTATTTTGGAAATACACAGGCGAGACGCCTGGGCCACTAATTTTTTGTAACAAGTTCTGGAATTTGCTTAGTAGGAGGGTGTATGAATGAAGCCGAAGCAAACCAGAATATGGAACAGAAATGTCCGCAATGCGGCGCGCCGCTGCCCTCCGGCGTCCTGGCAGGGCTGTGTCCGGCCTGCCTGTTCAAACAGGGCGCGGCCGCCGATACCGCCGCGCCGCCGGAACCCGCGCCGTTTCAGCCGCCAAGCGTTGAGGAGGTGGCCAAATTATTTCCGCAGCTCGAAATCATCGCGCTCCTTGGCAAGGGCGGCATGGGCGCGGTTTATCAGGCCCGCCAGCCGGCGCTGGACCGCATCGTGGCGTTGAAAATTCTGCCGCCGCAGACGGCGGGCGGCCCCGGCTTTGTCGAGCGGTTCAATCGCGAGGCCCGCGCGCTCGCCCGCTTGAATCATCCGAACATCGTGGGCGTCTATGAATTCGGCCAGGTGAACGGACTGCCGTTCTTCATCATGGAATTCGTGGATGGACTCAACCTGCGGCAATTGGAACGGGCCGGCAAACTTTCCCCGCGCGAGGCGCTGCAGATTGTGCCGCAAATTTGCGAGGCGCTCCAGTTCGCGCACGATGAAGGCATTGTTCACCGCGACATCAAGCCGGAGAACATCCTGCTGGACAAAAAGGGCCGGGTGAAAATCGCCGACTTTGGCATCGCGAAAATTTTGGGTGGCGCGGCGGAAGTTGACTTGACGGGAACCCAAGGCGCCATTGGCACGCCGCATTACATGGCGCCCGAGCAGATGGAGAAGCCGACGACGGTGGATCATCGCGCGGACATTTTTTCACTGGGCGTGGTGTTCTATGAAATGCTGACCGGCGAACTGCCGCTGGGGAAATTCGCGCCGCCGTCATCGCGCAAAGTGGAGGTGGACGTGCGGCTGGACGACGTGGTGCTCCGCGCGCTGGAAAAAGATCCGGAGCGCCGTTACCAGCACGCCAGCCAGGTGAAAACGGCGGTGGACACCATCGCCGGCAGCGCGGCTCCGCCGCCGCCGTCGTCGGCGGCGGATGCCGCCGCAATGGCAAAGGAAATTTTGGCGCGTGATTATGCGTTGAACATCCGCAGTTGCGTCGGGCGCGGGTGGAAATTATTGAAAGGAGAATTCTGGCCGTTCGTCGGCATCACGGCACTGCTGCTCGCGCTGTTGGGATTTGCGACCTCATTTGGCGGCGCGTCCATCAGTCACGGAGAGAACAATCATTCGGTGGAAATCACCTCGACGCTTGCGATGCTCGTGTGGGGGCCATTGGTGGGCGGATTGTTGTTTTATTTTCTCAAAAAAATCCGGCGCGAGCCGGCGACCGTCGAGACGGCATTTTCTGGTTTCAGCAGCCAGCGGTTTCTCCATCTGTTTCTCGCTGGTTTTGTGACGAGCCTGCTGACGTGGCTGGGATTCTTGTGCCTGATATTGCCGGGAATTTATTTGATGATCGCGTGGATGTTCACGCTGCCGCTGGTGATGGACAAACGGCTCGATTTCTGGTCGGCGATGGAATTGAGCCGCAAGGTGGTGACGAAACATTGGTTTAAGTTCCTGGGCTTTGGCATCGTCATGGGGCTGCTTTTGTGTGCCGGATTGCTGGCGTTAGTGGTCGGCGTTTTTGTAATGATGCCGCTGGTCTTGGCGGCAACGATGTATGCGTATGAAGATGTTTTTGGCGGGACGGCGCCGGTGCCGGTGGCGACCGGCCCTTCTGGCACCATCGTGATACCGGCGCTCCAATCCAAACCCGCCCGCGCCGCCGGCACAATTTGGACGCCGGCAACGAAAATCGGACTGGCAGCAGCAGTGTTGGTGGTGGCGGTGATGCTGCTCATGCCGCTGATGCGCGAACACGGGCCGTTCCGCGTCATTCGCCAAACCACAGCCCGCCAGGCGCGGGCGATGGCCGCCGATCCAGTGCCGCTGGATGCTCCGAGCCTGCCGGCTGATGAATCTGCGAATCCAGCGGAAACAACGCCGCAACCCGCGCTGTTTGGTCCGGCAATGGAACGGGAGCTTACTAATTTTGCGGCCATCAACCTTGCTTCGGGCAGGCAAGATTCGTTACCGCCATCCGTGACTGAAATGGATCGTGGTCCCGAAAAAGATTCCGCTGCCGGCGACTGGATGGAAAAGGCGGACATGAATTTTGCATTCATTGGCGCCTACGACGGTTTTTATGGCATGACTCGCGACATGACTACGCTGAAACGCGACAGTTGGGATGAGGCCACTCCCGAATCAATGGATTCATTGTTGCACGACACCGGCCAGGACGTGGCGGCGAAATTTGGCGATGCGAGCCGGTTGAATAATCCGACCAACTGCACTTACGCTTTCAAAACCCGCGACGGACTGGCGGGCCTCATGCAAATCGCCGGCTTCACCGGCAATCCACCCGGAGTGAAGATGCGTTACAAGCTGGCACCACGAGCCACCGGTCGGGACGCGGCTACTTCCGCCGTGGCGAGTGCTGAGATTCGGGACAAGTTGTCCTCAAGGCTCGAAGCCGCGTCCAGCATGAATGATGTCACCGCGAAAGACAAACCTTTGGCCGCCGTCGCCGCCGATGCCGCCAGAGCTGGCGAAATTGAAATCGCAAAGAAAGCGCTTGCACAGATGTTCGATCCAACGAGGCGGGATGAAGCCAAGCGCGAAACGGCATTGCTCCTGGCCAAACGCGGCTCGCGAAAAGATGCAGTGGAACTGGCAAAGAGCATCGGCGATGACACGATCCACAACCAGACTTTATCCGAACTGGCCCAATAAGCGCTGCAAAAGAGAACCCGTGAATTGAACACAGAAAATCCAACGACGAAGGCCGCCTTCACCGGCGGTATTTTTGCCACGACGCATTGGACGGTCGTGCTGGCTGCCGGTCGCGGTGATTCACGGGCCGCGGACGTGGCCTTGGAGGAATTATGCCGCACTTATTGGTATCCGCTTTACGCCTATGTCCGGCGGCAGGGACATTCGCGCGAGGATGCCGAGGATCTCACGCAAGGTTTTTTTGCGCGCCTGCTGGAAAAGAATTATTTGGAAGGCATCACGAGCGATGGTGGAAAATTCCGCGCGTTTCTGCTCGTCGCCTTGAAACGGTTTCTCACCAACGAATGGGATCGCGCCAGCCGCCAAAAGCGCGGCGGCGGCGTCAGTCCGCTTTCACTTGACTGGCAGGATGCCGAGTCTCGTTATCAGATCGCCCCCGCCGACAATTTAAGTCCCGACAAACTCTACGACCGGGCCTGGGCGGTCGTCGTGCTCGAACGGGTCATCACCCGTTTGCGTGACGAAAGCGGAGTTGATGGCAAAGCGGCTTTGTATGAACAATTGAAAACTTTCCTGATGATGGGCAAGAGCGAAATTCCTTACGGCCACGCCGCCGCCGCGCTAAAAATGAGCGAGGGCGCCGTGCGCGTGGCAGTCCACCGGCTCCGGCGGCGTTACCGGGAACTGCTGCGCGAGGAAGTTGCCCAAACCCTGGCCAGCCCCGCGCAAGCCGATGAGGAGATGCAGTCCTTGTTCAGCGCGCTTGCGGGCGGTTGAGCCGTTTCATGGAATCCGGCGCTCCAGAATTTATTCCGGCGGCTCGGTATTTTCGTCCAATTCCAAGCGCAGGTAGTCGTAGATGATGCCGCTGGTCAGGCCGCCGGCGGGGACGGTCAGGCCCAAAACATTTTGTCCGGCCTTCATCAGCGAGGCGTTGAACACGAGGTCATGTTCGCCCCAGTAGCCGCCGATGCCGTCGCGGTTGATGGTCGCGTTATAGACCAGGTTGCTGACGCCGCCGATGGACTGGTCGTTGAGGTCCGCCATGAGGGTGCGGGTGCCGACGCCGCAGATGGCCAGCCGCAACGTCGCCTTGCCGTGTGGGGTTGCGGGCAGGTTGAACGTCACCGTCCACGTCGTCGCGCTGCCGCGCCCGGTGCCAGTGGTATTGTTCGTGTCCTCGTTGTAAGGCACCTGCTCGAAGAACCAATCCTTGTGAAAATCACTTTTGCCGACGACATATTTTACATCGTAGGGAAACAGTTTCGGGTATTCGAGATACCAGCCCCAATGAAAATAATCGTCGCCCTTGAAAAATTCCGAGCCGTTGCGGTTGGGAATGCCGATGTCCCAAAGCTGTTTGCCGTAGCGCACGGGCTGCCAGTCAATTTTCCCCAGCGCCAAAGTAGTGGCACGGGCGTCTCGCCTGTGAGTAGAACTTAGATAGGATGGTGCGGGCGTCTTGCCCGCCGGGGAAATGGAACTCACAGGCGAGACGCCTGTGCCACTAACAACAATGTTTGTCACCGTGAGATCGCCGAGCACGCCGTCGGCGATGGCGTGCAACGAGTAAGTGCCGGGGCGGACGTTGGGAATTTTGAAATTCCCTTTTGAATCCGCGCGAACCCAAAATTCATAATCCTTCGCGTCGTTCTGCCAGTCCACGACGCGTGGCAAACCAAAACCTGCGCCGCCAAAGCGACCGCGAAAACCGTTCGTGCCGAAGCGCGCAAAACGGTTCGTGAAATCGCCGCCGATGGCGAAATTATTCAGGTTGGTCAGCCCGGCCTCGTCGTCGCCGCCGCCGGCCAAACTGAATCCACCGCCCCCGCCGCCGAAACGTCTTCCGCCTGCGCCGCCGCGAAAATTGCGCGGAATGACGGCGGGCGCATAATCCGGCGCGGTCAAACCGACCAGCAGATTTTTCATTTTCAAATCCGGCGCCTGCGGATCGTTGAGAATTATTTTCCCGCTCACCATCGCGCGTTCGTTCTTGTGCGGATAATCTACACCATTTACCCAGTCGAACGGCCACGCCTTGGCTTCCTTGTCCGCCTGTGCGAGCGCGTCGTGCCACATGGCGTCGTGGCCGTTGGCGGAATTGCAATAAATCAGGAACGGGCCGATGACCTTGGTCCACGCATCGGTCGCGGCGAGGTTGCAGATGCTGCCGCCGTAATGGCTGCCGCGCCAGTAGTTCAGCAACGTCGGCGGGGCGGGCGCGTCGAGCGCGTTGATGTTGAAGGTGGCGTCGCGGTGCGAGGAGAGTTCAAACTTGGTCGGCCCGCCGCTCAAGTATTCCACGCTCGGATTCACGAGCCACACGCCGACGTGCTGCGCGCTGCTCGACCAGCCCCACGCGCGCACGTCGAATTGATTCGCGGAGTAATCATATTTGTGCTCGACCTGGCCCTTGTAAATGCCGGTGTTCATCCGGCGCGCTTCCTTCATGTTCATCTGCGTCGCGTGGTTCCAGTCGTAAGTTGTGATCATCTTCATGTTCCGGTTTGAATCCACCGTCATCCAATCGAAGAGATCGTCGTTGAGCTTCATGCAAAAACGCGCTTCGCCGACGGATGTGGTGGGATAATTCGTCGGGTGCGAAAAAATGGAATAAGTATAAACGCCCGAATCGCCGCGTCCGAGCGCGTAACGGATTTCAATGTCCGCAATCACGCTGCCGCCCGGCCCGCTGCCCATCGGATTGCCACCGGAAATTCCCTTGATGGAAACTTCACCGCGCTCGCCGCCGTCGGTTGTCGGGTCAATGGTGATGCGCGTTTCCTGCTGGCCGCGCGCGGTGTTGTGCGACCAGTAGGCGGTCTGGCGGTCGCCGGTGTCGAGCATCTCCAAATTCTTGTATTTGAGCGAAGTCAGATCGCCGGAGCGTTTCGCCACGCGCGCGGTGACGATGCCG
>Ga0209483_1002656_pt1 | contig 12280 bp, 9 predicted proteins | sample NGEPerA_FD_184508 | JGI IMG/M metagenome (GOLD analysis project Ga0209483, IMG submission 184508) | Arctic peat soil microbial communities from the Barrow Environmental Observatory site, Barrow, Alaska, USA - NGEE PermafrostL2-A... | ecosystem: Environmental > Terrestrial > Soil > Wetlands > Peat... | reverse complement strand
GTTTTGGGCCGTCCCTTGATGCGCTCCATCTCGCCGACGGCCAAGCTGATCATCAGCCTTAACCAGCGGAAATGCGTGACCATGTAACGGGTCGGCAGAGTGAGATAGATCGTCAAGCCGCTCGGATTGGTCTTGAGTTCGCCCAAGTCGAAATCTGATTCCACAAGCAGGCGCTGCATCGGAACGCTGTCGAGGAATTCGGTGTTGGTCCGGGCTGATTCCAAGACCCCCGAGCGCTGTTTCTCGGCCATCGAAATCATCTGTTCACCGACGCCGGCGACGACGCCGTTGAAGGCGGGATTCCGCCGCATCATCGACCACAATACCTGGAAGGCAGAAGGCATTTCGGCGGTGTCGCCGTCGGTCCGTGTGCGCTCGACGGTGAGCCAATCGCCTTGGGCCAGGAATCGTCGCACCGTCAACAAATTGCGATGCCGCTTGAGGCTTGGCGCCGAAAGAACGTGAAGAATGAGACCTTTGATCAGATTGCGCGCCGCTTCCTCCCAATAGGGATCATTGCGGTTCTCGACGACCACGAGCGCGGCAGCGATCCGACCGGCATCGTCGATTGCGAAATCGCTTTCCGGATCGATCGCATCGAGCGGGTTGTATCGAGCCTTGAGGCCGGCAGGGAGTTGCACCTCGCCGAAGGGATCGAGGATGCAGACCTTTTGCTTCATCGCGTGCGTATAAGCGGAACCGGCACCGCGTCGTTGCGCAGTCACCGTGGCGTTCTCGCCCTTCGGATCGACCACGATCGCGGAACCCGGCCAGTAGCAGAGATTTGGAACGATGACCCCGACGCCTTTCCCGCCGCGGGAACCGCTCACGAGGCAAACGTGACGATCGTCAGCGTAGCCGAGCGGTTTGCTCTGCGGTGTCAGCGCTTCGCCGATCCACGCCTTTCCCGACAGCCAGGTGTCCGTATACGCGAATTTCGCAACCGCGCTGTCCGGATCCATCCACCGCGCGGTGCCGAGCGGGACACCAGGTGCAGAGCCGGCGTCGCCGAAAACGGAATTCCATTGACCACCCTGCTGGCGCGCGAGTTCGGCTTGGTTCGCGGCTTTGTATTCCGGATTGTTGGCCGACCGATATCCGTGAACCATGTTCCCCAAGAGACCCAAGGCCTATCTCCTCAGGTGGGGGGAAGTTTGGGGCGGAGGCAAGGCCATCCTGTCGCACTCGCTAATTTCGCGGTAGCTATTGCAATCTGTGATTGGCGCGTGCGTCAAGTCTGGCGTAGTCGGATCGACGGCGGCCTGACCTGGCAAAGATCGAGTGCGTATCCCGATGCCTGCCTCTGAACAGATTATCTCATTGGGCCGGGCGGCATTTTGTTGGGTTTGCGAAGAGGTGCCGTTCTAAGGCTCCCCCGCGCATGTGCCGGTATCGCCCACGCCGACAGCTTCTTTGCCGCCACCGGAGCCCACATCCGCGTTTCAACCCGAGGGGGCAATCGCAGGCCCGACAAGTAGTACACACCAACGGCGGCGTATGCTTTGGCCTATAGTTGGCAATTAGGGCACCAGTAGGTCACCCGCCCACCCAGTATTTGGGCCACGATCCGGGAATCGCACCTGGGACACGCGGCGCCGCTGCGCGCGTACACTGCAAAGTTGATATCGAAGTTGCCCATTGCGCCGTCGGTGTCGCGGTAGTCGTCAAGTGTGGACCCGCCGGCCGTAATAGCTCGCGTTAGAACATCTGTGAGCGAAACAACAAGACGTAGATAGTCCCCTTTTCTTAAACTCGAGACACTGCGAAAAGGTGACAAGCGAGACGCCCACAGAATTTCACACGCATAAATGTTTCCAATTCCCGCGACGACGGCTTGATTCATCAATATCGATTTTAGAACACCCCGTCTCCGCCCCAGAATCTCAACGAGCCGAGTTGCCGTGAAAGGGGTACACAAGGGATCAGGGCCCAACGGCGGCAACGCAGAAAGATCCAACGGGGACAAGAACACCCGACCGAATCGCCGGTGATCTTGAAAGGCGATCAGTCTTCCATCATCAGTTGAAATTCTGACGTGATCATGAGGGCCGGCAGCATAGGCCGCAGCGTCATGAGACAGTAAGCGGCCGGACATTCCAAGGTGGATAATCAGAACATGAGGGCCTGTACGCAAAGTCAGATACTTGCCCAATCGACCTACCTCTTCGATTCGGCATCCCATGATTGATGTGAGCGAGGCCTTCGCCACACCACGGTGACGACCGCTCGAAGCCACATTCGTGATCGTCCGCCCCTGAACCCACGCGGTCAGATTGCGCCGGACAATCTCGACTTCGGGCAACTCAGGCATTGGACGTACCTTCGCGAATGTGCAGCAGAACTCGATATCTTGGGTGCGCAAGCAGCGGACGGAGGAACGGAGGCAGACGGTTTCGCGCTTCCAGGGATACTAGGTGCTGTTCCGCATGCATCAGATCCGGGCGTTCGCCTGCGATTCGCTGATTTGATGCTGCTTTAGACCCCCAATGTCCTCCCGTCGAGAGCATCATGCCGGCAACCGCACACTCACTATTCCGACCGAAGAATGCGACTGACGGCCATTAACTGCGCCCCCTGCGGCAGCCCGATCGGCAAGGCTCGCATTTTTCATCCAAATTGATTGCAACGGCGGCCGATTTTCTGTAGCTATTGAATGGCGATCGCGCCTCCGCGCATATCTTGTAACTTGGACCCTCTTGAGACTCTATATGTAGGTTCGATGCCGCCTCGCTGTGGCGGCGAATCACGGTTAGGAGCGCAGTTATTGGCGACGACGAAGGGATATACAGGGCCTTCTGAGCGCGTGGCGCGCCAACTAGCCGCGACAGTCATCACGATTTGTACCCATCGAAAGAGGGTACGGCCCTCTGCCCTCGCTACTGCAGTTTCTTTGCCGTTCGGGTCGCAGGACACCGTGCAATCTGCTTGGCTGGACAAGCTTCGGACGCTGCCGGCGGACGTCCCCGCAAGCGCGCTCTACGCAGGCCGCGGATTCGCTCTCGCGGTTCAAGGGGCAACGATCGCCAAGGCTAAGCTCTATATCCTGTCTGCGGGGCTCGGTTTGGTCGCGGCAACCCAACGGGTGCCAGGGTATGGACTCACAGTGTCCGACGGCCGCGCCGAGTCTGTTACGACCCGGGTCACAGGTGAATTCGACGTTGACGCCTGGTTCTCGGCGCTGCTGTCTGGCCCTTATTCCAAGCGATGGGCGGACGTCGGAGGCCACGGTTCGGGACGAATACTTCTCGCGCTCACCCGCCCCTACGCGGAGATGGTGGGCAGGAGCCTGAGCGAGTTGGACCTGTCGATTTTGGCACGACTGCGAATCTTCGGCGCGGCCCTCTCTCCCGCCTTGCCGGCGGTACTCCGGCAGGCGCTCGCACCTTATGATGAAAGGTTGGATGCGATCCTACCCGGCACCCGCGCAGACTTCGCGCAACGGGCACTGCTCCATTTCGTCAGTTCCATCGCCGTATTGCGCAAGGCGCAAGACCGCGCCTCCGATTATGCCGCTGTGGAGGCCGCGCTTGAGAGTGCGGCGGCCCCCGACCGGCCGCGGCGTCCCCGCCGTACGGACGAGGAGATTCTCAAACTGATCTTGGTGCGACTTCGGTCGCAATCCGGTATCGCGCGCATCCTTCGAGCGCTACGGGACGAAGAGGGGGTTGCTTGCGAACAATCGCGGTTCAGCCGTCTCTATCGGGCCGCGGTGGACCAGAGGACGGTCGCATGACACGTGCGAGGAAGGCCCAGGGGCCGATTCTTGCCGTCCGCGCGGTCCGGACGCAGCAGGCCGACAAGCCTATCTACGCATTCTTCGTCGCTGGCGCAGATCTCCTGAAGATCGCCGAGATCAGCCGCGTTCATCGAGATGCGGAAGGATCACTGCAGGGATTTCAGCGAAAGGGCATCAAAGGTCACGTCCAAGCAATCACGGAGTTTCTTGATCGGGGTTCCATGCTTTTCCCAAACGCCATCATTCTCGCGATTTCGCCAAGAGCCCGTTTCACCCAGGCGAGGGGCGAAAAGCCAGGCGGCGACGTAAGATCGTGTGAGGCAGGTACATTGCGAATTCCGCTGGCGAGTGATGGGCCAAAGGCTGCCTGGATCGTCGATGGTCAACAACGTTCGATTGCCCTGTCCCAAGCGCGCGACAAGAGCTTTTCCGTTCCCGTGGTGGCCTTTGTTTCCGAGGAACTGTCTGTTCACCGAGAGCAATTCATATTGGTGAACAAAGCAAAGCCACTTGACCCGAGACTGATCGACGAACTGCTCCCCGAGGTCGACGCCGTTTTTCCACGTGACCTGTCTTCCCGGAAGGTTCCGAGTGAGCTTGTTAACCGGCTTCACGCCTCGCCGGATTCGCCGTTCCAAGGCCTCATCCGCCGGCCATCCGAGGACCGTCCAACGGCAGTGGTGACCGACTCGGCATTGATCAAAGCAATCCGCAACAGCATCAACAGCGCGCTTGGCTCACTCGCTCCGTACAAAGCGACAGGGGGGCAACCGGCCGATGTCGACGCTATGTACAAAGCGCTTGTCGCCTATTGGAGCGCCGTGCGTGCCGTCTTCCCAGAGGCATGGGGCCGTCCGGCGACGGAAAGTCGACTAATGCATTCAGCGGGCATCGAAGCGATGAGCCTATTAATGGACCGCATCATGTCGCGCGCGGCCCCTGGGACTAACCTCGAGCTTCACGCCACGGAGGCTCTGACGCGCATTGCCCCCCACTGTTGTTGGATCAACGGCAGATGGCAGGACCTGCAGCGCGATTGGAACGAGATTCAGAATATCGGGCGCGACATCAAACTCCTGTCCGGCCATTTAGCTCGCCTGGATCACAGGCACGCTTTCGCGAAAGTGGCGTGATGCGGTTCGTCTTCGCGGACAGCGTCGACACGGTCGATCCCGAATACGACTTCATTGCGGATCGCAACGGCGCTGGCCGGTCGGTTCATCGCGATGATCAATACCCACATGAGTTTCTTGAACAGGCGCCCTATGACGGCATTCTGGTCTCGCGTGGAATTGTCGGCGATGCGCGGCATCCCGGAAAATACTCCGAAGCCCAGTTGATGCGCTTTCGTCGTGAAGGCGCTCGCCGTTTTTTGCGCTATTCGCTCGAACGCTTTCCGGACAGCCTGCTGATGGGCGATTGCGGCGCATTTACTTATCGGAATCTTCCTAAGCCACCCTATAAGGCCGATGACACTGCTGAATTCTATGCTGACGGCGGCTTTACTCACGGCTGTTCGCCGGATCATCTTATCTTCGACTTTGATGAGGTCGGCCTGACCCGGACTTTGCACGATGTGACTGACGATGTACGGCAGCGCTATGAAATCACGCTTCAGAATGCCGCTGAATTCTACAAGATTAGCGCGAGTATTGGTGGCGACTTCACCCCGATGGGTGTCATTCAAGGATGGTCAGCCGAGAGTATGGCGGGCGCCGCCCGCAACCTCTCTAGGATGGGCTACGACTACCTCGCCATCGGCGGCACCGTGCCCTTGAAGATCGATCAAATCCGTCGCCTCTTGCAGGTTCTTCGCGACACATTACCCGGCAGTGTTCGGCTCCACCTTTTGGGCTTCGGAAAAATCGAGGAATTGGCCGTGCTTGATCGGTACGGCGTGACCAGTTTCGACACGACGTCACCGCTGTTGCGCGCCTTCAAGGATGCGCGAAAGAACTACTGGGTGCGGACAGCTGGGGGCGACCTCTCGTACTACACGGCGATTCGCATTCCGCAGGCTACCGAGAACAACAAGCTCAAGCACAAGGCTCTCGAAGGCAGCCTCAATCAGGAGAACGCCAGGCGCCTGGAGGATCTCGCGCTGCGCGCTGTCCGTGCATACGCGGCGGGGAGCGCCACGTTGAACGAAGGCCTTGATGCGGTCATGGACTACTGGACCATCTTAAATTGGGACGACGACACCTCGCCCAGTCGCCGGGTCGTGACTGCCGCCCGGCAGCGCGAGTTGTACGCTGACACACTCGGCGATCGTCCCTGGGAGCGATGTGATTGCCGGGTTTGCCGGGAGAGCGGCGTGGAGGCCGTCATCTTCCGAACCTCTAATCGCAACAAGCGGCGCGGCATCCACAATTTGCACGTCTTCCATACCCATCTGAGCGAATTCCGGCAGGAGTGCGTATGAGTAAAAAAGACCTTCTTCGGTTTGATGCGCTCGAGCCTTTTCAAAGCACGAAGCTTACGGTCTTCACGTTCGTCGCGAGGGCTGCAGAGATCGCGCGTATCGCTCGCATCGAGCGAGCAGGACGCGATGATGTCGGGACGCTTCAGGGGTTTCAGAGACCGCAGATCGCAAACCACATTCGGGAGATCCGTGACTATCTCGAAAAACCGAACTCGATCCTGCCCAATGCTATCGTCATAGCGTTCATGAGCCATGCTCGCCTCGAACTGGCGGGCAGCCCCAAGAGTCGCGTCCGGCAATTAATTATCGACACATCATCGGGGCCGCCGGGCTGGATTGTCGACGGCCAACAGCGCTTCACCGCACTTTCTGAACTTCACGGTCGTGCCTTTGAAGTACTCGTGTCTGGATTTTTTTGCGAGACGGAAGAAGAGCTGCAGAAACAATTTATCCTAGTGAATAACACCCGCCCGTTACCAAAAGCTCTAGTTTATGAATTGCTTCCGAAGATCGGTGATCTGCCACCGCGGATGTCGAGCCGCTCACAGGCGGCCCTCGTGACGGAGGCTCTCAATTATCGGAAGGGATCATCTCTCAAAGGATTGATAAAACAGCAAACCAATCCAAAAGGAGTCATTCGTGACACGGCGTTGCAGCGGGTTGTCATGAATTCCCTAAGTGACGGAGCATTGCGGCTCTATGCCGGCGAAGACCGGCTTCTTCTCGAACAAGGCGTCACGATGATGAGCGAATTCTATCACGCGGTGCAGCACATCTTCGCGGAAGATTGGATTGGTAGAACCCCCAAGACATCGCGGCTAATCCATGGCGCCGGGATAATCGCGCTCGGCTACGTCATGGACTTCCTGAACAGCATCACCGGGGCGGCCACCCGCGAGGAATTCGCTAACGGACTGCGATTGCTCAAAGGAAAAACCGCGTGGAGCGAAGGAGAATGGGAGTTCGGCGGGGAACGGCGCCGCTGGAACGGCCTTCAGAATGTGCCTGCCGACATTCGCCAATTATCGTTGCACCTTGTCCAAGTGCTTAAGCATCGCTTGGCCGAGACAGCGCGAGCGGCCTGAGAGCGATGACCTACGCAGTCAAGGAGATCTTCTACTCACTGCAAGGCGAAGGCCGTCAGGCCGGCCGACCGTCGGTCTTCTGCCGCTTTGCCGGCTGCAATTTATGGAGCGGCCGTGAGCGCGATCGCGCGACAGCGGCTTGCAACTTCTGCGATACGGATTTCGTCGGCGTCGATGGTGATGGCGGCGGTCGGTTCGGTGACACGCCGTCCCTTGCGAAGGCAATTGAGCGGATGTGGGGAGATGGCCATGAGCAACGATTTGTGGTCCTCACCGGAGGCGAACCGCTTCTGCAGGTTGACGATGAACTCCTGTTGGCGGTCCATGAACTTGGATTCGAAATTGCCGTCGAGACGAACGGCTCGCTTCGAGTTCCATCCGGAATCGACTGGATCACCGTCAGCCCCAAAGGGTCGACGCCACTGGCCCAAACCACGGGAAACGAATTGAAGCTGGTGTTCCCGCAAAAAGGCGTGGATCCCGCTAAATTCGAGGGCCTTAACTTCAACCATTTTCTGCTCCAGCCGCTCGACGGCGCCGATCGCGTATCGAATACGGCGGCTGCTATAGCCTATTGCCTGCAGCATCCGCGCTGGCGCTTGTCGCTGCAGACACACAAGTTCATGGATATTCGCTGATGTACGAACTCAGCAAGGAGTTCCGATTCGACGCAGCACACACGTTGGACCGGACGGTTGATACCGAGCCAAGCCGTCGGGTTCACGGTCACTCCTATCGCGCGGAAGTGGTCATTCGCGGTCGTCCCGATCCTGAAAGCGGCATGGTCATTGACCTGGGCCTGCTCGATCAGGCCCTTCAGGAAGCCCGGGATGGTCTGGACCATCGACTCTTAGACGAGATCAACGATCTCGGACCTGCAACGATGGAGAACCTTTCGGCCTGGATATGGCGCCGGCTTTCCCCGAAATTTCCCGATCTCTGGCGGGTCACCGTAAAGCGCGACAGCGATACCGGCGCCTGCGCCTTCTATGGGACGGAGGCCTGATATGTCTGACGCAACCGCGCTTGTGCTCCTCTCCGGCGGCCAAGACTCTGCAACGTGTTTAGCATGGGCACTTGACCGGTTCGGGCACGTGGAGACGATTGGCTTCGACTACCGGCAACGGCACCGAGCCGAGCTCGATGCACGCACACAGTTTCTTGAAGGCGTGGCGCTGCATTTTCCACGATGGGCTGCCAAGCTCGGCGAGGATCGTGTGCTCGATCTAGCGGTGCTCGGCGAGATCAGCGATACCGCGCTGACCCGAGACGTCGAAATCGCGACGGCGGCATCCGGTCTGCCGAACACCTTCGTCCCGGGTCGTAACATTGTTTTCCTCACGTTCGCCGCCGCAGTGGCTTACCGGCGTGGTCTGAAGCACGTGGTGACTGGAGTGTGCGAGACAGATTTTTCCGGGTATCCCGACTGCCGAGATGACACTATCAAGGCGCTTCAAGTCGCGCTCAACCTCGGGATGGAGAGCCGCTTCGTCCTCGAGACCCCATTGATGCGGCTAGACAAAGCCCGCACTTGGGCCCTGGCTGAACGACTGGGAGGGGTAGCTTTAGTAGATCTGATCAGAGAGCGAACCTTAACGTGCTATCAGGGGGACGTCGGGATCATCCACGAGTGGGGGCGTGGCTGTGGGATATGCCCTGCCTGCGGACTTCGGGCGAACGGGTACGAACGCTGGCGGGCAGGCGCCTGATCTTGTCCAAAAGTTTGACGACGCTCAAAGCGATCCTGAGACGCGCAATCCCGGATGGGCTTCGAGCCCCTGATACCCTGAAATAACGCTCGCGCCTGCTGTTCGCGGCCCACGCTTGAGCGGGCACCCCGCCTGGTGAGGCGCGACCACTGCGTTCTGTTGCCGTTTGCCCGATACTGACCTGGGCAATACATCGCGCCAGCACAAGCCGCAGCAGAACAGCAGAACGGGTTCATCGAAACCTTCAACGGCCGGTTGCGCGATCAACTGCTTAACGAGACGCTGTTCCGCTTTCTGCCCCACACTCGCGATTGCAACTAAGACAGGCCCCATTCCAAACTCGCCTGGATGACCTGGGCCGACGCCATTGCCCTCAACGGCGATGCCGGCCATCCGCGAAACAGAGGCTCAAACCAACCCCAGGCTCTCGTAATCCCTTGATGAAAAACAGGGCTTAAGTCACCATTTGGAAGGCTTCGTCGACGAGGTTGAACGATGCGAGGATGACGAAGCCAGGAGGTTAGGTGTTTGTACGGTCGATCAAGGGCGAGTTTGCGCCACTTGGTATAGGCAAGCAAATCGATCGGCAGGGCACTCGTTGCTCCGTCGAGTACTTTGACGCACCGACGTCCGATCCCATTGTCCACAAGATCGCAACTGATCATGTCGAGCCATACACACTTCCGGAGCAGACCCGAGTATATCACTTCAATCCGACCCTTGGCGCCTGGGAGATCGGTCGCCTGCTCCATGACAATGGCGCCACGCAATATGTGAAATTCCCCGATGGTGCCGACCGACATCTGCGAGTTGCCGATGTCTTTGTGCGGTGGGCGCAGCCGATTGCCGATCCAACCCCTTTCCTCGCCGGCAAGATCAACGAGACGCCGCACTTTGCCGACGGGCGCTGCGGTTTAGTACGTTCACTTATCGCCCAGCGGGCGGCGAGCATGGGCATTTCCGCACTCGCATCCTCGGCGATCGAACTCGAAGGCCACCAAATCGACGTCGTGCGCCGGGTTCTTCAAGATCCGGTCCAGCGATATTTGCTGGCGGACGAAGTTGGTCTCGGTAAGACCATCGAAGCTGGAATTCTCATCCGCCAATGCTTTTTAGACGGCGATGACGATGTGGCCGTGGTCGTGATCGCTCCCGACGCGCTCGTCCCGCAATGGAGGGCGGAACTCGCCAGCAAGTTCTTCCTCGGTCACCGTCTTGATCGATCGCTCCATGTTCTGTCGCTCGGCGACGCCGCGGCGGTTCGGCCGTTGCTGGGCAAGGCGGCGATGCTGGTGATCGACGAGGCCCACCGTCTGACCGGTCACCGCGCGACTGCCGATCCTGGCCTCTATGCCGACATTGCGGCCGCTGCGCCTACTATCGAGCGTGTCCTTCTTCTTTCAGCGACGCCCGCGCTCCACAATGAGCGAGGCTTCCTGGAAATGCTTCATTTACTCGACCCGGACACCTACCCCCTCGACGGCGAAGCAGGCTTCCGCCGTCGGATCGAGAGGCGCCAAGCGCTGGCGGAGATTGCTGCCGGACTTACACCCGACAATTCGCTGTTCCTTGACCACTTGCTTGACCAATTGGCGGAGTTGTTTGCCGATGACACGCTCCTTCAGGAGCATGTTGTGGCGCTCCGCGCGATCGCTGACACCATGCCGCCAGTGGATAGCCCTGACTTGGCCGAGGCGCTCGGACGGGTCCGCGCCCATCTCTCAGAGGTTTACCGGCTTCACAGGCGAATTCTGCGACATCGCAGGCGCAGCGTTGGTCGCATTACCTCGGACCGCGATGGCGTGACCATCGTCAGGTATACGTCACCCGAGACCGCGCACTTGACCCAAGCCGTCGAGGACTGGCGTTTCGGCGAGTCGGTGGCCGTCTCGCGCGATAAGGAGGAGCAACGCCGCCGCGATCGCGTCCGGGTCTTCGGGCAAATGCTCGATCGGACCATGCAATATCCGTGCAGCGGAAGCGGCCTCGTCGGCTTTCTTGCCCGCCAGCCTCACCTCATCGGCGATGGCGAGATGTTCGGTCGAATTACGCGGCTGCTCGGCAGCACTGAACTATTCGAGACGCGGGTCACTGCAATGGTCGACGCACTTCGTCCATTACTCGCCCCGAAGCAGCAATTTTTGGTCTTCTGCTCGGACTCCAAGACCGCCGATGCACTCAAGGTCCATCTTGCAGCGCGACTGCAAGTGCCGATTGATCGTCATCGCCCCGACGATCAAGAATGGCTTGCCTTCACCTTCGATCAGAACCGGCCGATCCTGGTATGCGACCGTAGAGCCGAAGAGGGGCTCAATCTTCAGGGGCGGTGCAAGATCGTCGTCCACTACGACCTGCCCCTCGATCCAAATCGGATCGAGCAGCGCCTCGGACGTGTCGATCGCTACGGTTCGGGAGACGCCGTGCGCTCGATCGTTCTGTGCTGCCGAGACAACCTCATCGAATGCGCTTGGATCGATTATCTCAATCAGGCTCTTCGCGTCTTCGACCGCTCGATCGCCAGCCTCCAATATCTCGTTGATGATATAACGCGCAGGCTTACCTCTGCGTTGTTCGCTGAAGGTCCCGAAGCGCTCGCTGATCTGACTGAAGAAGGCGCCGACGACGGCGGAGCGATTGAGCGTGAAATTCGGGCGATTGATCAGCAGGATGCGCTAGACGCGCTTGGGGCCCCGGCTGGAGACCGACGCGAGGGGCTGAGAGACATCGATGAAGATTGGGAAAATATCGAACGGAATGGGGCTGCGTGGATCGAGCAGACGCTCGGCTTCTCCCGAGTTGTTGAATGCGTCGAAGTGGGGCCCGCACCCAGGGCGTCTCTCTTTCGGTATCGCTACTCGACTACCAATCCGCATACTTCAATACCGCTCTATAGCTTCTATTCCAACTGCCACTCGGCCATTGATCAGTCTCCCGGAGTTAAGCGGGCAGGTGTGGTGCAGACCGTCCCGCTCACCTTTAGCCGACGGGCAACTCTCAGCCGCCACGGGCGAAACCTGAATACCCGCCTGCTGCGATATGGCGATTCCTTCATCTCTGGCATGTGGGCGATCACGCAAGCCGATGACCGAGGTCGGTCAACTGCCGTCTGGCGATACATGCCTGGCTATCAGACCGATGTCGTCGCCGAGGTATTCTTCCGCTTTGACTATATCGTCGAGGCCGATACCACGTCTGCATGCGAGGTTCTGCGCAGTGACGATCGGCTGACCGACGCGTCAGCCGCGGCGAACGTCCGCCGTGGCGACATGGCACTGTCGCCCTTCGTGCAGACGATCTGGCTCGACCGAGAACTGGAGTCGGTTGAGGC
>Ga0209483_1002653_pt1 | contig 12283 bp, 12 predicted proteins | sample NGEPerA_FD_184508 | JGI IMG/M metagenome (GOLD analysis project Ga0209483, IMG submission 184508) | Arctic peat soil microbial communities from the Barrow Environmental Observatory site, Barrow, Alaska, USA - NGEE PermafrostL2-A... | ecosystem: Environmental > Terrestrial > Soil > Wetlands >... | reverse complement strand
TCACAGATGGCGCTGGAAGATTTGGCGATGATGCGCGCGATCGTCGGCAGCACGGTTTTGTATCCGGCGGACGCGGTCGCCACGGAAAAATTGCTCGAACAGATGGCGGCGCACAAAGGCGTTTGTTTCCTGCGCACCTCGCGCCCGAAAACGCCGGTCATTTACGGCAACGACGAACAATTCCCAATCGGCGGCGCAAAAGTTTTGCGCACCGGCGACAAGGCAACTGTCGTCGCGGCCGGCGTCACGTTGTTTGAAGCGTTGAAAGCCGCTGACACGTTGAGAACCGAAGGCATCAACATCACCGTCATTGACGCTTACAGCATCAAGCCGCTCGGTAAAAAAGAAATTCTCGCCGCCGCGCAAAAGACGAACAATACCGTCATCACGGTGGAAGATCATTATGCCGAAGGCGGACTCGGCGACGCCGTTGCCGGCGAACTTTCAAGCGAAGGCATCAAGGTCCACAAGCTCGCGGTCACGAGTTTGCCGCGCTCCGGCCACGCGGCGGAACTGATGGCCGCGTTCGGCATTGACGCGGCGGCGATTGTGAAAAAAGTCAAATCGCTGTAATCGCCAGAAGCAAAATTAAATTAGGAAAGCAGGAACGCAGGAATTTATCTGGTTCCTGCTTTCCTGTTTTCCTGATTAGATTTCTGACGGAGCCGGTTTTTTTATTTTTGCCAGCCGGGCGACTTTGGTGCAGATTGTTCCAGCGATGGCCACCAAGCCTAAATTTCTCCAAGGCCAGTTGCTGCTCGACAGCGGGCAGCTTGGCGGTTCGTTTTTTCAGCGCACCGTCGTCCTCGTCTGCCAGCACAATACCGAGGGCGCGTTCGGCCTCGTCCTCAACCGTGCGCTCGGCAAGACCGTCGGCGAGATGATCATCGCCAACCTGCCCGAACCGCTCAAGGAATCGCCGCTCTATCTCGGCGGCCCGGTGCAGCCCGCCGCGTTGAGCTTTCTGCACACCGACAGTTTTATCCCCGACGCCGACGTGATGCCCAATCTCGCGCTGGGCCACTCGCTCGATGACCTGCTGGAAATCGGCGAAGGCTTTTCCGCCACGAGAAAACTCCGGCTCTTCGCCGGTTACGCCGGCTGGAGTCCCGGCCAGCTTGAAATTGAAATGAAGCGGAAGTCGTGGCTGACCTTTCCCGCGTCAGTCGAACTCGTCTTTGAAACGCCGCCCGAACAGCTCTGGCATAAAATCCTGAAAGACAAGGGCGGCTGGAAAAACAAGCTGCTCGCGCAGATGCCAGATGACCTGTCGTTGAATTGAGTCCTATTCGTAGCGGCTTTCGGCAGAAAGCCGGATAAATTGCGGCGGTCTGCCGACGCGCCGCTACAATTTCTAATTCGCCTCGACGCGCAGCAAAGCCGCGTCTGACTTGGCCAAAACTTCTGTCCGCTCCAAACTCGCCGGAATCAGGCTGAACTGGCCGGCGGACAATTTCACCGAAGCCGATCCGCTCTTGATTTCAACTTCGCCGGCCGTCACGGCAATAATTTGCAGCTTCTTGGGTTTGAGCGAACCGCTCGTGACGGGATTTAATTTCCAAGCTTCGACGTTAAACAACGGGTCGTTCACTAACGAACGTTTTTGAATTACCCCGCCGCCAATAAATTTTGTTTCCGCCAGCTTCGGCTCGAAGTCGTTGAAATCAATGCTCGCCAGCGATTGCGCGACGTGCAGTTCGCGCGGCTTGCCGTCAAGACCAACGCGGTTCCAGTCGAACACGCGGTAGGTCGTGTCGGAATTCTGCTGGATTTCAAAAATCACCAAGCCGTCACCGATGGCGTGGACCCGGCCGCTGGGCAGAAACATCGCGTCGCCCGCGCGCACCGGAATCCGGTGAAAACAATCCGCCACGCTGCCGTCGGAAATTTTTTCCTCGAACTCCCCACGCGAGACGCCGCGTTTCAGGCCGACATACAAGCCCGCGCCCAGCGCAGCGTCCGCGATGAACCACATTTCTGTTTTTGGTTCGCCACCAAGTTCGGCGACCTTGCTTGCGGGCGGATGAACTTGCAGCGACAATTTTTTCCGCGCGTCGAGAATTTTGCAGAGCAGGGGAAAATGTCCTGCCGCCGCCGGTTTCGCGCCGCCGAGAATTTCCGTCGCGTGATTTTCCATGAGCCAGCGCAGATTTTTCCCGGCCAGCGGGCCGTTGGCGATGACGCTGGCGTCGCCGGGCCGGTCGGAAATTTCCCATGATTCGCCGATGGGTTTGCCGGCAGGAAGTTTTTTGTGAAAAAGCCGTTCCAGTTCGCGTCCGCCCCAGACGCGCTCCTTGAAAATGGGCTGAAAAACAAAGGGATAAAGCATGTCAGGCAACTGCGGCTTCCGCCGTTTTGGCCGGCTTCATTTCGCCGTTGTCCCCGGCCTTTTCAATGAAATGCCCGTGCGCGCGGAATTTTTCATAGCGCTTTTTCAAACGCTCGGCGACGGGCAGCGCGAGGATTTGTTCGAGGTGCTTGAGCAGATGGGTTTTCAAATTCAACGCCGTGCCCACCGTGTCGGTGTGCGCGCCGCCAAGCGGTTCGGACACGATTTCGTCCACCAGCTTGAGGTGGAGCAAATCTTTCGCGGTGATTTTCAGCGCGGCGGCGGCCTTGGCGGCGTTGGCGCGGTCTTTCCACAAAATCGCCGCACAGCCTTCCGGGCTGATGACGGAATAATAGGCGTTTTCCAAAATCAAAACACGGTCAGCCACGCCAATGCCCAGCGCGCCGCCGGAACCGCCTTCGCCGATGATGGCGGCGATGATCGGCACTTCAAGCAAAGTCATTTCGCGCAGATTGACCGCGATGGCCTCGGCGATGTGACGTTCTTCCGCCGCGACGCCGGGATACGCGCCTGCCGTGTCAATGATCGTGATGATGGGCAGACCGAATTTGCTGGCAAGCCGCATGAGCCGGAGCGCCTTGCGATAGCCTTCAGGATGCGCGGAGCCGAAGTTGCGCAGGATGTTTTCCTTCGTGTCGCGGCCCTTTTGCGTGCCGATGACGACGACGCGGTGTTCGCCCAGTTTCGCAAAGCCGCCGACCATCGCGTGATCCTCGGCAAACAGCCGGTCGCCGTGCAGTTCCTGAAAATCCGAAAAGGTCTTCTGAAAATAATCCAGCGCGTAGGGCCGCTTCGGATGGCGCGCAAGCTGGACGCGCTGCCAGGCGTTGAGGTTCAGAAAAATCTGCCGGCGCGTCTCCTCGATTTTTCTTTCGATGATCTGGATTTCGTCCTCGAAACTGATGCCGAGGGAATGTTTCTCCGGGTGCGACCGCAGTTCTTCCAGCTTGTTCTGCAATTCGGTGATCGGCTTTTCGAAATCAAGCTGATGTTTCATGCGTCGGGGATTTTATCATTTCCAATCCGCCAGGCAACGCGGAATTCCACCGCAGGATTCCACGGTCAAAAAATTAAAGGGCCGGACTTGCGTCCGGCCCCGTGGTGACGAGGTTAAAATACGCCTTCACCCAGGCGCTCAGAAGGGCGACGCGACCAACTTGGGGTCGCTGTCCGAGCCGCGCCGCAAGCAAAACCTCTATGCCAACCCTAAACGGACAGCGAAATTATCAAACAACATATTCTCTGACGCACCCCACCCGGAAAAGGTTCAAACTTTTTTAAAAAAATCTTTTGCGCCGTTTTCCGCGCCATCCGCTGCCGCAACCAACGCCACAAAATTACACTATTAACCGTTTGGTTACAAATTAAAATTCGTTAATGTTGGAGAAAATTTTCACCGGCCGCGCCTGGATGACACGCGCCAGCGGCGTCTGGCCGTGGGGCGACAAAGATTCGTGCAGAGCGGACTCCTTGCCCGCGCCGGAAATGAGAATCCATATATTTTTCGCGGCGAAAATCGTTTTGTAGCTCAACGAAATTCGTGTCGGCGGCGGCTTGGGCGAATTTTCCACGACCAAAAACGGGACAGAAATGTCCAGAACTTTTGCAGGCGCGTTTGGGAAAAGCGAGGCGACGTGGCCGTCCTCGCCCATGCCGAGAAAAATCAGATCCAAGACCGGCTGGCTGCTTTTGTTTTGTGGTGCGATGCGGCACAATTCTGCTTGGGCGATTTTCACGGCGTCTTGTGGTGAATCTTCCCCGCGCAGGCGATGAATTTTTTCAGCGGATATTTTCAGCGGCAGAAATAGAAGTTCGTTCGCTGTTTTGAAATTGCTTTCGAGATCAGTCGGCAAAACGCAGCGCTCGTCTGCCCAGAAAAAATGGACGCGCTCGAAGGAAACAGCGCGCGATTTGGCCTGCTCGACGGTGGCGGCGAAGAATTTTTGCGCGATGCGGCCGCCGGAAAGGGCGACGCAAAGCGTTTTGCCCGCGCGGTTGGCCGCTTCAATTTCGTCCAGCCACGCGCCGGCGGCGGCGCGAGCCAGTTCGTCGGCGCTGGCGAAGGAAAGCAGTTCAAAGTTTTGCACAAAATCGGAATTGCTCTATTTGAAATTAACGGAAACCTCGGTTTTGATTGAATTGGCGATGTAACATTGCTCATGAGCCAGATGATGCAACTGTTTTTCATCCGTCGGCGTCGGCAATTTATCTCCGCTGTAAACGATTTTCGGATGGAGGCTGACCAAACTGACCCATGGCATGCCTTTTTCATTTTTGGCCATCACGCCGACAGATTCATCGTCGTAGCTGTCAATTTGAAATCCCTGTTTTGAGGCCAGAAAAAGAAACGTGAGCATGTGACAGCTCGAAATCGCCGCGACGAAAGCTTCTTCAGGATCAACGTGGGCTGGATTTGAGAATGGCACGGCCACAACGGATGGCGAAGCCGATGCCGGAACGGTGGCGCCGCCGTCAAAGGTCCAGGTGTGTTCCCGCGAATATTTGCCTTTGAGAAAATCAGGGCTGGTTCGCTGCCATTTGATCGTCGCTTTGTATTCAGACATAACGTTCCCCGACGATTACTTTATCACCTGCGGCTCATGCCAGGTGTGGCCGAGTTGCGCGAGCAAATCGTCGGCGGCAATCGGCCCCCATGTGCCGGCGGCGTAAAATTCGCGGTTCGTCAGCGGCTTGCCTTCCCAGCCTTTGCGGATGGAATCCACGATCTGCCATGCGGTCTCGACTTCGTCGCGGCGGATGAAGAGTGCCGCGTCGCCGGCAATGGCTTCCAGCAGCAGACGTTCGTAGGCTTCCGGCGTGTAAGCGCCAAATTCGGCGTCGTAGCTGAAGTGCATCCGCACCGGGCGCACGCCGAGCGTGGTGCCGGGCACCTTGCCATTGAAGTGCAGGGAAATCCCCTCGTTCGGCTGGAGCCGCAGCGTGAGCGCGTTGGCGTCAATGTAATTGCCGCATTGCGCGGCGAACAAGACGTGCGGCGTGGGACGAAATTGCATCCGCACGTCGCTCGCGCTCGTCGGCAGATTTTTGCCCATGCGCAGATAAAACGGCACGCCGCTCCAGCGCCAGTTGTCAATGAACAGCTTCAACGCGACGTAAGTTTCGACGTTGGAATCGGTTTTCACCTTCGGCTCCTGCCGGTAGCCCGGGCGCACTTCGCCCGCGACGATGCCGGCGAAGTATTGGCCGCGCACCACTTGTTTCGCCACGTCAGCGGGCGTGAGCGCGCGGATGGATTTAAGCAGCTTCACTTTTTCATCGCGCACGGCCTCGGCTTCGAGCGACACCGGCGGTTCCATCGCGATGAGTGACAGCACTTGCAGCATATGATTTTGCACCATGTCGCGCAATGCGCCGGCCTCCTCATAATAGCCGCCGCGCTCGCCGACGCCGAGTTTTTCGCTGACGGTGATCTGGACGTGATCCACGGAATTACGGTTCCACAGCTTTTCAAAAATGGAGTTGGAAAAGCGGAACATCAAAATGTTCTGCACCGTTTCCTTGCCGAGATAATGGTCAATGCGGAAAACCTGCGCTTCGTGCGCGTAGCGCGTCAGCTCGCGGTTCAGCTCCTGCGCCGAGGCGAGGTCGTGGCCGAACGGTTTCTCGACGACGATGCGCTGCCACGCGGCGCTTTCCTTGTTCAACAGCCCGCAGCGGTGAATCTGCCCGACGACTTCGCCGAACTGGCTGGGCGAAATCGCGAGGTAAAACAACAGGTTTTCGCGCAACGGCCCGCTGCCGAACGCGGTCAACTGCGTCGCCAATTTTTTGTAAGCCGCGTCGTCGGTCAAATCGCCCTGGCAGTAAAAAAGTTTTTCCGCGAACGCCGACCAGACCTTGTCGTCCACCGGCTTGGTGCGGGAAAACTGGTCGAGCGCGGCGCGCAACTCCGTGCGCCATGAAGTGTCGGTCTTTTCCCGGCGCGCGAAACCGACGACGCGGAAATCGGGCGGCATCTGCTTTTCCTTGAACAGATGGTAGAGCGCGGGAATCAGTTTGCGCGCGGTCAGATCGCCGCTCGCGCCGAAGATGACAATCGTGCAGGTGTCGAGCGGTTTGCGGTCGCCGTCGCCGTCGGCGGCTTTATCCGGTGAATTCAAGATTCGCATGGGCGGAACTTTCGCGCAAACGGCGGGGAATTTCAATCCTGCTTATTTTTTGGCTGGCTTGGAGCGCCGAACATTGCCCCGCGCTCCGGCAGATAAAACTTTTTTGCTCGCTTCGGCGGAAATTTTTCCGCAAAATTTTCCGTCGCGCGCATGAAAGCAAAAATTATCATCACACCGAAGAAAGCCGTCCTCGATCCGCAGGGCAAAACCGTCCAGACCGCCTTGGAACACATGGGTTACACCGGCGTGACCGGCGTCCATATCGGCAAATACATCGAAATTGATCTCGCCCCCGGCACGGACAAGGCGGCGGCGCACAAAGCCTTGAACGACGCGGCGCACAAGCTGTTGAGCAATCCGGTGACCGAAGATTACAAACTGGAAATTTCTGAATAACCACCGAGACGCAAAGTCACCAAGAATAGTTTTGCTTTTGTGCCTTGGTGTCTTAGTGGTTGAAAAAATATGAATTTCTCCGTCCTCCAATTCCCCGCCTCCAACTGTGACCAGGATGCCGTCCATGCCGTCCGCCTGCTCGGCCATTCCGCGCGCCTCGTCTGGCACAAAGACGCCTCGCTCGGCGACACCGAAGTCGTCATCGTGCCAGGCGGTTTCAGCTACGGCGATTATCTGCGCTGCGGCGCGATCGCGCGGTTCAGCCCAGTGATGCAGGCCGTGAAACAATTCGCCGACAACGGCGGGCTCGTCCTCGGCATCTGCAACGGCTTTCAAGTCCTCATTGAGGCCGGTTTGCTGCCCGGCGCGCTCATCCGCAATCGCGATCTGCAATTCCACTGCGAAAACATTTTCCTCAAGACCGTCACGAACGATTCGCCGTTCACCAGCCAGATTCCGACGGGAAAAATCCTCCGCGTGCCCATCGCCCACGGCGAAGGCTGCTATTTTGCCGACGAAGAAACGCTCGCAAAACTCAAGGCCAACAACCAGATCCTCTGGCAATACTGCGACGCGAATGGAAACCTGACCGACACTGCGAATCCCAACGGCGCGCTCCAGAACATCGCCGGCATCTGCAACGAACGCTGCAACGTGGCCGGCCTGATGCCGCATCCCGAACGCGCCTGTGAACCGCTGCTTGGCAGCGACGACGGTAAATGGATTTTCGAAAGCATCTTCGCCGCGTTGCAAAACAAAACGGCGGCGAAGGCGGCGTAAATTTTCTCAGATGAAAATCCGGGAAATCCTTCGGCAGATTGAAGACGACGGCTGGTTCCATGTGCGCACGCGCGGCAGCCATCGCCAGTATCATCACGCGACGAAGCCCGGCACGGTGACGATTGCCGGGCATCCCGGACAGGATTTGCATCCGAAAACATTAAACAGTATCTTGCGGCAGGCAGGACTCAAATGACTATGCGTTACACCATCATCATCGAACACGGGCCGGAAAATTTCAGCGCCTACGCGCCGGATTTTCCCGGTTGTGTCGCGGCGGCGGACACGGAGCGGGAAACACTTGCGCTGATGAAAGAAGCCTTGGAAATGCACATTGAAGACATGCGCGAACGCGGCGAGCCGATTCCGCAGCCGAGCGAAATTCGTGAAGTGGAAGTGGCAGCGTGAATTTTGTGCATTTAGGAATACTGCATTAAGAATGAGGAATTATGGCGCTATTTGGAGGAAATCTGCCGGAGAACCAAGAATTGAAAAATCATCGGATTGAACATATCAGTCGAAGATGGAAGCAACTTTATGACCTTGAGAAAGAACGCGCAGAAACTGCAATCAAATATTTGCTCCTGACAAATTCCGGTGGTGCAGTTGCTGTTTTGAGTTTCATGGGAGCTTCAGAAAAGGCGCGCACTTCATTTGGGCCGAAGTTTGCGCTCTTGTGTTTTTTAATCGGAATAATTTTAATCGGGATTTTTAACATCATCCAGTATTACCATATCGCCAAACTTTTCGTGCTGTGGAAGAGAGATTCGGAAAAATATTTTGAAAATCACTCTGAATGGAAAAAATTAATAGATGACGACACCGAGCGCAGTAAGACAATTATTTGGTCTCATCTCGTAGCTCACATCTCTTTTCTAATGTTTATTTTAGGTTGTATTTTTGGAGCAATGAGCCTTTTCAAATGACCGAACCCGCCATCACACCCGAACTCGTCGCCAAACACAATTTGACGCCGGAAGAATATGCGCACGCCAAAGAAATCCTCGGCGGCCGCGAGCCGAGTTATACCGAGCTGGGAACTTTTTCCGTCATGTGGAGCGAGCATTGCAGTTACAAAAATACGCGCCCGCTGCTGAAAACTTTTCCCACGAAGTCGCCGAAAATTCTCGTCGGCGCGGGCGAAGAAAATGCCGGCATCATTGACATCGGCGACGGTTTGGCCATCGCGTTCAAAATTGAATCGCACAATCATCCGAGCGCCGTCGAGCCGTTCCAAGGCGCGGCCACCGGCGTCGGCGGCATCGTGCGCGACATTTTCACGATGGGCGCGCGGCCCGTTTGCGCGGTGAACTCGCTGCGTTTCGGGCCGATCTGTAGCGGCGGTCTGCGACCGCCGACGAATGGCGAAGAACGGCGCTCACAGAGCGCCGCTACAGAAGAAGAGACGGCGTTGAAAAACAATCGCCGCTTGTTTGCGGGCGTGGTCAGCGGCATCGCGCATTACGGAAATTGTTTTGGAATTCCAACCATCGCGGGCGAGGTTTATTTCGACAAATCCTACGAAGGTAATCCGCTCGTAAATGCGTTTTGTCTCGGCGTGCTGCGTCACGAACAAATCGCGCACGGCGCGGCCAAGGGAATTGGCAATCCGGTTTTTTACGTCGGTCCGGCGACGGGTCGCGACGGTCTTGCCGGCGCGGCGTTTGCGTCAAAAGATTTGACCGAGGAATCCGCCGAGCAACAGCGCGGCGCGGTGCAAGTCGGCGATCCGTTCATGGAAAAATTGGTTTGCGAAGCGTGCCTCGAACTTCTGGCGACGGGTTGCGTGGCGGGAATTCAGGACATGGGCGCGGCGGGTTTGACGTGTTCCACTTGCGAAACGGCGGCGCGCGCGGGAACTGGAATCGAGATCGAATTGGATAAAGTTCCGCAACGCGCGGCGGGCATGACGAGCTACGAAATCATGTTGAGCGAATCGCAGGAGCGGATGCTCATCATCGTCCACAAAGGCCGCGAAGCCGAGGTGAAACGCATTTTTGACAAATGGGATTTGCCGTGGGCGGAAGTCGGTTTCGTGACGGACACGGGGCGCATGGTCGTGCGCCACGGCGGAAAAATTGTCGCCGACATTCCCGCAAAAAAAATCGCCGACGAATCGCCGGTTTATCAGCGCGAGGCGCGCGAGCCGGAATACTTGAAAGAAGTTCGCGCATTTCGGCTGGATGGAATTCCCGACACGAAAAATCCCGCTGAAGATTTGAAAAAACTTTTGGCGTGGCCGAGCATCGCGTCGAAGAATTGGGTTTATCGGCAATACGATCATCAAGTGCGCGACGGCTCGGTGGTTTTGCCCGGCAGCGACGCAGCGGTGATCCGTATTAAAAGCGATTCAATTCCGGTGATGACCGCTGAATTGAAAGCAAAAATCGGCGACGCGAAAGTTTCCGAAAAACTCATCGCCATGACGGTGGATTGCAATGGCGTCTATGTTTATCTCGATCCGTATGAAGGCGCGAAAACCGTGGTGACGGAAGCCTGTCGCAATCTCGCGTGCAGCGGTGCGGTGCCGCTCGGCGCGACGGATAATTTGAACATGGCGAATCCGCACAAGCCGGAATTGTTCTGGCAGATGCGCGAAAGCGTTCGTGGACTCGCCGAAGCTTGTAAATTTTTCAACGCGCCCGTGACTGGCGGCAATTGCTCGCTTTACAATCAAAATCCCAGTGGCCCGATTGATCCGACGCCGACGGTTGCCGTCGTCGGCATCATCGAAAAACCGGAACACGTCACGACGCAATGGTTCAAGGACGAAGGCGACGCGATTATTTTGCTCGGCGAAATTGTGGACGCGAACGACCCGATTTTTGGTCTCGGCGGTTCGGCGTATCTGCAAGTGATTCATGGCAAGAAAACCGGCTCGCCGCCGCGTTGCGATTTGGAAATTGCAAAAACGTTGCACACAACTTTGCTCGGTTTGATTCAAAGCGGCTTGATAAAAAGCGCGCACGATTGCAGTGACGGCGGATTGGCAGTCGCAATTGCCGAAAGTTGCATCAGCCAGCTCATCGCCCGCGACACGCCAAGATTGATTGGGGCGCAGATTGATCTTTCAACTGTAGCGGCGGTCAATGACCGCCCGGAAAACGGTGAAGATGCGAACGGCGGTCATAGACCGCCGCTACAGCTCCGCCTTGATGCTGTGCTCTTCGGCGAAACGCAATCGCGCATCATCATTTCCTGCAAACCGCTCGACGCCGTGAAAGTTGTCGAACGCGCCAAGCTCATGGGCGTTCCGGCAATTCAAATCGGCAAAGTCGGCGGCGACAAGCTGACGGTGAAGATCGCGAGTAATGAATTCTCCGCCCCGCTCACCGAACTGCACGACGCGTGGTGGAACAGCATCGCCCGCGCGATGGCGTGAGCCGCAGATTTAATTACGCCTGCAAAATCTGTTTTTGTTTTCAGGCGGTTTAGGATTAGAGTGGAAACAGGACACTTCAAAAATGGCGGACAAGTTTCTTGGGTAAAAGAAATTCTTTTTTGAACGCAAACCTCATTTTCCCGCTCCATTTCCTTGCCCAAGCTGATTAACCGTTTGCAATCGTGCGCGCGGTTTGTAAGCTATTCAGACATTCATGCGTCAATTTAGAAACATCGCGGTCAACGCCTTCATGGAACTCATCCGGCAGCCGATTTTTCTGCTGCTGATGACGGGTTCCGTGCTGTTTGAGATTTTTCTCGCCGTGCCGTATTACTTCGCGTTTGGCGACGAGGTGAAGCTGGTGAAAACGAGCGCACTGGCGGTGATGCTGCTGACCGGCCTGTTTGGCGCGGTGTTGAGCGCGTCGGCCTCGCTCGCGCGGGAAATCCGCAGCGGCACGGCGCTGGCGGTGCTGTCCAAACCGGTCGGGCGCGCGCAATTTCTGCTGGCCAAGTTCGCCGGGCTGGCGGCGGCGCTGACGCTGCTGGCCTACGTCAACATGGTCGGCGTGATGCTGGCCGGCTGGATGGCGTTCGATGCCTATGGCAAAACGGATGTGCAGGCGATCACCATTTTTGGCGGCGCCATCGCCCTGGCCTACGCGCTGGCGGGCTTCAGCAATTTCTTCCTGCGCCGCCCGTTCGTGAGCGACGCGGTGATCGCGCTGGTCGTGATGGCCACGCTGGCGACGTTCGTGATTTTTCAATTTACGCAGCAGATGGAAAGTCTCGGCACGCGGGCGGTGGTGGACTGGCGGCTGGTGCCGGCGGGCATTTTAATCCTGTTCGCGCTCTGGATTCTCGCGGCGCTGGCGCTGGCCTGCTCCACGCGGCTGGACATGATTGCGACGCTGGCGGTCTGTTCGGCGGTTTTTCTGGTCGGGCTGATGTCGGACTATATTTATTCCCAGGCCGGTGGAAAAATCGAAGGCAACGCGCCGTGGTGGGCTTCGATGCTTTACAGCATCCTCCCAAACTGGCAGCTTTTCTGGCTCGCCGACGCGCTCGAAACGGGCAAAAGCACGTTTCAATGGGCCTACGTCGGCAAGGCGTTCGCCTATGCGGCTTGCTATGCCGGCGCGGCGCTGGCCGTGGGCGTGGCGCTGTTTGATGAACGGGAACTTGGTTAATGAAAAATTCAAAATTAAAAATGCAAAATGTGGAACCGGAACGCGCAAACCACAGT
>Ga0209483_1002650_pt1 | contig 12288 bp, 12 predicted proteins | sample NGEPerA_FD_184508 | JGI IMG/M metagenome (GOLD analysis project Ga0209483, IMG submission 184508) | Arctic peat soil microbial communities from the Barrow Environmental Observatory site, Barrow, Alaska, USA - NGEE PermafrostL2-A... | ecosystem: Environmental > Terrestrial > Soil > Wetlands >... | reverse complement strand
CTCGGGGCGGTGAGGGCTTTGGTCAGGGCCGGGTGCTCCGGTTGAGAACAGAGAGAGCCGAATCTCCGTGTCGCGGAGTTTTTATATGAGTCAACGATGGGGTCTTCACTGAGGTATCAGATGAGTCAACTCGGCCCTTTACCGTCTAGGGAGTACTCGAATTGATTTGATCAATTCGCAATGACTGGGCGCATTCAAGTCAGTGCCACTAACGCTCTGCGCGGGCGCGGTTAACTCGTTGGCCATTTAGTGAAATTCGAGAACGGACTTCTAGCTATTCCCGAACCACTTTTGGAATTCCACTATCGAGAGGGGCGACTGAGATCCCAGAGGCATCACTCCATCGGGCACGTTAAAGTACTCTTCAAAGGCGAAGTTCTTGTTCGCAACAGTGGAACCTACACCATCGATGAATGCGGGATCGTCTCCAGCAGGACCTTCGTCCAGTCCCCACTCGGGAAAACTCATTGGTTTGCCTTGAGCGGCGGCGAACGCTTCAAAACTATCTAGACCCGCAGGAACGCTCGCTAATTGAGAGAAGGAGACCGGCGTGGATGGCGTATTGCAATCTGCGTCATAGAAGTCAAGCCCCAGAATGTCAACGTATGCGTTGCCGGGGTAGTAGTTCGCGTACGGCACATTTTGAGTGCAGGAGTTGGGGTTCCAATCAATGAGGAAGTGCTCTCCGGGCGCCTGGCGCAACGCGGTGACCTCGTTGGCAAAGCACTTTGCCCAGAGATTCTGCTCCTGAGTCGTGTTGCCGATGAAGTCGGCCTCCCATGGGCCGTTCATTTCCGCACCAAGACGAAGCACCGTGCTCTGTAGACCTGCGGCAACAAGATTGTTGCCGAGTGTGGTTGCGTAGGAGTTAAAGTCTCCCGCCGCGCACGACTGCTCCCAACCCAATGGGTTGCTGATGTTTTCGAGGCTCAGCGGAACCAAATCGACCTGCAAGACGAGTTGACGAACTTGTGGATCTTGTGCAACCCACTGCGTATATCCCGCACCCGACCCGCCAGCGATCCAGGGATTCGACCAGTCGCTCCACTGTTGCGAACTGTTCAGATACGCACCCAGGCACGTCAATTTCGTACCAGTTGTACCATCGAAGCTGCTGACGAAGGATTGAATGCTTGAGAGAGAGTTAGCTGCTGTTCCGACGTTGAGAACGGCACATTTGCTTCGCGATGCACCTGCCGTTATGGGCCCACCGGATGCCGACGAAGTTGACGTTGTCAGAGGGCTTGTCGTGGTCGTGGTCGGAGGGCTTGTCGTGGTCGTGGGTGCCGTTGTGGTGGCGGGCGTCCCGCCGCCGGCGCCAGTGCCGCCCGTAGTGGTGCTCCCTGTGACCGCGGTGGTCGCCGCCGTCGGAGAAAGGGTCGGCAATGGCGAAGAGTCGGTCGTCCATCGCTTAGCCAGTCCTGAGAACTGGCCTTCGCTGAGCCTCGAAGCGAGAGTAAGAACGACGTTCGAACGCACCGCTTTGGAATCTCTTGCTTTGAACGCCGACGCCGACGCCGAAGCGTCGATGCTCATCATTGTCAAAAGAACGCAAGATGCGACAGCCAGCGTCAGAATCTTGGGAATGCGGTGCGTAGTCTTCGCGAGGAAGAATTTGGTGAGTGAGCCCTTGTACATGCAGTACAAATTCGCATTCTCAAATCACACCTCCATCTACGAAATCTCAACACTGACTCAATTCACATCGGATGAGGGGCGTAACGGCCGAGAACGTGACGGAGGGAAGGCAAACGGCGAACGGATACGATGACCTCGAGGGCAGTTTCTTAAGTCGAACAGCGGGTGGCCGCTGGGCTACGAATCAAGCTCGTCGCGGTTGTTCATCGAGTTGTCTTTTTGAACTGTTGATAATCCCTTTTCGCGACTTTTCGAATTCAAAGCTTTACAGATAGGGTCGCTGGAGGACGCGGCGAGAATGCCTGGTCTAATCTCGATCGGTAAATTGCGTACCGTATCGCGCTTGACGACGTGGCTTAACCGGCTCTTCGCACTTAAGCGGGGTCTAGCAACATGGGCCGGATAACGACAAAGGAATAAAGAAAGGCGGGGGCTCTGCAAGTCTGTTGGTAGTTCAAGACCAATAGATAGGAAGAGCCCCCGTGGAAACCGACCCTACCCGCATGTGCGAACGCTTCGTTGACCTTCCCGATATCAACGTCCGCGGTGTCGACGGCGACTACCGTGAACCTTTTGTCATCCACTTTGAATCGAAGCGAATTGACGTCGGGTGCCCCGAGTGCGGCGTGGTCGCCAGCGTGAAGGACCGACCGCTCGTCACGCTCGTGGACCTGCCCATCAACGGCCGTCCGGTCAGCCTGGTCTGGCACAAGCGTCGGTTCTTCTGCGCGATCGCACTCTGCTCGATGGGGTCCTGGACCGAACAAGACGGTCGCGTCGCCTTCGCGCGTCACTTGACGACCGACCGAGCGGGTCGCTGGCTGACGAACCAGATTGGCCGCAATGGACGCAGCGTGCAAGAGATTGCGAACGAACTCGGTTGCGCCTGGCACACCGTGAACGACGCGCTTCTTCGCTACGGCGAGGTGCTTCGACGAGCGCGAGCGCTTCGGTGACGTCGAGGCCCTGGGTCTGGACGAAGTGCTCTTCGTGCACGACGGCCCCTACCGGCGCCTGGTCTTCTCGACGTCCATCGTCGACGTGGGCAGTGGCCAACTGCTCGACGTCGTGCCTGGTCGAAGTGGCCAGGCGCCCACGGCCTGGCTACTGGCCCAAGGCGAGGAGTGGCTCAGCCACGTGCGCTACGCCACCCTCGACCTCTCGGGCCCCTACCGCAGCGTCTTCACCAAAACCGTGCCGCGCGCGACCCAGGTGGCCGATCCCTTTCACGTCATCAAGTTGGCCAACCTCAAGCTCGACGAGTGTCGTCGTCGGGTCCAGAACGAACTCGTCGGGCACCGCGGTGGCAAGGACGATCCGCTCTACCGAGCCCGGCGTCTACTCACCATGGCCGACGAGCGTCTCGACGATCACGGCCGAGAGAAACTCATGGGCCTGCTCAACGCCGGGGATCCCCAGGGTCACGTCGTGGCCACCTGGCACGCGAAGGAACTCGTTCGCGGACTCTACGATCACTGCGACCCCGAGCTCGCCCTCGCGTTCGTGCAGCGACTCGGCAACGATCTCCAAGACCCCGAACTACCCGAAGAGGCCCGAAGTCTCGGACGCACGCTGCTGCGTTGGAAACACCAGATCGCCGCCTGGCACGAAGCTCACGTGACGAATGCTCCGACTGAAGCAGCCAACAATTTGATCAAGCGGGTCAAGCGCGTCGCCTTTGGATTTAAGAACTTCCGGAACTACCGATTGAGATCTCTGCTCTACGCCGGCAAGCCGAACTGGTCACTACTCCCAACACTCATACCCCGCTGATCTGCGAAGTGCCGCTTAACCACGGCCGATTTCCTACGCCCCGCTCTGCCCTGTTCTGACGAGCCGTAGCGTACTTGAGCTACCGACAGTTCAAATGCTGATGTTCCAATGTAAGGACCACCGTGCTCCGCTGTGCATTACCCGTTTCGCCGCGCCGATCGAAATTCACTACGAATGGATTGCTCATCCATCATTTCGAAGTTTTTGGTGGAGTGAATGATTGACTTGCCACGTTCCATCAACTCCTTTGGCGATGCCGGGAGGGATTTCCAATTTACCCCCATTGGTAGATCGTCGAATCTGTTACCAAACTCGCCGAGGTGATAGCCGACTGAAAATAGACAAAGACCGAATATATAGTCCTCTTGCAGTCCGATCGCAGCGAGCTCGCTTCGTCCAAGAAGGCCATTCTTTTCAAGAGCTGCCACCGCATCGTATCGGTAGACGGCCGCACCGCCCATGACTGAGTCACCAAGTCTGTAACCACTTCCGCGAGCTCGGAGGAGAATTCCGAGGATGAATTTTGCCGCGCGTGGCCTTGACCACGCGCGAACTGAAAAATAGATGACGATTTGCCGCTTTGCCCAGCGAGCGCTGCGAATCCCGACGCTGTCGTAGCCAATTCGAAAGGATCCGAGCGATCCAAGGCGTGGATCCGAGTCAAAGCGCTCTATTGCTTTCGCCTCAAAGTCCGAACCGGATATCAATGCATCCGTGTCCATTCTGACAAGGATTCGAAAGGGTTGCGTGAGGGCTTCCCTAAATGCATCAGAGAGGTTCAGATAGAGACTTCCAAAGAGACCGCGCGCACGAGCCTTCTGTACGGTGAGGTTGTAAAGCTCTCCTAACTCAAGCCCCAATCCTCTCCGCGAATCGTCTACCACGATAATCCGGGCTATTGGTGCGAAGTAACGGATACTCTCAATCGTGTCGGCCACAAAATCTGCCTCACAATTTGGGCCAATAGGTATAACGAAGACCGTGTCGCCACCCACACCGTATTTGCCGTCAGGATCTATGGGCATAAGTGAGAGTGTGAGGTTAGAACTGATGGCCACGCTGAGAAAGCGCAACCAAGATGATGGCGGACGCAGCGACTTGATTCGAGAGTGTGATTAATCACTTCAACATCACGATATCCCGATGGAGTTCCGGCGAATGGACAACGAGTGAGAAGTTGCTCCTACTTCAAGACCCGCCAATACTTCTCTGGTGCCAATATTTCCGGATCGACAAGCGGCTCGCCACCGTCAATTGTCAGGTACTGGCTCACGTAGAGTTTGAAAGCGTTGTGTTTCCTGTCTCCAATAATGGGCAGAGATTCCAACTCTTCAATATTCACTTTTTTGCGAACCTCAGTCTCCCGCAGTTTGAGACGTCTGGGGCGCTGTTGCGCGTATGGCATGTCCATTTAGATGAACCACTCACGATCACTCTGATTCGAAAGTTCGATGCACGCGTTTGCTACGGCCAAATGATCCGGGTGAACAAGGCCGAGGGGGCTGAATACTGATTTAGGATTAATCCTCCCAATCGCTTCGATCACGCCGCTCTTTATCTCATTATGGTCACTTCGGTGCCGGATCCTGTCGAACCGGTGCCAATCGATGAAGTCACTGCCATAAAGTTCTAGCCACTCTGGAGTTCTCACAGATAAAAATGCCATGGCAGCTGCATCTTCGTCTTTTCTCGTTCGCACCGCGTCGGGTGCATAACGCTCACCGGTGGTAATCGCGTTATAGCCATCATGAAGTTTCTCGGGTGCACCGGCCAATACGGTCAGCACGACCGACTGAGGACTGCTCGACAGGAATTGTCCGCACGAGAGAACAGCGTCATCGAGGTGTGAGGACCCAACGAGCGAAGGGCTTGGAGGGTTGAACCGGAGCAGCTCCCGCATTTTAAAGCAATATTGCCGACTGGCTTGGTTTGGAGTTAACGACGACAATTTCAATAGTGGAATTTTCCTATGATGGTTATGTGGCCCGGATACTAGTCTTGTCGCCATTCGAGCCCCCAGCCGACGGAATCGCCAAGCACACGGCCCATCTCGTCGATGCGTGGAATACTGCCGGGCATAACGTATTCGTCATCGCACCTGGGAAGCGTCGCGGTCCCGAAGGGAGAGAATCAATTGGACCGAGGTCTACGGTCGCTCGGATTGTACGGCAGATTCCACAAAATCGTACGTGGAAAGAAGCCGCCGAGTTTGCGCCCGATATTGTTTTCGTGCAATTTGCAATTTCTACACTGAATGTGAATCTTTGGGCGGTCAGAAGTCTCTGCAAGCAATTCGCTGCCACACCGACACCAGTTGTTGTCGGGTATCACGAACCCACGCGCGAGTATGACCTTCTGAAGTTTGTGTCGCGCCAGATTTATAGAGCCATGGCTCAAGTAACGGATGTGCCTATAGTCTTCTCGTCGGCGGGCCGGCAAACTCTAACCGAAAGTGGCCTTTTTGACGAAGTAGTCGAACTTCCGCACGGGACGGTAGGCGTCGCGAATATCACGGATAACGACGTGGCACGCGTGAGAGCTCTTTACGACATTCGTAAGCCCTTGGTGCTCACTCTCGGGTTTACGAGCGCCGACAAGGGCACGGACATATTACTTGACGCCGTCGGAACGGTTGCGGCGAATCGCGGCAACGAGGTGCAATTTCTTATCGCAGGTTCACCAAGGAGGCGTCGCGGAGTTTTTCGCTTAATGGAGCGCCGTGACGTCAAGTATCAACGACAACTTAAGGAGCGGGCAAAGAGGATTGCAGGCGTCGACATTGCATTTAGTAGTTACATCGATGAGCAGGACGTCGCAGCACTTCTCTTCGTGGCCGACGTCGTCGCCCTACCGTATAGAAGAATCACACAAAGCGGAATTGCGAACCTAGCACTCTCGAGTCGCTCCGTTGTGGTTTGTTCGGACCTGCCGGGATTGAGGAGTAATCTCGGCGACGCGGCGATATATGCGGAGGTTGATAATTCCAGTTCGGTGGCGGAGCGGATAAGCAGTTTGTTGGGCGACAATAACGCGTCATTGCGTCGACACATGCGTGAACTTTCAGCCGAGCGTGCAGTCGCGAACACCTATACGAGAGTGGCCGAGGAAATATTGTCCGCGGGGCTGGCGTACGGGGACGCCAATAGTTCCACCTGAGTACGGTTCGCCGATAAAACCGCAGACAACAGATTGAGAAACTTAATTCCGACGAGGGAATCATCGCATTGGGCACCATGAGAGCGGCGTCATCAGCGGCTTGCGCTATGCATTTGACTCTACGAGACAACTCAGGTCTTGCGAACCTACGTATGACCAACTAATCAACGCTGCTGTTCTTTCATTGTACTGAAGCGTTCCACGTTTGAGGCAATCAAGAGTGGTGAAGGTCAACGTTTCGATCTCTTACCGAACCACTTTTGATATGCCGCCAGAGATAAGGGAGTCCTAGGACCGAGTGGCAGCGCCTTACTACCTGGGCCCGTGGCGTCGAAATAGGTTTCGAAGGAAAAGTTCCCTTTCGCGACTGTCGATCCGATTCCGTCGATGTACTTGGGATCGTCCCCGGCGGGGATCGTGGACAGTGCCCATTCGGGAAAGCTCATTGGTTTTCCTTGGGCGTTCGCAAATGCTTCAAAACTCTTTAGTCCGGCAGGCTCGCTCGCGAGATGAGAGAAACTAAGTGGCGTGGTGGGAGTTTCGCAAGCTACGTCAAAGAGGTCAAATCCCAAAATATCAGCGTACGCGTTACCGGGATAGTAGTTCGCGTACGGGAAATCTCCCTTACACGCATTGGGGTTCCAATCGATGAGAAAGTGCTCTCCAGTTGCGTGACGCAATGAAGTTACTTCGTTGGCGAAACAGATCGCCCACGTTTGCTGTTCAACTTTACTGTTCCCAATAAAGTCAGCTTCCCACACTCCGTTCATTTCCGGACCGAGACGAATTACCGAGTTCTCTAGACCGGCGGTGACGAGGCTCGTGCCGAGCGTCGTTGCGTAGGAGTTGAAGTCGCCAGCTGCACACGACTGCTCCCAGGGCAACGGATTGCTTACGTTTTCGAGACTGTTGGGAATCAAGCTCACTGCTAACACGAGTTGACGACTTTGCGGTTCTTCTCCAACCCAGGAGGTGTAACCGTACTGCGCATTGGTGATCCATGGATGTTCCCACTCTGCCCAGGTCTGCGCACCGCTTAAGTACGACGAGATGCACGACACCGTACTCTTCGTTTCTTTGTCGAACCTAGCGGTTACTGATTGAAGATAGGGGAGACCGTAGTTGCCGGACGGGGTATTCGGCGTGAGACATTCACTTCGCGATGCACCGGCGGTTATGAGCCCGGTCGTTGGAATCACGATCCGGGCTGTCCCTCCCGACGAGGGTATCGGATCTACTCCAACCACCATGATGGCGACCGAAGTCGAGACGAGTGCAATCATCGCAACGCCCCTCAGCGAGACAACAATCTTCTTTAGCCGCCGACTGTGTCTGAACATAGTTCCTATAACTGAGTAGTGGGAGTCAACGTGCATAGAACGCAGTTTTAACTTTTTGTCAATCCATATCAATCCGGACCTATTGAGAGTTTACAATCAAGCGCGGTCGAACATTTAGCGGTCATTCGCTAGCAGTAGCCTCAAAATGCCTTTGGGTCAGCGAACGCCATCGCTTCCGTCGAACACCGGCACTACAGCAGATCTAACGCTTCGGCGCTCCTCAACCAGTAGTTCTCGGCGAATCTCCGTCCAAAATTTCGTATTGCTGTGCCCCTCAACTCCTTCTTCGTTGGTCGGTTGCTTCAAGAGCCAACTTGTCAGCCGGATTTGCGGAATTTGACGGTTATCGACGGTCGCTCGACGCTTGCGGCGAGGCTGGTGCCATTCAAGCCGGACGAGGGTTGCACGTCGCGGTTTCGTCGCCGAGCGGGCCCCTCGTTAGGTGTGATGTCAGCAGTAGAGCGTCAGGACCCCGTTGGCGTCTGACTTGGAGGGATCGAGTTGACGACGCTGATCCCGAGAAGCGCATCGCCGTCGTAGGGCGCGCTGAGGATGGGAGGTCCGGGCCAGGTACGAGCACCAAGGAGCGCGTAGGTCGCGGGATTGAAGATAACGGCGCCTGAATCTCCCTGGAAATTCCACTCGACTCCTACGCCAACGCGTCCGATGGCGTCCGCCATATTGGGAACGATCGTGAAACCAGGGGTCTGGGCCATCAGTTCGAACAGCGCCGATTGCTGCGCTGGCAGCAGATAGCTGGTCGCCATCAGGTACATGATGCCCTTCGCCAGATCGTCGTCCATCCAACCCGGCGTGCTCGAAGCGGACGACCCCGCAGCCGCCGTATCAATCAGGCCAATCTGATTCAGGTACGACTGCAGAGCGTTGGGGTTCGTGGGCATATCGGGAAAGTAGCCAGATTGGGGAAAGCAGCCTGTCGATTCACCCTGGGCGACGGTGCACGCGGGGTAGGGGATCGCTCCGCTCGCGGGAACCTCGCCCTTGATCCCCGACCTCCAACGTTGCAGTCCCGGGAGGCTTCCGTCGGCCGAAAGCCAGATCTGTGTCAGCGTGCCATTTGGATCTTCAGTTTCTGAGTACACGTACTGATTCGCTTGAGGTACCGCAGCGCTTTGCTCGTTAAAGGTGGGCGCCGCGAGAACCGCTCGCGCGGCTTGCCTTAGGAATGGCGACGCCGACGCTGAAGTCGGTGTGCCGACAGAGCCAGGAAGGGTCTGAAACACGACAACGCCCATCGCAACTGCTGCTACTGCTGCTACTGCGGCCACAAGGATAATTCGACGACTCCGTCCGTGCGACCTTGTCGCGCGACGGTCGCCGTTCACTGAAGCCTGCACGGCGAGAAGTTCATCCAGCAGACGTTCTTCGAATGGCCGGCCGGCGTCGATGACATTGATCGAATTGATTTGTTTCATTTTTCCTCCAGTATTGAGTCATTGCAGTGATCGAGAGTTAGCGGTCCATCGATCGCGTCCATCACGCGGCCACGAAGCCGTTCCAAGCGCTTGTGTCCCGCAGAGGGCGATATGCCGAGGGAACGCGCATCTTCGGTAGCGCTTTCGTCGCACGCAAAGACGCGATCAAGAAGTTCGAGTTCGTTCGCCGGTGCCGTGCGAAGTGCAACATTTAAGCGAGCGGCAGCGCGCTCGTAGTCGATGAGTTCTGCGAACCGATCGGTGTCTTCTTGCGAAAGCAATGTGCTGCCTTGTAAGCGAACACGTAAGGCTTCGCGTCGACCGGCCGAACGGGATTGTCCACGCGCTTCATTGCGGGCAATCGTGTAAAGCCATGCGAGTGCCGTGCCGCGCTCCGGATGGAAATTCTTCGCCGAAGTGAGTACTGCCAGGAATGTTGCAGAGACGCCGTCGGCGACGTCTTCGGGCGTTCGACAACGGCGCGCAAGGTAGCGAGTGATGTCACTGACGTGTCGGCGATAGAAGGTCTCGAACGCTCGAGGGCACTTGGCCAAGGTTCCCAGGAGCTCAATGTCGTCCAATGGCTCTTCAATACCCATACTTATACATAGTCCTACGGGAGGAAATGTGTGACATCTGTTCACCGAGACTTAGCGTGCAAATTGTCCGAATTCCATGCGCGTTACGTCATATGGGTCGTTCGGGGCCGATCGATTCCTGTGGTGTTGCAGGTGAAACCGGGCGACGGCGATCGAAGCGATTTGAACTCCTTGGCGAGCGCCGGTGAATCAGGGTGCGTGCCTGAATATCGCTGTTGGGGTACGACAGTGCTGCGACTGCCAGAGGTGGCGAACAGGAGAAAACAAAAGCGAGAGCCAAATGCATCGTTCGCAACGATTTCGCCATTGGTTGCAGCGAGATCAAGCCTGGAACGAGCGACGAGAATCGACTCGTGCTCTCATCTTGGGAAACTGAGACACCCTGTTGACTCATGTCAAATCCTCCGCGAAACCTGATTCGTTGCCTCATCTAAAACCTCCGGATGGAGCGGCCGGTTGAAGGACTTGTTGACTCGTCGAACCGGAGCGAGGGACTTGGTTAGAGCCAGGTGTTCGAGGCGCGTGGTGAGGGTTTCGATCTGGTCGGAGAGCGCGCAGAGGTGGATGGTCGCGAAGGTGGCCGCCATGGCGGCCCTCGAGAGTTCCGAAACCCCGTCGTGGGTGCTCGCGCGGATGAAAGGGGTCCGGGCCGAGTCGTGTCGCTTGGTGACCTTGGCCCCATGACGGTGCTTCTCGATCAACTTCTGTTGGGCCAGAAGGTAGTTGGTGAAGAGCCCGTCGAGGGCCCAGAGCTCGTTGAGGACGCCGAGCTCCTCGGCGGTGTCAAAGCGCAAGTAGCCCACCAGCTGGCGCACATGGGTCCAGTTCTTTTGTTCCACGTGAGCGCCGTCGTTCTTGTTGCCCGAGCGCGAGCGGGTGAAGGTGATCTTTCGCTCCTTGCAATAGTCGAAGAGGTGCGCGTTGATGAACTCCGCGCCGTTATCGGAGTCGATGCCCAGGATGGGGAAGGGGAAGTGAGCGGCAGCCTCGTCGATGGCCTCGACCACCCAGATCGCCGCCTTGTTCTTCACCGAGCGATTCACCGTCCAGCCGGTGGCGATATCGGTCATGGTCAGGGTGAAGCAGAACTCGCCACTGGAGTTGCCTCCTTCGTGGCCGACCAGGTCGATCTCCACGAAGCCCGGTTGGTCCTCGCTCCACTCGGCCCAGGTGCGGATGGGTATCTGGGACTTGAGGAGCGTCCCGGGCTTGGTGTGGCTGCGACCCTTCAGCCCCAGACGGACTCGTTCGCTCTTCAAGTGACGGTCAATGGTGGCGGCACTCATGGCGCCGAGCAACGCGGCGTCCGGATCACTGAGCACCAGGTCCCCGTCGCGGCGCAACATCACCACCAGCGAGTCCAACATCGGGGCCAGTCGCTTGCCGGCGGGGTAACGACTGAGCGACCACACGAACGCCAGCGCCACCGTCAGGTGCGCCGGGTAGCGCGGCGCACGCGCTCGACGGGGTTGCACCAGCTTGATTGCTCCGGCACTCACCAGTTCGTGGCGGGCGTAGTCGCGGTGCCAATCCGTCAGTCCCACCAGGTCGTCCAGGATCTTCGTTTTCTCGGACTTAGACGAGCGCCGGTAGGCGACGGCCATCTTTTTCGTGACGGCGTGACGTTGACTCATCGTTAGCTCCATCGTTCATGCGTAGATGAAATCAAGAGCTCTCAAAGTCCGCCGCTTCGCGGAGGTTTTATATGAGGCAACGATGGGGTCTACGCGGAGGTTTTAGATGAGTCAACTCGGACACGGAAATGTATGTCCTTGCTCATTTAGACTTGTGGCGTGTACCGGCACTCGAAACGCCACGAGTTCAAAGAAATGCCATCGAGTTCAGCAGCGAGGCGGCAGTCATTAGTAGTTCTAGTCGCACTGACAGCGGCATTCCTGTTTGGTGCGTTCGATCAGTGGATAGGTGGTCGCTACAACTTGTTCTGGACGCAAGTCAGTATCGGATTGTCGGCTCTCTGGCTGGTGGTTCCATTCATTGCCGGCTTCTTAATGTTGAATCAACGCAAGGCCGTCGTTATGGGTCTGTCTACGACGTGCCTGTCCCTGCTGGCGTTCGTGTTGATGATTGTCAGTCCAATGGAGGGCACGCATATCGGACCGGCGCCAGCACACCTTCACGGCACGTGGAACCAATTGAGCTTCGGTCTGCTCGCTCACACTCTCTCGAGTCAAGGGCAGTGGTTCGCGTTCGCAGTAGTCGCTGGTCCGGTGTTCGGCTTGCTCGGCTACCGTTGGCGCACCTTTCAATACTGGGCGTACGCGCTACCGGTTGCCCTGGCGTTGGTATTGGAACCTCCGGCACGATGGACCTTGAGCAGGATTGGCT
>Ga0209483_1002648_pt1 | contig 12295 bp, 13 predicted proteins | sample NGEPerA_FD_184508 | JGI IMG/M metagenome (GOLD analysis project Ga0209483, IMG submission 184508) | Arctic peat soil microbial communities from the Barrow Environmental Observatory site, Barrow, Alaska, USA - NGEE PermafrostL2-A... | ecosystem: Environmental > Terrestrial > Soil > Wetlands >... | reverse complement strand
CGTACAATCTGCTCATAAGCAGATGCGTTCGGCTTGGTCGTCCATCCGCGCCAGATACGACAAATCATGATGTATTCCCTTCAAATTGACGTTTGGACCAGCACGGAAATGTCGGTCCAATCAATCATGACACAATTTACCTATATGAAATTTTTTTTGCAACCAGAGTTCGTCTGCAGTTTGATTGGCTTGCTGGTTAGGTGAGAGTCTGGAAGATGTAAGGCTGCTTGACCCACGGCAAATTTTCGTGAGGTCGGCTGTGGGTCATCTCCAGTAGTCACGCAGCATTCTGAGTCTGTCAGCTCAACATCGAGCACCAGACAGACCGCCGACAAAAGCTGACGTTGTTCGGTGCTGTTCTGCTTTGTAACGGCAACCGGACAACTGCGAGATGGACAACAAGTTCTCAAAAGGGCCAAAAGCGGCGATCTTGGCTGACTGGAAGGCCTCGCCAGTTGGCCCTCCGCAGGTAGGCATGCGCACGCCGCTTCTATATTCTTGCCGAAAAGGCCGAGACTTTTGAGAGAATCTGCAGTTGGCGATTTGACAGAAAATTAGGTGATTTGGGCTAAGTGTAGTGTGTCGCGGCTAACAGAGTCGCGGAACACGCCAGCAGGATAACCACGATCCACGGCGGAACCTTCCAAACTGTCAACAGCAGGAACCCGCCGAGTGCCAACGCGAAGTCGCGCGGCGCAAGAACTGCACTTGTCCAAATTGGATTGTAGAGAGCCAGCCCGAGAATTCCAACCACGGCGGCGTTCGCGCCGCGCATGGCGGCTTGCATGGTTTGTCCGCTGCGCAGCTCGTCCCAAAAAGGCAGCATCCCATAGACGAGCAACACGCCGGGGAGAAAGATTGCCACGAGGGCAATCGCCGATCCGACGATACCGTTTGGCGGTGGCTGCATCACCGCGCCGAGATAAGCGGCGAAGGTGAAGAGCGGCCCGGGCATCGCTTGGGTTAGCCCATATCCCGCCAGAAACGTTTCGTTCGTCACCCAATGCGGCGTAATCACTTCCGCCTGTAGCAAGGGCAGCACGACATGACCGCCGCCGAACACCAGTGTGCCCGCCCGGTAGAAGGCTTCAAACAGCGCCACGGCTTGGTTGCCGCCGCTGACGATCGGCGGAATAACGAAGAGTGCGGCGAAGAGCGCGAGCGCTGCGATGCCGCGACGCCGCGACACAGGAAAATGCAACTGCCCCGATGCGGCCTTGGCTTCGCCCCGACAGAGACCAAGACCGGCGACCGCGCCGAGAACAATTGCCGTAATCTGTCCGAGCGAACTCGCAACAATGAGCACAACGACGATTGCCGCAAGCGCGATTCCCGCGCGACGACGATCCGGTGTCAGCGTCCGCGACATGCCCCAAATGGCTTGCGCCACCACGGCGACCGCCACAAGCTTGAGGCCATGCAGGACTCCCTCGGCGACGGGGCCAGTGAACGCTGCCGCGCCGAGAGCAAAGGCAAGCAAGATCAGGGCGGACGGCATTGTGAAGCCGAGCCACGCCGCCAGCCCGCCGACTAGGCCGTTGGCGCGCAATACGCCGAGCGAGAAGCCGACTTGACTTGAGGCGGGGCCAGGCAGGAATTGACAGAGGGCGACGAGATCGAGGTAGCTTGCGTCGTCGATCCACTTGCGCCGTACAACTAGCTCGTCGCGAAAATAACCAAGGTGCGCGACCGGCCCGCCGAACGAGGTCAGGCCGAGTTGCAGAAACACCCGGAAGACCTCACCGACGCTTCCCGAGGCGGTGGGCTCAGTCGTCTCGCCTGATGTGTTTGACGATATCGATGAAGTCGAACTCATTGTGACCGCCATTGCAATCTCGTTTTGCCGCAGCGCCGCGACAAACTTGCATCTAGCGACCACTGCAGGGCCCCGACAATCAGCAGCAACAGGAGCCCAAGAAACACAGTCAAATCGGCGCGGGACTCTTGTTGGGCGCTCCAAAATCCTACATGCTTGATGTCGGCGGCGAGATGGAACGGCTCCGTATCGTTACCTGTCAAAATCGGCAGCCTGGGCGAAACGGCGACGACCCCCATAAGGATAAGTAGTGGAATCGTTACCAGACCGGTGAACAACCCGATGATGATCAAAAGACCGCAATAGTTTTCAACTCGCCGACAAACGGCCCCATGAGATATGCATAAGGAATGCCAATCTTTCGCGATACGGCTCGCGTCAAAAATCTCAGGAAAGAGGAGTTTCTGAAGCCCCTTTGGAAAAAACACGACGAGATTGACGAGGAGAAGAATGAGGATTGTCCATCCAGTTTCTCGCGTGCGCAAGAGTTCAGCCCGGAGCATCATCGTCTGGCTCTCTGGGCATGGTCGGTTTTGGATGCGCACGCCGGATGTCTGACTCCGGGGTAACCTTGCGCACCAGTTCCCGCACCTTTCCACGCGCGATCCGCGAGGCTTCTATGCCATAGGGCGTCGCCCGATAAATTCGGCGCTGTGAGCGTCCGGCTCGTTCGATCCGAGAGGTTAAGTTACCCTTTCTTTCGAGCGCGTGAAGCATGGGTACAGCGTGCCGGGGCTGATCTTGTAGCCGTGGTGAGCCAGTTCCTCGATCATCCGATGCCATATAGATCCCCCTCCTCGGCGTGATGAAGCACGTGCAGCCGGATCAGGCCGGACCGAAGTTCTTGATGCTCCATCTACATGCCTCAAGAGACAGCCTCATTATCGAAAATCATTATCGATTTTCGATTTTAACTAAACTCGGAAAATGGGCAAGCTCAAAAGGGAAGAAACTGCGCCCTCTAAAAGGGCCCCAGAAAAAGGATGGTGCGATCCCTCGCAACGTCCATTTGTTTCATCGTGCGATTAGACTGCGCCCAACCTCTCGAAACTCCTGCTTACTTCCCCTCGCAGTTCATCAGCACTTGCATGGCTTTGCGTGTTGCATAAATCAAGAATTCTGGCGAAGCAACTTTTGCTCAAATATCGGGGACTTTTGAGAAGTTGCCGCCTCCGACACTGCGCGGCGCAAGATCACGATTTAGGCGTTACCTCGACCGTGAGGTGCGATAGCGATGTGAAGCGAGCGAGGCGGTTTTTGTGGAAATTTACTTCGCGCGGTTGCGACGTGATGACGGCGATTATCGCGCCGAGTTGTCGCGACCCCAAGCGCAACAGTTGAAAATCCACGAGCTTGTCATCTTCTCCTTCGACCGTCTGCCGCAGTTTACCCGTCATGTTCCGGTCGGGGTTCATATTGAGCAGCATCGCGCCGGAATCGCAGACCAGGCTCAACGCCCAACTGGTCGGAATGTTGCTGGCTGTTGCGGCGGCCTCGTAACTCTTCCCCGAAAATGCGCAGGTTTGACACGCCCACGAACGTTGTCATCTATCACAATCCGGAATGTGGCACTTCACGCAATATGCTGAGCATCACCAAGGCAGCGAGACACAGGGAGCCGCCTACAACGGCCATTTCGCTAGCACCTGCTATCATCCGCCGTTCGTGTTCAACCAGTTCGGCGACCTGAAGCGGTGCGCCCTGCCGGCATTGCCACCGTTGCGAAGGCCGTCGGATGGAGATAGGCTACCTCCCGGATGATCAGGCCATCTGGGAAATGTCGGATAATAATCCTGAACAAGAAACTTCCATGGGATAATAAAAATATGCCTCGACAACGGTCTTCTTTCCACCTCGCGTCGCCAGTCTTTACATTTGTCTTGATGATGGGCGTGGTCAATCTCTTCAGCGACATGACCTATGAAGGCGGAGGGAGCATCAACGGCCAGTTCATGGCGCTGCTCGGTGCAAGCGCGGTGGCTATCAGCATTACCGCCGGACTCGGAGAATTCCTCGGCTATGCATTGCGGCCCGTTGCTGGTTATATAGCCGACAAGACCGGACGATATTGGACCGTCACGTTTGTCGGCTACACGATAAACCTTCTTGCTGTCCCTGCGATGGTATTTGCCGGAAACTGGCCAATGGCTGCTGCTTTCATTCTTCTTGAGCGAATCGGCCGCGCCATTCGCAAGCCTACAGTAGAGGCTATGCTTTCATATACGACGGCCAAGCATGGAAAGGGCTGGGTGTACGGAGTTAACACGGCGCTTGATGAGACTGGCGCAACCCTCGGCCCTCTCCTTATTGCGCTAGTCCTTTTCCTCAAAGGCAGCTACCAGACTGGGTATGCGCTCCTTCTCATTTCGAGCGTATTGGCGCTCGCCTCGCTTGCCGCAGCGCGCATCACCTTTCCACTTCCTTCCCGTCTTGGGACCGGAAAAGTATCGCGAAGTCGAAGATTTCCACAATCGTATTGGCTCTATATGGTCGCAGGAACCTGCTTCGCAATGGGCATGATGAGCTATGAACTGCTCGCATTCCACCTCATTGCCACCAAGATCATCGCGGTGAACTCGATACCTCTACTTCTGGCCTTCGCTACTGGTTCAGGAGTGATCGCCAATCTCATTCTCGGCAAACTGTATGACCGATTCGAACTTCCGACCACACTTGGCGCAGTCTTTCTTTCCGCTCTCTTTTCACCTCTCATCTTCTTCGGCGGCTTTTACGGACTCTTAATTGGCGTGGTACTCCTCGGTATCGCCTACGCGACGGAAGACACGCTGATTACCGCGATCATCGCGGGCGTCTTGCCGGAGGGCAAACGGAACTTCGCCTTCGGATTGTTTTATCTCGGATATGGCGGAGGGTGGCTCGTGGGCAGTATCGTAACGGGATTGCTCTACGGATGGTCGCTGCAGTATCTCGTCGCCTTTCTCATGATTGCGCAATTGCTTTCGCTGCCAATATTCTTTGCAGCGACACGTATGAAGCACGCTTCCTAGTCTAGGGAATACATAGTCATGTGCCTGTTTCTGCGGAATGGACAGATGAGATATGCCGGAATTTAGTCGGGTGAGGATGCTTGCGGATTGTGGGCAGTGATTTCCGATTAACAGCAGGGAATTGATCTGTGTCAATGTACAGGGATCAGTAAGGGCGTACTAAATCTTGGCGCAGATTGACTGCGAGAGGGGAATTTAGCATGAACGGACCAACTCTTTTACTCTTTATGCATCCAACCTTTGGGGTGTTGGCGATTATGGCCTCGGTTTGGGTCTTCGTCGAAGCCTTAAACGCCAACGCAGCAAACGCTGCGCGAATCCGGATCGGTGGCATGGTCGTGGCGGTCTGTATTTCGGCGGCCTATGTTTTGGGCGGTTACTGGTACACCCATTTCTATGGGCCCGAGAAGGATATCATTCTTAAGGGGCCAATCCCGTGGGCACATAACCTGATTATGGAGACCAAGGAACACGCGTTCTTCATCCCGCTTATTCTGGCCCTTTATCTGGCAATCATCACCCGCGAGAAGCTCACCAACAACCCCACGGCACGGGCCATGGTGCTCAGCGTCGCGGCTCTCGTCTTCCTGTCGGGATTTGCCATTGAAGGAGCAGGAGCAATTATCAACTTCGGCGTTAAGGCCGCACTTTTGACAAACAGCGTTAAGGGAGCAGGCTAACATGACCAGCAGCACTTCAATTGGGAATGCCCCAAAACTCGGCCCGGCAAGTGCGGCCTTCGCACTTTCCGCATCGGCCACCTTCATCTTCAATACGCTACTGGCATGGGTGAAAGACTCGGTTCCGGCGCTTAACACTTTCATGGCGTCGCTGACAGGTCATCACTGGACCACCCATAGCATCTTCGATCTCATCGTCTTCGTCGGACTGGGCTTCATTTTCATGAAAACAGGTACGGCCCAACGGATGGATGGCATGACGCTTGTGCGCGTGGTGATCGGCTCTGCAATCATCAGTGGCCTCGGCCTGTTGGGATGGTTCTTCTTCACCTGATGAAGTGCCAAGTGATCGACAACAACGCTGGCGATGTTCGCCAGCGGTTTTGTTTTATCAATTAACAAATCATCTGGTGGTAAATGCTCAGTATCATGCAAAAGCAGCGTGATGCTGATTTTTCAGCTCTGGGTCAGAAATAGACTTAGTTGATCTTCTGTGCACGTCCGCTATATGTTCCAATGCGGATACCAAATCCATAATTTGCGTGAAAATTGGAGAAGAATTCGTGACCCTGTCGTCAATGGCATTGTAATTTTGAACTAAGACTATGCCCCTCTCCGCTCGCGGGGGTATAGTGAAAGCTCAAAATTAGAACATCAATGACTACACCACGGCCTATCAATGGCAATTGTCATGGGTAATTATCGCCTTGTTAGGTCAGTTAGTCAGTGCACAGCGGACAGGGCCTGATAGGCAATTTCAGCCCGCTTGTGACCCCTACCAGACACCTATCGCTCCGGCCGTGCCGGAGAATATGAAGCCCCAGATGCGCCAAATCCTTCATTCAATCAGGCAGCACAAAGTCCATATTGATCTGACGACGGACATGAAATCTGCTTTAGAGCTTCAAAACCGCCGTAATATTTGCCAACCTCGTCAATCGATACACTGGCATTTTTATTCCTAGGTCTTCGTGAGGTAGGTTTCAAAGCTCAAACTTCAATGGTACCTTTGATCAGGCCCTTTTTATCATATGTCCAAAGTGCAATCGCTTTAGGCACCTCGGCGAGTGTGGTTTTGTGAGTGGCCAACTTGTCGAGTGGTACCTTGCCAGCCGATATTGCGGCGATGACATGTTCAAAATCGACTTTGGTGGCGTTGCGACTGCCTATTAAAGTCATCTCACGCTTATGAAACTCTGGATCTGAAAATGTTATAGTGCCTTTGACAACGCTTATGAGAACGTAGGAACCACCATGGGCGACGAGACTAAAGCCGGCCTCGATTGCTTTAGCATTGCCGGTTGCGTCAAACAAAAAATCGAAACCATTACCATCTGTCAGCGCCAGCAATTCAGCATGAGAATCGGGGCTCACTTGCTTTGTGACGGCGAAGCCTAACTCATCTCTGGCAAAAGCCAAGCGCTCGGCACTCTCGTCCAATAGAGTAACGTCCAAACCGGCAATCCGTGCAAAAATTGCAGCGCCAATGCCAATTGGCCCTACGCCAACAATGAGCGCACGCGAACCCTTAGTGGAATTTGCACGACGTACCGCGTGGGCACCGATTGCTAAAAATTCGACCATTGATGCATCGCGAAACGATAGATTTCCCGCCGGATAAAGATTGGCGGTTGGAACGTTCGGCGCTTCGCACATGCCACCATCACGGTGGACGCCAAGGACTTCAATTGCCATGCAGCAGTTAGGTTTGCCTTTTTGGCAAGCGTGGCATTTTCCACATGAGATATAAGGATTAACGATCACCGGCGTGCCAGGAGTGATCGTTTCATCCGCAGCAACAGCTTTGACAATTCCTGAAAGTTCATGCCCCATCACGCGTGGATAGTTCAGGAACGGATGTTTGCCTTCATAAATATGATAATCTGTACCGCAAATGCCGACTGATTTTATTTGGATCGTCGCCCATCCTGAGGCAGGTGGCGGAGGTGCGGCGCGATCTTCAATCACCAATTTCCCCGGAGTAATGCAAACTATATTTTTCATGAAATGCTTTCGCGTATCTTTGGTTTAAGATCTTTTGCGACGCAAACCATCAAAATAAACGATGACAATGATGAGTACGCCGGTGATGATGAGCTGCCAAAATGGATTGACATTAAGCAGGTTTGCCCCGTTCTTGATCGTCGTTAGCAGAAACGAACCGAGCAATGGGCCTTGAATACTGCCCACTGCACCAAAAAGGCTGGTGCCCCCAATCACCGAGGATGCAATAGCATCCAACTCCCAACTCTGCCCTTGCGTCGCATTGCCGATGCCAATGCGCATCGCAAGCAAAATACCAACGAAGGAACTCAGCACCGCTGATAAAGTGTAAGCAACATAAATCATGCGATCAATGTTCACGCCGGAGAGGCGCGCTGCCTCACGGTTTGAGCCTAAGGCAAAAAGGTATCTTCCCCACCGCGTGTGTGCCAGAAAGATGTAGGAGGGCACGGCAACCAAAATAACCGCCCAGAAGAGCATTGGTATGCCCAGAAAATTAGCCCGTGAGACATTGGTGAAAGTATCGTTGGTGATTGAAATGGTTGCACCGTTGGTCATCAGCAAGCCCAAGCCACGCAAAGCTGTCATTGTGGCTAATGTCATGATGAACGGCGGGAGGCGCAACTTAACAATACCAAATCCGTGAAACATACCAATTGTCACACCGACCATAAGAGTGAGAAAGACCGATGAGGCAATCGAAAAGTCATGCGTCAGGAGCCATGCGATAATTACACTGGTAAATCCAACCACTGCCCCAATCGACAAATCAATGCCAGCTGTGATGATTACGAAAGTTTCGCCAATAGCGATAATCGCAGTCATGGCACCTTGGCGCGCAAGATTAGTCATATTGTTTGCAGTCATAAAAGTAGTAGTGCTGAAAGATAATGCAATCCACATCATCAATAACAAGCCAAGCAAAGTGAGGCTTAGCAATATGCCAACACGCGACGACGACTTAGCTAGGATCTGCGCAGTTTTGGGTGTCTGGTTTGACATCTATTGATCCTTTTAAACACCGATCGCTTCGGATAAAATGGTTTCATATGGGGGTTTGGCGCCTATATGACTGGCAACGAGTTTTCCTGCTCGGAAAACATGTAGCGCGTCGCTTAAATCATAGACTTCAGGCAAGTAGGACGAAATCAGGATTATGCCTGCGCCTTCTCTGAGAAGATTCGCGAATAGCTTGTAGATCTCCACTTTGGTTCCAACATCGACACCTACCGTCGGCTCATCGAATATGAATAATTTTGCGCCGTGATTGAGCCATTTTCCCACGACGATCTTCTGCTGATTGCCACCAGACAGACTCGAGGCTAACGCATTACGTGATGCGGTTTTAATTTGCATGTCGCTAATTTGAACATCGGCTGCATTGTGTTCAAGTTTAGGGCTGATGAAAACGCTTTTGGATAGTCGCTCATAGATGGGAAGATTGATGTTGGTGCCGACCGAAAGGTTTAGACAAAGCCCTTGGTCGCGGCGACTTTCTGGCACCAAAGCAATGCCCAGATTGATAGCGTCTTTTTCGCGTCTGATATTAACGGGCTTGCCGTTCCAATAAATTTGCCCATCTGTTCGCGGGAACCTCCCAAATAGGCTTTGCACAAACTCGCTGCGCCCAGCGCCGATCAAACCATAGAGGCCAACGACTTCACCTTCGCGGACGCTCAGCGAAACATTGTTAAAGCCCTGGCCGCTTAGATTTTCAGCACGCAAAATTTCATCCTTTGCAGGAATTTGTTCCTTGTAATACAATTGTTCAATAGTTCGGTTGATCATGCCCTTGATTAGTTTGGTTTCATTGGTTTCACTAATTTTGTCAGTAGAGATCAAATTACCATCTCGCAAAATTGAGACCCGGTCCGCGAGTTCAAAAACCTCTTCTAAGCGGTGAGAAATATAAACGATGGTAATGCCTGCAGCTCGCAATCGCCGTATCAGTGAAAAAAATTGTTTGGTTTCTTGGCGCGTCAAATAGGCAGTAGGCTCATCGAAAATCAAAAACTTAGTCCCGCGGTTTGCCGCACGAGCTGTAGCTACCAATTGTTGTTGGCCAATTGTGAGGTCAGATAAAACCGCCGAAGCAGGCAGTGAAAAACCAATATCGTCGAGAACTTTTTGCGCCGCTTTCGTCATCGCTCTTTTTTGTAAAAGACCGAATTTGGTGTTTTCATCACCCAAGAATAAATTAGCAGCAACGCTCAAGTGACCACAAAGAACCACTTCTTGGTGTACAGCATTGATCCCAAGATCAAAAGCCGCTTGAGGGGAATCCAAAGATACAGGCTTACCTTGCCAGAAGATCTCACCGCTAGAACGAGGAAAGACTCCCGTCAGTAATTTGATCAGAGTGGATTTACCAGCTCCGTTCTCCCCAACAATAGCGTGGGTTTCTCCCTGCGTAAAATCAAGTGTCACACTTTTCAAAGCGTGAGTTGCACCGAAACGCTTATCAAGGTTCTTGAGAAGAAGGAGCGGGGCAACTTTTTGTTGCGCCGCGCCATCCCCGACCCACTCAGCTTGCCAGGGGAGCACGCTAGCAAAATCATGCGTAGTGGGCATAGATATCTCGCTCTATAAATGGATCAAAAAAAGCCGGAACGGAAGGACTCCGCTCCGGCGACCTATGTTACTTAACCTTTGGATTTAACAAGGCTTGAGCCCGATCACCCATCATGTTTTCCTTGGTGATCAAGTTTGCGCCAGTATCGACATTGGCGTCAACCTTTTCGCCCTTTGAAGCAGCCAATGCCGTCTTGATGCCGTCATAACCCATGCGGTATGGATCTTGCACCACGAGTGCTGCAGTCACACCATCTGTGAGGAACTTGACGGTCTTATCGTCAGAATCAAATCCGACAAGCTTGATCGTGTCGCCCTTCTTGTTTTCGCTAATTGCCTGGCCTGCACCTTCCGACATGATCAGGTTGTCAGCAAAAACGCCGCGCAGATTAGGGTTTGAGGTGATCAAGTCGGTCATGATGTTGAGGCCCGTCGTTGCTTGGCCGTCCGCGACCTTGGCTGCAACCAGCTTAAGACCCGGATACTTGGCCGCCAGTTGGTCCTTGAACCCCTTGTCGCGAGCGTCGAGCGAGCCAACGCCTGGCAGGCTGGTGATCAACGCCACGTCGCCTTCAGCCTTGCCATACTTGGCCGCGATCGCCGCGGCCATTCCGTCAGCGGCGAGCCTGCCGCCAGCGACGTTGTCGGTGGTCAAGAATGATGTGAAAGCCTTTGAATCAGCACTCGAGTCGATACCAATGATCTTGGTCTTCTTGGCAGCTTCATCAATTGGCTTGCCCAGAGCAGCGAACTGCGTTGGTGAAATAACGACGGCTGCGGGATTGCCTGCGACGGCATTTTCAAGGATCGAAATCTGACCGTTAATATCAGACTCAGATTGTGCGCCCAATTCTGGCACGTTGACGTTCAGGTCTTTGCCAGCTTTACGGGCACCAGCCAAAACAATCTGCCAATAGAAAGACGTCGTGTCCTTCACGATAATTGGAATAGTTACATTATCAGCAAATGCAGCAGCTGATGACAATGCTGTAAAAGATGCAAGCATCGCTACAAAAACTAATTTTTTCATTTCGTTCTCCCTTGGATGAAATCCATTTTGATCTTGTTGTGCCAGCACATCGGTGATGCGCCAGCCGGTTCAACCGCAATATCTCGGAGTTCTGCCAGAGCAACAGTCTCGCAAGTTTTACAGCGCTGAACTTCTTGCTACTTATTCACCGTAGTTATGAATAGTCAAAATGTTTTTTATGATTTATATGCATACTGGCAAATAGTTTCAAAAATACAGTGGAAGCTTCCCAAAGAAGTATCAAAACGCTCGTTCAACATATTGCTCAATGAGATAGGTTCATTGCCAGTCGGTTCCGCGCTTGGTTCGGAGCCGGAACTTGCGTAGATTCAACGTGTATCGAGAACCACAGTGCGCACCGCCCTCGCTCAAGCCGAGGAATGTGGGCTAATCAAAATCTCTGGGCGCAGTCGGATTACTTTGTGCTCGCCAGCGCCACAAGAGTATTACGAAGATGGCGAGGTCATAGTCGCCAATAGCCCGATCAAACTGCTTCTTGTGATCGTAGGTGCCCCCGCAATTGTTATAGGCCAAAAGATAATCCGGCTTCAAGACGATGGCACCGTCATAATCGGCAATAGCCCTGTCAAACTGCTGCTTGCAATATTAGGCGACTCCGCGGTCGTAAAAGTCAATCGCCATGTTTTTCGAGGTCAATGCGTTGGAATTTATTTGTGCGGTGCGGCTCTGGATGCTTAGGTCGGGGTCTTTGCTCTGCTCGCAATCGTCTTGGCCTCTCGCATTAGCACCAGCAGGCAGTGCCAACAGCATCACGCCACAAACCAAGACCAGCCCGCGTCGCATGACTCTCTCTCCAGCCACATTTAATAGCGTAACAAAATAAGTCCCAGTGTGCTGGTCTATTTTTTAGCAGCATGGGCTTCACAGGCTGACATGTGCAATCATTGATGCTCAAATTTATAGCTATCACTATACCCCCTCTCCGCTCGCGGGGGGTTGGCTAACTGTGCAGGCAGTGGCAACCCTTAATTTATCCGGTTCGTTAAAATGGATGCAAATGGGCCAACAGCAGACATCGCAAATCGCAGGTGTTATTTCCGCTATGGGCCATGTGTGGACGGCTCCTGGTTGTCAAGTGGCTTTTGTACGATGCAGTGTTAGTCGGAGCAGCCATGTGTTCGGCCTTTGAATGCGGCTCACTTGGCCGCTGGCCATAATGCCTTCC
>Ga0209483_1002647_pt1 | contig 12296 bp, 7 predicted proteins | sample NGEPerA_FD_184508 | JGI IMG/M metagenome (GOLD analysis project Ga0209483, IMG submission 184508) | Arctic peat soil microbial communities from the Barrow Environmental Observatory site, Barrow, Alaska, USA - NGEE PermafrostL2-A... | ecosystem: Environmental > Terrestrial > Soil > Wetlands > Peat... | reverse complement strand
ATGCAACTGGCCTCGGCCAGACAGGATGACAGGGAACGCGCTTTGAGAGATGATGGCCAGTGTTGAGCTGGGCGGCAGTCACAGCCCGCGCCGACATTGGTGCTTTAACAGCCCGATTTTGAGAGCATGGGTCCGGGGCCAGCGTACAGGTCATTGATGACGTTCGGCCAAGCCGACGATCTCGTTTACGAGTTTGCCACAAATAGAATCGCCACTCCGGGCCGCCCAACTCAACGCTGGGCGGAGGTGTGCCTATCGAGACTTCTGATGCGTTCCTTACGAGTCGGCCAGTGTTCGCCGATTTGCCTGGGCATGATCCTGGGTTGACGAGAACAGACCAATGCGCTCATTGAGCGCGATTTGCGCTTCGAATTGAATATGGAAACTGGGGAACGCCCACGTCTTGAGCGATTAGATCTGATAATTGTCGGTTCTCAGTTCGAATTCGCTGGTGCCCGAAGGCCAACACATTCGATTCCAGCCACTACAACTGGACTATGAAGCAATCCACCGCGAACATTGCCAGGGACACAGCATACGGCAGATCGCCAAAGGCCTTCGAGTCTCTAGAGCTACCGTGCAACGTGTGCTGCGAAAGCAACCGTCCCCCGCACAAGCACCCGAGCAATTGAAGAAATCTGCCCGAAAAGATCCCTCACACGCCGTGACAAAACGAGTCGGAAAACCCACCCAGTAAACCTCACCAAATCAACGGCCGGATCTCAATGATTCGGCCGTGTCAAAAGGTGTGGGTTGTGGCACAGTGGAGGAAAACAAAGAAGGGCTCTCTATTTTCAGATTGGATCCGAGTTTCTAAGCTTGAAGGTTGGTACAGGTCTAAAGTGCGAGACAATCATCCTCTTCGAAGCTGCAAGATAAGCCAAATTGCCGCCTTCCGCATTGCATCGCAACCGGAAGGCGGCGTGGAGTGTTTCCAGTTCAAATACTTTGGCCAACGAGTCTAGAAGACGACTCGCAATGAAACCTGCATCTCGCGACTGTCAACCGCGGTATTGGAGATCTGACCGTAACTGGCGCTGTTGAGAGTAGCATTAGGCAATCCGAAGATTGGGTGGTTGGCAGCATTGAATACATCCCAACGAAGCTGTGTGGCAACGCGATCGGCGAACACGATGGACTTCATCAGCGACGTATCTAACTGAACCAAGCCAGGGCCGTTGATGGTATTTCGGCTGGCAGTTCCATATGTGTACGGTGCGTTGATGACGAAAGCCGATGTATTGAACCACTTTAACGCCGTCGGGTTGGATATCTTTGTGCTGGTACCCGTAGCATTTGGGCGCGGGGTTGCGCCGTTCCCGATATTGGTCACGTCGCTGCCATCCATGGCTGTCGCCGGACTCCCGGTTTGAACAGCCAGGATGCCGCCGAGCTGCCAGGAGCCAAACAACGCATTGACCAAGCGGTTGGAGTTGAATCGCTTGCCCTTTCCGAAAGGCGATTCAATAAGCCCGGAAGTTATCCAGCGGTGGCGAACATCGTAGTTGGAAACCCCGCGCTCCCCTTTTCCAAGATTGAAGGGATTGTTAGGAAAAAGCGAATTGCCCGAGGTCCCGTTTCCTGGCCGCACGCCGCTGGTGTTATCGATTGATTTGGAGAAAGTGTATGCGCTGAGCAAGGTCATGCCGCCGCTCAATTGCTTCTGTATCTTAGCTTGGAGGCCATTGTAGTTGGAATTGCCACTGCTTTGCGGATACTGTACCAGGCCAATGTACTGCCAGGGGCGTCTCGATTGGACAGAACTTGCACCCAGAGTCGTTGGCATATTGAGGGCGGCTTCCCGCTTCAGCCTATGGCCCTGGCTGCCAACATATGCGATATCCAGTACCGTGTTCCTTGAGAGGGAACGCTGAATATCCAGTGTCCATTGGTTGATGTAGGTCGTTCTGATGTTCGGGTCATTCGCAAGGATGGTGGGAATGGAAACGTTGATCGTAGTGCCGCTGCTGCCCGCGGTACTACCTGTGGGGTTGCTGAACGTCAAGTCGAGGGCGGGATCCTGAGAAGCGTTGATGAGTCCTGCCAGCGTCCGTGACATGTCATAGATAGAGTTGCCCATATCCAACATATCGTAAAACGTCCCGATGCCGGCGCGGATGACGGTCTTTTGATCAGGCGACCACGAGAGGCCGAGACGAGGCGCGAAGTTGTTGCGGTCGGGATTCACGAGCGAAGGCCCCATGCTGCCGTCGCGAACGAGAGAGATATTTTGAAGCCGGATCGCCAGCCCCAGGTACGGATCGAGATTTGCTCCCTTGTTGGACGCGCGGACAAGAATCGGAGGATTGGTGTTGATGTCTGTCAGGTTGGAGGAAGCATCGGTCAGATCCTTAAATGGCCGCAGGTATTCAAACCGGAGTCCATAAGTAAGCGTCAGGTTGTGTGTGATATGGAAAGTATCGTTTATGAATGCTGCGTTGTAAGAACCTACAAGCTGAGCAGCCGCCGGCTGAAACCCGGTCTGGTTGAATGAAAGGTATCCAAGCAGGAAGTCGGCAACGGGATCTCCCTTATTCCCAGCCACTGCGGGATTGCCGGTTGCAGAACCGTCCATGGAGAAAGCGCCAAGAGCAAATTGATTGCCGGTCTGGTTGTAGTGGATGGCTTCATACACTCCGCCAAAGGTCATGAAGTGTTTGCCATGAGTCCAACTGACGTTATCGTGGAATTCCCAGATGTTGTTATGGGTAAGATAGACGGTCGTCGGCTCTCCGAAGCCGGAATATCCTGCAATGGACATGCTGGGAATGCCCCAGAAGGCCGGATTACTTGTAGGATTGAGACTAGGGATCTTCAAAATCTTTGTATTGATATCGTTTTTGAAGGCGTTGTAGCCAGTGAGGTTGTTCACGAAACGGCTCCAGCCAAAGCGCTCCTCGTTGATGAGATGCGATCCAATGATCTGAATGCCGCCAGCGGCCACCTGGTCGGGCCGCGTGCTGACCAGGCCACCCTCGTGTATGAAACTGCCGGGGGTATACTGTGAATCCTTATCGTAATTCCAGCGGCCGAACCACGACAGGTTTGTGGACATCTGGTAGTCCACGCGAGCCATCGTCTGATCGCTTGAATTCACGAGCGCTTCATTGTTGATGTGATTATTTGTCGTTCCGGGAAGATTCGGCAGGCTGTAGTACTGCAGAGCCGCAACGGAAGTCGGATGGAAGCGGGTTGACGGAACAATATTACCGGGGAATGGGGTCGCAGTAATTGTTCCACCGGGGCCAGCCACGCGAGTAGCAGGGTCATAGATTGTATTCCGGCCGACGAAGTTGCCACCCATGACAGTACCCGAAGGCACAGTGGCGATTCTGGTTTGCCCCTTGCTATCCCGAAGGGCCTCATAGTTTCCGAAGAAGAAGAGGCGCTTCCGCAAAACTGGCCCTCCTACTGTTCCGCCAAACTGATTGCGGCGGAATTCAGGAATAGGAGCCGTTTTGCTATCGAAGTAGTTCTTGGCGTCAAACCATGAATTCCGAAGGAAGTCGAATGCGCTCCCGTGGAAATCATTGGAGCCAGACTTGGTGTCAACATTGATCTGACTCACGGCCCAGCCGTAATCGGCTGGATAGGTGGCAGCCTGGATCTTGAACTCCTGCAGGGCGTCAATTGAGGGCTGCAGAATATAACTGTTGAAGTTGGGATCAGTATTCTCGATACCGTCAAGAGTGTAGTGATTGAAGTCGTTGCGCTGACCATTGATGGTAAGGCTGGTGGCCCCGCGAGCGCCGCCCTGAAAACTGCTGGACTGAGAGGGCGGAGAAGAATTGGTGGCGCCGGCCGAAAGAACCGCCAACTGCAAATAGCTGCGGCCGTTCAATGGCAATTCAACGATTCGCTTATTCTCAACTACTTGGCCGATGGTGGAGTCTTCCTGGGAAAGCATGGCCGCATCAGCGGCTACGTTGACCGTTTGAGAAGCTTGTCCAACCAGGAGTGCAAAGTCGACACGAGCGGACTGCTGCACTTGTAAAGTGATATTTGACCGCACCTCGGTCTGAAATCCGGTCCGCTCAACAGTAATGTTGTACTCACCTGGCGGAAGTGCCGCGAATGTGTAGAGGCCGACCTGATCCGTATGGACATTGCGGGCAACACCCGTGGCAAGATTTACTAAACTCACGGATGAATTGGGTAAGACCGCGCCGCTTGGATCGGTAACGGTGCCTGCGATTGAGCCTGACGGGCCCTGTGCAAACGAAACGATGCCCGAGAATAGCAGCAAGAGCAAGAAACGGGATACAACCTTCATAAACATGCGTATGTCCTCCCTGTAAGGAATTCAGCTTTTTGTGTTCTCGCGGGAAGTGTGCGAAGTCCGCGCACTTAACCCGCTTGGATTTTTGTCGAGCCTCTCTCTGCGAAGGCGTGGCCTCGTCTCTGGCAGACAGCCTCGCCGATTCCAACTATCACCGGCGACCTCGGGCGTGTTCCATGACGCTCATAGAACAGCGTCAATCTAGAAAAGCGTTTGACAAGGGATGAAGGTAGTTGCGGAAACGGACCAATGGCTAGACGAATCTGATTGAAGATTCGGATTATTCTGCCGCGGGGCGGTTGGCAGCCAAAGCTTTGGCTTTGCGCGATGCATAGGGCAAGTGATACGGAGTGTTGCACTTGAAAGGCTATAAACAGGTGGCCGATATAGCGAGATGCGGGCAACTCACCCTCAGTACTGAAGCGATACCGGCGTCAACCCCAAGCGCCGAAATCGCTGCTCGCAGCCATGACAACCATTTCGGTCCCCGCCCTCGCCTGGCGTTTTCGAGGCCCGACTGCCAACTTCCAAGCTGCGCATGGCCTCTTGATCGAGTCTCCGCGTCTGTCACTCGGCAAGCGGCTCGATCCTCGCACCATTCTGCCGGAATTCACATAGATTGCAACCGATGGAACAGGCTATCATCGAACTTGGCACCTGCGCATGGGAGAATGCTGCAGCTGGAAAGGGATAGTACTCACCTTCCTGCTGTCCTACAATCGTCGCTTGTGAGCATTCCATGGTACCAACAATCCACTTAAGTCCCTTGCATGTTATGAGACAACCATCTCCTGCCCTATCTGCTTGACACCGCCGGGAACAGCCACTACGTTGAACGCAATATACGATAGGTGTTTAGGCTAAAAGAGTCGAAGATGCGCATGCTTGCGCTATGGGTAGGTCGATGCTTTCAATTCCGAAGAGAATTCGCTTTGAAAACTTCGCGATTGATCACCTCGTCGACCAAGATGGGCGGTATCTTCTTGAATTGGAGCCGGCGTTTCCGCTCTCTATCCGGCCGTTCTCGTTTCAATGTGATCCAGGCAGGCCCCGGTTTAACTGGCACGAAAGATTAGAGATCTTCGTCGCGGTCCAGGGTGAAGGTGATTTCCTCATGGGCAACGAGATTGTCCACTTTCGCCAGGGGGACATTCTTATCGTCGACAACATGAAGCATCACGGATTGCGAGAGATCTACGGCAGGCGATGCCGGGCAATTTCCATCAGCTTCCTGCCGGAACTCGTCTACAGCCCCGGTTCGCCACCGTACGCCTTCGCGCTGCTGGTTCCCTTTTATTCGCACTCGACCGGGGTACTGATTGTGCGCAATACGGATCAGGCAGCCGGTCAAATGCATAGAGCGATCATGCAACTGCTCGATGCCTACTTTAAGGAGGGCCGCGACCAGCCTGGTTGCTATGTGTCGTTTCTCGAGCTTCTCTACGTCCTGTCGCGGCATTTTTCCAATGCGGTTACCGACTACTCGGAGTATCTCAATCAGCAGTATCGAGTGCGCCGTCTTGCCAAACTGCTCCAGTACATCCAGGCAAATCACGCGGAGCAAATCCCTGTAAAGAAGGGAGCGGAGATGGCTGCGATGAGCGTTTCCCGGTTTATGAGGTTCTTCAAAGTATCCACCGGGATGACCTTCGTTTCTTACCTCACACACGTGCGCCTCAATCTTGCCGCCGAAATGTTGCGGAGCCCGGAGCAGAGTATCTGCCAAATAGCGGCAGCGGCCGGGTTTTCCGATCAAAGCTACTTCGGGCGTGTCTTTCACAAGCAGTTCGGCGTGTCGCCTACGAAGTTTCGAGCGCGGGCAGCGTCCTAGGTGCGTTATTGAGGCGACCTGCGCGGGGCAGAATTGTCCGAATCTTCGATTGGATACCCCTAGACTCTGATCAGTTTCCGCGTCTACTATTCGTGACGTGCCAATCGCTCGCCTTGATTGACGCACCGGTATGAACCTTATGAGTCTAAAGAGCGCGTCGCTGCTTTGCATTTTCGTTTCATTGGCTTGTGCCCATGGGCAGACCGTGGTGGGAATTCACGGTTCGCAGTTCACAATCAACGGCAATCCGACCTACACGGCCGCCAGCGGATTTCCCTCGGCCGATCAAAGCTTGCAGGGAACGCTCCTGAATGTTCGCGCCGTGCAGGCGATCTTTGATGATGCGAATTATCCGAATGGCGGCTCACGCGCCCATCCATACGCCTCAAATACGATGGGCCCGGTGTTCTGGGACTATCCTGACGGGCCCTGGGACCCGGAACGGAACCTCCGTGAATTTCTTGCGGCTCTTCCGGAGTGGAGGCACGCCGGTATCCTCGCTTTCACTGTGAACTTGCAGGGCGGCGGACCTCCGGATGGGAACTATGGAGAGAAAGATGCGCTGCAACCGCATTTGAACAGCGGCTTCGATCCGCAAGGCAACCTCAAGCCTGCATATGCCGCTCGCCTTCAGCGAGTGATTGAAGAAGCAGACAAGCAGGGCATGGTCGTCATCGTCGGATTCTTCTATCAGGGATCGAATGAGCGCATCCAGGCAGATCCGGAAGACCGGTACGCCAAGGAGGCCGTTCGGCAGGCCTCCCTCTTCTTGAAGAACCTTCCGCACCGCAACATTCTGATTGAGATCGCCAACGAAACCAATCCACAATCCTATAAACATCCCATCATGCAGCCCGATGGGATTCTCGATGCGGTTCTACTGGCACAGAAGACGGTCGAGCACCAGATCCCGGTTTCAATGAGCTGGGTTCAGGGTCCGATGCGTCGCGGGAGCCGAGGGGACTTGGCAATGCGCGCGGTGGATTATGTAATGTTCCACACGAACGGGCAAACGCCCGAATCAGCGCACGAATCGATTCAGGCTATGAAACGCTGGGCGGGTTATGACCGGCCTTTTCTGATCAACGAGGACGGAGTAAGCACATTCAATTTGCAGGCGGCAGTGCAGGAACACGTGGGCTGGGGCTACTACGATGATGGCCTCGGCAACTATCGCGACGGCTTCCAGGATCTGCCAGTTGACTGGAAGATTGGCTCTAACGTGAAGTGGGTATTCTTTGAGCAGGTGGCGCGCTTGACGGGATCTCCAGTGCCAGCACGGCCAAAATACGAAGACGGCACCCTGCCCAAGATTACGGTGTTCGGTCTGGAGCCGGGACAGGTGCTCAAGGGGCGCAACTGGATCGAGGCGATCGTAACCGACAACGATCCGCGCTGGCCCATCAAGCGCGTTGAGTTCTTCATTGACGACAAACCCTATAGCTACCGGCTCAACGCTCCATATTTCCTGGGCGGGCAGGAATGGTGGGACGCTATGGACATCTCCACCGGCCCCCATACCTTGCGCGTCGTAGCCTATGACATGCGAGGTCCGCGATTTACTGAGACTTGCTCCATCCTCGAAATTCCGTTTTCTATTGAAAGGTAGACACCCAATGAAGCACGCAATTATTACCTCTTTTCTCGGCAAGCTTCGCGATCGATTTTGCGAGTATCAGGAGCCACTGTCCATCCAACAGAAGCTCGAGCGAATGGCGCAGATACCAGGTGTGACTGGAGCGGAAGTCGTCCATCCATATGAGGTAGACACGGCCGAGATTATGCTGGCGCATCTCAAGCGGCTGAACCTTCAAATCTCCGCGATTAATGTCAATATCAAGGGCGATCCCGCATTCGCGTACGGATCGCTGTGTTCCCCTGATCCGGCGATTCGCCGCAAGGCAGTGGGCATGATAAAGGCCGCGAAGGACTACGCGGTGAGCGTTGGCGCCGACAAAGTCACGTGCTGCCCGCTAAGCGATGGCTATGATTACCCGTTCCACACTGACTATCGCAAGGCCTGGAACTCGATGGTCGATTGCGTTCGGGAAGCTGCGGAATACGTTCCGGAGATGCCGCTCTATATGGAGTACAAGCCCTCCGAAACGCGTGTGCACTGCACGCTGGACTCGGCGGCAAAGGCGCTTCTGTTGTGCAATGCTGTGGGACGTTCCAACGTGGGTATTACGCTCGACATCGGGCACTCCATCTACGGTGGGGAGAATCCCGCTGAAGCGCTTTCGCTGATTGCCTTGAGTGGCGTCCCGTATTACGTCCACATCAACGATAACAACGGCAAATGGGACTGGGACCTGATGGCCGGCACCTGCAACCTGTGGCTCTATGTCGAATTCCTCTATCATCTGAAGGAACTTGGCTACGATGGCTGGATCACCTCTGACACTTCGCCGGTACGCCAGGATGCGATCGAGACATTTGCTTTCAATGTGCGAATCACGGACAAGATCTGGAACTGGCTTGATGTAGTGGACCGGGGAGCAATCCGGCATCATTTGGATCGGCAGGAGTTTCTGCCCATCATGAAGCTTATGGAGCCCTTTTTCTTCGTGGGCGCCCGTGGTTCAAGCGAAAAATACGACAGTACCTTTATGAGTTCCGGAGCCTCCGCCCCGACGCTTGAGACCGCAGAGACCCAGTGAAGCAGGCACTCATCGTCGCATTTCTCGGGACGGTGCGAGATCGGTTCACCCAGATGGGTGAGCCGCTCTCCATTCGCGAGAAGCTGCGGAGAGCAGCGCTGATTCCCGGAGTTGAGGGCGCTGAGATCATTTTCCCTGATGAGTGTCATGAGCCTTCAGAGGTCCTCGAAGCCCTGGCCGAGACTGGACTTGTGCCAGCCGCCATCAACGTGAACCTGAAGGGTCGTCCCGAATTTCAGAAAGGCGCACTTAGCGTTTGCGACCCCGAAATCAGAGGGATGGCGGTCGATCAGATTATCAAAGCCAAGGAGTTTGCGCTGCGTGCTGGCGCGGAGCGAGTAACATGCGCACCGCTTGCCGATGGAGTGGACTATGCGCTGCAGCAGAATCATGCCGGCGCCTGGAGACGCACTGTAGAGACGCTTCAGACAGCGATTGAAGAGGGCCCGAATGTGCCTCTGTACCTTGAACACAAACCCTCGGATCCGCGTGTGCATGGTCTTCTTTCCTCGTCCGATATAGTTTTGCAGCTCTTGCACGACATCGGTCAGCAAGGAGCGGGGATCACGTTCAATGTTGGACACTCCTCGCTGGATGGGCTCTCGCCTGCGGCCTCGCTCGCGCAGGTGCTCGAAAGTGGTGTGCCGCTTTATGTCCACCTGTGCGATGCTGCGGGGGGTTGGGATTGGGATCTCCTTCCGGGCTCCTATCATCCCTGGCACTTGCTCGAGTTTCTCCAAGGGCTTTCTGCGAGCGGATATGATGGGTGGCTAACAAGCGACAGCTTTCCATTGCGGCACGAGTCGCGAGCGTTCAGTGCAGAACATATTCAAAGGACCGCAAGCGCCCTGCGAACAGCAGAAAGCGCACCAGGCCATCGCCCCGGCTCTGATAGCGTCTTCTCCTGGAAGGACCTGGAGGCATGGCTATTTCCGAGCAACTAGATCCTACTGTCCCGCGTGTGATGAAGAGCCATCAACGCTTCCTTGTTCTCGCTGTTCTCTTCTCACTATCCATGTTGACGATTGTCGATCGTGTCGCAGTTTCCGCGGCAAAAGTCGACATGTCGCACGAGCTTGGATTTACCGACATCACATTTGGATTAATCTTTGGCGCTTTTGCATTAGGCTATGCATTCTTCCAGATTCCTGCCGGCTTGCTTGCTGACCGGTTCGGATCGCGGCTGCCGATGGCGTCTGTGGTTGGTCTCTGGTCACTGTTCACGGGGCTGACGATTATCATCCGGAATCCAGCCATGTTCGTGGGCGTATGGTTTTTCTTCGGTGCGGCCGAGGCGGGTGCGTTTCCTATATCGGCGCGCGTCATTCGATCCTGGCTGCCGGTTCGCGAGACGGGAATGGCTCAAGGCATCCTATTTAGTGGGTCCCGGCTGGGCGCGGCCTTCGGACTGACGATCGTCTCCTGGGCTGTAGGCGGTTTCGGCTGGAGAATCTCTTTCGTGGTACTTGGCGGGTTGGGAATTATCTGGGCGGCGGCTTGGCTTATGTGGTTCCGCAACACACCTGAGGACTCTCCCTGGACCTCGGCCGCTGAGCGCGAGTACATTCGGTCCGATCGCCAGTTGCCGGCAACTGCGGCTGCCGCTGCGCCAGGAGACAAGGTCCACCAGAGCATCTGGAAACTTCGTGAGACGCCGGCACTCATGTTGCAGTACTTCGCCTCAAACTTTACATTCTTCCTGTGCTTCACCTGGCTCTTGCCTTACCTGCGACAGCGATATCAATTGGGAGCTGGCGAAGCCGGCTTGATGGCTGCAGTTCCGCTGTATTTCGGCGTTGCGGCGAATTGGATCAGCGGCGCCGTGGTCGATCGTCTCTATCGCAGGGGTTGGGGCCGTGTGTCCCGCGTGGCCCCGGCAGCCGCCGGTTTCCTTATCGGAGCGGCAGCGATTTGCTGCGCCGCACAAGCCCAAACCCCTTGGGCGTCTGTGCTGGCAATTGCAATTGCAACATTTGGTGTCGATCTGACGCTCAGCCCAAGTTGGACTCTGTGCATCGATATCGCAGGAGTGCACACTGGCACGCTCTCCGGCGCTATGAATATGTGCGGCAACGTTGGATCGTTTGCTAGTTCTCTCGCTTTCCCCTTGCTGTTTCGTTGGACTGGCCGCTCGGACACCTTCTTTTACTGTGCGGGAGCCATTAATCTCTGTGCTGCGGCTCTTTGGCTGACCTTAAGCGACCGCAAGACCCGGATCAAGGTCATTACATAAGGAGAGCTTCCATTTCGTCCAGGATTCATTGTGCTCGAATAACCTCACGATGAAGCCTGGCGAGAGGGATCACAACAAATATGAAAATCAAAATCGGAGCTACCAGCTACGTCTTTCGTTACCTCTTAAGCGATCCCTCCATGGCGCCTCAGCTTGACGGTCTCCTGCACCTTGCCAGAGAAGCCGGCCTGGATTCTTTTCAAGTATGCGAGAATGCGTGGCCACTGAGCGCATCACCCTCAGAGTGGACCCAACTCGCCCGGCAGGCCACCGACATCGGTCTCGAGTTATCCCTGGGTTGCATGACTCTTAATCCGGACGTGATCTTCAATTATCTGGACCGCGTGGAGGCGACGGGCGGAAGCTATCTAAGGGTTGTACTGGAGCGCGAAGGCGAGCCCGCTCTGACTCTGGAGCGCATCAGGCAGTTCCTCGACGGGATTGTGCCAGAACTCGAATCTCGAAAGGTATGCCTGGCGATTGAGAATCACTTCGAGATACCGTCGAGGCTTCTCGCCGAGGCAGCAATTGCCTATCCTGCGAATCTAGTTGGATTCTGTGTTGATGTGGCTAACTCGCTACGCAACTTCGAGGATACGAACACGGTCCTCGATCTACTGAGTCCGCGTGCTGTTTGTTACCACCTAAAAGATTACGTTGTAGCTGGTTCGAATGTCGGCTTCGCGGTGTCTGGAGCGCCCTTTGGTGATGGCAGGATTGGCGCACCTGGTTTACTGCGTCGCATTCTAGGTTGTGGCGATTCCATGCCCCAGATGTTTATAGAAACATGGACACCGGCGACTGGGAATTGGGCGACAGATGTGGATAAAGACGCGCTCTGGCTCGCTGCCTCCATTCGCAAGCTCAATACGCTCTTGGCTGACATCGACACAGAAGTATACTCAACAGACAGAGACCATTGAAGCTGAATCGGTCCCGGCTGGCGTGATCATGTCGGTTGGTAATGATGGACTCCAAATTCTCGGCTAAGCGTCTAACCCTCAGACTCCTTGCCGAGAAAAAATAGATTGAATTTCATTTAGATGATGGCGATTCGCAGAATCAGTCCTGAAATGTCGGCTTGCCGGAAGCAAGTCCCGGCTTGGTATTGATTTGGCCGGGTCCGTCTCGCGTTAAGATCCTCACCAACTCTCGCTGAAATTCCCCCGGCGCCACCGAGCCAGAGTACTTTGGTACCGCGCCTGCATTTGGAGCTTGAGAAGAAGTTGTTAGAATTGGCGAGCACGATGGGGGTCGGACAATCTTATGGTTCTGCGCGTTAGTGTTTGGGCT